>SXGR01236172.1_pt1 | contig 32228 bp, 36 predicted proteins | sample 3174711 | NCBI WGS metagenome assembly SXGR01 (sample SAMN11356860, study PRJNA531348) | freshwater metagenome | isolation source: freshwater sample F1-60 | place: China: Fuxian Lake, Yuxi | collected 2017-12-25 | reverse complement strand
CGCTCCGATTGCGCATGGAGGGTGAAACGCTAGACGTGATCAAGGTGGATTGACCGGGTCGTGTTGCAGACAAGTTAGCGGCTTAGGCGCGTTCCTCGGCGATGCAGTTGCCGCCGTCGACCACGAGGCATTGACCGGTGACATACGAGGCCCCGGGTGATACCAACCAGGCAATAGCCGAGGCGACCTCGCTCGGGTCCCCCCTGACCTACCCATTGGCGTACGCAGCCCCTGCTCGTACTCAGGGGCCTCCTGGGAGCCGGTGGTGATCCACCCGGGGGCCACCGCATTGGCCGTTACCCCAAAAGGTGCTTCGTCAATCGCTATGGCTCGGGCTAAGCCCACCATCGCCGCCTTTGCGGACGCATAGGCCACTTGGCCGCGCATTGCCATCAGCGGCCCGGCAATGCTGGCGACCATGACTACCCGGCCGGAGCCGCTGGCCCGAAGGGCAGGTAGCGCCGCCTTGGTCACGAGGAAAGCCGAATCCAAATTTCGGGCGATACTCGCGCGCCAACCGGTGAAATCAACTTCATCGATTTTGCCCGTTTCCCGCGCGCTATCTCCTGCGGTGCTGGTCATCCCGGCATTGTTAACGAGTGCGTGCAGTGTTGGGATCTGTTCGGTTACCTCTGCCAATAGGTTGGCTACCGCTTCGGGGTCGGTCAGATCGCATCTGGACCCATAAGCCAAGTAGCCCGCAGCGGACAACTCGCGAGCACGTTCAACGGCCCGCGCACCGAGAGAAACTAGATAAACACTTGCACCGTGCTGTGCTAGTAACCGCGCGGTCGCAAAACCGATCCCGTCGATGGCCCCGGCGCCGGTGACAAGCACCCCACGGCCCTCTACTTCCAACACTTTGGGTCGAAATTACCCCAGCAGCTTCGCTTTGGCTGCTTCGAACTCGGCCTCGCTCAGGACGCCTGCGCCCTTGAGTTCACCAAGCTTGGTCAACTGGGAGACGATGTCATCGCCGGGGGCGACCGCCGGTGCTGCCGGTGCTGCAGCTTCAGCTGCTGCTGCCTGCTTGGCGTCGTGGCGATCATCTACAGCATTGGCCGTGGCCTTGGCTGCACCGACAACGGCAACCGTGCGAAGTAGTCGACCCATGATTTACAACCTCCTGTTTGATATCGAGTTAAGCAGAACTGATAGTTACTAGGTGTTACTGCGACGGAAAAGTACGGCGACTATCGCCACCAGGATGGTTGCGATGAAAATCTGGGTGATGAACACCAGCAGCCAGGAGTCACCGTAGCCGAAAGCATTGGCCGCAGCCAAGCCCAGGAAGGCCCCGAGAACACCGATGATGATTGTCAATATGCAGCCGATCGACTGCATCGTGGGCACCAGCAGGCGGGCAATCAGCCCAATAATGATCCCGGCAAAAAGCCCTGAGATTATTCCGGTCATTTCCATGGGCCTAGCAAACCACATATGTGGCACCTGCGACGATGGTCTGGTGAAACGGGTGTGGCCAGAACCTGAGCTTGTGCTAGCCGCACCTGACTTGGCCGCGTACTACCCGTGGCCCCCTAACCGGGGTCATGCCTGGATCCGGGCCAATATGGTGATGAGCATTGACGGGTGCTGCACCGGGCCCGATGGCCTCTCCAAGTCAATATCCTCACCCCCCGACCGAGCCCTGCTCGGAATACTGCGGCGCGAGGCAGATGTGATTTTGGTTGGCGCCAACACCATCCGCACCGAGAATTACGCCCCGCCTACCAAGCCACTGGCAATCGTCTCCAATAACTTGGATCTGCCGGCGGGGCTCGCCATGTTCAAGGAGGCAAAAGCACAGACACCGCGGTCCATGGTTCTCACCTCGCAAGCCGCGATCGACCGGTCCCCAAGTGACCTTCGCGAACGCATCGACCTCATCGCCTGCGGCGCCGCTGAGGTAGATCTCGAAATGGCGGTTGCGACACTCGCCGACCAAGGCCTTATCCGCATTCATTGCGAGGGCGGTCCCAAGCTCCTGGGCTCACTAATCGCAGCCTCGTTGCTTGATGAACTCCTGCTCACCATCAGCCCGGTATTGGTAGGCGGCACCGATCACCTGATCTCGACACCTGCGCTGCCGGCGCTCACCGTCAAACCGGTGCATGTGCTTACCGATTCCGGATCGGTATTTTCGCGGTACCTGCTAAATTCGAATGGTTAGATCTGACGTTGAGCCAACAGGCCGGCATCTAATTCCGCCCGTGCTGCCAGAACCGCAGGCAATTGGCTTGTCTCCGGAATCCCCACCTGCCAAAAAGCACCACCGGGAGTCCAATCACCTTCGCGGGCTTCAACGACGATTACGCTGGTGCGGTCATGGGATCGGGCAGCTTGCAAGGCACTTGCGAGTTCGTCCAAGGATTGGACCTTCACCGCGTGGGCGCCCAGAGCCTGCGCGTGGGCACGAAAATCAACGCGCGCCTCGCTGCCCCCACCCCGGGAATCCCGCAACATGTTGTTGTAGGAACGACCACCCTTACCAACTTGGAGTCTTTCGATCACGGCGTAACCCGCATTGTCCAAGACCACCAAGATGAACTTCTTGCGCGAGAGCACCGAGGCGTAGATATCGCTGTTCAACATCAAGTACGAGCCATCGCCAACCAACGCGAAGACGTCACCCTTTGTGCGTGCGAAGGCAGCGCCCCAAGCACCAGAGATCTCGTACCCCATGCACGAGAAGCCATAATCGCAATCGAAGGTCGCGATCCCCTTGCTCATCCAGTTGATATTCAATTCACCCGGCAGGCCCCCGGCGGCGGTCAACACATAATCCTCAGGAGTCGCGACCGCATGAACCGCAGCAACAACCTCGGCGTAACTCATCGGCGAGACCCCGTCAGCCGCAGCCCTACTGCCAATCAGAACTTGGAGATCCGCACGCGCCTGAACACCGGCCTGCGTCCAACCGGACGGCGCACACCAGCCCGCCAGTCCCTCGCTTAAATCCGCGAGGCAGGCGCGCGCATCACCGACAACGGCTTTGGCCACCCGCTTGCCGGCATCAAATCGAGCCGCATTTATCGACACAATTCGAGCCGATGGCGCAAATAACGTCCATGACCCGGTGGTGAAGTCTTGCAGCCTGGTGCCGACCGCGAGGATGACATCCGCCTGCGCACAAAGGGCGTTGGTGGCACTCGCACCGGTAACTCCGATTGGCCCAACATAACGAGGGTGGTCGCCAAGCAGGGACGATTTACCCGCGATGGTCTCTACCACGGGAATCCCATGTGCCATCGCGAAGTCCGCCAGTTCTGCCTCAGCCCGCGAGTAGTGCACGCCACCGCCGGCGATGAGCACCGGCCGCTGGGCCGTCCGCAGTAGATCAGTCGCGGCGGCTAGTTCTTCCAGATCCGGGCGCGGTCTTGGAATCGTTCGCACCGTAGTATCGAAGAAGGCCGCCGGATATTCATAGGCGGTGGCCGCTACATCTTGGGGCAGTCCAAGAAATGCCGGCCCGCACTCCCCCGGATCAAGCAGCATTGACACCAGTTGCGGCAGCGTCGTGGCGAGCTGGGCCGGGTGCGTGATGCGATCCCAGTAGCGCACGACCGGGCGAAACGCATCATTTACGGTGGTAGACGGTGCGCCGAAGTGCTCGACTTGCTGCAGCACCGGATCCGGGAGGCGCGACGTAAAGGTATCCCCGGCGATGATGAGCATCGGCAGGCGGTTGGCCAGGCCCACAGCCGCCGCGGTGACTAGATTCGTGGCCCCCGGGCCAATGGATGAGGTGCAGACCATGACCTGCTGGCGGCGCATGGCCTTGGCGAATGCCGCGGCAGCAAGGCCCATGCCCTCCTCGCTCTGCCCACGCCAGACGGGCAACTCATCGCGGTGCATCTCCAAGCTATGGCCCAGGCTCGTGACATTGCCGTGCCCGAAGATTGCAAACACGCCAGGAAATAGCGGTTCGTCGTGGCCCTCGATCACAATGCGCTGCGCTATTAGGTAGCGCACGATCGCCTCGGACGTCGTAACCCGCAAAGTCCCGTTATTCGATTTCATCACAGCCCCACCTTCAGATCGCGGACCGTCTCCCAAGATCGCGAATCCCAGGAATCAATCAACGCTTGCTGAACACTGACGACATCAACAGCCTCGGCGAAGCCGGGTTGAAACCCTGAGCCAGTGGCCAGCGACTGCATGAATGCGAAATCTTCGATGGCGATTAGATCCTCAAAACCAATGCTATTTGCTTGGCCGGGCGCAAAGGCGCCGTGGAATGGAAAACGATCACCACCAAAAATAGTGGTGTAACCGGTGTTGAGGTCGTCATCCTTGCGGTAGTACTTAAGTTCATTGATCTGCTCGAGGTTCCACGAAAGCGCGCCCTTCGTGCCGTAGACCTCGAAGGCATTTTGGCTTTCTGGGCCAACAACCGTGCGACTAACCTCGAAGGTTCCGGTCGCACCATTTGCAAACCGGCACAGCATTGAGGCAAAATCCTCGTTTTCGACCGCGCCCGTTGCGTCACCTGGCGCGCCGCGACCGTAGTGACTCGCGACGCCCGTCGGAAGCGGACGATCCGGGATCGTGGTGTTGCGCATTCCGACTACCTCGTTGATACCACCCGCCAAGTACTGAGCCATCGCCACGGAGTGACTCAAGATGTCGCTGGATACTCCGTATCCGGCTTCGTCCATTTTGAACCGCCAGGTCAACAGGCCAAGTTCATCACTTCCGTACATTGACAGGAATCGGCCCCGGTAGTGCGTGATCTCACCAAGGGCCCCGCTGCTGATTAGTTCGCGGGCGTGGATGACGAGTGGCGACCAGAGATAGTTGTAACCAACCCCGGTGGCAACACCCGCCGCTTTCGCATGTGCGTAAGCCTGCACCGTCTGCTCCGGTTTACCACCAATCGGTTTCTCGCTGAAAACCGCTTTGCCCGCGGCCGTGGCCGCCTCAATCATGGGTAGATGCAGCATATTCGGGGCGGTGACCCAAACCGCGTCGACATCATCGGTGGCCACCGCAACCTGCCAATCAGGGGTCGAGCGCTCGAAACCAAAATCTGCCGTAGCCCGGTCGCGGCGACCGGCGTCGGTGTCGGCGCAGACCACTAACCGCGGATTGCAGTCGCGCTCGGGAAATAGCGAGGGGATCCGCAGGGCCGACCGGCTATGCGCCTGCCCCATCCAGCCAAGACCAAGAACCGCGATCCGGATGTCTTTCACCGCTGCACCCTCCCAGCCGATGAGGTGACCGGGCAGCGCGGGTCCTGCGCCTGCGACTCCCAATTCGCTCTAATCCAATGATGTTGAGGGTCATCACAAAAACTCATACTTCGCTCCGGCGCCGGACCTGCTAGCACATTGAGGAAATACATCGGGTACTCAGGCGGTGCGATAGTCGGGCCGTGATACCCCTGCGGCACTAGATAGACGTCACCATCGTGAATGGTGACCGTTTCATCAACATGACCATCGACGGTATAGACGTGAAAAAATCCCTGGCCCGATCTGTCCCCGTGCGCACTATCTCCCTTGCCAATGCGGAAGTAATAGATCTCTTCGTTATTGGTGGGGCAACCGGTGATTCCGTCATGGCGATGGGGCGGCCACGAGGACCAGTTGCCACCGGGCGTGATGACCTCGCATACATTGATCTTGTCGGCCGCCGTAAACGAATCCGGAGTTGCAATATTGGTCACCTGGCGGGTAGCACGGCCAGCACCGCGAACCTCGACAACCACCTCACTCGCGCTGGTATAGCAAGCCGGGTGCACGTTCGTCGCACGAGCGGTGCAAAGTGCAACCTCACCCATGCCACCAGATACCGAAAGCTTTGACCCCAGCGGAACATACAGCCAATCACTTACGGCATCGAACACCCCTTTGCGCCCGGTCATCGGATAGGTGACGTCGTCAATCACTACGACTAAGTCACTTGCCGAAAGTGGCACGAGCACCCCTTCGATACCGTCCAGCAACCTAGTGAACGGCAGGAGCGGGTTGACCTCGAACACCTCGATTCCGCTGTAAGTCCAGCCCGCCGCCCGCGGATCGATGCTGACCTGGGTTGTCGGGGTGGCAAGGGACCCTGCTGGCCGGTACCAACTCATCGCGCCACCCCATGCACCAAGTTCGCCGCGCGCGCGGTTGCCTCCTCAACGCTTAGGACACTGGGGTAGAGCAAAGCCCGACCCGGTACCAGTCCGACAACATTTGGCACCGCGAGTGCGGTTTCCCAACGCGCGAAGACCTGCTCCCAGTTCGCGCCCGGGTCACCGCCTAATAGCAAAATCGGGCAACTGGTGGCCGCCGCCACCCGCTCAGGATGCTCCGTGGCCGGTATTTTCAGCCAGGTAAACGCCGAACTCGCACCCAGTCCCGAGGCGATGGCCACCACCTTGATCAATTTCTCCTCGGCCGGGTCCAGGTAGGCGGCACCGTGCTCATCCTTTAGGTAAGGGAGCGGCTCGATCAAGGACATGAGGCCCAAATCGGCTAAGTCGGTGGTAATCCGGGCCACGAGTTCAAGGGTTGGGGGTACGCCGGGGTCGGTGTCCTCAATGCGCAACAGGGTCTTGCCACCGTCGAGCCCCATTGTTGCGATATGTGAGACGTCATAGGCACTCTGCCGGTCATCGAGTTCCCACTTGGTGCCGATGACGCCACCGCGGTTCATGGTGCCGATCGCCAGCTTGCCCTCGAGCGCGCCTAGGAAGGCAAGCTCCTCAAGAATATCGGCGCTCGCGAGCACCCCGTCGACACCGGGGACCGCCAGTCCGCGCATGAGTCGATCAAGGAGGGTGAGCCGATCTGCCACCGCAAGTTTGTCACCGCCGGCGGCGAGCATGCCGCGCGCTGTGTGATCTGCCGCGAGCAGCATGAGCCGCCCATCGGGCCCGGCTATCGGCCTTCTGGCACGCCCGCTCAGGGCCCGCTGCAGAGCTCGTGGCTCGCGGACTCGGGTCCGGACCAACTCCAGATATGCTGATTGCGGTAGTTCACTCATGCCGGCGATCCCTTTCGGTGCACTGAGATGAAGTCACTAAGCGCCTGCAGTTCGGGCATCGAGTCAGCGCACATCAATCGCGATGCCACATAAGCACCTGCACCATTTGCAAGTTCACCGATTTCCGTCAAGGACAAATCAGCCTTGAGCCCATAGACCAAGGCACCACCGAAGGCATCTCCGGCTCCCAGCCCGCACACCAATTGGATCTGCAACGGCTTTACTCGGACCCGCTCTGCCGCCGTTGCGAGTAGCACCCCATCGGCTCCCATCTTGATGCAAGCCACTATGACACCACGGCCCAAAAGGTTTTCGGCGATGGCTTCGGGATCACGTATCCCAATTGCCATTTCGCATTCAGCAATATTGCCTACCACTACCGTTGACAGCTCAATTACCCGCTGGGCGGCCACCCGTGCAGCCGCAGCATCAGCCCAAAGACTCGGCCGGTAATCCAGATCAATGAAAGTGTGCATCTTTCGCTCACGCAGCTCGAGCCAGTCAAAGCAAGAACTGGCGGTGGCGCCCGTGGCTAGCGCACCGGCGCTAATCCATAGCGCGCCGGCCTGCGAAATGTCAGTAGACGGAACAGCAGTGGTATCGATGGTGGTATCGGGCGCCGCGGCGCCGCGGTAGAAGATAATTGTTGGATCCCCCGGTGAATCCAATGCAGCCAGAACGACCGGGGTCTGGCCCAGGGGATCAGCTCCCACGAATGAAGTATCGACGCCAAAACTACGAAGCTTTGCCAGCACATAGGGTGCAAGTGGATCCCCACCGACTTTGGTGACAACGCCGGACGTTAGGCCAAGTCGCGCCGCGGCAACAGCCACATTCGTCGGGCTTCCCCCGATGGACTTACGAAAGGTTTGTGGGTCGGTGAAGGATTGATTTGCCTCCTGGGCATAAAGATCAACACTAATTCGACCTACGGTGATCAGATCCAGTGGCATGTCGGGCTTACCTTTGGTCTACCCGCGGAGCGACCACATCACGAAGAAAGGCCAAGGATTGCGTCACGGCCGTAATCGGACCAGCACCAAGTTCCGGCACCGCACCCGTGATCGCGGTGTCCTGCTCAATGACATACCAGCCACGGTAGCCAGCCAATTCCAGAGTCTCGATAACTTCCAGGATCTGGACATCGCCTTGGCCAAGGGGGGTGAAGAGCCCACTTTGCACACCGGCCATGATCGTCATCTCGTGGCTTAGTACCGGAGCAGCCATCGACATGTTTACGTCTTTTAGGTGCACATGACCAACACGATCAGCCGACTCTCGAGCGAATGCAACTGGATCAACTCCGCCGATCGCAAGGTGTCCGGTATCAAGGCACCATTTGACATCGCAGTTATCTAGCACCCTTCGAACATCACTCGCAGTCTCAACAAGGGTCTGGACATGGGGGTGCAATACCTGCTGCAGACCGTGCTCACCGCAAATCTCGTCGATGACGCCGAACACCTCGATCATGTGTTGAGTCTCGTCGGCGTCAAGGGCACGCGGCACCGACCAGGCATCATCCATGACAACCGCTGAGATGAACTCCGTGGCCCCCGCGCGCTCGAACAGGGCCGCGGTGGCCCGGGCCGTGGCAATGGTGGCGTCCCGCAGTCGCCGATCATGCAGGACCAGCGGGGTGAACCCCCCGATCAGCGTCATGTCGAACTCTGCGAGCTCAGCTTTAACGGCCTCCGGCGTCGCGGGCAAGAAGCCGGGGGCACCGAGCTCGGTGGCTGGCAGCTGCAAGTTGGCCATCTCCCCCAAGACCCGATCCGTAGGAAGCATGGCGCCCCAGTCCGGGACCTCGCAGATCCCCCAGGAGATCGGCGCGGAGGCCACTCGCGACATTAGGCCCGGCATGAATTTCCCCCAAATTGGAACGGTCCAATCAAGCGTGCCACACTATATAGCCAACGCAAAAAGTGGCCAGAGGGGCAGCAGATGAGCACCACGAGACAACTTGGCATTGCGGTTGCCGGTGTCGGGCGAATTGGCCGAATGCATGCCCGCATCATCACCAACCAGGTGCCAGAGGCCTACCTCGCGGCGATCTACGACATCTCAGCCAGTACCGCCCAGGAGGTCGCAACGCAGTTTGGCGTGGTGGCCGCCCCCAGCATCGAGGATCTACTCGGCGCACCCGGTGTCGATGCCTTGGCCATCTGCACTGCAACGCCGACTCATGCTGAGTTGATCTGCAAAGCCGCCGCTGCGGGCAAGGCCGTGTTCTGCGAGAAGCCCATCAGCATGTCACTGGCCGAAGTCGATTACGCGCTCAGCGCCGTGGCCGATGCCAATGTGCCCTTCATGGTGGGCTTCAATCGGCGATTCGATCCCGGTCACTCGGCGGTGCATCAAGCGGCGAGTTCTGGTGAGCTCGGGCAACTAACGATGGCACGCATTACCAGCCGAGACCCCGCCCCACCGCCCCTTGAGTACCTCAAGGCCAGTGGCGGTATCTGGGTCGACATGCTTATCCATGATTTCGATATGGCTGGCTTCATCATTGGCTCCCCGGTAGTTCAAGTCTGGGCCCAAGGAGCAGCACTGTTCGATACCAAAATTCGTGAGATCGGCGACTTTGACACCGCAATTGCCGTACTCACGCATGCCAGTGGAGCCATCACCACCATCGATGGCAGCCGAAAAGCCGCCTATGGATACGACCAACGAATCGAAGTGCTCGGCACGGGCGGCATGGCAATCTCCGATAATCAGCGGGTCCACAACGCGCAGATTTACCGAACAGGTCTCTCCCAGCTTTCGGACTTGCCTAACTTCTTCCTGGAGCGATACGAGCAGTCATTCGTAAATGAATGGCTAGCCTTTACCAATTACGCTCGCACCGGTGGACCGTCCCCGGTTTCAGGAGCCGAGGGCCGGGCACCGGTTGCTATTGCCATGGCTGCCGCGATCTCAGCCCAGCAAGGCAGGCCGGTCAAGCTAGCCGAAATCACCTAACAATGGCGCCCTCAAGGCCAACGATTAAGGATGTCGCCGCGCGCGCTGGTGTTTCAAAATCCCTAGTCTCCTTGGCGATGCGTGCACCTGATCGAGTCTCGCCCGCGCGCTTGACCTCGATCCGGGCGGCGGCCGATGCACTGGGGTATCGACCCAACGCCGCAGCCCGCAATCTGGCCGATCGGCGCAGCTTCACCATTGGTGTCCTCGTCCAAGATCTGCATAACCCGATCTCGGCTGAAGTCATCGATGGCGTGCAGCGCCAGGTAAGAGCCAGCGGGTACCACACCATGCTAGTTACCGGAAGTGCGGACGCGGATCTAGAACGCGGGGAAATCGAGAAACTACTTGAGTTCCAAGTCGAAGGACTAATAATCATTGGGCATCGAATGCCCGCTGGCGCCCGGGCGGCCGTCGACGGCGAGTGTCCAACGGTAATCATAAGTAGGGCCGAGACCGGAATTTTGGGTTTGGATTCCATCAGCAATGACGATGTCTGCGGCGCCCGCATGGCGGTTAACCACTTATATGACCTAGGCCACCGCCGGATAGCCCACATCACCGGGGGTAGCAACCAAGTAGCGCTACTTCGTCGCGCAGGCTACGAGGCGGCAATGAACAGTCACGGGTTGACGGCAAATATTGCCTGCTACGAGGGTGCATTCACCGATGATGGTGGTTATCGCGGAACCCGCCTTGCACTGGCTTCCCCCAGCAAGCACAGTGCCATCTTCGTGGCAAATGACTTGGCCGCCGTTGGCGCGCTGGCGGCAATTGCCGAAAACGGGCGGCAGGTTCCCGAGGACGTGTCGGTGATTGGTTACGACGGCATGGCCCTAGGCGCACTTCGGTCAATTGGACTGACGACAATCGCCCAGCCGCTGGCAAGCATGGGCGCAGATGCCGCGGATTTACTGCTCCAACGGATCGGCGATCCAAGCCGGCCCCCGGCTCACGTCAACCTCGAACCAAGGCTGATTGCTCGCACTACCACCAGTGCTGTTAGCCGCTGACACTCAACACACTAGGGTGCGCATATGTCTATGGCCGCCCTCACATTGCTAATTTTCGCAGTCGTCCTTGCCATTTTCGCCGCTGCGTTCATCATGCTTGGAATGTCGAATGAGCGCGCCTACTGGTCGCAGCGCGACCCCTCCGGTGATGCCAGACGTGATGCCACCCCGCTCGCAGATATTGCCAAACGCACCTTGCACTACGCGGCAGGTGAATATCGCGCCCCACTTCGCGTGGTGGCCATCGGAGTGCTGATGTGGTGGGTCGCCCTCGCCTGCCTCATCCTGAGCATCGTGGTGCAACTCTTCTAATCGGCGACATTCTAGGCTAACGCTGCGACCCCGTGAGTCGGGCTGACAGGACTTGAACCTGCGGCCTTCCGGCCCCCAGCCGGACGCGCTACCAAACTGCGCCACAGCCCGTGGCCTCCAAACTCTACAGGCGCCCACCCGGCGCCCTCATCGACGGGATCGTTTCTCGCGCACTCGCATCACGATACGAATCGGGGTACCGACGAAACCGAAGTCCGCACGGAGCCGGCGCTCAATGAATCGTCGATAACCGGCCTCCAAGAACCCGGTGGTGAATAGGGCGAAAGTAGGTGGACCAACCGAAACTTGCGCTGCAAACAAGATTCGCGGCTGCTTTCCGCCGCGCAGCGGATGTGGATGCGCCTGCGTCAGCTCAGTGAAGAACTGGTTTAGCCGACCGGTGGAGATTCTAGTCTCCCAACCCTCCAGTGCTGCCTTGAGTGCTGGGGTTAATCGGTCGATATGGCGTTTAGTCCGTGCAGAGATATTTACTCGTGGTGCCCACGCAACCTGCGCGAGGTCACGATCGATCTCCCGCTCAAGGTAGGTTCGGCGATCTTCATCACTTAGATCCCACTTGTTGAAAGCCAGGATGAGTGCGCGCCCGGACTCGTTTACCATTGCAATGATCCGCACATCTTGTTCACTCAGTACCTCGGATGCATCGATCAAAACTATGGCAACCTCGGCACGATCCAAAGCCCCTTGGGTTCTGAGGGTTGCGTAATACTCGTGGCCACTTGCGTCCTTAGATCGACGGCGAATACCGGCGGTATCGACAAACCACCAAAGACGGTCATCAAGGGTGATCAATTCGTCAACCGGGTCAACTGTGGTGCCGGCAACAGCATCAACAACAACGCGTTCGGAGCCGGCCAAGGCATTTAGGAGCGAGGACTTGCCAACATTTGGCCGGCCAAGGAGCGCAACTCGCCTTGGCCCACCCGCACGTGATGTGCCCTGCCCGACCGCGGGCAACATCTTCACGATGTCGTCCATCAGGTCGCCAGAACCATGGCCGTGCAGCGCCGACACCGGTAGCGGCTCGCCAAGGCCGAGTGACCAAAGCTTCGTCGCCTCGATCTCGGTCGCCCGATCATCGACCTTGTTAGCAACGAGTAGTACCGGCTTACCTGAACGACGTAGGACTTTGACAACGGCTTCATCAGTGTCAGTCGCGCCAACCCGCGCATCAACCACGAACACGACAGCATCAGCATCACTGACGGCTCGCTCCGCTTGCGCGGCAATTTGCGCCTGCAGCCCCCGCACCTTTAAATCCCAACCACCGGTATCGATAACCATGAAGCGCTTGCTATTCCACTCAGCCTCGTAGGTGACGCGGTCGCGGGTTACTCCAGGCACATCCTCGACGACCGCTTCGCGGCGCCCGATTATTCGATTGACGAGGGTCGACTTTCCGACATTGGGGCGCCCGACGACGGCAAGTACCGGGAGGCCAGGTTGACCGTCACCGGGCTGAGTAAGTTCTGCCAAGGCGCTGTCGAAATCACCGAATTCACCGCGCGCCGCAGCAAGTGCTGCCTGCAGCGCCACCTCGTCGGCAACTAGCTCATCACCAGACTCATCAGCAGACTCATCCGAAATCGGCGCCGGGCCCATTTCGTCATCGTCTCCCACGGCAACCCACTGGTCGCTCATCAGTGCACCTTTCCTGATGCCGGTCTTGTTACCGGTCGGCCAAACCGCATTCCACTTTCGGCCAGTGCGTCAGCCGCCAACTGACGCACGCTTTCACCGAGACCCTGAACAACGCGCAGCGAACACGGATCCACCTCACCACTGGCCCCGGGAGCCAGCCCTATCTCTTGCGGCGCACTGAAGTAAACCTCGATTTGGGACCGTAACCGTGGCGGGTCGGCAGCCACCTTTCCCGAACCGCCGATCACCACTACCGAAATTACCGAGGACGGCCTCGCTGCCAACAAAAATCCAAGCGGTGGGGCATCTGCTGTCACCATGATCGCAGCACCGGCCGCCAGCAGTTCAAGTGCCCACCTAGTCGCCTCAATCCCCGGTGCGACCACCGGAATATCGCCCAATGCAGGTAACGCGCTAGGGGCAATGGTGTGAACTGGACGGCGGGCTACCGAGGCCACAATTTTGGCCGAGACCAAATTAAGGCCCGGGGCCACGAGTACGACCGCCCCCTTTGTCGGCAGGTGGTGGCGACCGTGCACATTCACGCGATAGGCAGCCTTCGTGAGCAACGCCCCAACATTTCGCGCGTGAGCGGCTCTCCCCACCAGCGCCGATAGGTCTTGCTCACTCACTACCGCACACCCGTGGCAAGTGCGCAAACTCGCTCAATGACCTCAGACAGGGTGAAGTCGGTGGTGTCGACCACCTTCGCGTCTTCGGCTCTCATCAGGGGCGAATTCTCCCGGCCCGCGTCATAGGCATCACGCTTGAGCAGCGCTTCCTGGGTCGCGGCAACAGAGGCCTGCTCCAACTGGCCATCCGCACTGTTCTCCAAGGCGCGACGCCTGGCCCGAATCTCAGGATCGGCAACAAGGAAGACCTTGAGGTCAGCATCCGGCAACACGACAGTTCCAATATCTCGACCCTCAACGACTATCCCGACACCACTTTCACGGGCGGCCTGCACCTGTGATCGCTGCACCTCCACCAGTCGATGCCGGACCCCAGGCACCGCGCTGACAGGGCTCACGGCGGCTGTTACCTCTAAGCCGCGGATGACCTCACTAACCTCCATGTCACCTAGCCAGATCTCGGGGTGTTCGGGGTCGGTTCCGCTGGTGATAACAGCCTGCTCAGCCACCGCCGTTACTGCGGCTTCGTCGTCCAAATCAACACCGGCGGCCAGGACTGCCACAGTTATCGCACGATACATCGCGCCCGTGTCGAGATAACGCATTCGGAGCGCACCTGCCACCCCTCGGCAGACACTTGACTTACCCGAACCCGCGGGGCCATCAACCGCTATGACTAGATCATTAGCTTCGGACATCAAAATCTCGCTCCCGCAGTGCAGCCGCCAGAGTTGCCACGCTGTCCGGGCGTACTGAAATCTCGACTAAACCACTTGGCCTACCTAGCAAGTGCTCAATGCGCACATCCTCAAGGTTGACATTGGATTGCCCTGCAGCCGTGAAGAGGCGGGCCAACTCCCCTGGCTTATCAGCGAGCATGACCCCCACCAGGGAGATTTCGACCGGCGCCGCACCATGCTTGCCTGGAATGCGAGAGCGACCCTCGGCACCAGTTTTCAACGTGGCGTTGACCGTTGCAGATTGCGCAGCATCACCGGTTGCAATTGCCTCCAGCGCGGCAATTGTGGCACTCAGATCAAGCACCACGTTACTTAGCACCTTTGCGACCTGCTTAGCGTTGACACTGAGAATGTCGGTCCAAAGCGCACTGTCCGAAGCCGCAATTCTGGTCATGTCGCGCAGCCCCTGACCGGCGATGCGCACATAGTCGATGTTCGCGTCCGTGAGTTGGGCTGCCAACACACTCGACAAAAGCTGTGGAGCATGGGAAACCAGCGCCACCGCGCGGTCATGCTCATCCGGTGTCATTTCAACAACATAGGCACCACACGTGGAAACGAGTTGATACACCTCACGTAACGACTCAGCCGCGCTGTCCGCTGTTGGTGTCAAAACCCAGAGCCGGTCATCAAGTAGATCGACCCTTGCACTTGCCGCCCCAGAAGCCTCGCGGCCGGCCATCGGGTGGCCACCGATCAGCCGACTCGAATCGGCACCCGCGTTAACCGCATCGGCAAGGGCTTGAGCCTTTACCGAAGTGACGTCAGTGATGGTGGCTGCCGTGAACCTTTTCGAAGCCAACGCCAACACCGACCCGGCATGCCGTGGGGGCACCGCCACCACCACGAGGTTTGGCACGGCGTCAACCGGCAAAGCCGAACCGGCGCCAACCGAAATCGCCGTATTTAACGCAATCGGGTCTTCATCCTCAAGATAGACTTCGACATCAGCTCGACGCAAAGCAAGTGCAATTGAGGTACCGACCAGTCCCGTGCCGATTACAAGTACCGGGCCCATGACCGCGGTATCTCTAGGTGAGTTCACGGGTTCAGATCCGACCGGAGGACTTCGGCTCCACGTAAGTAGACATGCTCGATGCTGCCACGAGCGCGGTCACTTTCGATATGCATGAGAACGCGCACCACCTTGGGCAGCGCCCCTTCGACATTTATCTCCTGAGCGCACAGCAGCGGTACATCGATGAAACCAAAGTCGCGGGCACCAGCCGCCGGAAACGCACTCACCAAATCCGCGGTCGCTGTCAGGATAACGCTGATAACATCGCCCGCGGTGATCTGGTTGCGTTCGAGCATGGCACTGAGCAGCTCGGCGACAGCCTCGCGCATTTCAACAGGATCATCGGCCTGTAGGCAGACCGCACCCCTAACTCCGCGCATCGACATAGCCTACAGACCCGCCTGCGTGTACAAAGCGTGCAGTTCATTGCCCTCGAGCACCCGCAGGGACCCGGGGCGAAGTTGACCAAGGGCAACCGGCCCCACCCGGGTGCGGACCAAGGCCTGCACCGGGTGCCCGATGGCATCGAACATCCGCCTAACTATGCGATTGCGACCCTGATGGATCACCAGCTCAACCAAAGTTCGATCCGGCAGGGACTGCATGATTCGGGCCGTATCGCATGCGGCCATTCCATCTTCGAGCTCCAGGCCCACCCGAAGGGTGCGTAGCCCATCGCGCTCTACCACACCAGCTACGGTCGCCACATAGGTCTTGGCCACCTCATGTGCCGGGTGCCCTAGGTGTTGCGCCAATAGCCCATCGTTGGTGATTATGAGTAGGCCTTCGGTCTCAACATCAAGCCTTCCGACATGGAACAAGCGCTCTGGTCTATCGGCTACGTAATCACCGACACACCTGCGGCCATGATCATCAGCCATGGTCGAAACCACACCTTTGGGCTTGTTGAAAATGAGGACAACGGTGTCAGGGGCGGTTGGCACCCGTTGTCCGTCAACGCGAACCACTGCCGTGAGTGGATCCACCCGCGTGCCTTGTTCTACGACGATCTGGCCGTCTACCTCAACTCGCCCCGAGGCGATGAGCTCCTCGCAGGCACGTCTGCTGCCGAGCCCGGCCTGCGCCAGCACCTTCTGCAGTCGTACGCCATCGTCAATGACGCTCACTAGTCGCCCGTGGCTACCGAATCAAGGACTTCGTCTAGGTCGGCCAAATCCGGCAGATGCTCAGCAAGTGGCGGCAAGTCGTCAAGGGAGGCAATCCCGAGGCGCTCAAGGAAGTGCGAGGTGGTGACATAAAGGATGGAGCCGGACTCACCATGATCATTACCCTCGGCGATTAGCCCGCGGCTCATCAAAGTGCGAATGACGCCGTCGACGTTAACTCCACGAATGGCACTGATGCGCCCTCGGGATACCGGTTGCCGATATGCGATAACCGCGAGGGTCTCCAATGAGGCTTGAGTAAGACGCGCCTGCTGACCGTCAAGTACCCAGCGCTCGACCACCGGGGCGCAGTCGGCGCGGGTGTAAAACCGCCAGCCGCCTGCGACCTCGCGCAGATCAAACCCGCGCCCTTGTTCGGTGTATTGCCTAGCAAGTTCGTGCACTGTCGCCCATACATCATCGGCTGGGCACTTGATTGCCTCCGCCAATGCCAGAACACTCATTGGCTCATCGGTGAGCAGCAGGAGCGCCTCAACCGCCGAGGCAATAGACGGCGAGCCGAACCCGTCTTGCACCTCATCTGGCTCTGTCATCGTCTCAGAACTCATCGCCAACCACCTCAATCAAAGGTACATCGTCAATTGTCCGCTCGACGTCGAACTCATCGGTGACGGCGACCTGGCCCTCATCGGTACCAGTCCAGCGGACGGTTAGGTCTCCGAGTGGGGTGATTTGCTCGAATGCCACCACCATCTCGCGATACAACTCCAAGAGCGCCAAGAAGCGCGCCACAATCAACAAGGTAGCGTCGCAGTCGGCAATTAATGCCCGAAAGGTAGATACTCGATGCCGCCTCAATCGAGCAACTATGAAGTCAGCCTGCTCACGAACACTTACTCGCTGCAGATGCAAATGCGAAACCGATACTGACTCAACGGGCTTTGGGTCTAATGCACGAGCCGCCAGCGCCGCGAACTGCTCTGGCCCAAGCCCAAGTAGCACTTCAGGCAACATGGCGGCGAACTTTGGCTCCAGGCCAACCGTGCGGGGTACCTGCCTGCTGGCCGAGTCGAAGCGCTCAGTGAAGATCGCGGCGATCTGCTTGAAGGCCCGGTATTGCAGGAGTCGCGCGAACAAAATATCGCGGGCTTCGAGCAATGCTAGATCCTCTTCGTCTTCCACCTCACCACTTGGCAGCAGTCGAGCAGCTTTTAGATCTAGCAAGGTAGCGGCAACAACCAAGAAACTACTGGCTTCATTTAGCTCCCACTCCGAGCCTTTCGCCCGGATATAGCCAATGAATTCGTCGGTAACCTGATGGAGCGCGATCTCGGTGACTTCAAGCTTGTGCTTGGAGATAAGCGAGAGCAGCAGATCAAAAGGTCCTTCGAAGTTGCCGACGCGCACTAAGAATTCGCCGGTTACTCCCAAACCCCCACCGGCGACGTCTTCAGCTACCGTCTCGACCGTGTCAGTCGGCGCGGTCACCTGGCTAGAACCTCCCGCGCCAATTGCTCGTAGGCCTTGGCGCCGGTGCTTCCCGGCGCAAATTGCGTGATCGGCTCACCGGCTACGGCGGCGTCAGGAAATTTAATGGTGCGGTTAATGACCGTCTGGAATACCAAATCGCCAAACGCCTGCACCACGGTTTGGTAAACCTCGCGACTATGCAAGGTGCGCGGATCGTACATAGTTGGCAGGACCCCAATTATTTGCAAGCCTGGGTTCAACCTGGCGGTGACTTTGTCGAGGGTGTCCTTAAGGAGTGCGACCCCGCGCAGGGCGAAATACTCGCACTCCATTGGCACGATCACGCCGCTGCTCGCAGTTAGGGCATTTAAGGTCAGCAAGCCAAGGGAGGGCTGGCAGTCGATGAGGATTACGTCATACTCCCCCATGATCGGCTCAAGGGCCCGGCCGAGAGCATGTTCGCGGCCAACTTCACTGACCAACTGGAGTTCGGCCGCTGCCAAATCGATATTGCTCGGTAATAAGTCGAGGTTGTCCACATCGGTTGAGACGATGACATCGCCGACGTGGCAGTCAACCTGCGTCAACAGGTTGTAGACCGTTATTTCCATTTCATTCGGGTTCAGCCCTAAGGCCACCGACAGCGCCCCCTGTGGGTCGAAATCCACGAGCAGCACCTTGCGGTCATAGCCGGCGAGTGCCGCGCCCAAACTCACCGTGGACGTGGTCTTGCCGACCCCGCCCTTTTGATTGACCATGGCGATTACCCGGGCTGGGCCGTGGCCGGTGAGCGGCGCGGGCTCGGGGATCTTTCGCATTTCGCGCTCGAAGTTCGGGTCTTCGGTTTTCATGCGGACCCTCTCCTTGGCTCTGGGACACCTGACTCCCGGACTGACCAAGAGCCTACCGGGCCAGCCACCTGGTCAATCGGAGCACGGCCGTGGCCGACCGCTCAATACCAGCCGCGCGAACCCGCGGTGGCAGCTCCACGGTCAGCGCGATAGCCGAATGGTGCTCAGCTACCCACCCGGTCAACGTGCCGTAACAGGGCCCGGGGCAGCCAACAACCCGGGCCGGCAGCCCCAGCCAGCCAGCGAGCATCCGACCCGCGGCCCGACTCCCCGGATGGGTGATATCGACAACCGCGAAGGGTTGATGAAAGGCGAGCACCGCCGCCGGTTTGACCCGATCCAAGAATTCGCGCATTGCCACCGTCTCGGCCTCGCTACCCGCACTTGGGCCGGACCAAGTCGCGGTGGCGCGGCCCTGTTGACGCCAGCCCTGCGGGAAATTTCGATTGAGGTCAACCCCGGCAGCATTTACCCTCGTACCGGCACGTGCGCCATCTGGATTCATCGTGCTGACCAGCCAAATCGCGGTATCCGCCGGCAACTGGAGCCCCGCTGCCAACCGGTCGGCCAGTTCGCGCACTACCCGGCGGCCGGCCGGCTCATCACCGTGCATCTGCCCGATCACCACCACCTGCGTGGCAGCCGACGGCGGCCCGAATTGCACCGCCGAGATGACTCCCCCCTGCCCTGTTGTCGCAAGCACCTCGATCACTTTGGGTGCCGCTGTTGCCGAACTGGCGAAACCGAGGAGTAGCCCAGACCCAAGTGCCGCACTCAGCAAGGCTGCGACCCCACGCATTCGAGTAGTTGTCGTCATAGCGCCCTTGGGTGGCTGGTGAGATAGACCTGCCTAAGGGTATCAGCGGTAACCAGCGTGTATATCTGCGTCGTGGTGACCGATGCGTGCCCGAGCAGTTCCTGCACAACCCGCACATCGGCGCCACCTTCGAGGAGATGGGTAGCGAAACTGTGACGCAGAGTATGCGGACTAATCCGCGAACTGAGCTCTGCGCGCTCTGCGCTCGCTTTCAATATCGCCCACGCGCTTTGCCTGCTAAGGGGCGCTCCTCGGGTGTTCAAGAACACCCGAGCCGTCCCGCGGCCCTTCACCGCGAAAAGAGTGCGGCCACGTATCAGGTAGGCGTCAATCGCGCGTGCCGCATAGTCACCGAGTGGCAATTTGCGTTGCTTATCACCTTTGCCAATAACCGTCACCGTGCGATTCACCAAGTCGATATCGTCAACTTCCAGATTCACGGCCTCCGAGATGCGAGCACCCGTTCCATACAGCAGTTCCAGCAAAGCGCGATCGCGTAGGCCAGTAGCGGAATCCAGATCACCTGCGCATTCGATCAATTTCACCACATCGGAATAATCAAGTGCCTTTGGCAATCTGCGCGAAGTACTCGGGGGCTGCACATCGCAGCTTGGGTCCAAAGGGGTCAATCCCTCGAGCAGGGCAAACCGGTGAAAGCCACGAACCGAAACCACGGTGCGGGCAGCACTCGCAGCCGATAGGGCACTACCGAACTGCGAACTCGTGCGAAGAGACGCCGCAAAGTCCGCTACGTCGTTGGACCCAATGGCAGCCACGTCCAGTAGCCCGCGAGAGGTGCACCAATCAAAGTATCTGGCCAGATCGCGCCGATAAGCCGAAATGGTGTTGCCCGATAGACCGCGCTCGATCGTGATGTGGTCGAGGTAGCCGGATATTGCCGATGCCAGGCCCGAACTCAGACCAGCACCTCATCTAGTGTCACTCGAGCAACCCCGAACGAGTCAGCAACGGCGCCGTAGGTGATCTGCCCGGCATGCACATTTAGACCAAGCGCAAGCGCATGGTCATCACGCAGTGCCCGCTTCCAGCCCTTATCGGCCAACGCCACGGCGTAAGGCAAGGTGACGTTTGTGAGGGCGTAGGTTGAGGTATACGGAACAGCCCCCGGCATATTCGCAACGCAGTAGAAAACACTCCCGTGGACCAGGTAGGTGGGGTCGGAGTGGGTGGTCGGGCGCGAATCCTCGAAACAGCCGCCTTGATCGATCGCGATATCCACCAGCACTGATCCCGGCTTCATGCGTGACACCAGTTCATTGCTTATCAGCTTTGGCGCTTTGGCACCCGGGACCAGCACGGCCCCAATCACCAAATCGGCATCAATGACAGCACGCTCGACCTCATAGGAGTTCGATGCGATAGTTTGCATGTGCCCTTGATAGATGGCATCCACCTGGCGCAGGCGAGCAATATTCCTATCCAGCAAGAGCACCTCGGCCTGCATGCCCAGCGCAATTACCGCAGCGTTCATCCCAGCGACTCCAGCGCCAAGAACAACAACCTTTGCCGCGTAAACCCCCGAAACACCACCCATCAAAATCCCACGACCACCATGAGCTCGCATCAACGCATGCGCGCCGACCTGCGGAGCCAACCGGCCGGCGACTTCGGACATCGGCGCCAGCAGCGGCAGTGACCCATCGGGTAACTCAACGGTCTCGTATGCGATTGCCGTGCACCCGGAATTCACCAATGCGTCGGTGCACTCGCGTGAGGCCGCGAGGTGCAGATACGTGAAGACGATCTGCCCCGACCTAATGCGGTGGTACTCGGCTTCGATTGGCTCCTTGACTTTCAAGATCAGATCGGAAATCGCCCACACTTCATCGGCGGTGGCCAATATCTTGGCGCCAGCGGCTAGGTAATCCTCGTTCCTGATGGATGAACCTGAGCCCGCATTGTCCTCGATGAATACCTCATGTCCATGCCCAATTAGCTCGTGCACTCCCGCCGGGGTGATCGCAACCCGATACTCATGTGTCTTGATCTCCCGTGGTACCCCGACCTTCACAGTGCCTCCAAGTTGAACTCCGGAAGCTGCCCCCGACTTGCCCGGCAGCGGCAGCACCTGCCGCCATTTCTCATCGTAGGGCCCGCACATGGTCGGGCCATCTCAGCGTAGGGCCCGCTACGGCAGATGCACCCGCCCCTGTGCCAGCAATTGGTCGCGCAGCGGCCAAGGCGCGGTTGCCGGCCGTAGGTTTGTCCAGCCTGACTCCTTGGCCGCGCAGGCCGCCAATATCCCGCAAACCGCCGACGGGCTTGCGATCGCCCCGCTCAGCACCAGGTCCCGGGCCGCTGCCAACGGCACCCAGACCCGCGGTAGATAGGCCTCCTCGGCTTCGCCGGTGGTTGGGCGCCCGCCCGCCAATTGCGTTAGTCCCCGGGCCAGGTACACCCGGATTGCCTCACTTGAGCCCCCTGGGCTGTTCAGGAAGTCCACCAAGACTTGCCAGTTGCTGGCTTGATATCCCGCCTCCTCGGCCAATTCACGCTCGGCTGTCACCTCCGGTGGCTCACCTCGAACATCAAGTAGGCCGGCCGGTGGTTCGAATAAGGCCATCGCTACCGGATGCCGATACTGACGAATCAGCAGCACCCGATCCAGGTCATCGATTGCGATGATTGCAACCGCGCCGAGGTGCAACAAGATGTCACGGTCAATCAGCTGCCCGTCAAAATCCATGGTATCGGTTCGGACTGACCAGATGCGGCCGGCGAACCTGGCCGCAGAAGCCACAACCGTTCGCGGTTCGCCGACGTCAGCGACACTGCCAGCCCAATTCTCGTCCCGGGCACCGATCATCTAACGAATTGCGCCGCACGATTTTCGGCACGGACAAGGGCAGCACTAACTAGGCCGATGAAAAGTGGATGTGCCCTAGTAGGGCGCGATCTAAACTCCGGGTGTGCCTGCGTACCTACATAGTAGGGATGCACATCTGCTGGGAGTTCAACGAATTCAACGAGTCGACCATCGGGTGAAGTGCCGGAAAAAACCAGGCCGGCTTCCTCGAGGGTTGGGCGGTAGGCATTCGACACCTCATAGCGATGGCGGTGCCGTTCGTCGATATAGGGCAGCCCGTATGTCTGCGCTACCTGCGAGCCGTCAAGCAATTTTGCCGGGTACAGCCCTAGGCGCATGGTGCCACCCATATCCCGTTCGCCGGAAACCACATCACGCTGATCGGCCATGGTCGAAACCACCGGGTAGGCCGTTGCCTCGTCAAACTCGAGTGAGTTTGCGTCAGCAAGGCCAGCGACGGTGCGCGCGTACTCGATTACCATGCACTGCAGGCCAAGGCAGATACCCAAGGTCGGCAACCCCGATTCGCGCGCATATCGAAGTGCACCCAGTTTGCCCTCGATCCCTCGGACCCCAAATCCGCCAGGCACCAAGATCGCATCCAAGCCTTCGAGTTGCTCCCGCGCGCCTTCCATAGTCACGCAGTCATCACTGGTCACCCAGCGGATTTCGACCCGACAATCATTATGGAACCCACCGGCCCGCATTGCCTCAGTGACGGAGAGATAGGCATCGGGTAGATCGACGTACTTGCCCACCAAGCCGATCGTCACCTGCCTTCCAGGGTGATGCACTCGCTGTAAGAGGTCATCCCAACGAGTCCAGTCAACGTCTCGGAATGGCAGATCGAGCCGTCGAACAACGTAGGCATCTAGGCCTTCACTGTGCAGCACCTTGGGGATGTCATAAATGCTGAGAGCATCGACTGCCGCAACGACGGCTTCCTCATCGACGTCACACATCAATGAGATCTTGCGTTTGATGGCGGTTGGCACTGGTCTATCTGCGCGTAGCACGATCGCATCGGGCTGGATACCGATATTGCGCAATGAGGCAACCGAGTGCTGGGTGGGCTTGGTTTTCAGCTCACCAGAAGGTCCGATATAAGGCAGGAGTGAGACATGCAGGAAGAAGACATTGTCGCGGCCGACTTCATGGCGGACCTGCCGTACGGCCTCTAAGAATGGCAGGGATTCGATATCGCCAACCGTGCCGCCCACCTCGGTTATCACCACGTCGACATCGGGGCCGGCCATCCGGCGAATCCGCGACTTGATTTCGTTGGTGATGTGCGGAATTACCTGCACGGTGTCGCCTAGGTACTCCCCGCGCCGCTCCTTGGCGATCACCGTCGAATAGACCTGACCGGTTGTGACATTTGCCGAACCATGCAACTCAGTGTCGAGGAATCGCTCATAGTGGCCAATATCGAGATCGGTCTCCGCGCCATCATCGGTGACGAAAACTTCACCGTGCTGGAATGGATTCATGGTACCTGGATCAACGTTGAGATACGGATCCAACTTCTGCATTGTCACGCGCAGGCCGCGGGCCGAAAGCAGGCTACCCAAACTCGATGCGGTGAGCCCCTTGCCGAGGGATGAAGCTACGCCACCGGTGACAAACAGATGCTTGGTCTGCTTCACGGAACTCACGGGACATCAGACTATCAGTGCCCGGGCCTCAGGCAAACACGTGGCGCGCAGGCGGTTACTTGCCCGCCCGCTCAGTTGCCGCCAGTGCGAGCAATTCCTCAGCGTGCGCTGCGCCAGCCTGCGAATCAGTTAGACCCGAGAGCATGCGCACCAACTCCGTGACCCGCTCCCCGCCGGTGACCGGCCCCACACTCGATGAGGTGACCTGCCCATCAGCGCTCTTGACGATCACCACGTGCTGGTCCGCGAAGGCGGCCACCTGAGGCAGGTGGGTGACCACAATCACCTGCGCGGTGCGCGCCAGTCGGGCCAACCGGCGACCCACCTCGACAGCGGCGCGCCCACCGATCCCGGCATCAACCTCGTCGAACACGAAAGTCGGTACCGGATCGACCCCGGCCAAGACAACTTCGATGGCCAGCATGACTCTTGAGAGCTCACCACCGGAGGCACCCTTGCCGATGGGCAGCGGACCGGTACCCGAATGGGGCTGGAGTAAAAACTCGATCTCATCTGCGCCCCACGTCCCAAAGTCCTCGATCTGGGCCGCGGTTTCCACCTTCACCGCAAGCACTGAATCGGGCATTGCCAAAGCCTGCAACTCGCTGGTTACCTCGGTGCCAAATCGCTTGCCGGCCTTACTACGCGCCGCCGACAAGCTGCGCGCCAACTCGATAGCCGATGACCGAGCGGCCACCTCCTGCTCCCCCAGCAATACCAGTCGATCCTCATCACCGAAGACTTCGGCTACCTTCTCCTTGGCCTGTGCCAGCCAAGCCAGCACTTCGTCCACGGTCCCGCCATAACGGCGCCGCAGGGCGCCAAGGGCACTTCGGCGCTCCTCAACCCAGGCCTGCCGCGCCGGATCCGCATCTATCTGTGTCGCATAGGTGGATAGCGTCAAGGCCGCGTCAGCGGCAATGCTGCTGATTTCGCGAAAACGGTCACGAACAGGCAATAACTGGGGGTCAACCTCCACCGCCCGGTCTAAAGCTTTGGTCGCACCGGCCAGCACGGACAACACATTCGCATCGTCGGCGTCGTCAGGCCGACCGACTGTGTCGTCGGTACCGACCAGGGCGGTATGCGCCGTAGCGATATCTTCCAGCAGGGTGCCCGAATGCACCAACAGCGCCGACTGCCTATCTAGATCCAGATCCTCACCCGGTAGTGGTGCCACCGCCGCAATCTCGGCGATTCCGATGGCGAGGGTGGCCCCCTGCTGCGCCCGGGCCGACAGTTGTGCGGTCAACTCCTGAATCTCAGCGTGCACCTGCCGCCACTGGGTGTACTTGGGCTGGTATTCGGCCAGCAACTTGGTAACAGGCCCGCCCGCATAACGATCCAATAGCTCGCGTTGCTTACCGGATTGGCGCAGTCGCAATTGCTCAGCTTGGCCGTGCACCGCGACCAACTCAACCGCGACCTCTTGTAGCACTGCCACCGGAACGGTGCGCCCGCCAGCAAATGCCCGACTTCGACCCTCCCCCGCTACCGCCCGGGCAAGCAGCACCTGCGCCGACCCCTGCTCAATGTCGATTTCGGCGCCGGCGTCACCTAACCTGGCTAATACCTGCTCCGAATTGGACTCAATAAGTGACCACTCGCCATCGACCTCCGCGCGATCACTGCCATGACGAACCATCTGGGAATCAGCCTTGCCACCTGCGAGCAAGCTGAGGCCGGTCAGCACCATGGTTTTCCCAGCGCCGGTCTCACCCGTTATTGCGGTCAGGCCCGCACCGAAATTGATAACCGCGTCGTCAATTACGCCCAGCCCGCGAATCCGCAAACTCTCGATCACGCAGGGCCTCTGGTGCCGCCGCGCCAGCCCTGCACTGGTAGGTCGAATTTTGCAACCAGCCGGTCGGTGAAGGGTGCCGCGGCAAGTCGGGCAAGCAGCACCGGTTGGCGGTGTTGACGCACCTCGATGCGCGCACCGTCCGCGACATCAAACATTCGGCGGCCATCAGCGGATAAAACTGCCGAGCTATGTGACTGAATCTCAAAAGCTATGACACTACGAGGCGAGACCACCAACGGGCGGGCGAAAAGTGCGTGTGCACTCAAGGGCACCACGAGCAACGCCGCCACCTCAGGCCAAACTACCGGGCCGCCAGCGGAGAATGCGTAGGCGGTGGAACCGGTCGGCGTGGCAGCCACCACTCCATCGCATCCCCAATGGGAAAGGGGCCGACCATCAACCTCGACGACGAGGTCAATCATCCGCTCGCGGACGAGCTTCTCGATACTAATCTCGTTAAGAGCCCATGTCTGGGCGACAAGTTCGCCGGCAACCAGAATGCGAGCGTCAATTGCCATTCGCTCTTCCACGTGCCACCGATGATTGATCAAGGCATCGACAACCGCATTGACATCCTCGGACTCGGCTTCGGCTAGGAACCCAATATGGCCCAAGTTGACCCCTAGGATCGGCGCACCTGCGGCCCGGGCGCGCTCAGCTCCCCGCAGGATGGTGCCGTCACCCCCGAGCACGACAACCACATCGCACCCATCGGCGCTGTGCTCATCTGCGGGGACTACTTCGACTTCTGGGATGGCAAAATCACCACCACCAGCCTCGCGCCACTGGTCAAGATCATCGGTTGCCATGACGACCTTTACGCCTTCGGTATTCAGCGCCTTTGCGACCTGCGCCGCTGCCGCACGCGCCTGTAAGCGGCGCGGGTTGATGACTAAGAGCACCCGCGTGGCAGAAGCAGTCATACTGGCCCCTCCTCGACGGCGGTGCGGATCGCGACAGCAAGGGCAGCCGCGCTCAGGCCGTTCACTAGCGTATCGCGCTGATCTTGATCCCCATGTTGCAGCCATAAGAAGTATTCGACGTTTCCAGCCGGCCCAGGTAGCGGGCTCGCGGCAACTCCCTTCACGCGCATTCCCAATTCGACGGCGGCACCGGCCACCGATGAAACCGCATCGATCCGCAATTGCGGGTCCCGGACGACTCCTTCGCCTACAGCTTCACGCCCTACTTCGAATTGCGGCTTCACCATCAATAGGTAGTCGGCGGATGGCGTGGAGCAGGACACCAAAGCCGGCAGGACAACTCTTAGGGAAATAAAGGACAGGTCCGCCACCACGACGGCGGCCAGCCACGGCACTTCAGCAGCACTTAAGGTGCGGACATTGGTGCGCTCCATCAGGTGCACTCGAGGGTCGACGCGAAGTGGCCAGGCCAACTGCCCATACCCGACGTCAACTGCCAGCACCCGCGCTATGCCACGTTCCAAGAGCACCTGCGTAAAGCCGCCGGTTGAAGCACCAGCATCGAGCCCATCCCTGCCGGAAATATCAAAATCGGGAAACGCCTCGAGAGCACCGCGCAGCTTATGTGCCCCGCGCGATACATAGTGGGCGTCGTCGTCATTGTCATTGACCACAATTGACACATCGCCATCAACTTGGGTTGCTGGCTTGAGTGCAATCGTGCCGCGCACTTGCACATACCCCGAGGTAATCAGATCACGTGCTTGATCTCGCGAACGAGCTAAGCCCCGCCTTGTTAGCTCGGCATCGAGCCGGCGCAGCACCATTGCTGGTTACGGACCGGTGCTGAGATCGGCTAATCGCTGGTGCAATTGCCGATGCACGCTTTCATATACCGCGACGCGGTCACCCGAGGGCAGATCTTCGAGTCTGGTGAGTTCAGCTAAGGCTGCGTCAATGCCAGCGTCGCCGGTCGGCTCCCAAACCGCCAGAGCAAGTTCGGTATTGACCTCTTCGAGAACCAATACATTGTCAATGTCGAGATCCTCATCAGACACCCTTTGCTCCTTCGTTTACGACAATTACTTTCTTCTTTTTCTTCTTCACAGGAATATCGCTGGTTGCACCGGCGGGTGCACCGGCAGCTGCAGCAGGAGCTGCCGGCTCCGGCGCGCTGGAACTAGACTTAAGATCAGAGAGCTGTTGCTCCAGCCGCTGCACATGGCGCCTAAGAGCCGCGAGCTCATCCTCGCGAACAAAACCCATTCGTCCCACTGCGCGGTCAACCTCTGCTCGAATCAAGCCGAGCAGCATTTCGCGGTTTTCCTTGCTCGTACTCACGAGGTCATCCGCGAGCTCTTGTACCTGCCCAACCACATCGGGTGCCTTGGCGGACATATTCATGCCCTGGTTCACCAACCCCAGGGCGATTTCCTTGGCCTTCGAAGCGGTTACCTCGGTAAGCCCACTCGCCATCTGCAGGTAACCGCGAAGGTCTTCAAACATTGGATCCTCCAAGTACTGATCTGGCCCCGGCGCACAAACTTAAGTGCACGTTACCGCTTATCCCACTGCAGGTCGCCCCATGAGGTCCCAGGTTGTAGGCAGGACAGATCGGGGGCGACATACGTAGGGACCTCGGCTCCGGCCGCGAAGGCTAATTCGCTGGCGCTGGTGACACCGGTCAGCACCAACAAAGTGGGGATACCCAGCCGATTTCCGGCAGCGATATCGGTGTCGAGGCGATCGCCGATCAGCAATGGCCGCGACGCCCCCGACCGGGCAATAGCTTCCTTAAGTAGCGCTGGTTCAGGCTTGCCGCCAACGCCGATCGGCCGCCGCCCGGTGGCATGGGCGACGGCTTCGACCATGGCGCCATTGCCAGGAGCCAGGCCCCGTGTGGTGGGGAGAGTGGCGTCGAGATTAGTGGCGATCCACGGTAATCCTGCGGTGACCGCGAAGGTTGCCTCCGTTAAAGCCGCCCAACTCAGATCCATGCCAATCCCCTGTAAAACCCCGGCGGGCTCATCATCGGCGGACACCACCGGTACATACCCGCGCTCGCGCAAGGCAGCAAAAACTCCCGGACCACCGATTGCCAAGATGCGACTACCCGCCGGCACATGCGCCCCCAGCAAGGTCACCCCGGCCTGTGCTGAGGTTACGACTTCAGCTGCTGCCGCATCGATCCCCAACTCGCGCAAGTGCTCGGCCACCTCCGCCGGGGGCCGCGATGCGTTGTTGGTGATGTAACAACAACGCACCCCCTGCTCATGGGCGGCCCGAATACCCTCGATTGCACCGGGAACCGCGTGCGGCCCGATGTATACGACACCATCGAGGTCAAAAAGCAACAGGTCGAATAAGTCAGCCAACTCCTGGCTCATATTTCCTCAATCCCAAAGGCGCTGTCACTCGGGACGCCGGCAATGGGGCCGGTCAGCGGTAGTTGATCGGCCACCCGGGCCCGCAAGGTGGCCTTCACCTGGCTCAACGCCTTGCCGTATTCGGCGCGATCAGGACGCATGACAAATGCCATGGAAAGATGATCGCGCGCCAAGATGAACTCCTGCTTTCGCCATTGCGACATGCCCATTCCAAAATGCGCGTAGTCATCATCGGGCGCCACCGCCAATAGGGCGCCAAAGGCAGCCACCGCATCGTCGTAATGGCGGGCATCGAATACTGCCCGAGCGTAAGCCTCAAGAACGGATCGGGAGCCGGGCTCTGCTTCGAGTAGATACTCGAGCAACTGCGCCGCAGCGGCGCTATTGCCAGCGGCGAGCAACTCCTGGGCCCGCTGATACCACTCGTACGGACTACCGGCTGGCTCACCGGATTTGGGCTCGACCGACACCCCCCTATGGTGCCACGCCCATCTGCTCAAGACTCAACGGCGCCGCAGCACTCCCGCAACCTTTACCCATTGACCCGGGTCCACGAGCGCCAACCGGGCGATGATCACCGGCCGCATTGCCTGACAGGCAATGGTGTCAACTTTCGTCCGACCCCACTGCTCACGAACGGGCCGATCAACTACCACCGAAAACACTGCAATCACATCACCACTTGGCAGTTGTCGCTGCTCGGTCGTACTGCCTAACCGCCCGATGAGTTTTACCTCATTGTGCGTTCCGGGCGCACCTAGTGGGCTTGCTGTGGACGACCCAACACTTCACAATGGGACGGTGGGAAAACCGATAATCACCGCCCTTGGCGATGAGGTCTTCGAGATTGACACCCAAATGGGCGGTCACGCAGGGATCACTGCGAGTTACCTTATTAGAGCCAGCAAGCCCTGCCTCGTTGAAACCGGGACTGCGCGTTCGGCCCCCATGGTCATCGAATCACTCAGGGAACTAGGCATTGAGGCAACCGACTTAGCCACGATCGTGGTAACCCATATTCACCTCGATCACGCCGGCGGAGTTGGCGATCTGGCCACCGCCTTTCCCAATGCCACCATCGTCGTTCACGAAAAGGGCGCTCGCCACCTTGCTGACCCGACGAAGCTGGTGGCCAGTGCGCACCGGGTCTTCGGACCGGACATGGATCGCCTTTTCGGTGACCTCCTACCCACCCCGGTCGAAAGAATTGTTTCGCTCGGCGACTCCGGAACTATTGATCTTGGCGACGGCCGACTTTTACAGACGTTCCACAATCCCGGCCATGCATCACATCATGTTGGCCTACTTGACTCGCAATCTGGCGACCTCTACACCGGTGATGCAGCCGGTGTCTACGTGCAGCAAACCGCACAGGTCCGCCCAGCTACCCCGCCCCCTGATTTCGACCTAGATCTTGCACTCACTTCGTTGGCTCGAATGCGCGATGCGGGTGCGCAGCGCCTGCTCTTTTCGCATTATGGCCCGGTCACCGCAGTGCACGAGGTTCTCCAGGAGTCCGCGGTTGAACTCCACTACTGGGTTGAGGCGGTTCGTGAAGCGCGTTCCCAGTCCCCCGATATTGACCATGCGGTAGCCCTAGTTAAAGAACGTGATCAAGCCCGGCATCCTGGCTTCTACGGCGACCCAGATCGGGTACGGACGTATGAGGATCTTTCCAGCGTGCAGGCCAACGTGATGGGAATCAGTCGTTGGCTGGATCAGACCCAATCTCCTCAGTAAAGGCAATGCCAGCAAATTCTTCGCACCGCTCCGCCGCATCAGTGGCACCGTCAATGTCGGAGGCAGCAGCGCGCTCCATCCACTCCCAGGCCTCGTTGGTTCGGCCAACCTGAGCTAAGAAATCCGAGTAGGCATACTGCAAACGAGCTCGCGCCGTACCTGGCCGCAACTTCGTGAGCTCGGGCACCTGCAAAGTGATGATGGCAGCGCTTATCTGCCCAAGATCAGCACGTGCGCCCGCCCCAACTATCAGCAACTCAGATCTAGTTTCATCGTCGAGCGTCTTGGTATTCGTGGCTCGAATTAGATCCAAGGCTTTTTGTGGACGACCTAGCCCGCGCTCGCAGTCCGCGATCATTGGGATGAATGAATTCGACCCGGTCATGCGTCGAGCCGTGCGCAATTCGGAAATTGCCTCCGAAAACTTGCCCGCCTTGTACGCGGCCACCCCGGCCGCCTCACGCACCGCGGCCACCCGGCCCGCACGGCGCCTCGCCGCCTCAATGTGCGCCATCGCCAATTCCACATCATCATCGGCCATCGCTAAGTCGGCTGCGACCAGATGGCGAGCCACTATCTCAGCCAGCCCATCTGGCAATGTGCGAAGTTCTAGGAGCACTGAGCGGTCTAACTGCTCCGCAGCAATCTCATCGGGGATATGTGGATCGCGTGGCCGATCCGAACGCGGCTTATCGCTGCCCCGAGAATCTGTCCGCGGCCGGTCAGAACGCGGCCGGTCACCAGCCGGCCGACCCGAAGCGGGCTTGCCTCGTGCCGGGTTACTACCCCTGGGCTTGCCACCGCCGGGCTTACCACCTGCAGGCTTGCCACCGCCGGGCTTACCACCTGCAGGCTTACCACCAGCGGGCTTGCCGGAACCTGATGCCCGACTTGGACGCGAGCCGCCACCGGACCCACTCGGTCGGGGGGTTCGCCTGTCAGCCACGTCGTTCTCCTTTTTATATTTGCTGGTTAAATGCTAAGGGCCACTCGTTGGAGTGGCCCTTAGCGAAAGATTGTCCGGCGGCGTCCTACTCTCCCACGCAGTCACCCGCGCAGTACCATCGGCGCTGAGAGGCTTAGCTTCCGGGTTCGGAATGGAACCGGGCGTTTCCCTCTCGCTATGGCCGCCGAAACTCTATTGAGATTTCAATGTAGCCAACCAAGACACTGGTGCCTCGGTACCAAGAGACTTCTCCCTTGGGTTTTTGGCTCCCGATCGAATCTCGGGAACCACACAGTGGACGCGAATTTTAGGAAATGAGGCAAGTCCTCGGCCTATTAGTACCGGTCAGCTCCACACATTACTGT
>SXGR01078037.1_pt1 | contig 32298 bp, 40 predicted proteins | sample 3174711 | NCBI WGS metagenome assembly SXGR01 (sample SAMN11356860, study PRJNA531348) | freshwater metagenome | isolation source: freshwater sample F1-60 | place: China: Fuxian Lake, Yuxi | collected 2017-12-25 | reverse complement strand
GGTGTAGTGATGGACAGAACTGAATAAGGATCTAATTCCGCCCTTGTCCCTTTCAATGTGGTGGTCGTGGTTGCCTAGAATCAGGTGGATGTTTTTACAAACAATTCTGTCTCTAAATTCCTTGATGTTTTCAAATCCCCCAAAAGAGAAGTCTCCCAAGTGGATCAAAACGTCGTCTGGGCCCACCTTTTCGTTGATTGCATCAACTATGGCAGTATTCATATGATCTAAAGACTTGAAATCTCTAGTCTTAGATCCGTCGGTCCAATTTGAGGTTGCCCTACAGATGTTGGAGTGCCCGTAGTGAGAATCCGAGGTTAGAAATAATCTTTGTCCTTTATCTAATACAATTTTCATGCCCTTTAAATATACGATCAAAACCTTCTTAGAACATAGACTTTCTTGCTTGCTCTTGTGTAGGCTGTGTATTTAATTCTATTTCTTTCTATAACGTCTAGATTCATATTTATATCGTCTTCGAGAACAAAAACTGTATTATAAGTACTTCCTTGTGATTTGTGACAAGTTATCGAGTAACTGAAATTGACATCAGCATATCTGCGAAGAAAATTGTAGTAGTGGAGCCAGGATTTGTCCGCTCCCCTCTTTTCTATTGCTCTAAGTCTAAGTATATTTGCAAACTTCTTGAATTCTCCCTCGCTGTCTTCGTGGAGGATCTCTATCCCCACCTTTATCTCCTCGTCGTTGTCGTTCAGATAGACAACGTCTGTGTCGTAGTATTTCAGGGTTATCTCTACAGGTTCATCATCTGGATTCTTCGAGATCATGAACCTGAGGTTGTCTGTCCTCACCTCGAATGCAGTAACAGTAAACTCCTCGTTGGTGTTTAGAACCACGTACCCTTCCTGAATGACAGGGTTGTTTGCAATCAGCTTCTCTCCCAGGAGGATCTTAGATGTTTTAGCCTCTCCCCCGTAGATAACATTTCGAATGACCCCGTTCATCGTGTCGACAGTCTTGTTTCGCCATGCTATCACCTTTGCATACTCAGAATCTCCGGAAAATCTATCGGTCTTGAAGTAGCCCTTTAGCCTTTCTGAGAACCCCCTTCTAATTTCCGTAGAGTTTAAATTCAAAAATTCAATTCCCTCCCCTCTCTCGTTCAGCAAGGTGATGGGCTCGACTTGAGGGTTAGGACTTCCGATGTTGGATCTAATTGCAACAGAGGAATCGATGATTGCATTTCCCTCCTTCTGCCTCATGATGGTCCGAAGCTCGACAGTTTTAATTTTATAAGTTCCGGCAAGATCTTCCCTGAATGGGATGCAATCTGGTTTTCCCACCGGAGGAATCTGAGCTGGGTCTCCCATGCAGATAATCTTCGTCTTTCCCCTATATTCTAGAATCTTCTCAAACAGATCGTCGTTGAGCATAGAGACCTCGTCGATGATTAGAAGCTTGGTTGAGTTAATCGAGGGTTTAAAGTCCCCGTCGTTGGTGAACTCCTGCTTCCCGTCCATGGTGATCTTCTCCTTAAGCCCTAGGAGTTTGTGGGTCGTCTGAAAGGTAACCCTCTGGTTTCTAATTCCGCTGGTCTTCTTGATGACCCGAACAGACTTGTTGGTCGGCCCGGTGACTGCAATCTTATACCAGTTCTTGGTTGGGTAAACTATCTCCAAAACATATTTGACGAAGAGGCTGACGCAGTAGGTTTTGCCGGTTCCAGCCCATCCCTTAATAACGTAGATGCTGTCGTCCGGAGACATCAGAAAATTGCACAGTTTATCAAAGGCCTTTCTCTGGTCTGGATTTAAAGAGTCGACATCTATGTGGGGCTCACGCTGAACTTTGGTCTTCGCCATTAGAAGTTATAGATCAAAGGGAACAATTTTTTTCATTGTTCTTAAGAATCCTTCCCCTTCGATTTCTCATGAAGAAGATCCCCCCATCTAGAAGTAGATCTTCTGAAAAGCCCTCTGCTAGCCGTATTAAATTCCCCAAACGGGAGTTCCGAATAATACTGGTCTTCGAAAAGTCTAATCAGCTTTTGAGCCATTTTAATTTGAGGAAGGGATTCACAGCTGTCGATCACCTTTTCAATCCATCTGACTACGTCCCCGTAGTGGGGTTTATTTTCCTTCTTTTTGGTTGTAAATAGCTTGATGAACTTCAGCATTATCTATATATTTGAAAAATTAATTAATCTTTCCTTGTTATTCCTTGAGCTTCTTCTCCAAAACCTCGGTCAGAGGGAAATAAAAGTTTGGTTTAGATTTTTTTCCTTCGCCTTTCATTTTCGAACTCCTTTGCAAAGGCATCCGGAGATGTCTGATTTTTTACCCCAAACGTCTTTAGTCCTCATGTGACAGGCGTGGGGCTTCCCCCCCATGACCCTCTTTGAGTACTCCTTCCACTTGAGGCTGTGGGGATTAGACTTCGTCCAGGGGCACTCTCTGCAGTTAACCATTAAAGTTTTAACTCGAATCTATCTTTCATTGCCTGAATCTTGTCTGCTGGAACTTTGTGGAGGCTTTCACCGCCGTGTCTGTTCTCAACGATCAAACTGAAAACCCTGTAGCCATAAGTCTCTGCCAACTTAAAGTAGGGTTCCGTTTCCCACTCTTGGGTGAAGGAATTGGAGACCACGATGCTGCTGTTTATGTCCGATGTATAGTTCAGAATCATAGCGGTATTCACTTGACCTTGGCACCACTGGTGGGCTCTTTTTAAATCTGTAGGATCAAAAATATACTCTCCGTTCTCGTTGATAAAGTACATGTCTGCTCCAAAGTAGGCATCCCCGATCTGATTTGCCAGGGTTGCCTTGCCTGATCCTGGAAGTCCTCTCAATAAATACAGGTTTTTCATCTGGTTAATATACGGTTAAGAAAAGTCTGTGGATCTAGAAACACGAAGGCCGTCTATCTCTAGATCGTAATGTTCTGGACCCCAAAAGAGAGAGGTAGGGTATTTTTCCCTTTCCTTCTTTTCATAGTCTTCGTTTAGAACTGCTCCGTCGGGCTGTCCCCACTCGAGAGCCATCTTGATGAACTCCTCTGGATCTATCTCCATTCCATACTCGTCTACGACCCTTCCGGATCTGATGAACCCCAGAAGATCCCCCTTGTTGGAGTAGTGAACACTGTTGTTGAAGTTCCACAGGAATTTCCATCCGCTGGATCTTTTTCCAAGGTGGACGGAGAGACCGTTTGTGAACTCGTCCCACGGAGTCATGTACTCGTGCTCGGTCACCGGGATTGTTCTGAATGCATTCTTGGCTTCGCTAGCTGACATGACGTCCATTTCTCCAATTCTCATTTTAAGCTTCTGCCCCTTACCTGCGATTTCTTCAGATTTTGGCACCCTATAATAGTTAGTTCCCATAATTTAAATTATACGGTCTCGGCTTCGTAAAGTTCTCTAATAGCGTGGAGATTTTCCTTGATGTCCAGAACTTGATCTTCGATAGACTCTCCCGCCTTTGTCGCCTTGGTGTTGTTCATAGTTTCTACCTCGTCCAAGAGCTCATCGACCTTGTTCTGTAGATTTTCTAGCATTTCTTCAATAAATTGATTTTTCATAATTTGTACAATTTGTTCAAATGAATATACGGTCCCACAACAAAAAAGTCCGGGAAAACCCGGACTTTTATTGAAAATTTTTAAAATTAATTTAGATGTTTTTCGATGATCTCGTTGTAGGCTGTGGCTTGTTTTAGACCAACAATTCTGTCAACCTCTTGACCGTCTTTAAAAAAGATAACGGTTGGAATTCCTCTAACCCTTAATGAAGTTGCAATATCTTTGAATTCGTCCGCATCAACTTTTAAAATCTTAACGTTTTTCTCCTCTGATACTTTCTCAATAATCGGGGTTAAAGTTCTGCAGGGCCCACACCAGCTAGCGTGAAAATCAACCATGGTTAGATTAACTCCTAAATCCTCTATAAATTTTTCCGCATTCATTTTTTTCCAATTATTTAATCCTAGCTATTTAACTTAACGGTGAGAATTCCACTTTTTTCTTTTAGATTTTGCCTGTGAAATGTGTAATTATCCCTCTGATAAATCCTTTTCGATCTCGTACTTATCAATGTCCCTTCCAACTATAAACTTATCAGATAAACTATCATCTCTTTCTATTCTCATTCCAGCTAACTCAAGTCCTTCACCAATATCTACTGAGGAATGAATTTTAACGTAATTTGCAGGCCCCTTTCTTTCATGAAGTGCTACATTTAGGCCAGTTTGTAAAATTGATGCTACTAATTTTCTTCCTCTTGTTTCCATTTTATTGTTTTTTATGGATTTATCCTGTGGTTATTTTTTAAACCTTTAAATTCTTATTTTCCATTGGGTTTAGCGTCCCGGGTGTATCCTAAAAATTCACATATAATCTGTCCACCCTGACCTTGTCTGTTTGTTTGAGAGGTATTTATGGGACCCCATTTAGTAGAACAATTTATAGGATATGATGGATTTCTACACGGATGGGGAAAGAAATTTGTTATATAACCCCAATCACATCCATAGGGATAAACACCAGCAATATTGATGCAACCCTCGAAGGTTATACCGTTTTGTGCTGAGGTAAAAGGTAGGAGTGTTCTTGTACTATCTACAAATCCATAGTCCCAAAATGCTCCATAGTTATGGTGCAATCCCTTTGGATGTGTTGAATCTGCCCAAGATTTTCTTGGTCCAAAAGAAGTAACACTTGTTTTTAATATTGAGTGGAGTCCGTCAACGCAGGTTATGTCGAAACTTTCGCCCTTTCCTGTTAGTTTTCCGTTTACAACCCAAAGATTAGTTGAAAATTCGAAATTGTTTACCCCAAATTTAAACATGGTGTCTGATTGAGCCCCAGTACAGTTTTCATTTGTATGTCCAAAGGTAATAATTGCTCCATGAACAGGCGTTGAATCATTTAGATAATACTTAACACCCCTTTTTGCCCAAAAAGTTCCCTTATCAAGGCTTCCATTTGAAATGTTTGAGGAATCCATTCCAAATTTACCTATGATTGATTCTTGGGATTGAAGAGTTACATAAACTAAAACAGAATCAAGATTAGAGTTGTTAATCAATACAACATCAGTGAATTTAGATGTGTCAATCTGAGCAGGATTTGTATTAGGTTTTGGTGAAGGAGAGATCGAGCTCCAAAGAATTAGTCCTGAAACAACAAGGCCAATACCAAGAGCGATAAGAATTTTTGATAGTTTTTTCATTTTTTTGTTTTTTATTTTTGTTTTTGTTTTTTATTTTTCTTTCATTATAGATGGATTATGCCAAATTGTTTCATAATCTATTTTTTCTTTACTTTACGATATTTTTATTCCAAATAACTAAGCCGTAGGTATCGTAAGGAGAACAACGTCATTCATCTTACTTTCATTCAAGAAACTTTTAAATGTGTCTAAATGTTTCATTTATTTGTCTTTGTTCATATTTCCCTGAATCGACCATAAGAAATCTAATTTAACATCGTTTTTAAATAGTGATGTATCCGCCATATCAATGTATTGATCAGTTATATATCCTTTATCACTTTTAGTTGCTAATGCATGACATGACATACAGTTGGTTTGCATTCCATATTTAAATTCAGGTTTAAATTTATTTACCCCATTAAACGTTTGAGGGCCAAAACCTCCTTCCAAATATGGATTAAAAGAAATGATTGGTTCACAGTGTAGATTAGAGCCTCCTGTTACAGGTTGATTAGGCCAAACCATTGCGTATCCTGCACTGAGGGCATAATGTTTAGCAGCCCCTTCCAATTCTTTAGGTCGTAAACTCGCTTCAAATTTAGAACTGGGGGACGGAGGATTGGACGGATCAGCACACCAAAAATAAGTTTGCCATGTCCAATTTTCTATTTCTTTGGTTGTTATGTGCATAGCTACTAAAATAACGTAATCCCCCTCAACAAATTGGTCTTCTGGTTTTGTTCCCGCATCCTGATGATTGTTCAAATAATCCGCGCCAGCTTGGTCAACTTTAAAGTTGATGAAATCATCAAGATTACAAGTTGCATCTTTAATTTCTTTTTCTGTGGGTTTAAATGATGTTACGGGTATTAAATGTTTATTTGGCCTTTGATGATTGTGAATATCAACGTAAACCCATTTTTGCCACTTGGTATAATCGTAAGCTTTAGGTGGATTTGGCGTTTCCCATATGGGAAGTCTTATTAACCCATATTTATCAGGTTTACCAGCGTAGTATGTGGGTTTAATTACTATCGAGTTATTTGGGAATTGTGGAATCTCACCGATACCATCTTTAACGATGTATTTTTTTAATTTACTTTCATTAAACAATTGATTCTTCGTCGCAAAATAAGCTGCTGTCGGGTCATATGAAACCGTTTGTAACAACAGGAAATTTGTGTCTATTTGTTTAGTTTTATCGTCTATAAATTTCCCACGAGCAAATTGTTTCGGCGTACTCAAGCGAGTTCTCCCGTATTTAACTGCATTATTATCAGCAATTATTCCCTGAGCAGACATTGCAGCCAATTCTTGAACTCCCATCCATGTTTCAAACACAAGTAAGTTTTGTCCATTATAATATTCTTTTGTTGGCTCAATTAATCCAGCCCAAAGGCCCCAAGCATGTTTTACAATCATCGTAGTGTCTTGGTCTTTCAACCAATTATAAATTGTTGATGATCGCTCAGGAAAACGAAATTCTTTAATTGATAAATTTTTTGGAAAGGGGACTGGGGTAAAAGGTCTTTGGATTTTGGAACAGGTGTAAACAATCAAGAATGCACAAAAAAATAAAATTATAATTTTTAATATTTTCATCCTTCGCCAGTATTTTTTAACTAACGTTAATATCACATGATAAAAGACTGAACCCCGTCTGGTTGAGTCCTGTAGATAAATTCCGAATCTGGCTGCATGATAACGGAGAGTCCGTCTGAAAGATCTTGTAAACTAGAAAGGTAGTTCTTCACGTAGTCTCTTTTGGATTCGGGGAAGTTGAACTGTCTCATCACGTCGTTGGTAATGTCGTCTACAGAGTCTACAAACTGGGCATCGTCGTGGAATTCTGAATATTTTGAATACTTTTGCATAAAGTTTTTAATCTCTGCCTGCTCTTCGGCGGTTAAAGATAGATTGTCTATAAAGTCGTCAAATTCTAGAATTTTCTCCATAGCGAAATTTTATTTTGAAATGAAATCTTCAAAAGACATCACCTTGAATCCCTGCTGAGGCTCCTTAAGAGGGAATTCCTCTTCCGAGGGTTCTTCCACTTCGTCGTGCTGGACTTCGGTCCCTTTGGGAGTTTCCTCTGCTGTAGTTTCTTCAAATCCGTCTTCGGTTTCGTCTTCGAAATCGTCGTCAGATGTTTCTTGATCTTCTCCGCTAAAGTCTTGGACTTCATCAGAAACTTTTTCGTCGGAAGCATACGGACCTTTTTCGTCTTCTTCCTCTTCGTTTAGATAATCTTGCATTTTTATTTTTATTCAAGGGTAAAACCTGATGTTTAATCTTCTATTGGTTTACCGAGGTTTTTTCTGATTAACCCTCTGACATAATGAGAAACAGATTCTGGAGGTTCTCCGGTTAAAAGAGCCTTTTTAGAAATCTTCTTGCTTAGATCTTCAAGATCCTCTGTCGAGAGCAGAACTTGAATCTTTTCGGTTTTATCTTGAGATGCCATATTGATTTTATTATTTATTTTCTTTTGTTTCCTGCATCTCTTTGAGATCCCCAAACAAAATTCCCCCGTGGATTTCACCTTTTGCCTTCATTGGTCTATACCCTTCAGGCTTATTACTAATTACAAATGCTTTATTCGGATTGACCATTACTCCTAGAGATTTCATAAGGGTTCTGTTTGCCAAAAAAGGAGTGCTCTTTGCTTCCCTGTTTACTGGGGCAACTTTTACCCTCTTAATTAAAGCTCCGTCGAACATGATGTCAAGTTCGATGATTGGTCTCTTTTGGTTATCCCTTCCAACTTCAGTATTTGTGTATCCAATGATCGGACTCTTAAACTTAGAATCTCCAATGTTCCAAAGTAGGATCCCATCATCTTCGATGGCATTGTCTGCTTGAATTGAACAAGCAGAAGATCCATTTCCAGTGTCGAATTTAGCAACCATCTTTCCGACGGTTGGGATCCCAATAGATTCTAAATATCCAATTTCTAATTTGGAATAAGACCAGTTGTTCTTGTCTAATACATAGTCGATCACATCGTCTACAATGGGTCTTCCAATAGCCTTAGAAATTCCCTCCGTTCCTGCGGAAGCGTTAACTTCCAGAACGTAAGGCTTTCCGTCTTTTGAATCAATCATAATATCGACTCCACACCAGTGGCAGCCAACTGCGTTTGCTGCTCTGCAGGCAATGTCTTTGATCTCGTCGGTGATCTCATACGATGAAACTTTTCCTCCCAACGAGTAGTTGGTTCTGAAGTCTTTTTCTACTGCTTCCCTCTTCATAGATCCTAAAAGAATGCAATTGTCTTTGGATGGGTGGATGGGGTCAAACTTCTTAACGATGATCTGAATTCTAAGGTCAAAGTCTGCGTCGATCTTTTCCTGGATTAAAATTTCATTCTCCGGGGCTAACTTAGCTATTGTCTGGTAGACGGACTTTAGGGAGGCATAAGAATCGACGATGGAAACTCCAATACCCTGAGTTCCGGAAAGAAGCTTAAGGACCACTGGGAAATTTCCACCAACTGCTTCTAGAGCCTGGTCTAGGTTTTCTTCCCCTGTAATCAAAGCATATCTAGGAACTAAAAGACCCTGTGCTTCTAAAACTTCTGAAGTTAAATATTTACTTTCGCAGATTTCGATAGATTCTAGGGAATTAACGCAGAAATATCTTGCGTCTTCTAGATCTCTCATGACCTGTTTTGTGTAGGTGTTTAAAACTACCCCTCTTCTTGGGATGATAGCTGTATTTTCTGGCCTGATTAAAATTTCTTTATGACCTTTGCCTTCTCCCACCCTGATCAAGTGTCCGTTGAACACCTTCTCGAGCTTAACGTTATTGACGTTGACCGAGTTGCAGATCATTCCCTGCTTTTCGCACTCTTCTATAAAGGACTTAGAAGTTGGGCTTGGTTTTTCGTTGCCGGAGAGAATAAGAATTTCCACTTTTCCATTTTCCTTGGCCTCGTTAATAAATGACGTAAAGTCTAAAGTTCTTGTAGCATTTTCCATTCTTGGTAAATCAATAATTTAAACTATATATCCAATACTAGTTTACCTATTTTACTCCAAAAATCCTTTGGCGAGTTCCCAAAGTCCTTCGTTAATTCTTATTCCCTTGTCGATGGATCTGATTGAAGCTCCTTTTCTAGCACCCTTCTTAGTTTTAATCTCAAAGTTGCCTTTCATCAAATTCTCCTGGATTCTGTTATAGACTTTCCAGAGATCATCGCCTTCGTCCTCTAATCTAGAAACGGCGAGAATATCACCGATTCCAACAATTAAAGACTTAGACAAATTAGGATTTCTCAGCTCCGAAGCAGATCTAGCAAATGAGTCCATTTCCCTAGGGCTTAATTTTCTTACCTTCATTTTTTTAATGTCTGCATAGACGGCGGGAAAAGAAGAGGACATTCTACCGATCACTTCCTTGATCTGGGAGGCCATGTTTCCAACGTGTTTAACCGTGATGTTGGAGAATTCCTCGGTCGGAATAACTAGGCCATTAGAGCAAACCAGCCTATAAATTCCAATCCTGAACGAGAAAGAGTTCTTTCCGTTGTGCGAATTAGTTAGAACCAGTTCAGGAACTTCTTCTCCAACAACTTTAGCAGTGTCGAAGTTTGGATTGGTCAATCTAATTAGATGCTTTTGAAAGCCTTTGGTGTGGGGCTTTCTTGCTCTCACTTCGGACATCTGTCTAGGGTTCCAGCCAATCTCTTGCAGATGGTTTAGAACTTCAGAGGTTTTAATAAATTGATACCTTTCAGAAACATTAGGACAAGGGGATCCAGCAAAAATAGAAGGATAGGATTCGATTAGGGTTTGGTTATTCATTGTTGATAATTAATTTTATTTCTAGTAGTTCTTTGATCAAAGATAGTTCCGCACATTTTTCAAAATCCTCGTCCACCATAAAGAAGTCAAGGAGCTCATCTACCCTGTCGATCTTAAACGGGGTCGAAAAATATGAATCTCTCAAAAACTGAATTTTGTTCCGGAGAATAACTTCGAATGTTTGCTCCATAAAATTCCGATACTCCCCCATTGATTCGGGACTTAAATCAGAAAATTCAGGGCCTGTCTCCCAATCTTTGATCATCGCCTTTAATTTTTTCCCTTAACTCCCGAAGATACTCAAAAGACTCAGGAGTTCCTAAAAGAGCATCTGCTTTTCTGTTGAGGTTGTCGATAAAAAGAATAAACTCCTCGTCAGACGAATATTTCCCCCTCATCTTTATTAAGTCTGGAAGTTCTGGAATGTACCTTTTATTGAAGCTCATCTTAGAATAAGGGGTTAATCATAAATAGATTTGGACTGATCGGGTTGTGACCCATGACCTCAATAAATCTGTTGATCGGATCTAAAATGGTTTTGGTGAACTGCTCGTCATAGTCGATTGGAGGGGCAAACTCGTAGGGGAAAGCTCCCTGAGCATAGGCAAAAACGTTGTTCTCCGTCGAATTTTTCGTTGCTACAAAGTAGAATCTAACTTTTTCTCCCTTTAAAAGTGAATACTTATCTTTGTACTTAGAAGAGTTAAGAATATAGTTGTGATATCCGGCTGCTCTGACATGAATTGGACAGCCTTTTGCAACCTCCAATCCTGTTGTATCGTTGATAATAAATTTTTCATAGTTGTTGACTTGGATTCCAGCGGAGATGTTTTCTGCCTGCTGTGCTTTAAATTCTTTTTTAATCGATTTTAACTCTTGGGTAAATTCCCTAAGACTAAATCCTCTTCCTTTCGAAAAGATGAACCTAGTGAGATAGACCAGCTTTTCCCTCACAAAAGAAGGTGTTCCCCCTTTGATCATTTCTACTCCGGTAAATTTAAGAGAAGAAAGAGGGTCCATATGAACCCCATCGGAATAAACAAGGTTGAGAACATACTTCTTTTTACCCAGAAAAATTCCGTTGCTGGACAGAGTTTCCAACTCGAAGTCCTGGTAGTTGTCAGTTCCCCATTTTTCTGCGTAGATATCAAAGCACTTTTTAAGGTAATCGTCTAGCCTGTGCTTATTGATAAGAAGGATCAGATCTTTTGAATCTCCCTCCCAGTCGCAAGAAGCAATAACGTCCTGGAAAGAAACGTAGTTGGAGTCTGTGTCCCCGTAAACGACCAGTGGTTTAGAAACTTTTCTAACCGACTTGAGCCCTATCATCTCATGGAGTTCTTTGTCTAGGTGCCAGTATTCATGGAAATATTTGTGCAAGATCTTCTCTGAGTGCTTGATCAAATCCTGCCCTTGGATAGTCACAGCTTCTGCTACGTCGGGGTTAAAACACACAAACCAGGCGTTTCCAATCGCTCCGTAGATGGAGTTCATCGTCAGCTTAACCGCTTGCTCTTCGTTCTTGAGTTCGTTCTTCAGAGCAGTTAACTCTGTAATTTTTAATTCTAGCTCTTTAGCGGTTAAATTCTCCATAGATTAACTTTCGATTAATCCTACTGCAGTTGAGGTTTCAGACTGATCCGAGAAAAATACCATTCTATTGTCGTGAACATAGCAGGTATAGGATTCAGAATCCACGTAGTTTAACTGAGACTTGTAGATAGCAGCCTTCATTGGTTCATCAACGCTGATGTCGGAAGATCCAATATTCAACTTGTATCTAAAAGATTCTCCAGCTGAAATAACGCTGTCTTTACTCAACTCGAATGTTAGAAGTTCTTGTGAGTTTGTTTCCAATCCGCAGAGGGAAACGACCGTTGAGAAGTCCGAGTGGTAGATCTTGAATTTACCATCTTGTCCTTCTTTACTGTGGACAATTCCAAGAATGTTGTCTTCTACATAGGAAAGAAGAGAAAGATCTGCACATTTAATTTTAATGCTCAGGGATGCGGAAAGAACTTTAATTTCAGTTGCAACAGTTTCTCCGTCTACTTCCTGGAGGGTAATTTCGAGATAGATATCCTCTTCTGGACGGAAGTGCTTGAAGCAGTCCATTAGTCTGCCAACGTCCATAATTCCCATTTTTACTCTATCTGAGGAAACTTGGTCCCAATCTTCGATCGGATCGAAGATGTGGGGGTTGTCGATCGAAGCATACTTCATAACGGATTTATCCGGGGTGTGAACTTTAGAGAAGAGTTTATCCTCCTGAAGTTCCAATAAAACACTGCGATCAACTACCTTTAATTTCTTCAAAAATGCGATCAAGTTGGGTGTGCTAGTTACTCTAATTTTCATCTTTATTTTGTTTATTTTTATACATCAATTTCTTCGGTTTGTTCCTCATCTTCGTCTTGCTCTTCAATCGTAAAAACCTCGACCCCATCCAGCACTGGGGAAGATGCAGGAGAGCTGGAGAAGACTAGCTTAGCCGACTTGGGGGCTGGTTTTTTCTTTGCTAATTCTGCAACCACTTTCCTCTGTTCCTTAATTAGTGCTTGTGTCTCCTTGATCTTGCCTTTAATTCTTTCAATCTCTTTCCTCGTCTCCTTGATGTGATCCTCGGAGAGTTTTACTATCTGGATTGCAGAAAGTTTAATCGAAATTCTCGAAGGAAACTGGGAAAGGAATTCTTCGATCTCTTTGGCTGTTCTCTTCTTCTGGCTCATGAAGATCAAAAACTTGAGTTTGGCTTCTAGAAATTCCAGGTCTTCTTTATAATTTTCCTCGTCTCTAATTAATCGGTTTAATCTAATCGTTTCTAAGTGAACTTTAAAGGCATCCAGATATTCTTTAACTGAGTCGTACTCTGCGACTGATCCATCTCTAACAAAGACAACGTCTTCTTTAACCACGATCTGAGTTAGCTTCTTCACCATCGTTGAAACTGCCTGCATCTCTGCAGGGGTAATTTTACTAAACACGATAACAAGATCGCATTTGCACTGGGACTCGTTGTTGAGTCTATAGTCCAGATCCATAGCATCCAACTTGTGATAGAGCTTGTCAATGAAGCTGTCGTATCTCATAACCGGAGGTAGATCGAAAATTCTAATTGTTCTTTTGGCAGCATTTACCTAGTAGCCGGACTCGATCAGCCAGGTGTTTTCGGTTCCATCGAACTTAAAAATCTTTCCTGAGAAGTCTCTGAAATAGGGTTTGAGCAGCTTGCTCTTTCCATCTAGATATTCAACGATGTCCTCTAACTTTCTCGGTAGGATGTTACTCCTGTACCCCACCGCGATCCCAACGATGTGGGTTAACAAACCAATGGGTATTTCTAGATTAAGACAATCAACACCTCCCTCTTCATTCTTAACGTTCAGGTCCAAGTGTCTTTGAACTACATTCTTAATGTTTGGGTTGATCTTCACCGAGGTGTATCTCGCTGCCGAAGGACTCGGATTAACGGGTGAACCAAAAAACCCATCCCCTTCTAACAGCTGGTAAGCACACCCAAAGGGCCTAGCCAACTTAGATATTGCACCGGCTAGAGAGGAATCTCCGTGGTGATATAGCCCAGTCCTAATAACCTCACCTACCAGTCCAATGGTTTTATTAAACTGAGAAGGACTGTTCTGGAGGATAATCCTTTGAACAGGGGTTAACGAGTCGTAGAAATTGGGGATCCCCCTAGATTGCAGAACATACAAGGCATACTCCCTGTACTTCTGGTTGATCTGATCCGAAATGCTGATTGTTAGTTCCAATGCCCTTATCGTTTTTAGTTATAGGAGCAGAGGGGGAGAATGTTTCCTTATGCTAGAGGGGGCTCCCTCTTAGAGAGATCCGATGAGTTGATCAGGGCATATTTAAAGTTGTTCCGACCTGAGGACACCAAAGTTTGCATTAGATCGGAAAAATCCCCAGATTTTTTCAGAACCTGACACCCAGCAGACCAAGAGTCCACCGAAGGTGAATCTGCTCCCGCCTTGTGAATATTGATTCCAGATGACATATTCTCCTTCTTAGAAGGCGAGTAAGTTTTAAACTTTAAATTGCTTGCTTCCTCTACGGGATCGATTCTCCCCACAGATATGGTTCCCTTCGGAACAAGAGCTTGATATTTACCCCTATGGGATCCAATCGTGTAGTCATAAACTCCCGGCTGAACAATTGCAAGACCTTCCGAGTTGATGGTGTTCTTCAGTGCGGAAGAAAGCCACCATCTTCTGAAGGGATTAAACATAAATGCAACCCCCGGGGTCGTCGTTGCCGGGTAGACATTTACCTGCTTGGTCTTTTCGGGGCCAATTAGGGCGATTAGATCTGTGAATCTGTTTGAGTATTTGTTCTTAACATCTAGTGTATTTCGGATCCCAACAATGTTCCATTCTTCAAAGTCCATCTTTCCGCTGAGTCCAGAATTGTCTAGTCCTTTCTTAATGTTGTCCCAGGACATTTTGAAAGAGCTAGGATTATATGTGTAGTCTGTTGGACTGGTCACTAGGGAATAATTTGGCCTTTCCGTTTTGTGACCCATCTCGTTGAGTTTCTTAACATTCTTCTCCTGTGCAGCCTTCTGCTCAGGGGTGAAGGATCTATCTATTTCATCCGATGTGGCAGGGGAATCGGTTTCTTCAATTCCATTATCCTTAAGGTAATTTTTCATAAATTCATTTGGAAGTCCTTTTTTGTTCATAAACACTGACACAACTGCCTTTCCCACTTCGGTCTGTGCGAAGAGGTCGATCAACAAGATGTCTGCTAATCCTCCAGTTGCTCCTGAGGATGAAGATTTTCCCGGATCGTCTATCCACAAAATTCCTCCATCTACTCCATCCGCACCAGTTGCCCCGGCTGAGCCGGTTGCTCCTGCAGATGGTGCCTTAGATATTCTTGAATTTTGACCCCAGTAGCCTTTTCCGAGCTCGGCGCCGGGCTTTCCCCCTTCAACCTTTCGGTCTATCCAGGTTCCTGGATTTCCCTTAAACATGTCGGTGTAGTATGTTTTATAGACCTTTCCTGCCTTATCCTGCTGATCTCCGGTTTCAGTTTTTTCCTCCTTCCAAAGGAGTCTATATCCGGGCATTCCTCCAACAACAGAGTCCTTAATGTCTTCGACTTTATCCACTTGCTTTCCCTTTAGAACGGTGTTTATCCTGCCGGTCAGCCAGTCCCATCTCTGATCTGCAGATTTACCTTTTAGCAGATCCAGGTCTAAACCCTTTTTAGCCCAGTCGGGGAGATTTCCTCCGGTTCCGGGTTTAGCCTCGGCTTCTTTTTTAGACTGTTCGACGTCGGAAAAATACCTGCCCCAAACTTCGTCATCTGTTTTAATCTCCCCTTCGTTGACGTGCATGACTTCTAAAAAGTCCTTAAAGTTGCTTAGCTTAATTTTTTTCATTTATTCCTCAAACTTATTTTTTGAGCTTTTGGACAGGAGAGAGAAAACAATAGAGTTAATTATCACGCAAGATCCACTAACTATAAATCCGCTTCCGAGAATTTGAACATAAGCAGGGCAGTCCCAGAGAGGGGAGGTTAGAGATCCGAGGTAAGAGAGAATCCCTAACAGAATTCCAACCCAAAAACCTGAACACTGAACGCAGGTAAATAATTTTCCAAGGAAAGGAAGTTGAACAAGAAAGTAATTTCTAATTTCTTGGAGGATAGAACCGTTAACTAAAATATCGGTAATCCCCCATCCAACTAGTATGTAGATCAAATAGTCCATAAAGTAGTGTATATATCAAATTAGTCGAGGACAAAATGCCCTAGTTTTAAACAATAGACCTGTCAAACTCCCTTAAGATATCCAACTGATGGGGAGTTAGATTCTTAGGAACCGTAACGTCCATCATCACCATAATGTCCCCTCTAAACTCCCCTCCCATATCTGGCACCCCTTTGGACTGGAGTCTAAAGACTTTGCCCGACTGAGTACCTGGCGGAACTTTAATCTTATAGGTTCCTAAACCTTCTGGGTTTGGAATTTCGATCTCAGTTCCCCCGCAGGCCTGATAGAAAGAGATGGTCCTGTGGCAGACAAGGTTTAAATTGTCTCTCTTGAAAAAATCGTTTGGAATTTCTGCACAAGTAACAACTAGATCCCCCGGGCTCGATGCTCCCTTTCCGGCATCCCCCATACCAGGCACGACGAAGGACATTCCAGAGACGCTGCCCTTTGGGATCCTAACTTCTACCTGATCTTGGATCCTCTGGGTTCCTTCCCCTCTGCAAATGTTGCAAGGGGACTTTGGGATTCTTCCTTCACCTTGGCATCCGAAGCAGACTTCGTCCATTGCTATTTGGCCAAAAGTTGTGTTAACAACCTTTTTAATAACTCCCGATCCGCTACATGCCGAACACAAATTCATTTCAGAGTTATTTGCCCCAGTTCCGTTGCAGGGATTACATTTAACTCTTCTAAAGATGTTTGCCTTCTTGACAGATCCATTTAGAACTTCGGCCAGAGAAACCATAATTCTAGCGTTAATGTTTCTTCCTAGGTTGGGGTGGTTAAATCCATTTTTTTTAGAACCCCAATTAAAATCAAATCCAGGGGACTTGAAAAAATCGCTAAATCCCCCGCCGAAAGAATTTCCGTTTCCAAACGGATTAGGGTTATCGTAGGAATCCTTTTTCTGAAGGTCGCTTAGGGTCTCGTATGCCTCTGAAATTTCTTTAAATCTTGTTTCTGCAGATGGGTTCTTTCCAGCTTTATCTGGATGATACTTCATTGCTAAATTTCTGTAGGCCTTTTTAATTTCTTCTGGGGAGGCATTTCTTCCCACTCCTAAAATTTGGTAGTAATCTTTCATCTTGGTTTTTCTCAAACAGAAGATCTAAGCCACTCCTTTACCTCTTCCCCTTCGCCGGTGTCTTCGGCCATAATCTTCTTCCACTTAGTAATCATTTTTTTCTTCAATTTAATTATCTCGGAACAAATCTCGTAGTTTTCCTCTTTTTCCCAATATCTGGTCATCTTCAAGGCAAATTTTTCTATTTGATCCTCAGTGTCGAAAATGAAAAGGAAATCTCTATTTTGAGTTCGGAGGGTAGAAAGAAAAAGATCTTGAACAGCTCTATCTATGTGTCTTTTCAGAACTTCAGACTGTGGGTGATTTAACTTGTTGGTGGAGTCTCCCCAACTGTCACTTTGAAAATATCCAATAGGTGGTAAAATCATTCTAATTTTCCCCTTTATTTTTTGCTTCAAGGAAACCATATATATCTAAATAAGTTGGATGGTCGTGTAAATCATCTTTAGATAAATTTAGAGTTGCCAAAGCTTCAGAAACTTCATTAACCCCGAAGTTCTCAATCAACACGTCAAATTTAATTTGGGACTCCATCTCGTAGTCGATGGCATACTTGGGGGCATCTTCTCCCTTTAGATTTAAAATCTTGTGTTCGAAATTCTTTAATCTTGATAAATCTCCTTTTCCTATCTTTTTCATAACAGAATTTTTTCTATCTTTTGGTCATAGTCAAAAAGTGCTCTTTCTTTCATTTTTACTTCGCATTCTATATCGAAATCCATTCCATAAGTTTCGATTTTTTCATACATCCAGTCTGAATGTGCAACCTCTTTGCATAAAGGATCTTCGTAATTTTTCCGAGAATCTGAATAGTGGGTGATCGCAGGAACCCCTTTTGGCCAGGTGGAAAGACAGAGAGCAAGAGCTTGCTTTTCGTCCAGGTGGGATGGATTACACTTGTTGTGCAGATAATCAAATGTAATCGGAATTCCAATCTTCTTATGCACTAGCTCAAAAAGATCCAATGCAGTAAATTGAGACCTTTTATCGTCTACTTCTACAACCAACCTCCTCTTGACTGTGTCTGGAAGTAGATGGAAATTTTCACAGAATCTAGCTGCAGCTTCCTCTTTGGTCGGCTGGGTTGTGTTTACGTGGATGTTGATTGGATAAAAAAGAGTTTGATCTAACCCCATCAGATCCATGATCTCTGCATGCTGTCTTAAATCTTTAATAGCCTTAACCACCACATCCTCTCGGACGGAAGCCAAGACCCCGTATGGGGACGGATGATATGTAATTCTTTGTCCGCATCTTTTAGCTTCAGAACCTGCGTCAGCTAAAGCCTGGTGAATTTCATTGAAGTCAGGAAGGTCCCCAAACTCGTATTCGCTGGCCCAGGGAAAAATATCTGAGGACAGCCGATACATTTTAATGCCGTTATCGTTGTTCCATTTAATAACTTTTACAAGGTCTCTGGCATTTAAAAGTGCATTTTCGGATGCATAACCTAGACCTTTTTCTAGGAACGTCTTTTTTACCATTCCCCGATTTGTTGTAATCCGTGTTTCTTTCTTGCCCTCCCCCAGGGTCATGTTTATGCAGCAGTATCCGTATCTTCTCATCTCTTAAATATACGATCATGAAAATGAGGAAAGCCAGATTTTTCTGGGGCTAGATTCTTTGCCAAAAGCCATCTCTAACATCTGTCCAGACTTTTTGTCTTTGAGGATATTTACAACACGCTTGTTCTTCATCACGTGCTCCCAGTCGTCCAGGGAAAGAGAACCAAGTCCCTTTAGGTATCTAATTCCAGTTAGCTTCCTCTTTCCTGCTGCATCCTTAAATTCCTGTAGAGAATAGTAGTAAGACTTGGATCTATCACCGGCGCTCACCAAAGGGGTTTCCAAGAAATGAAGCATCTTCTTCTCGATGATCCAAGGAAACCAGTTATAAAACAAGCTGATGAGCAGTGAAGTGATGTGGGCTCCGTCAGGATCCTGGTCTGTAGAGATAACAATCTTTTGGTATGGACAGGTCGTGTTTGGAGAATTTGGCTCGAGATTCAGTATCTGCATCAGCTCTAGAATCTCCTTGTTGTCCGCCAGATCAGAAAGGGATCTAGCATTTTTAATCTTGCCCTTCAGCGCATAAACACCCTCTTTAGATGGGTTTCTCTTCTGAAGGATAGATCCCATCGCAGAAAGTCCTTCCACAATAAAGAGGGACTCTGCAGTTCTGGATGTCGGGGGAAAGTATTTATGAGAGTGCTTAACGTTGACTTTTCTCTTCTCCGCCTTCAGCTTCTTGACTTCTCCATCGGTTCTTCTTTCCACCACCTTCTTGAGAATTCTTTTGTAGATATCGGTCTTGAAGAACTTGTCCAGCTTATTTAGTATTGATCCCTTTATTAAAGGGGTAATTTCTTCTCTAGGAGTGACAAACCGAGTCTTGTTCTGATCTCCAAATTTAACAAACTTAGGGGGGAGGTTAAGAGAAATATAGGTGTCGTAAAAGTGGTGACCAAGACTATCGTCCAGCTTCTCGTTGATGAATTCGTTCACCAACCTCTGATGCATTCCGGTGCACATTGCAGAGTTTACGAAGGAGATGGACCCGCTATTATCATATTTTTCCCAGATAACAACCTCCCCGATTGGTGTCTCCAAGGAGAAAGATGTCTTGGGAAAAAGGTCTCGGTTGGTGTCGATTAGCTTTCCATCCCAGTATAGTTCTATGTTCAAATTCTTAATGACTGGGTCCCTAGAGATCAGTCTATTTTTGAACATGATGGAGGATTTTAAGATCTCTTGATCCCACTTAGCCCTACCGAAGGTCTCTACTAGGGGTTCAAAGGTAATTTCAGTTCCCTTCTCCAGTTCGCCCTTGTGTTTTTTAATGATGGTTTTAGCGTCGGAGGATTCGAAGTTGATCCACTCTTTTTCGTAATAGTGGGATTCGTTGACCGTCACAATCTTAAATCTCGTCGAAAGAACGTTGGTTAGGGCAACCCCCATTCCGTTAGTTCCAATTAGGGCTTCTTCAATCTCTTCGTTGTTAAAGTTCGATCCTGCTCTAAGCATAGAGACAGCAGTTTCGATGTTGGTTTTGCCAGAATCCTTGTTGATCGAAGTTCCTTTAAAGAAACCATTTCCGGTGTCTTTGATCGTAGCGGAGTTGGTTTTTGGATCGATTGAGATTGTGATCGTCTTCATCTTTCCCTTCATTCTCTTTGCTTCATCTACCGAGTTGTCTATTACCTCGTTGAGGATCTTATACATCCCAACTGAAATTGGTCTCTCCTCGTAGATAATTCTCTCCTGTCTAATTAATGGAATTTTTTCGTCTGTGGATTTAACAGACCCAACATAAACTGTTGGACGGAGGAGAATGTGTTCTCTCTCGGATAATACGACTATTTCTTTACTCGACTCTTTGGCCATCCCACTTTATACTAAATAGAGACTTCGAAGTTTCGGTTAGAGACCAATATCATGAAGGTCGGACATCATGTCCACCTCCCCTGAAATATTTTCTGGGAACTGAAGGTCTTTAAATTGATCCATATCTTTGATCTTCTTCCAGACTGGACTTAAAAGAACCGCCATCTTTTCGGGATTTTCATCTATATACTTTTGGATCCCGCTCGAGTGACCTATCCTTCCAAAGATAAATTGAATTTGCTCCTCGTCAAAACTTGAAAATTCTGGCACCTGGAGAAGAGACTGATAGTACTCAATACTCTCCGGGGTTCCTGGGGTTAAGTCTATCGATTTTTTAAGAACAGATTCATCCAGTCCATTTTCTTCCAGCTCAACCTGGTCATAGTTTCTTATTGCTTCTAATGAGATGAGTCTTGGATTTGTACTGATGAAGAATCCCCAGTCGGCATCAATAGGACCTTTGTCTAGGGCTATCAATCGGGTTCTGTAGATAGAGAGTTCTCCAGTTATAGACTCAACATAGTCAGTCTGAAATTCCTCATGAACGTCTTTGGGAAGGAAATTCCCATGCCCAACATCTCTAATCTTAAATGGAAGGAAAGACTCTTGATAGTCGTTAATCTCAGCATTTCCCTCTATATCTATGGTTGGAATTCTCTGGCCATTAACCTCCGTCCACTCCGAAGGAACTGTAAAGTGGTATGGCTTTCCATCTCTAGAGAGATAGTTTATCTCTCCTGAAACTTCCCTCATAGCGCTAACTTCATAACCTCCGTCTTCTAAAAATTCATCCCAGTAAGTCTGGTCAGATACTGCTTTGTCCGTCATCTGCTGAAGAACTTTCTCTGGATCTTCTCCAGATTGAATTCTCTCTCTATATTCTTCGGTCTCTTCGACAGATGCCTCCGTAAATTCTCTAAATTCATCGGAATCTAAATATTCGTCTGTTGCTTTCTGAAGCCCTTGCTCAATAACCCATTCGGACATCTTGTCCATATCGGTTTCCACAACCACATCTATATCTCCCATCATCGAGTCCGCTAGACTTTTCATCTGGGGGGTTAGAGCAGAACTCCCTTCGGACTCAAATATTCTAAAGGACTTTAAGTGCTTCATTAACCTATATATCAGAAAAAAGGTCCTTAGTTGGGACCTTTAATTTGAGACTCTCTATAGTCTCTAGTTTTTTCTAGATATTTTGTTTTAACTCGTTCCGAAATGGGAATCGGATCCCCGTTTTCATCGATTCTAACAAACTTAATTTTTGTAGAAACTATCACCCTCTGCTCTCCAGAATAGACGTTGTGGGACCTTGCTTCGATGTTGATTGTGGCAGAACTGTTTCCTATCTCCTCGACATCTGCATAGATTTTAACTAGTTGACCTTCTTTTGCTGGCTTTTTAAATTCACACCTGTCTATAGCAATTGTGACCATTCTAGGAGTGTCGCAGATTTGCATAGAATATGCTGCTGCGGCCACGTCGATCCACGAGAGAATTTTACCTCCAAAGAGATTAGAATGGAATCCAAGATCCGATTTTTTAACCAGGTGAGTTGCTACCAAATCCATTATTTCTTAAAAGATTCCTTTTGTGAGGAAAGAACTCTGTTGAAGTTTTCCGAGTTTTTCAGAATTCTTTCTCTTTCTCTTTCCGGAAGATCCTTAAAGAAAGGAGCATTAACTATTGCAGTTACTTTCTCCGCTGCAGAATCAACTCTGCCTGCGTAGAAGGCACAAATGCTAAATTCATCTAAAAGTCTCCACTGCCAGATTTCTGGTTCCACAAAGAGAATATCTCGGGTTCCGATTCTCTGCAGTGCTGCTTCCCCGTAGGCCAAAGCTAAAACCCATCTGCTCTGTTCTCTAAGCTTTCTTATTGTATGGAACGCCGCTTCAAGTCTCTCGGGTCTGAATTCCCAAGCTCTAGAGTATGCTTCGATCACTTCGATAGCTGGGTGGCCTAGAACTTCCTTCAGTCTTGCAACCATATACATCGAGTAGTAGACCTCTTCCGGCCATCCTCCCGCTGCAACCCTAACTTGATAGGCTTCGAGGGACTTCTGCGGCTGGTTAGAATCTCTGAAACTCTGGGCTAAGTAAAACATATACCGGGTGTTGTCCGGTTCTTTCCCCAGTGCTTCTTTCAAGATCTCTGCATCCTTAGCATACTTCTCCTCAACGCTATTTGCTCTTTTAAGGGGGGAAATGTCCGCATCCACGTGGCATCCCAAAATCTGTCCAGACTTTTGGTCTGGCTTATCTAGATGGAGATACTCGTGGAGAACCCCCTTATAGACCCAGTCCTCATCAGATCTAACTACCTGGGCTCTGAAGTACTTTAAACTGTGAAGCTTGTACGAAATGTGGTATGAGTCAAAAGACTTGTCCATCACGTAGAATGGATTGATGTTGGGATCGTCTAGAACAAACGTATCGTCTGCATCAATGATCCATCTGAAATCACATTTTCCCTTGGCTAGCTCTAAGCTCTCGGTTCTATTAACTTCAAAGTTAACCCAAGGTCTTTCGTGGAGTTCGCCAGGAATTCCCAGCTCGTCCATCGTCTCTCTGATGACGTTCAGAGTGTTGTCGCTTGATCCAGTGTCAACAATAACCCATTCAGAAATATAAGGAGCAACTGAGGTCAAACACTTTTTAATAGTGTCTTCCTCGTCCTTTACTATCATTACCAGACACATTGTGCATGTCTGCTTTTTTGGATCTCCAGTTGGCGTGTAGTGCTTGGTTCCAGATTCAGCTGGATCAGACCCACCAGGAAAAATGTCCTGTGCATTTAACCTAACCGCGTTCTTCCTTACCGGGGGGGTGTACTTCTTGTTACTTCTTTTAGATTTGCTCTTGGGCATATTGGTTTTTTTATATCTTTTATAGGAAAACTAGAATTAAAAGTTTCGAGATTACTCGCTTCTTTTCCAGATAGAATCGCTATCTAGTTTAAATTTCCCGATTAAGATAAATTTATTCCCCCATTCCTCTGGGGAGACCATGCTGGAAAAATAAGCACCGGAACTCTTCTGGTAAACGTAAATTTCACATCCTGAATAAGGTTCAAAAGACATTTCAGATCCCCAAACAAGATCATTGTCTTGATATTCAGACATTAGGGATTCCATCTGGAGACGGATCTCCTCTGCTCTCTTATCGAACCGATGATTTGCCTTAGAAAGGCTAGACTGTTTAAATGGGGTTAGATCCTGAAGTTCTATCTTAGGGCCAGAAATCGAAGTTTGGTACGTCTTCAAGAAGGAATCGTATTTACCAGTTTCTACATTTTGAACTACGTAGTCTGGTTTACTCTTCATCTTTTCCAGCTTTAAGACCAAGGCTTTTAACGACCCTAATGTAGACCTCTTCTGCAGGAACTCCGGACTTGATGTCCTTCAATTTTCTACTTCTCTTGTAGAAATCGATGATCGGAACTGTTTTTTCCCTAAATTCTTTAAATCTCTGTTTAATCGTCTCTGCGTCCTTATCGTCTTCCCTGTCCTGTTCTTCTGCTCTCTTTGCAAGTCTGTCTTTGGCGGTATCCGAACTGATGTTGAGATAGACTGCACCGCTGAGTCCGACCCCCATTTTTCCAAGGATAGAATCTAGGTTGTGCGCTTGATCTAGAGTTCTAGGAAATCCATCCAGAATAAGTCCCTTTTCGAAGTCTATAGTTGCCAGTTTCTCTTTTAGAAGTTTGATCATAATTTTATCAGGAACAAATTTTCCTTTAGAGATTAGATCTTTCAGCTCTTTATTGTCGGACTTTCTGATCATTTCTCCGGTGGAAAGATGCTGGAATCCATTTCTCTTCACCAATTTCTCGGCAAGGGTTCCCTTTCCAGCACCAGGAGGTCCAAGAAGGACGATAATTTTTCCTTGCTTGTCCGGGATTTGGATTACCCTTTCATTAAGAAAGGACGAAAAATTTTTAATTGGTTCCATGCTGTATTTATCCGAATTTTATTCAGGAAAAATGTGAATTGTTATCTCGAAAGGGATTAGATTTTTAAAAATTTAATTTAAGATCCGCAAGATAGGCAATCTTCAGGATTATCTAAAGAACAAATAACGTCTGCCTCCATCTTTTCCGCCAGTTTGGCAAGATCCCCGCTAGACATTAGCATTTGTGGGTCTTCTCTTTTTAGGGGTTGGGTCCCCGGGGGTGGGTTTTGTGCTGCGGTTGGATCATCCTTAGTTTCCGTAGACTTATATTTGCTCATGTCGATTCCAAGTCCGGTCAAAGCGTCTGCTGCAGACTTAGTTCTGAGATAGTACATCCCAGTCTTAAGGCCTAGCTTCCATGAGTGGAAGTGTGCTGCAGTCAATTTTGCTGCATTTACACCCTCGATGAATAAGTTCAAGGATTGAGACTGGCAGATAAATTTACCCCTGTCTGCAGACATTTCAATCAGATCTTTCTGCTTGATTTCCCAAACTGTCCTGTAGACCTCTTTAATGTCGTCTGGGATAGATGGGATGTGCTGTACTGAACCCTTCCCAAGGATGATCATATTCTTTATGTCTTCGCTCCAAAGTCCAATAGCGATGAGGTCCTTCACCAGGTGCTTGTTTACAAGGATATATTCTCCACTGAGAGTTCTTCTTGTATAAATGTTAGAAGTAAATGGTTCGAACGCCTCGTTGTTGCCCATGATCTGAGCGGTAGAAGCAGTTGGCATTGGAGCAAGAAGAAGCGAATTTCTAACCCCATGCTCCATAACTTCTTTTCTTAGGCTTGCCCAGTCCCAACGCCCAGATAGCTCGTGGTCTTCGGTATTCCAAAGATTGAACTGGAATTTCCCCTCCGATAGGGGAGACCCTTTAAAGGTTTCGTATGGGCCTTGCTGTGTTGCAAGATCTTTAGAAGCCGTCATAGCTGCAAAGTAGATGGTTTCAAAAACTTCGGAGTTCACCCTTCGAGCCTCCTCTGAGGTAAATGGGATTCCCATTGTTGCATACAAATCTGCAAGACCTTGAATTCCAATTCCAATTGGACGATGTCTCATATTAGACTTCTTCGTCTCTGGGGTTGGATAGTAGTTGACATCGATAACCTGGTTTAAATTGATTGCAGTCTGGTAGGAAACAGAATAGAGAAGTTCGTGATCGACATCGCACTTTCCTTTAACGATCTTTGCAGTCCTGTTGTCCTTCGACTTTAAAAATTTATTAACCGGAATGGAAGCAAGGTTACAGACCGCCTGCTCGTCCTTGTCTGTGTACTCGATGATCTCCGTGCAGAGATTAGAGGACTTGATGGTTCCTAGATTTTGCTGGTTAGATTTTCTGTTGGCAGCATCTTTATATAAAATATAAGGGGTTCCGGTTTCAATCTGTGATTCTAGAATCTTGGACCAAAGGTCTCTAGCCTTTATAGTTCTTCTGGCTTTACCCTCAGATTCTGCTTTGGTGTAGAGATCAACGAATTTTTGGCCGTAAACTTCGTGAAGTCCAGGAACTTCCGAGGGAGAAAATAAAGACCAGTTAAGATCTTTTTCTACCCTCTCCATAAATAAATCTGGGATCCAAAGGGACAAGAAAAGGTCTCTTGCTCTTCTCTCCTCTTTTCCTGTATTTTTTCTTAGCTCAAGGAAGTCTTCGACATCTGCGTGCCATGGTTCTAGATAGATTGCAAAAGACCCTTTTCTCTTTCCCCCGCCTTGATCCACGTATCTAGCAGTTTCGTTAAACACCTTCAACATGGGAATAATCCCATTTGATGTTCCATTAGTTCCTCTAATGTAAGATCCTGTTGCCCTAATGTTGTGAATTGCTAAACCAATTCCTCCTGCATTCTGAGAAATAACTGCAACGTCGGTTAGGGTCTTATAAATACCTGCAATCGAGTCGTCGCTGGTAGTCAAAAGGAAACAAGAAGACAGCTGGGGTTTTCTAGTTCCTGCATTGAATAGGGTTGGGGTTGCATGAGTCATCATGTGGGTGGACAGAAGCTCGTAGGTCTTGAGAGCATTCTTAACGTCTGCTCCCCAAATTCCGACTGCAACTCTCATGTACATGTGCTGAGGTGTTTCAGCAACCTGCCCATAGAGTTTTAGAAGGTAGCTCTTTTCTAGAGTTTTAAATCCAAAATACTCGAAATTAAAGTCCCTATCGTGAATAACTGCCGAGTCGAAGGTGTCTTTGTTTTCCATCACCACGTTGAAGGTCTCTTTGTTAATCAAAGAAGCTGGCTTGCCAGTCTCCGGATCAATGTATGAGAATAGATCTTGAATTGTTTCTGAAAATTTCTTTTTAGTCGTTTTATGAAGTCTAGAAACCGCAATTCTCGAAGCAAGCAGAGAATAGTCTGGATGCTTTGGAATTAGAGAAGCTGCAGTCTCTGCAGCCAAGTTGTCAAGGGCTTCTGTCGTGATTCCATCAAATATCCCTGCAATGACCTTCTGGGAAATTTCTAGAACATCGATAAATTCGTTGCTTAGCCCATAGGTCATCTTTCTAATTCTATTAGAAATTTTATCAAATTTTAAGGGCTCGCTCAAGCCGTCTCTTTTTATTACTTGCATTTTTTCATTTCCCCCTTTTTTAAAAATCTACATCCATATCGAATGCGTTCACCTCTTTATTCATTACTCCCGCCTTCTGGTATTCCCCAACTCTCTTCTCGAAGAAATTAGTTTTTCCTTGAAGAGAAATGTTGGCCATAAAATCAAATGGATTCTCAGAACTGTAGACTTTAGAACACCCAAGATCAACTAGAAGTCTATCTGCAACAAATTCCAGATACTGCTTCATTAAATCGGAGTTCATGCCAATGAGTCTAACAGGAAGGGATTCGGTAATGAATTCCTTCTCAATTTCTAGTGCAGACATGATGATTTCTCTAATTCTCTCTTCGGGCACCCTGTTTGCCAGGTGGTTGTTGTGAAGAGAGACTGCAAAATCACAGTGCATTCCTTCGTCTCTCGAAATCAGTTCGTTGGAGAAGGAAAGGCCAGGCATAAGACCCCTCTTCTTCAACCAAAAGATTGAGCAAAAAGATCCCGAAAAGAAAATTCCTTCAACGGCTGCAAAGGCGATAAGTCTCTCCTGGAAGTGGGGTGAACTAATCCACTTCAACGCCCATTCCGCCTTCTTCTTTACCGCAGGAATAGTGTCGATAGCTCTGAAGAGCATGTCCTTTTCTGCTGGGTTTGAAATGTAGGTGTCAATCAGAAGTGAATAGGTCTCACTGTGAATATTCTCCATCATAATCTGGAAGCCATAGAAAAACTTGGCTTCGGTGTATTGAACTTCTTTTACAAAGTTTTCCGCGAGATTCTCGTTGACGATTCCGTCCGATGCTGCAAAGAAAGCAAGAACGTTTTTAACGAAATATCTCTCGTCGCCGTTCAGGTTGTTTCTCCAGTCGTTTAGATCCTGGGCCAAGTCAATTTCTTCTGCTGTCCAGATACAGGCTTCTTGTTTTTTGTACATCTCCCAAATGTCCTGATGTTGGATTGGGAAAATAACGAACCTGTCTGGGTTTTCTTGTAAAATAGGTTCCGGCAAAGAATATTCTTCGTTCATAGTTTTTTCTTAAGTTAGTTTACTGTTGTAAATTAATATCCGCCTGCTCTTTTTTGTCTCTCTACATTATGTTTATTCTTAGCAACATAGTAGTTAGTGATCATTTCAGGGGTTAATCCAATTGCAATGGCTTCGTTCATCATGAAGTGGAGTTTATCTATCCATTCATATCTTAGTTCTTTTAATTCTACTTCAGATAGATCGGATAGAGATCTCGCCATTGCTTCTTTGTGCTTCGTCTTCCAGGGTTTCCAACAAGAAGGATAAGTATGAATCCCGGTAATAGCATTTTGCATTTCCCTGTCCTCGTCCCTAATTGCTTCTTCGTTCCAATCAATAAATTCTTTTAACTTTCCAATTGACGATTGGATCTGTTCAAAGTTGTAACCATAGACTTGTTCTTGGATGGACTTCTGCATGTTAAAAATAAGCTCTAAAGCATCCTCACCGTTTTCCCTTAATTGCTGATAATCATTATTGACATCGAGCTGGGCACACTGTTGAAAATTTTTATTCTCCATTTTGTTCTTTAATTTTTCTTTTTTAATTTTTCTTTTAAACCCGTTAATCATTCTAGGAGTTTGACAAATTATTCCATTCATCTTGGAATTTTATATATCGATTTGGGGGCCAAAAGAGGGTAATTATTTAAACTTTTTAGTGTAATTTTTTAAGTTGTTTCTCCATCTTGTCGATTTCTATCTGGAGCTTGAGCATCCGATCTTTCGTCTTTCTTCTTTTAGAATAAAGATCCTTAATAATGCCTTTGAGAATAGGGGATTCATCGTCCCCCCCAAAGTGTGCTCCGGATGAGGTTTTAATCCAGGTGTCTCTGGTTTCTATTAAATTCTTCCCTTTATAAACTTCCGGAGAAATTCCCCACTGAACAATCGTGTTCGGGTACAGGGAAGCAAAATCATAACAGGCAACCCATTCGTGAAGTCCGATGATGGGGTCCTTAACATATCCTCCGGCAAACTTAACGTGGGCCTCTTCTTTTCTTTCGCTGATAAACACCTGCTTTCTGTCCAAAAACTTTCTCAGCATCATAATCTCTGTTGCCCAAACCGGAGAAAGTGCTCTGTTGATCTCTACCCCATTGAGGTTTGCAATCTTGAAGTAGGTCAACATCGTCTTCAGCTTCTGATCTATATAGTGTAGAAGAACACAGTCGACCACGTTATAGAAGATAAACTTTTCGATGTCCGAATTGTAGAGATCTCGAAGACTTCCGCTATACTCGATTTTCTTCAGTCCGGTTGCTTTTTCTGCAACATAGTCCAGTCTGTTAGATTCCTTGATCTTAATTACCCGATCCCACTTCTTGTAGATTTCTAGATAATCGACCATTGGTAGGTGCATCGGAAGATTGTCTTTCGTGATCATTTTCCCAGAAGGTGAGCAGATCTTGGGATCGATTCCAAGTCTCTTCGCTCTGTTGACCAAATAAGGCCAGTCGTACCCGAACCAGTTCCATCCGGTGATCATAGACATTTTAGGGGCAATGTCCTTGAAGAATGTGTACATCATGTCGTACTCAGATTCGAAGAACTGGTATTTAAAAGACCATTCTTCCCCATACTTGGCAAAATATTCGTTGGTCGACTTGTAGATGCTAGCCTGTTGTTCTGGGGTTAAAGGATCGAGACCCAAGACTATCGTCTTGTTTCTGTCCGTTGCAATTCCGATCGAGATAACTTTATTTCTAGCATTCTCCGTGTCGAGTGAGTCACCCATCTCGTCGGTCATCTCGACCTCGATATCGACGAAGTATTTCTTAGGTGTCTGGAACTCCCAGAGGGATTTAGTTAGCTTTTCTGGGGCTTCGATCAGCAGCTGAGCCATCCTGTATTTGTCGTACTTCTGGGTGTAGACCTTCTTAACGGGATGTCCATCCCAAGTCTTCCATTCTGCGTCTGCTTTTCTGTCTCCGGGTCTAACTTTCTCCCAGATGAATCTCTGATCTTCCGGAACGGGAACGTCTACAAAAATTAAATCTCCCTCTTCGGAGAAGGTTGAAACCTTTAAATACTCCCCTTTGTTCTCAATGTCTACAATCATTTCCTTTAATGTTACTGTTTTACTGTCTTTCCTTCCTTTTATTTCAGAAAAGGATATATAAAATATGTCTAATTTTGTGAAAAGTTTGCCCGAGTTTTTGAACGAGGACGGAGGACCGCCACAGGGGCCTAGCATCGTCACGGTTCCGGGAAACTGGGGAGCAACCTACGTCAACGGGAGAAACTACCACCCGATGGGACAGGCTCAGCTTCCTCTAGTGGTAGATCCGCTATTTAACTCGGAAAACATCTATAACTATCTGGAGTTCATGGACGCCAACAAAAAGTGGATGGAGGGACCAAAAAGCTTTGCAGCTAGGATGAAGAAGAAAGAGAAGAAGAAAAGGGGAAGGGGAAAATGAGAAATTTAAAGACATATAAAATGTTTGAATTTAAGTACGACTTGGATGTAATTGCAAATCAGTTTATATCTGATTTGGCAAAAGTCTACGATTTAAGATTTGGTAAACCATTTGACAAAAATAAAGCAAATTGTGCTTGGTTTACTGTTCAATTTTTTAACTGGGCTAAGTCTAAAGGTTATGACGTAAAAGTTGCTTATTTTGATTCTGATGTTGAAGCCCACATAGCACCCGTATTGAATGGCAAAGTAATCGATTTTTCTGTAAAGCAGTTCACGGGGAATCCAAATGATAATTATTTAATATTAAATCCTGAAGACTATCAAAATTATGGTTATCAGACTTTTGAAATATATGACGAACTTCCGGAATTAGAAACCGTATTTTCCGCAGACGAACTAAAATGAAACACATTCAAGAATACGACTTTTTATTTGAAGCAGAAGGGGTAAAGTTTAAAAGAAAACCTCTGGGATATGCTCTCACTTCTTTAGCTCCTCTGATCGATGCGGAGACGATGAAGGAGCACTACGGTGTCCACTATAAGAAGTACACAGACAATCTCAACGATGCAGTTGTGGAGGAGAAGATAGACGTTCAGATGGGTCCTGATATGCAGGGGATTAAGACAATCTTGAGAAACGTCGATAAGTATTCAGACAAAGTTAGAAACAACGGGGGAGGATTCTACAATCACTTTCTCTACTTTCAAAATTTATCTCCGGAGAAGAAGACTCCCAAGGGAAAACTTCTAGAGTCCATCAAAAAGTCTTTCGGAGGAATATTAGATCTAAAGAAGAAGATGGAGGAATCCGGGACAGGTCTGTTTGGGTCCGGATGGGTCTGGTTGATCACAAACAAAGATGGGGACCTCAGTCTTTTGACAACTCCAAATCAAGACAATCCAATCATGAAGAAGTCCTTCAAAGGGCAAATCCTTCTGGGGATGGATGTTTGGGAGCACGCGTATTATTTAAAACACAAAGCCGACAGAAAGGCATACATCAAAGATTTCTTAGATGTTGTCGACTGGGACGTTGTAGAAGACAGATTTAATAAATTTGTAAAATGAAATATTTAAAGGAATACGAAGACGAAGAGATCAAAGGGATGATCGATGATCTAGAAGGGGTCGGTCTAGGTGGACTAGTTGGGTTCATGTGGATTGGAAGTGTTCCTAAAGGGGAACATATGGGATTTTTAGTTGTCGGAAGAGACGAAAGGGACTGTGTTGACATGGTTCTATCCTCGGATATCTTCGGTAATCATCCTCTACTTCCCTATTGGTTTAAACCAAATTCTGATTTTAAAGGAACTTTCGTAGAGATGCTAGAAAGACTCTTCGAAAAGGGTGTGATCTCAGACGCTGGGCACTATCCAAACCTAAGAGCAAGAGGGGGAAAGAGACTAATCAAGTCCTGGTATGATCCCTACACGATGAACCCAAAATACTGCTACGATCAGGCAAAAGAATACTTTAAAAATGCAGAAGAGGTCTTCTCTGAGGAAGAACCAGAATCTCAGGTTTGGGAGCCAAAATGAGACACATTAAGATCTACGAAGAATACTCAGACGACGATCTAAATGTCCTCATCGGTGATCTATCAACGGTTGGGCACAAGCATCGACTGGTTCAAGGCGAAGACTTTGGATTTGGTCCGGATCTAAAGGGGGAGAACGACGGAAAGACCCTGCTATTTTTAACCTCATGGGCGGTAGATCAACTCAGAAAAACCCCTCTGATCTCAAGGAGCCAGAAGCAACCGGGGTGGAACTACAAGAGGACCGAGTTTAGCTGGTTTAACTGGCCGGAGTACAAAGGTTCCTCATATGATGAAAAAATTCCCATCCCGGAACTAAAAAAGTCAGAAGAGCTAAGTTCTCTTGAATATCCCCCTGAAATAAGATTTTATGTGGGAAATAGAGAATCGATAGTGGATAAAGACTTGTGGTTTATTTCCCTCTCTACTACTAGAACAGGAAGGAACTTTCCTCTGAATGCATTCGACTCCCCAAACATGTTCATCTCGCCCAAAAAAGTTGCTCCAATCTACGACATGATGGTCGATAAGCTTAAAAATGTAAATATATAAAGACATGAAACACCTAAAAGAATACGAGGAGGAAGAAATTAGGGATCTCATGGGAGACCTC
>SXGR01604379.1_pt1 | contig 32336 bp, 26 predicted proteins | sample 3174711 | NCBI WGS metagenome assembly SXGR01 (sample SAMN11356860, study PRJNA531348) | freshwater metagenome | isolation source: freshwater sample F1-60 | place: China: Fuxian Lake, Yuxi | collected 2017-12-25 | reverse complement strand
GTCGTTACGGCGTGCTGGATTCTGTCGGCATGGCAATCACCTTAGAAAATCGCTACAAAGGCGTTCGCGCACCACACAAAATTAAATTTGGTGTGTCTGGTTGTACGCGCGAATGTGCTGAAGCTCAATCCAAAGATTTCGGCGTAATTGCCACTGAAAGCGGTTGGAATTTATTTGTATGCGGTAACGGCGGTATGCGCCCACGCCATGCAGATTTATTCGCGCAAGGGTTGGATGATGCAACCCTGATTAAATATATCGACCGCGTCATGATGTTCTACATTCGCACCGGTGATCGTTTACAGCGCACCTCTGTATGGCTTGAAAATCTTGATGGCGGTTTGGCGTATCTCAAGAAAGTAGTAATAGACGATAAACTTGGCATAGCGGAAGAGTTAGAAGCGCAAATGCAATTTAATATCGATCAATACCAATGTGAATGGAAAACTACCGTTGAGAACCCAGAGCGCTTGAAACGTTTTAAACATTTTATTAACTCCGACGAGCGCGATGACAATTTGGCTTACGTATTGGAGCGTGGGCAAATTCGCCCCGCTTTCAAAGACGAGCGCACCAACACCATCGAGTTGGTTGAATTGGTAGATTAATTATTTCCCCCTTTGAAACGACTGCACGGACGCAGGAGGTAGAGTAACGCATGGAGCGGTTACCGAAAGGGAGCTAGGGGGATTTAAAATTCTCACTAGCAAAAATCCCTCCCAGCCTCCCTTTGTTAAAGGGAGGTGCCAAAGAGAGGGGCTAAATGAAATTTACGAGAAAATATCATGAGTGAAAAAATCTGGATCAGTGTGTGTGAATACCAAGACCTATTACCCGATACTGGTCTGTGCGCTTTGGTGAACAAACAACAAGTTGCGCTGTTTAATTCGCGCCGATTGAATGAAGTGTTTGCGGTCTCCAACTTTGACCCAATCGGCGAGGCTAACGTTTTGTCGCGCGGAATTTTAGGCTCAATTGGTGATGAGATTGTTGTTGCATCGCCACTTTACAAACAACATTTCAATTTACGTACCGGCGAGTGCTTAGAAAAACCTGAATATAACATCGCTGTTTATCCCGTGCGTGTTGAAGACGGTTTAGTACAGGTACTGGTTTAGCTTTTATTTCGTGTTCCCCTCTTCTTCGACTGCTTCATGAGTCGTTTATGGGTAGCCTTTGGGCTACCCTTTTTTATTTCTGTGCTTTTCATTTCTATTTTTCACAAAGTTATGGCGTATTAATTGCTTTTATTGATATGAACCAAATCCATTCTTATCAATATTACGGAGCCACTATGAATCGCAATGACGTTACTGAAAAAATTATTACCGTGAAAGTATCCAAGGGAATTAAATGGTGCGATGTCGCCCAAAAAGTGGGCTTGAGTAAGGAGTGGGTAACCGCAGGTTGCTTGGGGCAAATGACGTTTAGCACAGAGCAAGCAAAAATCCTTGGCGATATTTTTGAATTAACCGCTGAAGAACAAAAGTGGTTACAAGTGGTTCCTTATAAAGGTTCGCTACCAACTGCAGTACCGACTGATCCATTGATCTATCGCTGGTACGAAATTGTGAATGTTTATGGCGCAACGATTAAGGAATTAATTCACGAAGAATTTGGTGATGGCATCATGAGCGCAATTGATTTCAGTATGGATATAGTGCGCGAGCCAGACCCTAAGGGTGATAGGGTGAATGTGGTTTTGTCGGGCAAGTTTTTACCCTATAAATCTTACTAATAGAGTGCAATTCTAGGTGATTGGGAGTTGCTTAGGGTGCAAACTCCCGGTAAGCGCGACTTTAGTCGCGAGTATTTAGAGCTTCGCGCCTCAAGCCGCTCCTAGAATCTAGGGGCTGCCATTAGAACATCCTCGTCGTTTGGCTTTTTGAGCCCCTCAGATACTAGGTCTGCGCAATTATCAGTAAATTTGATCTCCTATCACTTAATTCGCTTGCTAACGCGTAACCGATTACCTAGTATGTAATCGGTTACGAATTGTGCAGTATCCAGTTTTTCAAATTAACAATAAATATCGACAAGCTTATCTTCCTTGCTATGTCGGCCTTTGAAAAATTGTCAGTGCGTGACTTTATATTAGCGGGCTAAAAATTATTTCTGTTGTTTCTCAGCTTACATTTCAGCGCGGTTTAGCGTCGGGAAAACTTTGCTCAAAATTAGGGCCAGGTATTCATGAAATCTAAAGAGTGCGCAACAGAACCCAATAATCAACGCTGACATTTGCGTGCTACTAAAAAGGTAAAAACATGAATAACCTGACAGAGTTAAAAAAAATAATTTATACATTAAGTGCAACCTTAGTCATAAGTTCTCTCATAACAGCAAATGCATTTGCAGGTTGGAGTGTGAATGGAACTAAAGTATTGGACCCCAAAGGGAACAACTTTATTTTCCGTGGTATCAACCATGCGCATGTGTGGTACCCAGATAAAACAGCGCAAGCAATGACGGATATAGCAGCAACAGGTGCCAACTCAATTCGTGTTGTTTTGGCAAATGGCACTCAGTGGTCACGCGTTGGCGGGGCTGATGTGACAACCATTATTAGCCAATGTAAAGCTGCAAAAATGGTATGTGTGTTAGAAGTGCATGACTCCACTGGATTTGGTGAAAGCGCTGCGGCTACCAATATTTCAAACGCAACAACGTACTGGACAAGCAGTGATATTAAAAATGCCATTATCGGGCAAGAAGATTACGTCATTATCAACATTGCTAACGAACCCTATGGCAATGGTGTAAGTGCATCTACTTATGTGAGTGAAACATCGGCTGCTATTAAAGCAATTCGCAATGCAGGCTTAACGCATTTAATTATGGTTGATGCGCCGAACTGGGGGCAGGATTGGTCAGGCATTATGCGCGATAATGCGGGTGCGGTTTTTGCGGCAGACTCACTCAGCAATACCATGTTTTCTGTTCACATGTACGAGGTTTATAACTCTGCAAGCGCAGTGCAAAATTATCTCACCAGTTTTCAAACAAAAGGCTATGCCTTAATCGTAGGGGAATTTGGTACAGAAAATAATGGTAGCAATGTGGATGAGGCGTCTATTTTGTCCTATAGCCAACAAATGGGAATTGGCTATATGGGCTGGAGCTGGGCGGGTAATGGTTCATGCTGCGTTCCGCTTGATATAGCCGTAGGTTGGAGCCCCACGTCACTGAGCACCTGGGGTAATTATTTAATTAATAGCGCGAACGGAATTAAAGCTACATCTAAACTTGCGACCATTTTTACCCATGGAACTTCTAGCAGTGCAGCGTCGAGCAGCGTGAAATCCAGCGCTTCGTCTATTGCTTCCAGCCGCTCTTCGGCAGCCTCGGGTGAGCAATGCAATTGGTATGGAACTATTTACCCCGTATGCGCAAGCACTGCCAGTGGTTGGGGGTATGAAAATAACAAGAGTTGTGTAGCGCGTGCTAGCTGTGCGGCTCAACCTGCGCCTTACGGTATTGTTGGGAATGTGAGCTCTTCGAGTTCCAGCAGCAAAAGCTCAAGCAGTGTTGTTAGCTCTGCCTCTAGCAGTAAATCATCGGTAGCAAGCTCTAGTCGTTCGTCTAGCATTGCAACTACCAGTTTGAATTGTGTTTATATTGTTACTAACTCTTGGGCTGGTGGTTACCAAGGTGCAATTCGCGTTACCAATAATAGCAATAAAGCAATTTCTAGTTGGGCAGCAACGTGGAAATACGCAGGCGCAAATAGAATTACCGGTAGCTGGAATGCAACATTAACCGGCACAAATCCATATACCGCTATCAATGTCAGTTACAACGGCAGTGTAGGTGTAGGTCAAACGGTTGAGCTTGGTGTTCAGGGTAATACGAATGGTGGTGCAATTGAGACCCCAGTCGTAACCTGTAAGTAATGTTGTAAAAGGAAATAAAGCGCCCGCATTTTTGCGGGCGCTTTTGTTTAAAAACTCTAGCTGTACTATCAGCATTATTTCCGTAATAAAGGTTCAAACAACCCATAACGCCAATTTCTCACCGCCATTACCACGGTCACACCATTGCGACTTTCTAAGGGCAAGGCTACATCTTGGTTATTTATATCGTCAAATTCCCGCGCAAGTTTTTTTAACTTGCGTTGAAATTCTCCATTACTTTGCGATGACAGCATGCCATTCAATACGATTAAACACTCATCCTCATTGTTGAATTTTGTTTTGAAATATTCCTTGGCAATATTGGCTTGAAAAAATTGTTGAATGGGGCCATTTTCGTGCCAGCTGAAGTTGGGAGCCACCAATAATTTAATGTTGTTTTTTGGCAGCAGTTCAATAATTTTTAATTTATCCAATCGCGCTAATTTTTGAATGCAGTCACTCTCGCTAAGTTTGTAATAGCTAATAATATCCGGCAGAGTCCAGCGATTGAGAACGGATACAGTAATTAACAATAAAACCAAATCCTGCGTAATTTCTTGCTCTTGCTCAATCGATAAATGCTGTAGTCGCGGTTGCTGTTCGTTCATCAATTGCACCAAATCTGAAATTTCCAACTCCATCAGCTGGCAAATCTGCTCCAAGCGCTGCAGGGATATGGTCTGTTCCGCAAACAAGCGCTTCACACTGGCCTCGCTCAAATCCAGCGTAGGGGCAAGATCGGCATAGGTAATGCCGTGGGATTTAAGGGCTTTTTTTAAAGTCGCCAACAGAGAATTGATCTGAGCCATAAGTTCCCCAAGCTTGGATTTAGTTACAAAGTATTAAAATACGATGCTTTACGTGAACTTTAACGCTACTTTTGAATAAAAGGTAGCAAATTATGTTGCAGGTGGGCATTCTTGCCCCGCTTTCAGCGCTTATTCAGATGTGGCCAGCGCGAAGCTAATAACCTACAAGGAGAAATAAAAATGCAAGACGTGTTTAAGATTAAAGGCTTCCTGCCTTACCTCATCGTATTATTCATCAATGCCTTCGTGGATTTGGGGCATAAGATTGTTATTCAAAACACCATCTTCAAAACCTACGATGGCCAAGAGCAGGTGGTATGGACTGCAATCGTCAACGCGCTCATCTTAATTCCGTTTATTTTGCTCTTCTCCCCCTCCGGCTTTTTGGCCGATAAATATCCCAAACATAAAGTCATGCGCTACAGCGCTTGGTTTGCGTTGGTCGCCGTGCTTTTAATTACGTTCTCTTACTACCAAGGGTGGTTTTGGTTTGCGTTTGCGATGACGTTAATTTTAGGTATTCAAGCGGCGATTTATTCGCCTGCAAAATATGGCTACATTCGCGAATTAGTAGGTGACCAATCACTGGCGAGTGCCAACGGTATTGTGCAGGCAATTACGATTGTGGCCATTCTTGGCGGCACTTTTGTGTTCTCTGCTTTATTTGAAAAATTGCTGATATCGGTTCAGATCACCGACACAGCAAGCTTAATTAGCCATATTGCCCCCTTGGGTTGGATATTGGTGGCACTCACGGTTTTTGAATTGTGGATGGCTTACCAATTACCGGCGAAGCGCGAACGCGATGACAACAAATCATTTTCCTCGGGCCAATTCTTTACGGGCGGATATTTAAAACATAATTTAAAAACGATTTTTAACAAGCGTGCTATTTGGTTATCCATTATCGGTTTGTCTATGTTCTGGGCAATTGCACAAGTGGTGTTCGCCTCCTTTCCTGCATTTGCGAAAGAGGTATTGCATGAAACCGATACTTTAGTCATTCAAGGCATTATCGCCTGCACAGGCATAGGTATTATTTTAGGCTCTTTGTTTGCTGGGAAAATCTCTAGAAATTATATCGAGCTGGGTTTAATTCCTGTCGGTGCCTTAGGTTTTGCGTTGTTATTAGGCGTTATGCCCGCATTGGATTCCCGCATCACCATGGCATTAACATTTACAGTGCTCGGTTTCTTGGGTGGCCTGTTTATAATTCCGTTAAATGCATTGATTCAGTATCACGCCAAAGCGGATGAGTTGGGCACTGTCTTAGCGGGCAACAACTGGATTCAAAATATCGCCATGCTGAGCTTCTTGGGCATGACCATTGTGTTGGCATCAATCGGCGTCACAAGTGCGCAATTATTTTTCTTGTTGATGTTAGTCGCGTTAGCGGGTGCGATTTATACCGTCTACGAATTGCCGCATTCGTTAACACGTATTGTGTGTGGTTTTTTAATTTCCGGTAAATACAAAATCGATATCGTCGGCTTTGACAACCTCCCTAAAACCGGTGGCGCTTTGTTGTTGGGCAATCACATCAGCTGGATTGACTGGGCAATGATACAAATCGCAAGCCCGCGTCCGGTGCGCTTTGTGATGTTGCGCAGTATTTATGAGCAGTGGTATTTGAAACCCATTTTTCAATTCTTTGGCGTTATTCCTATTAGCAGCGGCCAAAGTAAAGAGTCGCTGATTAAAATTAATGAATTATTAAAAGCCGGTGAAGTGGTGTGTTTATTCCCAGAGGGTGCGATTAGCCGAACAGGTTCATTGGGTTTATTTCACGCCGGTTTTGAACGTGTGGTGGAGGGTGTTGAGGGTGCAATTATTCCATTCTATTTGCACGGCTTATGGGGCAGCCGTTTATCGCGCGCTGGCAGTGAAAAGTTACGCAAAAACACCTCGCGTGGTTTACGCAGAGAAGTGATTGTTACCTTTGGCAAAGCGCTACCTATGGATACCAAAGCTGAACAATTAAAACAAAAAATATTTGAACTATCGTTTTATGCTTGGGAACACCATTCACAAAAGTTTGAACCTTTGCCTTTAGCGTGGATGCGCTCAGCCAAAGAACATTTGGGTACCGCTTGTGTGATAGATACTAACGGACTTGAATTGAGCCACGGTAAAGTCATGGCTGCTGTTGCAAGCTTTGCACATAAAATGCGTGCAATAGATTCAGAAAAAAATGTAGCCATCTTATTGCCTGCTAGCAGTGCAGCTATTATCACCAATATGGCCGTTTTACTGAATGGCCAAACAGCGGTGAATATTAATTTCACCACTAGCTCTGCCGCTATTCAATCGGGCGTAAAAAATGCGGCAATAAAAACCGTGTATACCTCTGAAAAATTTATCGAGAAAATGCAGGCACGTGGTTTAGATGTAGAGGCCATGCTGCAAGGTTTGCATATTGTTTACTTGGAAGAGTTAAAGGAAAAAATATCCAAACCCTTATTGGCGATTAGCTTCTTATTGGCACACCTTCTTCCTGCCTATGGTTTTTATCGTTTATTTGGCCGGAAGGTAAATATTAATGATGCCGCAGCAATTCTTTTTTCTAGCGGCAGTGAAGGAACACCAAAAGGTATTGTGTTAAGTCACCGCAACTTTATGGCTAACATTAAACAAATTAGCGATGTGTTAAAAACCCGCGATGACGATGTGGTTATGGGCTGCTTGCCGCCTTTCCATTCTTTTGGTTTAACGGTTACTACTTTCTTGCCTTTAATTGAAGGCATACCTGTGGTGTGTCACCCAGACCCTACCGATGTAGTCAATATCGCTAAAGCTATTTCGCGTAATAAAGTAACGGTGATGTGCGCAACGGCAACCTTCTTGCGTTTGTACATCAAAAACAAAAAAGTGCAGCCACTCATGTTGGATTCGCTGCGCATTGTGGTAGCCGGTGCAGAAAAATTATCCAGCGATGTTCGTGAAGAATTTCACGATAAATTTAATAAAGTGATTTACGAAGGTTACGGCGCAACTGAAACCACGCCGGTCGCCAGCGTTAATATTCCTGACCAATTGGATATGAATGATTGGCATGTACAAGTGGGTAGCAAAATTGGCTCAGTCGGTTTGCCATTGCCCGGTTGTTCATTTCGTATTGTTGATCCTGCAACATTGGAAACTTTGCCTGCCAACCAAGATGGTTTGATTTTGATTTCAGGCACGCAAGTCATGTTGGGTTATTTAAATGACGAGGAAAAAACCAAATCAGTGATTGTCGAGTTGGATGGTCGCCGTTGGTATAAAACGGGCGATAAAGGTCATCTCGATGAAGACGGTTTTTTAACCATTGTTGACCGCTACTCGCGCTTTGCCAAACTCGGCGGTGAAATGATTAGCTTGGGTGCGGTTGAAAGTGAAATTAAAAAAGTCATTAACGAGCCCGATGTTGAACTGGTAGCCGTGAATATTCCCGATGAGAAAAAAGGCGAGCAAGTTGTACTGCTGACGACTTTGACAATTGACAGTAATGAATTGCGCAAGCGCTTGCTAGATATTAATTGCAACCCCATGATGATTCCCTCGGCCGTACACCAAGTTGCTGCTATTCCAAAACTAGGCAGTGGTAAAACGGATTTTGCGGGTGCAAAAACACTCGCTTTGGAATTGGGAGCTTAATCAAATGAAGCTGAGAGTAAAAATAGTTGGGCTTGTAAGTGCAGTACTGATCTTGTCATCAGTACTGGCGCTGGCCAACAAAAGCAATAACGAACATCTATTGCCTTTTAAAGAAAAGTCAATTATTGATTTTCATGCCCATGTTGCTGGTTTGGGTTACGGCAATTCTGGCTGTTTTATTAATGATGAAATGCGCAATAACTTTCGCTTTAGGTTTTATTTAATGGCGATGGGAACGTCCCTAAAAGAATTGGAGCGTGAAATGGCACCGATTGGCCGCTACAATTTTTCCCGCTGATTTCGCCTTGGTATCATTTAGATGAGCTTAACGTTTATGAAGCGATTGCGATCAGCAAAATAAAAAACCAATGGGATAGAGATGTAGCGCTAAAAATTGGAATGGGGTTGGACGTAGAAGCGTTTACTCTGGGGAATACATTGTTTGCAGTAATGAATGAGTCAACGACTGGAAAACTTTAAGATGGATAAAACAACAACACGGTCAGTGCGGATATTGGCAACGGGGCATGTATTACCCAAGCACTCACTAACGAGTGAAGAGCTTGATCTTCAGTTGGGGCATAGCTTTGGAACAATTCGCGCATTAAGTGGCGTTAATAAACGACATGTTGCTGACTCAACTGAATCAGCAGCTAATTTGGCAGCACAAGCGGCGCGCGTGGCGTTGGATACTGCGGGTTTAAAGTGGGCGGATATTGATTGTCTAGTCGCTGTCAGCGGCACAATGGATCAAGGGATGCCCTCTAATGCAGCATTAGTGCATGCGGAGTTAGGCTTATCTACGTTGGCGATTCCTGCATTTGATATTAATGCAAGTTGTCTAGGATTTATTGCTGCACTTGATACGCTTTCGTGGCCACTGATTGCAGGTCGCTATGAAAATATTCTAATTGTTGCAGCCGATTTGGCTTCGTGTGGTTTGAATTGGGATGATCTTGAGTCTAGCGCGATTTTTGGTGATGGTGCTGCAGCTGTGATTATTGGTCGCTCAAGTATTGAGAATACTTCATGCATTCTTGCTTCAAATTTGAAAACCTATTCTGAAGGTGTTCATTTTTGTGAAATTCCTGCCGGTGGTTCACGTTATCATCCAAGCCGGATTAAACAAGATTTTATCCCTCTCACAAAATTTCATATGGATGGCAAAAAAGTATTTAGATTAGCATCTGAACATTTACCGCTGTTTGTGGACAATTTACTTAATAGCTCAGGCTTAAAAATTCATGATATTGATTGGATTGTTCCACATCAGGCAAGCCAATTGGCCATTCAGCACATGATAAAGCGTCTCAACTTTAGCGCTGAAAAAGTCATTAATATCTTTGCGAATTACGGTAATCAAGTTGCTGCTTCATTGCCTACCACTTTAGATGTTGCCATTCGAGATGGTCGGATTAAACGCGGTGATAATCTACTCTTGATTGGGACGGGTGCTGGTTTATCGATTGGCGGAGTGGTGTTGACCTACTGATGAAAATTCTTATTACAGGCGGTACAGGTTTTTTAGGGCGGTATTTAGTATGGCGCATGGCCGCCGAAGGGCATGACGTTATTTTTACGGGGCGCGATGCATCTGCTGCCAATCTTGTGATAAGTCATTGTAGTGCGCCCGTTAAGTGGCAGGCTATTGAGCACGGCAATGCAAATGCAAAATCCATTTTGATAAATGCCGCAAAGGAAGTGGATGCCATAGTGCATTGCGCAGCCCTGTCATCGCCATGGGGTAGCATGAAAGAATTTATATGCGCCAATGTGGCGAGCACAGTAGAAGTTCTCGCAGCGGGTGAGGCTGCAGGTATTAATAGGCTGGTTCATATTTCTACGCCGAGTGTTTATTTTGATTTTCGGCATCGAATAAATATTAAAGAATCGGAGATATTGCCGACGCCAGTAAACAATTACGCGCGCACAAAAGCCCAAGCGGAGCAATTGGTAATGGCTTCAGAAATACAAAGTGTGATTCTGCGCCCACGCGCGCTTTTTGGCCCTTGGGATAATACGCTTATGCCGCGATTGTTGCGGGTTATGGAGCATGGGCCAATCCCGCTCATAAACGGTGGCAACGCGTTAATGGATATTACTTACATAGATAATGTTGTTGATGCAATTTATTTGGCGCTGACTCAGCCCTTAAAGCGCCCTTGTTCTGTGTATAACCTTTCTAATGGTGAACCTCTGGCGTTTGTAGATTTATTGGAAAAGCTTGCTGCACATTTTAAGCTTCCGTTGCGCACTCGAAAAATGCCTTGGCCAGTGGTGGATATTGCTGCACGTTTATTTGAGTTATATGCTCGTGTTACCCATGCAAAGGAGCCCTTGCTTACTCGCTACAGTGCCGGTGTACTCGCCTTTAGCCAAACCTTGGATATTTCTGCGATTTGTGACGAATTGAATTATAAGCCGAAGGTTTCGATTGATGAAGGTATAAAACGTCACGCAACTTGGTATGCCGGAAATCAGGACTAAATTATGGGCTGTATTACTGACGTAAAATATTTGCGTGTTGGTCAGTGTCGCCATCTGGAGTGTATTGCTGCGCGAGGAGGTCGCTTTGCCAGTGTGGAGTTTCCATCGCTTTGCGGTTTAATTCATCACTCGGATATTGGCTGGATTTTATTTGATACAGGCTATGCTGAACATTTTTTTACCGCAACCAAACAATTTCCTCAACGATTATATTCTTTTGCACTGCCGGTAGATTTGCCGCAAGAACAAAGATTAATTGCTCAGCTAAGATGCTTTGGCATCGCACCAGAGGATATTGCTTTGGTTGTTGTCTCTCATTATCACGGTGATCATGTTGCAGGTTTAAAAGATTTTCCGCGTGCAAAGTTTATTGCCATGAAAGCGGCCACTGAAGAAATGCAGTATTTTTCGACGCGTCCATGGCGCGCTACTATTCAGGGTAAGCTGCCGAATATGTTGCCAGAGGATTATTTTACACGTTTGAATTATGTGGATGATTTCGGCTCTATAGATTTACCGAATTGGATGTCACCCTTTTCGCAAGCATTCGATTTTTTAGGCGATGGAAGTTTATTGGGTATTCCGCTGCCAGGGCATAGTTGCGGTCAGTTGGGCCTTTTGTTACCTGACGCTGTGGGTCGCCCCGTATTTTTTGTGGCGGACGCTTGCTGGTCTTTACCCGCCTGTCGTGAAGGGCGCGCACCTTCCTCGTTAGTAAATTTTTTAACGCATAATGGCAATGCTTATCGTGCTTCTTTTATGAAAATAAAACAGCTCGCCGAGCGAGAGCCTGTACTGGCTATCTTACCTTCTCATTGTGTGAAAACATGGAAGGAGTTCAATGGTGGGTAAAAGGGATAGTAAAGGCAGCCTGTTGGATGCTCTAGTCATTGTCATATACTTTTGTCGCACTCGCTGGTTTTTAAATTTTAAAAATCAGGCCAAATTGCAATTGTGGCAAACAAAAAATCTTAATAGTTTTATTAAAAATACGATTCGCAAAACAGAATATTACCAATCACTCTCAATAGAAAAATTCGTTGATTTACCCTATATGGATAAATCAACCATGATGGAGAATTTTTCTGCACGAAACACGCTGGGCATAGAGTTGGAGCAGGCGCTTTCAGTGGCAAAAAATGCTGAACAGTCCAGAAACTTTAAGCCTACCATTAATGACATAACGGTAGGTATGTCGAGTGGAACTTCGGGTAAACCCGGCGTATTTTTAGTCAGCAAGCAAGAGCGCTTAAAATGGGCAGGAATTTTGTTGGCAAAAACATTGCCGACTGTATTATTACAACAAATATTATTGCCATGGCGGGCACCATTACGAATTGCTTTCTTTTTACGTGCAAACAGCAATCTTTACGACACACTGAATAGTCGCCGCATTGACTTTCAATTCTTTGATTTACTGGCGGGGTTAGAAAAATCCATCGTTCCATTAAATGCACAACAACCCCATGCGTTGGTCGCACCTGCAACTGTGTTACGTCATTTGGCATTGGCGAAAATAAATGGCAGTTTAACGATAAATCCCATTCACATTGTCAATGTCGCTGAAGTGTTGGAGGCAACAGATGGCGAATTGATTATGCGTGCCTTTGGTGTTTTTCCTCATCAAATTTATCAAGCAACTGAGGGATTTCTTGCTTATAGTTGCGAACTCGGCACTCTACATTTAAATGAAACCCATCTACTCATCGAGAAAGAATGGCTAGATGAAAAAAGTGGAAGATTCCAGCCTGTCATTACAGATTTTTCTCGTACTACACAATTAATAGTTCGGTATAAGTTAAACGATATTTTGCAAGTCGCAGAAAAATCTTGCTTGTGCGGCAGGGCAGAAACTACCTTGGCTGCAATTGAAGGTAGGGCGGATGAGGTTTTATGGTTGACTGAAATGGATGGTCAAGCATTAAAGCCTGTCTACCCTGATCTTATTCGCAGGGTTATGGTTTTGGTTGAGCCCGAGCTGGACGAGTATTCCATTGTACAAAAAAATAATGCTTGGAATATTGATATAAAAACACAGGGGAATTTACATCTTGCACATGGCGCAGTTGTTCATCATTTGGCAAAACTTTGTGAGGGAATGCAGCTTGTGCTGCCTGCAATTATTTTTGGGCAATGGTCTGCGCCTGCCTTGGGTGTAAAGCGGCGGCGTATAAGGTGCGAGTTAACATGAAAATACTTCAAGTGCTAGATAGCTATCCTCCCGATTTAAATGGAGGTGCATACTTCACTCATAGGCTCGCAAAACAATTACTAACCATGGGGCACGATGTGTTGGTTATTTGCCCTTCTCGCTCTCCAAGGTCACATTATGATTACTACGAGGGGGTTAAGCTCTTTAGGGTAAAGTCCTATCCGGCTTTGCTCTACAAAAAATTTCGTATATGTTTGCCTATTGCTATTCGTTCCAATATCAATGAAGCGATAGTGAAATTCCAGCCGGATATTGTACATTTGCAGGGTAGGTTTATATTAGGTGATATTTGCATGAAGCTTGCAGAAAGGCAGGCCATACCTATGCTTGCAACCAATCACTTTATGCCGGAGAATTTTTTTCATTACACTCGACTTCCTTCATTTATGTATGCATATTTTTCAAGAAAATCCTATGCATGGGTAAAAGGTATGTTCGATAAAGCCATTATATGGACAGCGCCAACTTTAACCGCCGCACAATTATTAAAGGAGAATGGCTTCGAAAAAAATATTCATGCGATTAGCTGCGGGATAGATTTAACCGTGTTTAAGCCTCGCGCCATTGAAAAACCAATTGCAGATAATCTACCTGTTCTTTTATATGCAGGTCGCTTGGATCCTGAAAAAAATATTTCAATCATTATTGACGCCCTCAATTGCGCGCTAAAAATCATGCCTTGCCGCCTTATTATTGTTGGTGACGGCTCAGAAAAAGTTGCCTTACAAAAATATGTATCGCAACTGGGCCTTACTGATTCGGTTTGTTTTAGTGGGTATTTAAGTGATTCAGACTATCCTAGCGTTTTTTCACAAGCAGATTGCTTTATTCATGCTGGAACAGCTGAATTACAAAGCATTGTAACTCTAGAGGCACTAGCGTCAGGATTGCCTGTAGTCGCTGCCAAATCTGTTGCTCTACCTGAGCTGGTTCATCATGGTCTTAATGGATTTTTGTTTGAACCACAAAATGCACCGGAAGCGGCAGGCTTTATTTGCAAAATCTTTCAACATTCTGATTTGAAAAGGAATATGGCAAAAGAGAGCCTGAATATTGCTAGGCAGCACGATGTAATGTTAACGGGAGAAAAATTTGTTGCACTTTACAAACAGGCTACAAAATACAATCAACAACTATAAACTTCTGTTTAAGAAAGAGCATTGGCTTATGTCAATGCTCTTCGCATGTATTTTTCTGCTGTGCTCATTTTGGCTTTCGATTTTGTCCAATCGTTATGCAAGTAGCTTAGTGGGGCCCGCTTTAGGTGACATAGTTCTTGATCATATGCCGTTAGTGGATGTTAGTGCTTTGCATATTTATGGTGCATCACTATTTTGGGTATATATTTTCTGTGTGTGCCTGTTTAGACCTCAAGTTTTAGTCTTTGCGTTAAAAACGACAGCATTGTTCTTGATTGTTAGATCTGCTTTTGTAGTGATGACCCATATGGGGCCACCAGAAAATTTACTCGAATTGCCTCCTAATATTGCGGCCTTATATATTTACAAGGGGGATTTATTTTTTTCTGGGCATGTTGGCGGGCCATTTTTATTTGCTCTTATATTGTGGGAATATCCATTATTACGCGTACTCTGTATTTGTGCGGCAATATTTTTTTCGGCGGTTGTATTGTTGGGTCGACTTCACTACAGCATTGATGTGTTTGCATCTTACTTCATCGCACATTCTGTTTGCGTTATGGCGAAACGGATATTCGCGCATGACTTTCATGGATTGACGAACCCAATGCAATAAGAAAATATTTGTGTGAAAATACGTGAAAATGGTAACTGTATACTTTAGTCGGTAAGCATGCCTGCAATAGGCTTGCTACACATAAAAGGGAGTCAAGGATGCTTCGTACATCCAAAATCGTTGTGTTGTTATCTTTCATGGCTGCTCATACGCTGGCCGAAGATGCTTATAAAATTGTTGGCGCTAGGTTATTGCCTGATGGTACGTCTACCTCTTTGGTAGAAATTACCGGCAATACCCGCCAAGCAGTTGTGGCTGTAAGCGGTACGCCCTCTCATCCCAATGTCAGAGTGTCTAGTGTTAATACTTCAGGCCGGTATTTAATTCGCCTAAAGGATCAACCAGTACAGCCAACCATCAAACATATGAAGCAACAGCTTCGCGCGAGCGCTCAACCCAACCAAAGCCAAATTCAACAAATGAAAACGGCAGCCATCAACCAAAAACTCCGTATTACCAGCAATCAAAATAAATTGATCTCACGGCTAACGTCTCTGCAGTCGCTATCCAAAGTCCATTACAAATTTAGCGATCTTACCAATACCATCAGTGTAACCCTGAAGGAAACAGATCTTGATGCCGTGCGCCATTTGCCAGATGTGGAAGGCATATACCCCGATAACAAAGTAACCATTAATTTGGCCGAAAGCGTTGCGCAAACCAAAGCGCCCGATGTTTGGAACATGAAGGACGAAAGTGGTTTTGCTGTAACTGGGCGCGATATAAAAGTTGCCATATTAGATACGGGTATAGATTACACCCACCCCGATTTAGGTGGCTGTGTAGGGGCGAACTGTAAGATTAGGTTGGGCCGGAGTTTTGTTGACGGAAAGCCGTCTGACGATTTTATGGATCGGCATGGGCATGGCACTCACGTTGCGGGCATAGTGGCCGCTAATGGAACCTTAAAAGGTGTAGCTCCCGATGCCCTGCTCTATGCGTTTAAAGTGTTAGATGATACTGGCTCTGGCCAAGACAGCGGCATTATTGCTGCCATGGAAAAAGCGGTAGACCCAGATGGCGACCCCACCACCGATGATGGTGCGGATGTCATTAACATGAGCTTAGGTGGCTACGGGGCAGCCAACTCGCCACTCTCTGAAGCGGCTAATACCGCCATGAATAGCGGCGTTATGGTGGTAGTAGCCGCAGGCAATAGCGGTTCCAACTACAGCACGATTGGTAGCCCCGGCAACGCCGAAAAAGTACTTACGGTTGGTGCCATCGATAAACAAGGCGCTATTGCTTACTTCAGCTCAAGAGGGCCGGTAGTTGGCGCAAATTATATCAAACCAGAAGTGCTCGCTCCCGGCGTGGATATAAACTCGCTTAAACCCGGCAATAGCTATACAACATTAAGCGGCACAAGTATGGCAACCCCTCATGTTGCCGGTGCCGCTGCACTCATGCTCCAGTTGCGTCCTACTTTAAAACCGGAGGATATAAAGTCACTGCTGATGACCTCTGCACGTGGAATCGGTGAAAATGTATTTACGCAGGGCGCGGGCGCAATAGATTTAAAAGTAGCGGCATCACTGCAATGGATAATACAAAATCCCTTGAAATTTGTTGGTAATGTGGATGCCGGTGTCGCGACGTGGGAACAGCCTTTTACGCTGAGCATAAAAAATATTTCGCAACAGAGCGTGAGCCTTGATTTTAATCAGCCAAGCGCATTGGTGGCTGGTTTATCGCTAAGCTTACCTGCATCTCCTGCCGTACTTGAGCCATTAACGTCAGCACAATATCAATTTAAAGCCACTGCCGATAATCCAGCCTTGGGTTTCCCGACTAATAAATCGATGCATTTTGAAACGCAGTTTTCGGTGAAATCTGCATTAAATGATATCAAGGTTTCTGCGGTGCTCTTGAAGGCGGCCAAAATCACTTTCCAGCCTGCGAACGGGCTCTATTACGTTGCGCTTATGGGGCAAGACCTTGGCGACTTTAACCAGATTTACCGAGCTGATGGTTGTGGAGCCGATCCACAACCCTACGAGTTTTATATAAAGCCGGGCACTTACGATGCTTTGCTGTATTTCTGTAACGGTTCAATTGTTGCCAAGGAATCGCTTACCCTTGATAAGGAGCTCTCTGTTGCGGGATCCAGTGATGATGCACATTTTATTATGGGTATTGAGCAAGCAAAGTTGCTAGATGGTCGGGTTTTATCTGCGGATAATATTATTGATCACTCGGGTATTCAGCTGTTGTTTCATGAGCCATCTAAAACTGGAATTTATGCCTTCTTTTTTGGTTCATTTGTAGGTAAAACTATAAAGCTATCGCCTATGTCGAATAGAATCAAGTTCTCCGCCGGCTTTCTTTATAGAGAAAAAACTCCCGACTGGTCTGATCTGTATTTCGTCAACTGGAATAAACCGGATGGTATTGCCCAAGGAGAATCCAAAATTTTGGACGTGGCAAAACTTGCCGAGCTGGATTTCCGCTATACAGACAATAAAATTGTTCAACAGGGTGTATTGGATACTATTCATGTCAGAGAAATTAATCCATTTTCGGGGTGGATGGCATGGGGGTTTGGACAATATAACTACCCCTTAATTGAAACCCCCATAAATCGTAAAATATATTCTGAATTATTCACCCTTAATAAAAGTGAGTTTGCTCTGGCTATCAATATTGAGAAAAAAGATCCAGATTATGGTATCAGTACCATCGCCTCTACCGATTATGTTGGTTTCTTGAGTCAATCTGAGGTAATGAAGTTTTCGTCGCCTTTCTTTCCTCTCACTTCCGGCCCTCATGTATTTGCAAACAAAGGAATTCACTTGGATGGCAATGGATACTTTTACCCACTGTCGCTTCAGTACTATAAAGACAATAAAAGTTTTGAGGAGGTGGACGCGGGTAATTTTTTGGGTTGGATAAGAGGTGTGGACGGGCTTCAGAATAGGTTTTATGACGTAGTCGATTTTAATACCTATTGCGATGATAAGTTGTTAATTTCCGGTACAAGACCCTTATCGCCTTATCCAAATGATTCTACGGTATGCGATACCGTGAAAATTGAACGACGCTGGGAAAATCGATATTTGAATCAGGTGGGGGAAGTAGTTGCTGTACAAAATCTGGATATGGTTGAAGCGAATAAGTGGGATGCTGATAGCAATGGTGGTCGATCAACTCCGCTATTAGAAACCTTAGTTTTTTTAAATGGAGAGGATATGTCTAGAGTTTTAAACTCTACAGATCCAAAAATTAAATTGAACTTTAAAAATGAAAAGGGAGATTCCCTAACCGATAGAAATGCGTTAACCCTAGAATTTAAAGCTGATGAAGGTGCGCCGTGGAAAGCATTGAGCGTTGAGCTAAATGGTAATTATTTTGTGGCGACCTTACCGCTGTTGCAAGGAACACATATCGCCTCCTTGCGTATAAAATATAAAGGTACGGGCAGGTCTTATATAGAGCAAACCTTGAATAATGTTTTTGTTTTGGGTGTGGGTTCTGAAATTGTAATCACTACGCCAGAGTTTCCTGAGTTGCCGGACATTACTGTCGAAGCTGCGGGAAAATTAACCTCGTTTACGCTTCCTGATGTATATGCGGTTGATTCTAAATATGGAAAAATTAAAGCGACAACCAAAAATCTTGGGCCCTATGCATTAGGTAGAAACACTATTGTGTGGAGTGCAAAAAATGCTATAGGAGTAGTGACTAATGCCTCGCAGACGTTAGTTGTTCGGGACACCATATCGCCGATGGTTTTTGCACCTGCTGATATGGTAAAAGAGGCAACAGGAAAAGAAACTGCCGTAAGTTTTGGCTTTGCTACAGCAACAGATATAGTTGATGGCATGACGCTGGCTACAACCACCAGCGATGGAATCGCATTAAAAGTCGGCAACCATTTCGTGGAATGGAAAGCAGTGGATTCCTCAGGGAATATAGGTTCTGCTATTCAAGTGGTTACCATTAAAGACACCACTGCGCCCGTTGTGCGTGCGCCGCAAGCGATTGTAAAAGAAGCAACGGGTATTAGCACTCCGGTTACCTTGGAACAAGCCTCGGCGACCGATGTAGTAGATGGCGAGATGTCAGCTACAACGCAAAGCTTACCCGCATTTGCGGTGGGCGAACACGATGTAACATGGTCCGCAACCGATGCTGCAGGTAATACCGGTACAGTGCTTCAACGCATAACAATTAGGGATACAACTTCACCCAGCGTAGTTGCGCCGCCCGCAATAAACATCACAACCAAAACGTTTCCCGTATCAGTGAGTTTAGGTGTGGCAACCGCAACCGATATTGTCGATGGTGCGCTCACACCTACCGCAAGTGAATCTGGGCCGTTCAATGAGGGGCAATATACAGTGACGTGGACGGTGAAAGATAAAGCAGGGAATCTAGGCACAGCGACTCAATCAGTCACTATCACTCGTGAACAATCTATTGGTGGTGGTGGCAGTAACGGTGGCGGTGGCGGCGTGAGTGCTGGGATTATATTTTTGTTATTCGCTTACAATCTCTGGTTGTTGCGTGAAAAATATTACGAGCTGCGTTTACAGCGCAGCCAAAAAAAATTGTAAATCTCACTTTTTTACATCACCCGCAATAATTCCTTCACATCGCTCACATGGCGGCGGCTGATAATCGGCCGCTGTTCTGTATCTGCCAAGCGCACTTGGTATTGTCCCTGAGTTACGCGTTCAATTGCTTCAATATGTTTCACCGAAATTAATGCGTTGCGGTGAATACGAATAAAGCGGCCGGCGAACTCTTCTTCCAATTCTTTTAGGGTTTCGTCTAACAGGTGTTCGCCGTTGCGGTGAAAGACTGTGACGTATTTATGATCGGCGACAAAATAGCGAACATCTTCTAGCGGAATTAGCTCTATGCCGCGTCGAGTTTTGGCGCTGATATGGGTGCGCGAATTTTTATTTTCGGGTGCAGGTATTTGTGCCGCAGCGCGCTGCACTTTATTTAATTTTTGCGCTTTGTTGAGCGCGTCTTTTAATTGTTCAGCCTTAATGGGTTTTAATAAATAGCCAATTGCATCTGTGCCAAAGGCATCAAGAGCGTATTGATCGAAGGCTGTGCAAAAAATAATGGCGGGCGGGCAATCCAATTCGCTAATTTCGTGGGCGAGAGTGAGGCCATCTTTGCCAGGCATGCGCACATCGAGCAATACAATATCGGGGTCGTGTTCGTTGATGGCGAGCAATGCAGCATCGGCATTCTCAGCTTCTGCAACTATGTTGTGTTCTTCTAATTTTTCGATCATGCGCACCAAGCGTTGGCGGGCAAGGGGTTCATCATCGACAATTAAAATTTCCATCTTGTTATTCTCACTTTTGCAGCGGGCAAAAAATATAGGTGGTGAATACGCCATGTTCTTCGCTGGAGGACAAGCGCGCGTTATCACCATAGTGTACTTGCAAACGGTGGCGAATATTATCCAGCGCCATACGGTTATGGCGATCTTGTGATGGCGTTTGCGCTTGTGACGGCGACTTCTTAACGAGCGGATAGGGATTGGTAATGGCAATCATTAATTGATTTTTGGCTTGGGATATTTTAATGGTAACTGTGCCGCCATTGGGCATGGGTTCAATGCCGTGAAAAATGGCGTTCTCCACAAGAGGCTGCAGCATGAGGCTGGGGATTTTTATATCCTCGCTGAGCGCGCCAATCTGCCAATCCACAGTGAGGCGCTTACCCATGCGCAGTTGTTCAATTTCCAAGTAGCGACGGCACAGTATGACTTCACGATCGATGGGAATCAGCGCTGGCTCAGCAAGACTGGCGCGAAATAATTCTGCTAGGTCTTCAATAACACGCTCCGCTAAATCGGGGTCTGACACAATCAAGCTGGCGATGCTGTTCATACTATTAAATAAAAAATGCGGGCGAATACGTGATTGTAAGGCTTGAATTCGCGCATGCAATTCAGCTTGCTGCTGGTTGCGTAGTTGTTGCTGGAGATACAAATAGCGCAGGGTAATGCCCGATAAAATCGCAGAGGTCAGCATGTTGCTGCACAACTGCCAAAGATTAACGTGAAACCTTTGCGCACCCATGAACATGCCGCTGGCAAAGGCCTGTAACAATAGCTGACCAAGAATCGACATGATCAGTGTTGTAAGCAACACGGCTCCGTAAGCTGCAAGCCCTGCTTGCGTGGGTTCCCAGCGGCGCAGCCAAGGGCGCATACGGCAAATTACATAGGCGCTGATTAAGCTAATCCATTGGATTTGAAAGGAGTAGAGCGCGAGCAAATCCCAGCTAAATGTAGGTAGAAATGAGGCGTTGAGGGTCAACAACAGCGCAACCAGCTCTGCAACCAAGACCAAGAGCAGCACCGATTGCGGGTTGCACAGGTTAGGTAAAAAATCGTTATGGGTGCCTTTATTCTTGGTATTAGTCACGGGTACTTGGCTCCAGAGCCGATGAAATGAGGCTATAATGCCCGCCTTTATTTATCGCTATATTATGTCTTCTTCTTTTATTTTTCTCGGAAACATTCCTCATGAGCCAAAACGATCAGCCCATCAAACCTTGGGGCGGCCGCTTTACTGAAGCGACTGATGCCTTTGTTGAGCGCTTTACTGCCTCCATCGGCTTTGATTATCGCCTTTATCACCACGACATTAATGGCTCTATCGCTCACGCCACCATGTTGGCAAAAGTGGGCGTTTTGACCGATGCCGAGCGCGATCAAATTATTACGGGTCTTGAAGAAATCCGCGCTGAGATTGTTGCCGGTAAATTTAATTGGTCGGTAAGCCTTGAAGATGTGCACATGAACATCGAAGCAGTGCTTACCCAGCGCATTGGAATTACGGGTAAAAAGCTTCATACCGGGCGCTCGCGCAACGATCAAGTTGCTACCGATATTCGCCTCTATTTGCGCGACGAAATCGATGCAATAGCGAAGGAACTCACCCGCCTGCAACAAGGTCTCTTGAGTGTAGCTGAGCGCGAGGCCGATACCATCATGCCCGGCTTCACCCATTTGCAAACCGCGCAGCCAGTCACTTTCGGTCACCATTTATTGGCGTGGTTCGAAATGTTGCAACGCGATTATTCGCGCTTGATGGACTGCCGCAAGCGCATGAATTATTTGCCACTCGGCGCAGCTGCTTTAGCGGGAACAACTTACCCAATTGACCGCGCTTACACTGCACAATTATTAGGTTTTGATGCACCGACTGAGAACTCGTTGGATTCCGTAAGCGATCGCGACTTTGCGATTGAGTTCGCCTCCTTCGCGGCGATTTTGATGATGCATATGTCGCGCTTCAGCGAAGAGTTAGTGCTGTGGACTTCATCACAATTTAGCTTTATTGATTTACCCGATCGCTTTTGCACTGGCTCATCCATCATGCCGCAAAAGAAAAACCCAGATGTGCCTGAATTAGTTCGCGGTAAAACCGGTCGCGTGTACGGCCACCTCACCGCCTTATTAACCTTGATGAAATCGCAACCTTTGGCCTACAACAAAGACAATCAAGAAGACAAAGAACCTGTGTTCGATGCGATTGATACCGTCAAGGATTGTTTGCGCGCTTTCGCCGATATGGTGCCCGCAATTCTGCCGCGCAAAGAAAAAATGTACGAAGCGGCTAAGCGCGGTTTCTCTACCGCAACGGATTTGGCCGATTACTTGGTGCGTCGCGGTGTTCCGTTTCGTGATGCGCATGAAATTGTAGGCAAGTCGGTAGGCTACGGCGTGCAAACTGGTAAAGATTTATCAGAGATGAGTTTGGCTGAGTTGCAACAATTTTCTACCGTTATCGAACAAGATGTTTTTGCTGTCTTAACGCTAGAAGGTTCAGTGGCTGCACGCAATCACATTGGTGGTACTGCGCCAGTGCAAGTGAAGGCCGCTGTTGAACGCGCAAAAGTGAACTTGGCTGCGCGCGCTTAGGAAAAAAGCTACTTACCTAAAAGCCGCGCTCTGCAAATTGGGCGCGGCTTTTTTATTGCTTTTCCATAAACAATAAATTTATGCGCGAACACTAGTGAATGCGGCTTGATTTTTTGTGTTTTCCCAGAGCGCCTTGTCAGGAGGCCGCCTGGGTTTTAATTTTTATAAAAGCATTATTAATTTATCGATTTCTTAAAATCTTTTTTCGCTAGGCTGGCGGGAGTTACATAATCTGCAGAATAAGCATCAATACTCATTGGATTGATATGGTAGTGTGTTGTTAGCAAATAGTGTTTTTTAAATTTTTCTTGTGATAATTCCACCTCGTAATTGTATTGTAGTCGGGATAAATACAGGCCTGCTTTCGTTGAATCCACCAAAAAATGACGCTTTACCAATTTCGTTTTTAATTTAGAAAGTGTAAGTGGTGTTTTGAATGTTTCGGTTATCTTAATTGGGCGAGCAATTAATGTTGATAGCGTTGCAATTTCATTCTTTTCCATTTGCGCTGGGGTCTGCTCTGCCTTTAACGACACAGATTTGGGCAAATCTACCGAGTAGAGACCATCAATAGCCTTGTATTGGCAATGCAACTTGGTTTGCGCATGGCTACAATTTACTGTTAAGGTAAATTGTAAAAATGTATCGAAGTTGTGTTCAGGTGAATCTAATTGTAGCCCGCTTTTTAAAATATATTGCGATGCATCACTAGGCGACTTTTCAACGATTAGATACTGACGAACAGATTTCCGATCATAATGATCTTCATTTGTGGATACAAACAATGCATCCTGCTGCTGTTGCAAATCCTGCTGATCGTTCCAAGGTACATCTATAAAGAAACTCTGGCCTTTTACCATCATAGGATAAGTAACTGACGGAAATTGTGGTATCTCTACTATAGGTGCGGGTGGTGGCTTATGGCTTTGGCATCCCAGCAATGACATACCCGCAACAAAATAAAGGGTAGTGTGCCGGAAAAGCTTGATTGTTAACATAATAGACTCCTTTTTATGAATAGGTTTGGCTCGCGTTTGTTATAGCGCGTTTGTTATAGATTTTTTAAGATAGATTTCTTGCGAATAGGTTCAACCTGAGACTGCAAATACTTAGTTAAAGGGCTCCGAAGTATTTGCTAAAAATGCAACAAGTAAATCAGCTGAAAAGCCAAATAAATTCAGTTACTGTGGTTTTTTCTTGCAAAGTTTGTGTAATTTAATTGGCCTGCTGATTATGCACACAAACCCTCTCCCTGCAACTCGCTCACATGAGATAATTTATGTACGATCATTTCGATGCTTTAATTTTTGATATGGACGGCACTTTGGTTGATAGCGGCCAACTGCACGAATTTGCGTGGAGCGAAACCTTAAATAAATACGGTATTCCTATTGATCGCGCATTTATGCGTTCACTCGCGGGGGTGCCCACCAAGGGCACTATTGAAATTTTGTTGGAAAAATTTAATCTCATTGCAAGCGCAACACTGGATGAGATGAACGATTTTAAAGAAGCTTGGGTGCATGAAAATATGCACAAGTTTGTAAAACCCACCGCATTGATTGAAGTTGCAAAAAAATACCACGGCATTAAACCTATGGCGATTGGCACTGGCGCTTACACGCACGAAGCCATCACCATTTTAGGTTTGTGTGGGTTGGATAAATACATAGATGCGATCGTAGGCGCAGATCAAGTTGAAAATCCAAAGCCTGCGCCAGATACTTTCTTGCGCTGCGCAGAGTTGCTTGGTATTCCTGCGGAAAAATGCGTGGTGTTTGAAGATTCCAAGCTCGGCCTACAAGCAGCAGCTTCCGCCGGTATGGCGGGTATAGATGTGTTGCTGGTTCATGCAATTGAAAACGATTATTTTTTATAACCATTGAATGATGGTGCAACTCCCGATTCCCGAATGGGGCACAGCCCGTGGGTAGAGCCCTTACGCCACCGCCTGACTAGCAGGCGTACACACCTCCATTAATATCCAGCGTGGCACCGGAGATAAAACCATCGTACTCGGACGCCAAAAACACCACCGCACGGGCCACATCATCCGCACAACCCGCAAGCCCTAGCGGAATGGCAGCAATGGTGGCATTGGCCGACTCATCCGTGGTGTGCGTATTGTGAAATGAGGTGCCCAAAATTAAGCCTGGTGCCACTGCATTCACGCGCACGCCGCGCCCACCCAACTCGCTGGCTAGCGAGCGTGTCCAGGTCAAAATAGCGCCTTTGGTGGCAGAATACACCAGTGACCCGCCGTGGCCGCCTTTGCGCCCGGCCAGCGAGGCTAGATTCACAATACTGCTTTGCGCATTGCGACACAGCAGGGGCAGAGCCGCCTGAGTTACCCACAAGCAGGATGTCATATTGACGTCGATTACCTGCTGCCAAAAGGCCTCATCAACTTGCTCTAGGCTCCTGCGCGCCACCAGCGAGCCGGCATTGTTAACCAATGCATCCAACCCCCCGAGGTGCTCGTCCACCGCAGCCAATAAGCGTTGCGCCTCGGACTGTTGCGTCAAGTCGGCACCAATGGCGCAAGCCTTCAGGCCCTTGGCCCGCGCTTTCTCCACCAACGCGTGAGCGGGTTCAGCACTGGAATGGTAGTGCACCGCAAGATGGGCGCCCGCCTCGATAAATCGCTCGCTCATAGCCAAACCAATACCCTGCGCACCCGCCGTAACCAAGACTCTTTTACCCGCTAATTTGTGCATCATTTGCCCTCATAAAAAAACAAAAGTGTAACGCAAAAAATCGTGGCTGGAGGGCTGGCTGCAAAACAGCCACGGTGATTAGTCGCAAGAAGTGAACGATATTGCCGCTGCAGCCAGCAAAGATGCGTAGCCATCTTTAAAGCCGGGGTAACGAAATACAAACCCCGAACCCAACAAGCATTGATTACTACAGCGCTTATTACCGCGCTCGTTGGTAGCGGCGTCTGATAAAAACTCAGCCACCCCCATTTGCTGCGCCAGCCAAGTCACCACTTCTACCATAGGTGCCGGAGCGCTATCGGTGGCGAGATAAACTGGTTGTAATTTTTCACCCTTGCGATCTAATTCAATGAAATGCGCAAGACAACGAGCGCCATCGTCAGCATGAATACGATTGGTAAAGTGGGCGCTGGCAGAGGCGCGCTTTTGCTTAACCTGCTCAATCAATCGGTTCCGATTAGGGCCGTAGATACCGCTAAAACGAACGATTGTGTTGGCATAACCACTATTCTGGATGACAGCTTCCGCTTCCAGTAAGCGCTCACCGCTGAAACCTACCGGCTCGGTGGGCGAGTTTTCATCTACCCAAGAACCATCCAATTGCCCATAAACCGCCGTGCTGGAAACGAAAATCACCAAGCGCGGCTTAAGCGATTGAGCATCCAACTCCTCTACCAAATTCCGGCAGGTTTGCACGTAAGCACGCTGGTAACCCGCATCACTGCGCTCACTGGGTGTCATTGTGATAATAACTACCGCGAAGTCTTGCCTCAGGACTTCAGCAAGCTCCTCGGCATTAGTCACGTCGCAAGCTTGATAGTGCAGAAAAGGCAAATCTGCCGGAGGATTTCGGCGCAAGCCAGTGACTTCATAGGCATCTTGCGGTAAGCATTGCGCCAACCGCTCACCTATATCGCCGCATCCCACTATCAAAACGTGCTCTTTCACAAATGTTTGACCTTTTATTTACTGAGCAAGAGGGTTAGTGCTCTCACGCAAATGATCTAGTTTTTCTAGCACCCATTGCTCTACAGCTGCGTCGTCATAAATATTGCCGTTAAACACCGAATCGGGAATATAGGGCTCATTATCTTTGCGGGCGCGATGATTCCATTGTTTTACAGGCACCATGAAGCGGTAAGCATCTTCATGGTAATCGTGCCACATATCCGTTACTTCGGTGTACACCGTGTCGGCACTGGTGGGCTCACCCCAATGAAGTACATTGGGTATTTGCTTTAATCTATCCACAAAATTAAGGCAGGAGCTCACACAACGCTTATCGGTTAGGATTATCACTTTGCCACGATAACTCCAATTGGCGGATTCGACTTCCGCTGAGTTATCCGCTAAGCCTCCAAAAACTTCTTGCTGAGAAAATTGTTGCTCATTATTTTCCAGTGCTTTTTTCATACGTGCATTGATCGCCGACAGCCATTTGGCTTCAGAGGAGTTTTCGCCTTGCGAAAGCTTAACTTGCTTAATCATGTAATCGCGCGACCAGTAAAACGACCAGCTTGGACGATAGAAGCTTTCTGAGTTGCCAAATTTTTCTACCAATTGCACCATTAGATAGATCCAGCCATTTTTACCAAAAGCGGCAGTCAATATTTCATCACCAAAATCTGAATTGCCACCCGCGTTCAGGCGCAGATCAAAGATCAAGGTTTCATTCCTATGCAGCGACGCTAAATCCTTCAGCAGTTGTTGGTGATGTGCATAGGCCTCTGGCGTGTTTAATTTGAAATCGCTGACGTTAACCCATGCAACACCGTCAGCTTTTCGCGTTAGCGATGGATAGGTATAGGTTTTATAGGTTAGAGCATTTATGTGCTGTTTAGTTTTTTCATCAAGCTTTTGCCACACGAATGGAAATTGTTTTTCTTCTCCCGATGAGCTTTTAAATAGGCACTGAGCAATCTCTGGACGCGCTAGCACGTCATAGCCCATGGCTTTTTGAGTCAAGGTTTTGGCCACTTTGTCACGTGCAATTAAAAGATTCCAGCGCGCATCCACGTAGGGCGAATAGTGATTTTGGAGCAGCTCTTCGATGGGTTGACCATCGCAACTCAATAGTTGATGCCCTACCTCGGGGTAGTTGCCTCCACCTAAACTAAAGGTAACCTCATAACCCTGTGTTGTTGCCTTCAACAACCAGCCAGCCCACTCTTCTTTAGTGCGCTCCAGCAGGCTATAGCGCGAATAGGCTATACCTCCTGACAAATGCGAATCCTTGTAGCCTACTAGGTAATAATTTAATAAGGCTTGCTCAGCGGCAGTAGAATGCACCAAAGGCAACAATGCTTTGGTTTTTTCATACCCCGTTTTATACCAAGCTTGAAACTCAGTGGCAGAAGGGTCGAGCACAGCGGGGTGCATTTCAGTGATGGACTGATGAACAAAATCCAAATGTTTCGCCGCGCGCTTCTGCGGTGTTAAGAACGCAAAATAAACAACCACAGCCGAAACAAACGCCAGCAGCATAATGGCAGACACCGTCTTCATGAGTATTTTTAGATAGGGTTTCAACATGAATTCCTTTTTTCTTAGCTCTTATACAGTAGTGGCGGATTATAACTGGAATCACCTATATCCTCACATCCAACTATTAAAACTTGCTCTTTTGATAGGGATTGACTATTCATTACCATGCAAATGGTTTACCTTTTGGATATCGTTTTAAAGATTCTCTCAGTTGGATTCCGCGATTCTCTCTGCGACCGTTGCCAACATGGATGTTGGCATCGAGCCTACAGGGATGTATTCACGGCGTGTCGCAGAGGGGATTGCGGAATCCACTACGCCTAGGAACTACCATGACCCTCACCGAACTCCGCTACATAGTTACCCTCGCCCAAGAGCAACACTTTGGCCGCGCCGCCGACCGCTGCTACGTAAGCCAGCCGACCCTCAGCATCGCGGTAAAAAAGCTGGAAGATGAACTCGGCGTAGCCCTGTTTGAACGCACCAAATCCCGCGTTCACCCAACTCCGCTCGGCGAGCAAATCGTTAAGCAGGCGAACCTAGTGCTAGAGCAAACCGCCACCATCAAAGACATGGCCGATGCCGGCAAAGATCAGCTCAGCAGCCCATTATCGGTTGGGGCAATTTTCACCATTGGGCCATACCTGCTGCCGCAGTTTATCCCGCATTTGCAGAAGCTGGCCAACAAAATGCCGCTCTATGTGGAAGATGGCTACACCCACACCCTGCGCAAAAAACTGCGCAATGGCGAGCTGGATGTGATTATCGTCGCCCTGCCATTCAACGAGCCAGACGTAGTCACCCAAGCACTTTACGACGAACCCTTCGTAGTGCTTATGCCCCACGATCACCCGCTCGCCGCCAAAACCGAAATCGACCCCGGCGAGATTGGCAGCCAACAATTATTGCTGCTGGGCGAAGGCCACTGCTTCCGCGACCAAGTGCTCACCACCTGCCCAAACATCCACCAAACCGAAGACAATAACGCCAATGTGCGCACCGCCGCCGAAGGCAGCAGCTTGGAAACCCTGCGCCATATGGTCGCCTCTGGTTTGGGTATTACCATACTGCCGCAATCCGCCGCGAGCAGCAGCATTTACAGCTCCAACTTGCTGGTGACACGCCCGTTTATGGCACCGGCACCTATGCGCACAGTCGCGCTCGCATGGCGCGCCAGCTTCCCACGCCATAAAGCGATAGATGCTTTGCGAAAATCCATCCAAATGGCCAGAACCGCTCTACAATAAGAGACCAGATCTACAATAGTAAAACCGCTGTGAATGAACCGCAGCACTGGTAAACAACCATGAGATTCCAGCATGCGCAGATCCTTAGTCGCCACCCTCTTTTTAATCGCAAGCCTGCCCGCCTTGGCGAGCATGGAAGAGGCACTCAGCGATTTTAAAAAGGGCAACTACGGCGCGGCGATTTCAGAGCTAAATACGCTGGGCGATGCGGGCAATATATCTGCTCAAATCATGCTCGGCGCACTTTACAACAAAGGCGGCGCAATCCCCCGCAACGATAAAATGGCCGCCACCTGGTTTGAAAAAGCCGCCAACCAAGGCAATGTCGAAGCTCAATTTCAGCTGGGCAACCTCTATGAAAACAGCCAGTTGCCAAAAGATTACAAAGCCGCCGCCAACTGGTATCTCAAAGCAGCGCAGCAAGACTCAGCCAAAGCTCAAGCTCGCCTTGGTGTTTTTTACGCGCAAGGGCTAGGCGTAACAAAAAATCCCAATGAAGCTATCTTGTGGTCAGGCAAGGCTGCGCTTCAGGGCAATGCAGATGCTCAATACTGGTTTGGCCTTAACTATCTGCAAGGCAAACGCGCGCCCAAAGATGCACAAATCGCCATGGGCTGGCTCAGCAAAGCCGCCGCACAAGGCCATGCCGACGCACTCTTGCTCATGGCAAGAGCTTATCAGCGCGGCGAAGGCACTCCTAAAGATGCAGTGCTGGCCTACGCCTTAAACAAACTCGCCTTAACCAACAAAACATCCCCAACCGCCACCCAACAACGCGACGACCTTGCCGATGCGCTGTCACCTGAGCAGCTAGAAGCCAGCAACAAACTCGCCACTGAACTGCAAAAACCCAAAAACTTTTCATCTGCTTTAAACGCTTATATCAACAAAGCCCACCAAGCGCCGTTTAGGTTTTTTGATCGCCCTGAAAAATAAGGGCGGCTCTGGCTGTATGACCCTCACACCAAAATAATGCTCCCCGCATAACGTGCCACCAAAGCGTCAGACGTTAATAAGGTGATACCTTCAACCATGGCTTGCACAATCAATAAACGATCAAAAGGGTCTTTGTGAATAAGCGGCAGATTATCAAGGGAGACGGTGTGTTCACTGGTAATGGGCAACTCTAGGTAGCCATTATCGAGCAGGCCGCGCCTAAGCAAGCGGGGGTTTACGCTGAAATCATTGCGGCCAAGCCCGTTTTTAATACTGACCTCCCACAAGCTCGCCGCACTGAATAACAGCTGGTTTGCAGTGTTCTCAAGCATGCTACGCGCATCGGTTGAGAGCCGTTCCGGTTGGCCTGCTGCCCACAGCAGTAAGTGGGTATCGAGTAAATATTTCATTCGCCAATACTCTCATCGCCACCAAATAAAACTTCAATCTCTCCCGCACCCATGCGATCAAAATCATCGGGTACGGTAATTTTCCCCGTTAAAAAACCCAAGCGCTGCATTTGGCTTGCTCTTGGCGCATCGAGCGCAGAAACCTTTACTAAGGGTTTGCCTGCCTTGGCGATCACAAAAGATTCACCTTGTACGGCTTGCTCTACCAGACGCGAAAGATGTGTTTTGGCATCGTGAATGTTAATGGTTTGCATAACAGCCCCCCGAAAATTAGTTGAACTAAGTTTAGTTAGTTTAGTTGTAGTACACAAATTAATCTACAGCTAAAAAAATAACAAAGATTGTTATAGTATGAGCATCATCACCCGCACACCGAGGTTTTTATGAATGTATCACTGACTGCGCAACTCGAATCTTATGTACAACATAAAGTGGCTTCAGGCATGTATAACTCCGCCAGCGAAGTTATGCGCGAGGCATTGCGCTTAATGGCAGAAAAGGATGCCTTGCAAGCCGTTAAGTTAGAGTCTCTGCGCAGCGATATTCAACAAAGCTTAACCGCCTTGGCCGCCGGTGAAGGTAGAGTATTGGATATTGAAGCCATAAAAGCGAAAGGCCGTGCGCGCCCTTGATGCCCTCTTCTAAAACAATGCCCACCACCCAAACCCTCGACCAAATCCCCGTTACCGCCTTAAAGGGCGTTGGCGCGAGCTTAGCTGAAAAATTGGCGAAGATTGGCCTATTTTCCCTGCAAGATGTACTCTTTCATTTGCCTGCGCGCTATATGGATCGCACCCGAGTTACGCCCATTGGCGGCTTACAGCCGAGTGTGAATGCGGTGATTGAGGGCGAGGTTCGCGCGTGCGATATCGTTTTTGGCAAGCGCCGCAGCTTGGTGGTGCGCATGCAGGACGGCACCGGCGGCATTACCCTGCGCTTTTACCATTTCAATGCTGCGCAAAAAAATCGCCTCACCAACGGCACCCAGTTGCGCGTATTTGGTGAAACTCGTCGTGGCGCGGCGGGTTTGGAGATGTATCACCCCGAATACGATTTGCTGGATGAAGCCGCGCCGTTGCCGTTGGAACAGCACCTCACTCCAATCTACCCCGCAACCGAGGGCCTTACGCAACCGCGTTTGCGCACGCTGGCCACGCAAGCACTCACATGGTTAGGCACTCATAGCCTGCGCGAATTATTGCCAGACGACGTGCGCCGCCAGCTCAACCAAAGCTCACTGGCCGATGCCCTGCGCTATTTGCACCAGCCGCCCACCAACGCTAATGTGCATTTATTAATGGAAGGCGAGCACCCGTTTCAGCAGCGCTTGGCGTTTGAGGAATTGCTCGCACATCACCTGAGTTTACTGTTGTTGCGTCGCCAAACGCAGGCCGATGGCGCCAGCCAGCTCTATATTAACAAGCAACTGCAGGCCGATTTTTTAGCGCAGTTGCCATTTCAACTGACCCGCGCACAAACACGCGTCTTTACCGAAATCGCCGCCGATTTGGCCAAAGCCATCCCTATGTTGCGCTTAGTACAGGGCGATGTCGGCTCCGGTAAAACCGTGGTCGCAGCACTTACCACACTCGCGGCGGTAGCCAACGGCAAGCAAGCGGCGATCATGGCACCCACCGAAATTCTGGCTGAGCAGCACCGCATTAACTTTGGCAATTGGCTGGAGCCGCTCGGCATAAAAATCGGCTGGCTCACAGGCAAACTTAAAGTGGGCGAGCGCCGCACCCAACTCGCCGCTATCGCCAATGGCGAGGCGCAAGTGGTGATTGGTACTCATGCGCTGTTTCAAGATGCGGTGGAATTCTCAGACCTCGGTTTAATTGTTATCGACGAACAGC
>SXGR01556809.1_pt1 | contig 32347 bp, 29 predicted proteins | sample 3174711 | NCBI WGS metagenome assembly SXGR01 (sample SAMN11356860, study PRJNA531348) | freshwater metagenome | isolation source: freshwater sample F1-60 | place: China: Fuxian Lake, Yuxi | collected 2017-12-25 | reverse complement strand
GCCGAGATCCGCATGGTGGTCGATGCGCTGGATCTCTGCTACACGAAGGAACACGTCGATACCTTTGTCATCATCAGCGGTGACTCCGATTTCTCGCCCCTTGTGAGCAAGCTGCGCGAGAATGCCAAGACCGTCATCGGCGTGGGGGTGAAAAACTCCACGTCTGATCTGTTTCTGAACAATTGCGACGAATTTATTTATTACGACGACTTGATGCGCGCCGAGCCGGCGAAGGCGCGCCGCCGAACCGCCGTGACTGCCTCAGCGCCTGTCAAGCCTGTGGCGGGTGAGAACAAAGGCCCATCGCTCGAGCAGGCCTTTGAGCTGGTGGTTGAAACTCTGGAGGCAATCACCGAGGAGCGGGGAGAGAACGAGGCTATCTGGGGGTCCATGATCAAGCAGGCGATCAAACGCCGACATCCGGGATTCAATGAGCGCGCCCATGGATTTCGTTCATTCAATGACCTGCTGGGGGAGGCGCAGAAGCGAGGACTCCTGAAAATCCAGGCGGATGAAAAATCCGGAGGCTACACCGTCCTAACAGTGGAATGATCTCACCCGGACCTGGGGTAGAGCATGTATCCAAACCTGCTGTATCGCTGGGTTCCCAATCGGCATGGCGTGCGTTCCCGCCCGGCTGCGGGTTTGGAAAGCCGCGACACAGCAGACTCTTCAATGTTGATGGAGCGGCCGATCAGCAGCTCAACGTGGCGAAGCAACGACCACATTGGCAAACGCTGGAATTTCTTTCGATCATGACTTGTCCTCGAGTTCCGATATGCTGGAAAACACTGTTATGAGACGATTCATCCTGATCTGTCGGTTGTTTGCCCTGGCTCTGGTTCTGAACCCGCAGTTCTGCCGAGTTTCCGGCGCTGTTCACACGGAAAAGATCTTTGGACCGGAAACGAAGACGGGCCGCTATAAACACCCGTCCTCGATCACCGAGGTGGACAATGGGGATCTGTTGCTCGCCTATTATGGCGGTGGCGGCGAATATGAAGCGGCGACCGCAGTGTTTGGTTCGCGGCTGAAGCGTGGATCCAGGACCTGGAGCAAACCCGTCATTCTTGCAAAGAATCCCATGTACTCGATGGGCAATCCCGTTCTCTGGCAGGCCCCGGACGGGCGCGTCTGGCTCTTCTTCGTCGTGCGACCAGGAACCACTTGGAGCACGTCACGCATCGGAGCGAAGATTTCCGATGATCGCGGACAAACCTGGTCGGATGCGTTCATGGTGACGTTCGACGAGGGAACCATGGTCCGAAGCCGTCCCATATTGCTTCGTGATGGCGCTTACATCCTCCCGATCTACCATGAAACCGGAGCCGATACGGAGAAGACAGGCGCGGACACGAGTTCGATCTTCCTGCGATTTGATCCCACGAGCCGCCAATGGTCGAGGTCGAACAAGGTGTTTTCACGGATGGGCAATCTTCAGGCCGCGGTCGTGGAACTGGACGCGGGGCATTTGCTCGCGCTCTGTCGGCGCGGTGGCGATTATGAACCGGGTGACGATGGTTATGTGGTGAAGACTGAATCCCGCGACGGTGGCAGGACATGGTCGGCCGGTGTGGAGACCGGGTTTCCAAACCCAAACGCCTCCGTTGAATTGATCAAACTGCACAGCGGCAACCTGCTCTTCATTTACAATCACAGCATGAACGACCGGACGCCTCTCAGAGCCGTGCTTTCGACTGACGGTGGAAAATCCTGGCCCAGAAAGCTGGACCTGGCGTCAGGTCCGGGAGATTTTGCCTACCCGACAGCCATTCAAACACGTGATGGGAAGATTCATGTGACGTTCACCTCTGACGAGCGAACGATTGTCCGGCGAGCAGTCTTCGAAGAGAGTGATGTAAGATGACCGCCACCCGGCGCTGGGCCGGACAAGCGCTGCACGAGGCCTCTGGTTGCGGACTACAAAGCGGGATGCTTTCGCTGCCAGTCCGCTCTCAAACTGTCGATCTCGCGGGCTGACAGCGCGCGGAAAAAGCGAAGAGCGGCTTCCCTGACGAATGGACCGCTGCCTCCGGTGAGAAATCTTCCGTCGGAAGAAAAAAGCAGTCCCGAGAGCCCTCCTCCCAGGCGCCGGTCCGCCAGGAGTTCCTGCTGCGTCGCCACATTCCAAAACCGGACTGTGCTGTCATCACTGGCGCTGGCAAGCGTGCGGCCGTCCGGTGAAAACGCCACCGAGAAGATCGGCTGCTTGTGGCCGACGCATTCGCCCAGCAGCACCCCCGTCGTCAAATCCCACAGGCGGATGGATTCATCCTGGCAAACGACCGCCAGCGTCCGGCTGTCCGCCGAAAAGGCCGACCCAAAACCGATCATCGCTTCATTTGACAGATTGGTGCGAATGGTCCGCGTCGCCACGTCCCAGATTTCCACGATGCCCGTGCGTGGATGAAACGCGGCGATCGTCCGTCCATCGGGAGAAAACATGGCCCGGCCCGCCTCGGAAGGCCAGGCCTCGCTGGCGCCCACGCGCAGATCCCACCAGCGCCGGTTCTGATCCCGCGCACCGGTGATCACACTTCGTCCATCGGGAGAAAGCGCAAGCAACTCCAACGAGCGGTCGGCGACTTTCAGATGATTCGTCTCGCCGGTTTCCGTGTTCCAAATCCTGAGCATGCCGTCAGCGGATGCCTCCACCAGCGTTTTCAAATCCTGACTGACCGCAACGGCCGGCGGACGAAAGCGCGCCGTTTCGAGGGGAAATTTCCGCTCCACATCGCCAGTTGTCAGATTCAGGAACACCACGGATTCCGAGCGGTTGAGAGCCACCAACGTTCGACCATCCCTGGATAATGCAAGCGGGTGTGTTGCTCCGGGGAGGGAGTCGGACTTGGCCTCGCGCCGGACAGTCCAGCTCTTCAAACCGCCATCCTTGGCGCCGCTGACCAGCGTTTGACCGTCGGGAGAAAAGGCCAGCGACCAGACCTCGCTGAGGTGGCCTTGCAACGTGGCCTTCCGGACACGCGCCCGCATGTCCCAAAGGCGGATCGAGTAATCCATGCTTGCCGTGGCGAGGATTCTGCCGTCCGGCGAAAACGCGAGGCAGGAGATGAGACTCGTGTGTTCGATGTGTCCCGGGTCCTCCGGCATGACGGCGATCTCCTTGCCGGTGGACGCGTCCCAGACGCTGAGCACGAATACCCCCCGTTCCGAGAGCGCGTTCCTCACCCCGACGATCACACTGCCATCCGGCGAAAATGCCAGCGTCCGATCAAACCTGGAACCGAAACCGCCACGCGAAAAAAGATTTGTGGAATCTTCAAGCACCACCTTCCCGCCAGGCTCCCGCAATGACCACACGGTGACTCCCGCGTCGCTGTCGCACGCCAGCTTCGAGCCGTCCTTCGAGAACGTCATCGGACCGGACGATTCAGGCAGGAGGCGGGATTCGGTCCACGTCCCCGCATCCCACAGGCGCACACCACTTCGGCCTGTGAACGGGAACTGGCGGGAAGCCTCCGTCGCGATCATGTTCCCCGCCTGATTCACGGTCGCGGGCCCGGCGCTCTCCGGGAGCGATTTCAATTCCGACCAGTCCGCCGTGTTCCACAGATGAACTGCTGTCGGGCTGCCAGCAAAGAACACGCTTCCTCCCGAAAGGAACCCAATGGAATTCATGCCGCGACCGGGCAGGCCAGGGGGCCGGTTTGTGGATGCGACCATCGGTGGTGTCGGGATTATTCCACCGCTTTTTTGGAGTCGAGTGACAATGGATCGAGTTCGGACACTCCAAACCGTAAGCCAGTCCCGACCGGGCCGGTCGCGAGCCACCGTCACCATGGCTTCTCCCGATGGCGAGAATGCGATGGATTGCACCTGTCCTTCCTGATCGGGAAATTTCTCATGCTCATCGCCGCGGCAGAGCTGCCACAGGTAGCGCCACTCGAAGCCACGAAGGTCATTTTCATTGGTCGCTGGCTGGTGCTTGTCCAGGAGCTGCACGGCCCGTCCGAGGTTTCCATCAATGACTGCCCGTTGCGCGAGATTGATGTCCGCCACGTACTCGTTGAGCCGGGCTGACATCTTCTCCTTCTCGGCGCGTTCCCGTTCCTGGTCCGCCAGCAAGCGAAGGCCGGCTTCGATTTTTTGCGAAGCCAGCGCGCTCTTTTCGGCCCGCGTGGCTCTCACCGCCTGCCAGGTGCTGACACATGCGCCGATCAGCAGAGCGGCTGCGATGGCGGCGGCGGCGGAGAACGTTCCCCTATTCCGGTGGCACAGCTTTCTCAGGCGGTACCAATTGCTCGGTGGCCGCGCCAGGACGGCATCATCGTCGAGGTAGCGCTGCACATCCATCGCCAGTGCATTGGCGGTTTCATAACGCCGCGTCCGGTCCTTCTCCAGGCACTTCATCACCACCCAATCCAGATCGCCGCGCAGCAGATGAACGAGTTTAACCGCCTCGGTGCGCTGCCTTGAGGCTGTGATTGTCGATTGCGCATCGCCCATCGTCTCCACGCGGAGCGACGGCCTGGCCGGCTCCTGTTCACGAATTGTCCGCCGGCACTCATCCAGACCTCCTCGAATCAAACCCTCGGGATCAAAAGGCGTCGTTCCTGTCAGCAGCTCGTACAAAAGCACGCCGAGCGCGTAGATGTCACTCCGGGTGTCGATGTCCAGGCCGGTCATTTCCGCCTGCTCCGGACTCATGTACGCCGGCGTGCCGATGAAGGCCTGAAACTCGGTGAACAAAGTCTTTTCGGTCAGCCGCTGCTCGGTCGCCTTTGCGATCCCAAAATCGATCACCTTCGGCACCGGTGTCCCGTCATGGAGCGTCACGAGGATGTTCGACGGCTTGATGTCCCGATGGATGATCCCCTTCTGGTGTGCATGCTGGATGGCCTGGCACACTTTGATGAAGAGTCCCATCCGCTCCTCTGCTGACAGACAGTTCTGATCGCAATACTCCGTGATCCGCACGCCCCGGACGAGCTCCATCACGAAGTAAGGCCGCCCTGCCTCCGTGGCCCCGGCATCGAGAACCTTGGCGATGTTGGGATGATCCATGAGCGCGAGTGCCTGCCTCTCCGCTTCGAAGCGGGCGATGACGGTCTTCGTATCCATCCCCATCTTGATCACCTTGAGAGCCACGCGGCGGCGAACCGGCTTCTCCTGCTCCGCCATGTACACCACACCACACCCTCCCTCTCCGATCTGTTGGAGCAGCTTGTACGGGCCGATCAGATCTCCGGTCGCCTCCCTGACCAGCGATGCGGGGTTCGCAATAACTTCCGTTTCACCGGCTCCAGCCCCCCGATTGTCGGCAAGCGCCGGTTGCTCAAGGAAGGCGCCAATGTCTGATTCCTCCCGAAGTAGGTCTTCCAATTGAAGGCGCAATTCGTGATTGGAGCCGCAGGCGCTGTTAATGAAGGAAGCTCGCTCCCGCGCGTCGCGCTTTCCAAGGGCTTGAACGAAAAGCTCGCGGAGGGTTGGCTTCGCCTGGGATGCTGCGCTCAATTTCATCTACAGTATTCAATAACAGATTTGGCGGGAATCGCCCGTGAAATCCTCGTCCATCTCCATCGAGCATGCAGGGGTGCGCGTGCAGCACCATCTGCGGCAGCCTGCCTGCCGCGATGAATGTGGCGCAGGCAGGAGCGTGAGTTTCTGCGGCTGGGTTTCACCCGCCTGCGCCGGGACTACGGCAGGCAGGCCACAGCCGCGCTCCTGAAATCAGGCCGCCGCTTCCTGGCGTTTGACCAAAATATCCCAGAGATGACGCATCTTGTTGCGGGCTCGAAATGCTTTCACTTTCACCAGGGAAACGGGCCAGCCTGTCATCTGGCTGATCTCATCCGTGGTGCGTTCCTCGATGTGCAACAACGTGATCACCGTCCGTTCATCAGGCCGCAGGCGCATCATCAGGCGGTCCAGAAGCTCGCGCGCCGCTTGAACCCTGTCGCCGGGCACATCATGGTCCGTCTGGGCCAGATCCTTCACGACGGCCTCTTCGTCCTCGCTCAGGTCGCTCATGCGCAGCTCGGGACGGGAAATCTCATGTTTGAGCTGATTGATGCAGGTGTTGATCGCGATCCGGGTCACCCAGTGCTCCAACGGCACGCGCCCCGAGAACTGGTGCAATTTCTGAAAAATCTTGGCGAAGACTTGTTGTGCCAGATCCTCCTCCTGAGTCCGTCGCGGCAAATGGCTTCGAACCATCCGCATGACGGTCGGATACAACCGGCGCACCATTGCCTCCGCCGCAGCCTGGTCTCCCTCGCTAATCCTCTGAATCCATGCCGCATCTTCCTGCCCGCCTTCCTCGGGCGTGGTTGATCCGGCCCCCAAAATCCCCAATATCCTGGCAGCGCCTGTTCCAATGGCTTGCGCTCCAGCAATCCAGTTGGCTTGAGGAATCAAACCGCGAGTCGTCTCCAGTGCCATCGTCGCCATAATTAGTTGATGAATGCCTTCACGAACCAATGCGTAAGAATTCATCAAAGTCCGCAAAGAATTTTTGAGAATCCATTCGCCATCAGTCCAACTACCGGCGAAGCTACGACACTGATGCCGTCGCCGATGATTACTGATTCGACCCAGGAGACCCCACCAACCCCACAACGCGGACCCATTGCCAATCCCAGTTTCGACGCGCCTCCCAAAGCCATCTCGGAGTTCGCGGGCCGTCCTGACTTCCCAAAATGCGCCTTGGGGGAGCACGTGGACATCGGAGGAACGCTGGGCGTGATCGTGGATATCCTGAACAACTCGATCAAACTGCGTTCGCGCGAAGGGGCCACGCAGAGCTTCAATTTCAACCGTTTGCGCACGATTTACGGTCCACGACCAGAACCCACGGAGCAGAAACAGCCGGAAACCAGTTCCCCGACTGTTGAGGAAGTTGAGCTTACGACGCCAGGTCCAACGCGAGAGATTGTCCACGCCCCGAACTTCGATGCGCCCATCAGGCCGATTGCCGACTTCGTTCGCAGTCTGGACTTTCCGAAGCTCGCCTTTGGGCAGCATGTGGACTTCGGAGGCTACGTGGGCGTGGTCGTGGAGATCGTGAATCAGTCACTCAGGGTCCAATCTTCGGATGGCTCCACTCGCAACTACAATGCGCTCGGCCTGCGGAAGATTTATGGGCGAGGTTGATGGGCTTGGGAAATTGCTTTCCGTGCCCGGGCTGCCCTCCGCGCATTTCGATTCAGTTCATCCACGGCTATAAACCCTCGGCGGGTTGATTGTTCCAATGACCGAACACTCGTCGCTCCGGGGCGGAACTGATTTTGAGCGGAATGGTGAAAAGGCGACGGCTTCGATTTCCACGAGCAGATCCGGCCGGCAGATGTCCGCAAGAAGGTAAATGGCGGGAACTCCCGGCAGCCGTCGCTCACAAACCTCGCGACATTTCTCGTAATCCTCCTGGTGCTTCACATACACGCGCAACTTCGCGATGTTCCTCAACGCCGCGCCTGCCCCGGGCAGGCCGTGGCGCTCGAAATTTTCCGGCGCGATCAGCCGCTCGATGTTCTCGATGGACTGTTCCGTCTGGCGGGCGCTGTCGCCGGGATGGCAGGTCTTTGCGTTGACGATGCTCGCCGTGCCGGAAACGAGCGTGGAGATGAAGTGGCCCTGTATCACCGCCATGGCCCGGGAGAACTTCGGCGATTGGGGCGAATAATGCGCCTGGTAATCGTAAGCTGGCGTCTGCCGCGGATTCTCCAGCGGCATCAGGAAGACATCGGGCCGCTGCGAGTCCAACGCCAGGCCTGCCATCGCCATTTTCGCGCCACTCGTCCCAATTCCCGTGCTGGCGGGGTAGATCGTCCCTGCTCCCCGTGGCGGGCGCGCCTTCTCGCCGAAGCGAATGTCGCGGTAGAAATCCGTCCGGGCGCGGTTCATTTCCTGGTAACGCTGAAGCGCGCCCTCGCTGGAAGTGATCTGATTCACGTAAATCCAGGTCCGCACAACCTGGTCGAAGCCGGCACCTGCGATGGCAAGCTGCCGCCGCATTCGTTCGAAACAGGACCACGCCTCTGTGTAAGATCCGGCTGCTCCAGTCTGGCCTTGAATACCACCGCAGTGAATCCACCGGATCCCGTCTGACTCGACGGCGAGCAATTGAGGTCCGAAACGTTTCACCGTCACGCCCGGTCCGCCCAGCGCCCACAACTCCACTCCCAGCGCGGCACCGCAGCACGGAGGCTGCACGACGCATGTCGTCACGGGCGATGACTCGCCGAACCTTGCGCGGATCACCTTCTCGCACTCCTCCCTGTCCCCTTCGTCACGCAAAAAGACCATCATCGTGGTCGCCGTCAGTGGCGTGGCCTGTCGCGACACCAGGCAGAGCACCTGGGCAAACAAATCCTCCGCCTGCTCACGGAAACTGCCACGCCGGCCCGGTACTGCCATCACAGCGAGTCGGGCAAGGCTGCCCAATTCAAGAACGGCGTGGCGTTCCGGACCCAGGTGTAATTCGCACGGCATTCCACAGGGGGCCGGATGGGCGCACGGCGTCGGAAGCGTCATGCGACAACGTGCCGGAGACGGGTTGCCAACGGCCGGAAGAACTGAGGCCAGAGGCTCGCCTTCGTAGATCGAACAGGCCGTGGTCTGACCTTGCGCGGGTCGATTCATTGACCAATCAGACGCCAGTTCACGACCGTAAAGCTTGATTTGGGTCAAGAGTTCGAAGACGAGCTGGTTGTCTTATTGTAAAGCCAACGAGTGGACTTTTTATGCATCCTTCATCCTGCCGGCGGATTCCGTGGGAACCGCTTCTGACCGTATTGATCGCACTTCTGCCATGCCTGCTTCCTCTGGCTGCCGAGGGGGCTTCTGCTTCGTCGGCTCCAACCACCGTTCCCACGCTCGCTGGTGCGAGCAAACTTCTCCCCCAATTTCTTTCCCGTGAGATGCGTGGCGTGGAGTCCGTTGTATTCGCAGCGCGCGCGCTCAATCCGACCGATGGGCATTGGTACGCAAACTTCGGCTACTACTCGCATGATCCGGATCGGAAAGCCTACGCCCAGGGCGCAAAACTCTACCGTCTCAACCTCCGCACACGCGAGTTGACCACTTTGCTTGCCGACAAGACCGGCGGCGTGCGCGATCCGCAGGTGAGTTACGATGGTAGAAAGGTGTTGTTCAGTTACCGGCCGGGAGGAACGGAGCATTATCATTTGTATGAATTGGATCTCGGTGGAACGCCGCAATCCTTGCGGCGCGAAGAAACATTCCCTGATCACGACGCAAAGATTGCGGCACTCCGACAACTCACCAGCGGCCCCTTCGACGACATTGAGCCGGCGTACCTTCCGGATGGTGGCATCGTGTTCGTCAGCAGCCGCTGCAAACGCTGGGTGAATTGCTGGCTCACACAAGTCGCCGTGCTGCATCGCTGCGATGCCGACGGCTCAAACATCCGCGCGCTCTCCAGCAACAACGAGCACGATAACACACCCTGGCCGCTGCCCGACGGGCGCATCCTCTACACCCGCTGGGAATACGTGGACCGCAGCCAGGTGCATTTCCATCACCTCTGGGCGGCGAACCCCGACGGCACGGCGCAGATGACCTGGTTCGGAAATCTGCATCCCGGCATCACCATGATCGACGCCAAGCCCATCGCCGGCACGGACAAGATCGTCGCCAGTTTCAGCCCCGGCCACGGCCAGCGCGAACATGATGGCGTCATCACTGTCGTAGATCCGAAGGGCGGCCCCGACGCAAAGGAGTTTGCAAAGACGATCAGCAAAGGTTCGCACTTTCGGGACCCGTGGGCGTTCAGTGAAGATTGTTTCCTCGCCGCCAGCCGCGGCACACTCGTGATGATGAACGGGAAGGGGCAGACCGAGGAACTCGTCAAACTGCCCGCCGAAGACCTCGCCGCCAAACTCGAATGCCATGAGCCGCGCCCCATCGCATCGCGTCCACGCGAGCCGGTCATTCAGTCCCGTGTGAAACCGGAGGATTCCACCGGCCGCATGTTGCTCGCCGACGTGAACCACGGACGGAACATGGCTGGTGTGAAACCCGGCGAAATCAAGAAGCTCCTCGTGCTCGAAACCCTGCCCATGCCCGTCCATTACACCGGCGGCATGGAACCGATCAGTTATGGCGGCACCTTCACACTCGAACGCATTCTCGGCACAGTGCCCGTCGAGCAGGACGGATCGGCTTACTTCGAGGTTCCCGCGATGCGCAGCGTTTTCTTCGTCGCCCTCGACGAGAATGACATGTCGGTGAAACGAATGCAGAGCTTCAGCAGCGTGCAGCCCGGCGAGACGATGAGCTGTATCGGCTGCCACGAGCATCGTTCGCAAACGCCCCGCGCCGATTTCCACAACACGCTCGCGGTCCGCAAACCCGCCGCAAAGATCGAACCCATTCGCGACGTGCCCGAAGTCTTCGACTTCCCGCGCGATGTGCAACCCGTGCTCAACACGCTCTGCAACGATTGCCACGGCTATGAAAAGACCGATCGAGGCGGCCCCCTCGCCGGACGTCTCCTGCTCACCGGCGATCGCGGCCCGCTCTACAGTCACAGCTACTACATGCTGACCATCGCGCGACTGTTCGCCGATGGCCGTAATCAACCCAAGAGCAATTACGAGCCGCGCGCGCTCGGCAGCAGCGCCAGCCGGCTGCTGACGATGCTCGACGGCTCGCACCACGGCGTGCAAGCGACGCCGCAGCAGAAGAAACTGCTCCGCCTGTGGATCGAAAGCGCCGCCGCCTATCCCGGCACTTACGCGGCCCTCGGAAGCGGAATGATCGGCAACTACGCCGAGAACAATCAGGTCAACACAGGCGCCGACTGGCCGGCCACCAAGGCCGCCTCGAAGGCCATTAAGGACCGCTGCGCTGGTTGCCACGACAAGCCCTCACGTCTCCTCCCGCATGATCTGGCCGACGAACGCGGTGTGAGTTTCTGGCAACCGAGCCTTGACGACCCGCGTCTGCTCACCAGCCGCCACATCGTCTTCAACCTCACGCGCCCGGAGCAGTCCCTGATGCTCCTCGCTCCGCTGGCGAAGGAGGCGGGCGGATGGGGTTTGTGCCAGGCGTCTCCGGATCGCGGCCTTGAGGCTGCTTCATCGTCGAGTTCGCAAAAGGCAAAGGAGAATTCTGACGCCTCCCCCATTTCCAACCCGAAGCGGCCTGATGACCGCGCTCCAGCCGCTCCAGTCTTCGCCTCCACCGCCGACCCCGGCTATCAGGCGATCCGAGCGATGATTATCGCAGGCAAGGAATTTCTTGAAGGAGACAGCACGCGCTTCGACATGGCCAACTTCAAGCCTCGCCCCGACTGGGTCCGAGAAATGAAACGCTACGGCGTGCTCCCTGAATGCGTGGAGCCCGAGGAAGTCACTGACGCATACGCCATCGAACAGAATTACTGGAAATCACTCTGGCACCAACCCGCCCAATCAGAAAAAGTTGTCAGAAGTATTCCGTGACCACTTCCCGCTTGGTCCATCCAGCCATCTTGTGTTTGATACTCGCATGACTGATGACCAACTCCTCGGGGGCAGTTCGCAGATTTACCGCATTGCCAGCAAAGCGCCCGGCCCGGCTGGAAGCCTGCCGATCACAGAAGACATGCTGCTGAACCGCCCCAGTGGAGACCTGTTTGGTCTTACCCAGAATGCGGGCATGGGCTGGAACCCAGGAGAACTCGGTCGCAAACAATTCCTCATTCTCAGCACGCAGGGAGGAATGCGATCTCCGGATGGATCCCCCATCGCCCTGGGGTACCACACGGGCCACTGGGAGATTGGCCTCCTGGTCCAGGAAGCTGCTCATGAGCTGCGAAATCTCAAGACCCTACCATTCGCGGCCTTCTGTTCGGACCCATGCGATGGCCGCACTCAGGGCACTCATGGAATGTTCGACAGCCTGCCGTATCGAAATGACGCGGCAATGATCTTCCGCCGTTTGATTCGTTCCCTGCCCACACGAGCGGGCGTGATGGGAGTGGCGACCTGCGACAAAGGGCTTCCCGCAATGATGATGGCACTGGCGGCAATGCAGGATCTCCCAACCATCCTCGTGCCCGGTGGCGTGACATTGCCGCCTGAAAATAGCGAAGATGCCGGAGCCGTTCAGACCATTGGAGCGCGTTTCTCGCATGGTTTGCTCTCGCTCCAGGAGGCGGCGGATCTCGGGTGTCGCGCATGCGCTTCACCCGGTGGCGGCTGCCAGTTCCTCGGCACGGCGGCAACATCTCAAGTCGTCGGCGAAGCGCTTGGCTTGAGCCTGCCTCACTCGGCGCTCGCGCCATCCGGACAGCCCGTGTGGACGGATCTCGCCACACGATCAGCCCGCGCGCTTGTCAACCTGGAGGCGCACGGAACCAGGACGCGCGACATCCTCACGTCCGCCAGCATCCGCAATGCAATGGTCGTTCATGCGGCCTTCGGTGGTTCGACCAACTTGCTGCTCCACATCCCGGCCATCGCGCACGCCGCAAAACTTCGCCGGCCAACTGTCGAGGACTGGATCGAAGTGAACCGTCACGTGCCGCGCCTTGTGTCCGTGCTGCCGAACGGTCCGGTTCATCACCCGACAGTTCGTGTCTTTCTTGCGGGTGGCGTTCCCGAGGTGATGTTGCACCTTCGCGACCTCGGCCAGCTCGACACCTCGGTGTTGACGGTTTCGGGACGGCGTCTGGAAGACATTTTGAACTGGTGGCAAACTTCCGAACGAAGGAAACGTTTCCGCGAATTGCTTCACGAGTTGGACGGCATCGATCCCGATGACGTGATCATGGCGCCTAAGCAGGCTCGTGAGCGAGGACTCACCAGCACGGTCACGTTTCCCCGCGGTAATCTTGCGCCCGAAGGTTCCGTCATCAAAAGCACCGCGATTGATCCCAGCGTGATCGACGCGGACGGAGTCTATCGCAAGGAAGGTCCGGCCCGCGTGTTTACGAGCGAGCGTGAAGCCATGTCGGCCATCAAGAAGGGCACGATCAAGGCGGGCGACGTCGTGATGCTCATCGGCTGTGGCCCGATGGGAACCGGGATGGAGGAAACTTATCAACTGACCTCGGCTCTGAAGCATCTTCCGTTTGGTAAACAAGTGGCTCTCATCACGGATGCTCGTTTCTCCGGCGTCTCGACTGGCGCTTGCATCGGTCACGTCGGCCCCGAGGCACTGGCCGGCGGCCCGATTGGCCGGGTGCGCGACGGCGATTGGATTCGAATAGTCGTTGATCGAAACACGCTCGAAGGCTCGGTGGATGTGATCGGCGAAGGAGCGAGGCGCTTCTCCGTTGATGAGGGGACGAAGCTGCTTTCCAGCCGTTCTCCGCATCCGGCGTTGGCTCCCCATCCAGCCCTGCCCGACGACACCCGGCTCTGGGCCGCGCTTCAACACCTCGGAGGCGGTACCTGGGGCGGCTGCGTGTATGATGCGGACGCGGTTCTCAAAGCGTTGAAGTGAGCGGCTTCCATACGCTCACATCGGTCGTGACACATCCCAGACCAATTGCTCGTCCAGTCTTCCAGAGGTCCAATCCCATGACACGATGGGATATTTACCCGTACCCGTTCGAGCAAGAAGAGCCCGGCTCGATCTTCATTCTCGGACTTGAAGGTTCCCCCGCTGGCGGGTGCATCTTGCTGCGTTGCTCGCTTGGTCAGAGGCCGCTGCGAGCATCCTCCCTGGCTCACGCCTTGCATCTGCGCCCACGGCACTCTCCGGAATTCGTAGGCTATCCCACGGTCTCCTCAGTAACTCCCAGAACCGTCGCAAATACTTCCGCCAACCTGCATACTAGTTGACTTGTTGACCACCGATTTGACGACCCCAGCCGTGCTGCTCTTGCAAGACTACTTCGATCGGCGAGGCAATGAGGTCAACCATCGCGATGAGAAAGAAATCCCGGGTGTGGGCCAGGCCCGGGTGTGGAATGAACGTTCCGTCAAGAAAGTGCCCGTGTAGCTGGCTGCTGCTCATTGTTATGGGCCGACGAGTACGCAAGTCTTTGACCCCTCGCCCAAATGGCACCGGGGAGCCCGGCGGTCCTTGTGTCTGGACCTCGTTGCTCTCCTGCGTACTCAGGTGGCCGAAAAACTGGTGAAACTTCCCACGGCGAAGGTGGCTTCCACCTGCCAGATCATGGTCGGCGGCGCAGCCGCCTGAGAATTTCAGATCTCCCGCCACCCGGCCTTCCAGAGTTGCGTCCTCCAGAACGTCCAAACTCCAGTCACGACTCCGCCGCGATGCAGATGGCCCGTCACGTTCCATGAAAAAGTATCCCCTGAAAACAGCAAGGAACCAGACGTGTGGAGTCAATCCTTTTGCTACGAGGCTTTTACCACTGATCCTGGCCTAAAGTTTTCAGCGCCTTTGCCGATGTCAGAACGATGGGCTGACCGTCTAAGGCGGTGGCTTAAGTTATTAAGGCAGCAACAGTGGCATGAAAGAAACCGAACGGACTACAAACCATTCGGACGGTTGGTGGGGCGAACAGCTATGATGAAGTGCCCGGATTCCAAACCCTGTGCAGCGTCCAGTCATTGTCTTTGCCTGCCGTTCTCAGGGGTTAGATAGGGAAGCGATGAACACAACCTTGACTCTGAATGGCTTCGGACCACATTTCAGCTGAAATCTCCACCGCCCAAACCTCATGAAATCTATGTCCTTTCGGTTCTCCTATCTCATGAACAATCGCCTCAGAACCCTCATTGCCGGAGGGCTTGCTGTCACGTCGCTCGCCGGGCGAGCGACGGCCGCTGAGCCCAGGCCGGTATCAGTGGTCGAGTTAAAAAAGTTGAGCGTCGAAGAACTTGCGACCCTTAAGGTCACCTCCGTCGGCAAGAAGGCCGAGAAGCTTTCCACCGCCGCGGCCGCAGTTCACGTGATCACGCAGGAAGATCTCCGGCGCACCGGATCGGATAGCATTGCCGAGGCGTTGCGCCTGGCGCCAGGCCTTCAGGTGGGACAGATTGATTCCCACAACTGGGCCATCAGTTCTCGCGGATTCAATGGGCTCTTTGCCAACAAGCTTCTCGTACTGATGGATGGCCGCAGCGTTTATACGCCACTTTTTGCGGGAGTTTTTTGGGATGTACAGGACACGATGCTGGAAGATCTGGACCGCATCGAAGTCATTCGTGGCCCCGGCGCGTCCTTGTGGGGGGGCGAACGCTGTGAATGGCGTGATCAACATCATCAGCAAGCCGGCGAAGGAAACGCAGGGAACGTTGCTTTTCGGTGGCGCATCCTCGACAGCACTGGGGTTCGGCGGAGCCCGTTATGGCGCGCAGGTCAATGAACATCTGCATTTTCGGATTTTTGGAAAATACGACGATCACGAGGCATTTTCGCTTCCCAACGGAACGGACGCGAACAACGCGTGGTCGATGGGCCGGGGTGGATTCCGGCTGGATTGGGAACCTTCCGAACAAAACCGGTTCACGCTTCAAGGCGACGTTTATTCAGGGACTGTTCATCAGACATTCACCGTCGCAACACCGGCACCGCCTTTTGTCGGCCTGCTGCCGGACAAAGGCGGTCTCAATGGAGGCAATGTGCTCGGCCGCTGGACGCACACGTTTTCCGAGCAATCCGAGCTGCAGTTGCAGGCCTACTATGACCGCACTTCCCGTGATCTGGCGATCATTGGGGAGGCAAGGAATACACTGGACTTTGACTTGCAGCATCGCTTTGCGCTCGGCGAGAGGAACGAGTTGGTATGGGGCCTCGGCTATCGCGCCACTATGGACGACACGCGTCGGTCGTTTCAGTTGGCACTGAATCCTGATGACCGAACGTTGCAACTGCTCAACGCATTTGTGCAGGATACGATCACGATCGCGCCAGACCGTTTGAAATTAATTCTCGGCACGAAGATTGAGCACAACGACATCACCGGCGTGGAACTACAGCCCAACGCGCGCCTGCTTTGGACGCCGCACGAACAGCACTCCCTCTGGGCTTCCGTCTCCCGCGCCGTCCGCACGCCTTCGAGAGGGGAGGTGGATCTGTCTGGACGGCTTCCCGGACCGGTGCCGTTTCCGCCCGGAAGCTACATTGATGTCGCCGGAAACCCGGCGCTCCGCGCAGAGGAACTCACCTCATACGAACTCGGGTACCGACTGCAACCGCACAAGAATTTCTCCACCGACCTCGCACTCTTTTACAACGATTATGACCGGCTCAGTATTCCAGTGCCGGGAATGCCGACTCCTGGATTCCCTTTCGTGCTGCCATTCGGGTTCGACAACGAACTGCGTGGCGAGACCTACGGGGCTGAACTGGAAGCCACGTGGCAGGCGGCCAGTTGGTGGCGTCTGAAAGGAAGTTACACGTTTTTGGAAGCGCAGTTGCACAGATCTGCCGGGCTGCCGCCCAGCTCGGAGGACGCGGAGGGCGAAAGCCCACATCATCAGTTCCAGTTCCGGTCAATCTTTGACCTGCCGAAGAACTTTGAATTCGACGCTTCAGTTCGCTACGTGGATGAACTGACTTCCTACAACCAGCCGGGTTACCTCGCACTGGATCTAAGGCTGGGCTGGCATCCGCAGAGAAACGTCGAGCTTTCCTTCGGCGTCAGGAATCTGCTGGATAATCGCCACCCTGAGTTCTCGCCTGATTCCTTTGTGCCAACCCAACAAACGGAAGTGCCGCGCTCTTTTTACGGCAAGATGACCATCCGGTTTTGAAGCCCGTCATCGAATGATGCCACAACCGGACACAACCCGCCGAACCATTCCGCGTCGCCACGCCATCGAGATGCTCGCGGTGGCGGTGCTCATGCTGGCTGGCGTCCGCGCCGCTGCGGCACCCGAACCGGTTCCCGATGAGTATACGGCGAAGGCCACTTTTCTGTGGAACTTCACCCGGTTCTGCGAATGGCCTTCAAACGCTTTCACCTCACCGAACGCCCCGTTCATCGTCACGGTGGTTGGCAAGAATCCGTTTGGCTCGGATCTGGCCGAGGCTTTCAAGGGTGAAAACGTCCACGGACATCCTATACAGCTCAAAACGGTGAAAAATGTCGATGATTTGAAACAATGTCATCTCGTGTTCATCGCGGCATCCGAGAAGGATCGCGTGGGTGAACTGTTGGCGAAGTTGAAAGGTGCGCCAGTCCTCACGGTGAGTGAGGTGGAACGTTTCGGACAGCGGGGCGGCCTGGTAAACTTCTACATGGATAACGGCGTCCCGAAATTCCAAATCAATCTCAACGCCTTCAAGGCGTCCGGCCTTAACATTCAGGCCAAACTTCTCCGCCTGGCGCGAATTGTCGGATCGGACACGAAGGATTGACCATGCGCCTGTTTTCAAAAACTTCGCTTCAGAGCAAGCTCCGGCTGTTGATGCTGCTCACAAGTGCCGCCGCCCTCCTGCTGGCATGCGCGGCTTTCATCGTCTATGAGACGGTCTCCTTCCGGAAGAAGCTGGTGGAAGATCTCGCCTCCCAGGCCGGACTGATCGGCGGAAACAGCACGGCCGCGTTGAGCTTTGGCTTTGGTTTCGCAAAGGATGCAAGGGAGATTCTGGATACACTGGACAAGCGTCCGCGCATTGAAGCCGCGGCGCTCTACACGGCCGAAGGCCAGCTCCTGGCCACTTACCTGCGCAAGCAGAATTCAGGACCAGCACCGCCGGACCTGGCGGGCACCGCGGGTCACACCTTTTCCAAAGGCCGGCTCGAGCTGTTTCAGCAAGTAATCATGGAAGGAGAACCTGTGGGGACGGTCTATCTGCGCTCCGATCTCGACGAGCTTTCATCACGGCTTGAACGCTATTTTCTCATTGCCGGCGCGGTGTTCCTGGTGGCCTTGCTGTGCGCTTTCCTGCTTTCGGCGCGGCTCGAGCATGTCATCTCACGCCCCATCCTTGAGCTGGCGGGAACAATGCGCCACGTCTCCGAGCGGCGGGATTACAGCTTGCGCGCTCGCCGCCAGGCGGATGACGAAGTGGGGCAGCTGATGGACGGCTTCAACGGGATGCTGGAGCAGATTCAGAAGCAGGACGTGGAGCTGAAGGAGGAGCGAAGCCTGCTCGCGCAAAGGGTCGAGCAGCGCACCGCGGATTTACGGCAGGCGAAGGATGCGGCCGACGCCGCCAACGCGATGCTTCAAACAGCATTGCTGGACGCGGAGCGACTCACGCAGGAGGCCCAGGCGGCAAACACCGCCAAGAGCGATTTTCTTGCGACGATGAGCCACGAAATTCGCACGCCAATGAATGGCGTCATCGGGTTCACCAACCTGATCCTTGACACCAATTTGACCGAGGATCAGCGGGCTTTCGCGCGCACCGTCAAGCACTCCGGCGAAGCTCTCCTGAGCGTCATCAACGACATTCTCGATTTTTCCAAGATCGAGGCGGGCAAACTGTCCGTCGAGTGCATCCCCTTCGGTCTGCGCCAGACCGTCGAGGAGGTGGCTGAGATTCTCTCAGTTCGCGCCGAGGAAAAAGGACTGGAACTCGCCATCGCTTACGATCCATTCGCCCCGCCTGAAGTGAACGGAGATCCTCATCGCGTGCGTCAGGTTCTGCTCAACCTCATTGGGAATGCCATCAAGTTTACCGAGAGCGGCAGTGTGGTCATTGAAGTCTTCAGTGCCGAAGCGGATGAAAACGCGCCCAACCAGGCTCGTTTTCAGGGCGGCAGTATTTCGCGATCGGTCAAAGTAAGCGTTACCGACACCGGGATCGGCATCCCCGCAGACGTTCAAAGCAGGCTGTTCCAGAAATTCACGCAAGCCGACTCATCCACCACGCGCCAGTTTGGCGGATCGGGCCTTGGCCTGGCCATCGCCAGGGCGCTCGTTGAGAAAATGGGCGGAACCATGGATTTGAAGAGCGAACCGAAACGCGGCTCCACCTTCTCCTTCACTCTTCCGTGGAATGAAGACACTTCCGCACCGTTCGAGGCGGAGGTGTTGCCGGATCTCGATGGAACGTGTGTGCTCGTCGTGGATGACCATGAAGTCAATCGACGGGTGTTGCATGAACAACTCAAAGCCTGGGACATCGAACACGAGTGCGCTGCCTCTGGATCTGAGGCCCTTGAGAAACTTCGCAATGCAGGTGCGGCGGCCAAACCTTTCCATATCGCCTTATTGGATTATTTGATGCCTAAAATGGACGGCGAAGAACTTGGCCGGATCATTCTCGATGACCCTCTTCTCCAGAAAACCGCGCTGGTGATGCTGACATCCGGCAGCCAGCGCAGCGAAGCTCGTCGGTTTCTCGGCGCGGGGTTTTCTGGATTCCTCATCAAACCGGTGGTCCGGGCGGCAATGCTGCGCGAAGTGCTCGCCCGCGCGAAAAGTCAGTTTGACAGTGTCATTCAGTTCCCTGCGGTGTCGGACAAAAAGATACCACCTCAAGTGCAGGAGTCCGGGGACGGTTCGGTGCCTGCCAGGCAGCGTCTGGTGCTGCTCGCCGAGGACAATGCGACGAACCGGTTTCTGGGAGTTTGCATGCTGAAGAAGATCGGGTGCCAGGTTGAAGTGGCAAACAATGGACGCCAGGCGGTCGAGATGTACCGACAGAAGAATTACGACTTGATTCTGATGGATTGCATGATGCCCGTGATGGACGGGTACGAGGCTGCTGCCGCGATCCGAGAGATGGAACAAAAGGCCGCCTCATTGCCGACAGACAACACAACCACCGCCAACCCCGTGCAACGCATCCCCATCATTGCCCTCACGGCCAATGCCATGATCGGTGATCGTGAAAAGTGCCTGGCTGCAGGCATGGATGAACATTTGAGCAAGCCTCTCGGCCAGGAAGAATTGAGACGGGCGCTTGATCAGTGGACAGCGCATTCAAGCTTTTCCACTGCCGTGAATTATGCTAAGTGCTGATGGATGATAAGCATCCCACCATCGGCTCGTGGTGACTTCTTCCAATCCGCCCAATGGTTGTTGGTCGCCACAAGTTGCGTGATTCAAACCTTCGCAGCCGAGCCTTCCACTGCCGGCGACGACGATTTCACCAAAATGGATCTGGCCAAACTCATGGAGGTGAGGGTGCCTGTCGTCTATGGTGCTTCCAAGCATGAGCAGAAAACCACGGAAGCACCGTCATCGGTGACCATCGTAACAAGGCAGGACATTGCGGAATATGGCCATCGCACCCTGGCCGAAGTTCTCAATGGCGTAAGGGGCCTTTATACGACATTTGACCGAGGTTACAATTTTCTTGGTGTCCGGGGTGTCAACCGGCTGGGGGATTACGGCGGGCGCACGCTCATCAACATCAACGGGCACCGGATCAACGATCCGATCTATGATTCGTCGTTCCTCGGGAATGACTTTCCGCTGGACGTGGATTTGATCGAGCGGGTGGAAGTCATTCGCGGTCCTGGCTCATCACTTTACGGGAACAACGCCTTTTTCGGTGTGATCAATGTTGTAACCCGTCAAGGACGTGACATGGAAGGCCGTGGAGTCGAGACCTCCGGTACTTACGGTTCATTCGACACCTACTCGGGCCGGTTCAGTTACGGCAACAAATTCACGAACGGCGTGGAGATGCTGCTATCCGGTTCTTATTACAGCACCGAGGGAAACCCTGAGCTGGTTTTCGCCCCGTCCAACGCCACGGGCTTCCCGGGTGCCGTCGATCGCAACCATGATGGAGAGACGGCGCGGAATTTCTTCGCCTCCGTTTCCCACCTGGGCTTTACCGTTGAGGGCCTTTACGGCCGCCGGGACAAGGAGTTGCCCAATGGACCCTATGGCTCTCTCTTCAACGAATCCCGCAACAAGCTCTGGGACGAACGGGCATATGTAGAGGCGCGCTATGAACGAGAAATCGCCCGGGACTGGCAGTTGCTGGCGCGAACCTACTTTGATCATTACACCTACGAAGGGTCGTATGTAACCGAATCCACCAATGGAGGATTGATCGTTAATCGTGACACTCCGGGAGCGAAATGGTGGGGCGGTGAGATCCAGGTCAGTGGGACGCTTTGGGACGCGCACAGGTTCACCTTCGGGGTCGAAGGCCGGCACGACATTGACCAGCACCAGGAAAATTACGACATCGCCCCCCCGCTCATTTACATCAACAGCTCCCGGTCACTTTACAGCGCAGGAGCCTACGCCCAGGATGAATTCAGAATTCTGCAAAATCTCACTCTGAACGCAGGATTACGCTACGATTATTTCAGCAGCTTCGGCGGCACGGTGAATCCTCGGGCCGGCCTCATTTATCAGCCGTGGAAATCCGGGACGTTGAAGGCCCTGTATGGCCAGGCATACCGCGCCCCCAATGCCTATGAATTCGATTACCTCGACGCCTCCTACAAGAGTAATCACAGCCTGAACCCCGAAAGCATCCGTTCTTATGAGCTGGTTTGGGAGCAGGGGATTGCAAGGAATTACAGGTTCACCGGCACGCTGTTTTTTAACCAGATGAGAGGTTTGCTCGTTCAGGAGATGGATCCGGCGGACGGGCTTTTCGTCTTCCAAAATACGGATGCCGTCGATGTCAAAGGCGGCGAGGCGGAACTGGAGGCGAAGTGGGAACATGGTTTCCGCGCACGCGCCAGCTACACATTTGCCCAGGCGGTTGATAATGCCACAGGCATGGTGTTGGCGAACGCCCCCAAACACATCGGCAAGCTGCACTTCACGGCGCCTCTTTATCCGGAGAAACTCTTCGCCGGCTTTGAACTTTTCGCCGCCAGCAGCCGCACCACTGGCCAGGGGGGGCATCTTCCCGGCCGCGTCGTTGCCAACCTGAACCTTTTCACTCGTGAAGTCGCCAAGGGCTTTGATTTGTCCGCAGGCATCTACAATCTTTTCGACAAGCGCTATCATGACCCTGTCTCGACTGATTTCTCGCAGGATCTCGCCCCGCAGGACGGACGAACCTTTCGGATAAAGACGACCTGGAAATTCTGAAGGAACCCTCCGCAACTTTGGGAATGAATCTCCTGCGCACCACTTCCGAGGCATCATCGAATCCGGCTGTCACGCGTCTCCTCTGGCCGGCGTGGCTGCTGGGGTTCATCGGGTGTTGCGCACTTTGCATGAAATTGGTGGCGGCCTCGCCTGCCACGGATCCGGACCCAACACTCGAATACAAGGTCAAGGCGGGTTACCTTTTTAACTTTGCCAGGTTTGTCGAATGGCCGGCCCACTCGCTCTCTTCCACCAATTCAACAATCACCATCGGCTTGCTGACGAGCGATCCCGCAGCCCCAATCCTGCAGCAGGCACTGTCCGGCAAGGTGGCTAACGGCAGGCCATTAAAAGTGCTGCTTCTGGCGGAGACCAGTGAACTGGCCTTGTGTCACATGTTCTTTTTCAGCCGCGCCGAGAAGGGGAGGCTCGAAGAAATCCTTAAGCACTCACGAGGCACCACCACCACCACTGTCGGGGAGATCGATCGGTTTGCCCATCGCGGAGGCATCATCAATTTGGTGCGCAAAGACGAGTCGTACCGGTTTGAAATAAACCTCAAAGCCGGAGAGCAGGCTGGACTCAAAATCAGCTCCAAGCTCGCGGTCATGGCAACCATTGTGGACACGCAATAGTGAGGAGCCTGTGAGATTGAAGACAATTTTCGGGAAAAATTTCAGCCTTGCAGCCGGGACAATCCCCACTAGCTTCCAAACCGCTTGTCCGATGGTGTAATGGTAGCACAGAGCCCTTTGGAGGCTTTAGTCATGGTTCGAATCCATGTCGGACAGCCATTTTTCCTAAGAAAAATGAGGAATCAAGTCCTTCCGACACAGTTCCGACACAACAAACGCCCGATTCTGCACCAGCAGACGTGAAATGGCCCTACAAGGTTAGGCACCGAAAGAACGGCCCCGTCCTCGCCAAAATTTACCAACCGTGCGAGGGCCGCGAGTCCTATCGTGTCGCCTGGCAGGCGGGTGGCCGGCGCATGATGAAGTCCTTCCCCCGCTTCGCTGGCGCGGGCGGAGCCAGGCAGTTCGCTGAAGGCCTTGTCAGGGAAATCGCGCAAGACTCCCAGGTTGCCGCTCTGACCGCGGCAGAAGCCCGTAGTGCTCTCGCCATCCGCGACGCGCTGGAGCAATTCCGACGAGAAACCTCACGCTCGATTTCCCCGATTCAGGCCATCACCGAGTATCTCGCTGCCGTCCGCAAACTGGGTGACCGCCCACTCAGCGAGGCCGTCGCCGGTTATCTCGGCACCGTCGCAACGATCAAGCGTTTAGACCTGACTGCTGCCATCCGGGAATTCTGCGCCAGCCACGAACCCAAGACCAAATCGAAAGATGGCAAAAGAGCCAAGCTCTCGCCGGTCTATGCTTATATGGTGGCACACTTCCTTGGTCATTTCGGCGCCGCCTTCCCCGGCTACGCCGTCCAGGACCTGACCAGGGACCACATCGACTTGTTCTTCGCCGACAAGAAGCGAGCCGAACTTTCTTCCAAGACCCGGAACCACTATCGCGCCACGATCAAACTTTTCCTCCGATGGGCCGTCAAAAAGGACTACCTCCCTACCAATCACAGGCTGCTTGAAGCCCCCGGCATGGAGCGAGATCAGGGAACAGATGAAAAGACGGATTTCTACCGCCCTCACGAGCTGCGCCGCCTGCTGGAAAATGCCGACGAGGTCATGCGCCCGATTATCGCCCTTTGCGGGCTTGCGGGCCTGCGGGTGCAGGAGGCGCTCCGTCTTTCATGGCAGGACGTGTTTAGTGTCCCCGGACATGTCGAGATCAGCAGCACCAAGAGCAAGACCCGGTCGCGGCGCCTCGTGGAAATGGTTGGCGCTCTTACCGAATGGCTGGAGCCATATCGCCAGCACGAAGGGGCTCTTTGGACATCGAAGCCGGCCTACTACATCGAACGCTTCACCAAACTTCGCGATTCGTTGAAGATTCCCTCCCGCAAGAACGGATTGCGCCACGCCTACATCAGCTTCCACTACGCCATTCACGGAAACGAGAACCTCACCTCGCAACAAGCGGGCAACTCACCCACGATCGTCCACCAATCCTACAAGGGGCTCGCGACGAAAAATGAGGCGGAAGCCTGGTTCAATGTGCGACCGCTCAAAGCTGCGGACAACATCGTCGTGCTCGGAAAGGTGGGTGCTGCATGAAGAGGACGTACACCGTAACCCTGGACGAATACGACGCGGCATTGCTGGAAAAGGCGGTTCGCATCGCCAACGGGTTGCGCGGCGACGACGATGAAACACAAGGCTCGCACCGCCGCTACCTGCTGTGTTGGATTATCAGCGCGGTTTGCTCTGCCATCATCCGAAAGGGCGGGATGCCCCGGCAGCTTGCGGTTGAACTGCGGCACGAGACAACGGAGGAAACCCGGCAACGACTGGAAAAGAAAACGCCAGACAACCCTGGCGATCAGCGCCGTTTCAAACTGCCGCCGAACCCCTGGAATTGAACCGGCAGAACATCCAAACTCATGAGAACATCGTCACCGACTCGCACAGACCCGTGCTCCTCCCCGCCCGGGCGCCTGGCGCTCACTCAAGATGATTGGGACTTTTCCCCAGACGGTGTTCCGAACGAGGAATTGATCCCCTGCCTGCTGTGGGAATTCCTACGGGAATCGCCCACCGCACAAACCTTGGGGCGAGACTGGTCTGCTTGGATCAAACGATGTGGTGAGTTACGCGCACATGGTGAAAATGAACCTGATCAAAGACCTCTTTGGAAACGACTGTCCGCTCTCCAACCCGCCATCAATAAAGCGGTACGACTAGATGACTTCCTTTGCCGAACCGTTGTTCAAGCTTGGGGATTCAAGGGGTTGGCCCAAACGCCGTGGCAGCGGCTGTCGCCACAAGCGAAGGATTTTTTGAGCGAGCCGTGTGTGTATGTCAACAAACCGGTGTTCGTTGGATTTGGGTTGCACGCTTCCGACCTAGCCCAATCTATGGCTGAACTCGACCGCAAGGCGAGCGACAAGCCCCCCGACGGCGGAGTTCTGCATTTGCCGAGCGCCCGAGCGCCTTTGCGGTTTTTCGGCGAAGCAACCCAAGAGGCTTTCTGCATCGTCGTGGATTGGGGACGCTATGACAACACCGCCATCCAAGATGCCTTCGCGAAGCTCGCTCATGAAATCATCACCACTCGACCAGAAGGTGTCCAGAGCCAGACTTGGAAAGGATCGGGTGCAGAAGGTGAGAGCGATTGGCGAAGTAAGCTGCAAAACATCGGACTGACGCGCCTCTACGCAGCACACTCCGGCGTATCCGGCTTACGAAGGACGAACTCGAAAGCATACGACTTCATCCAATCGCTGATGAAGAATCAAAACGATGATGGTCCTACGGCAGTGCAGAAAAAGCTCACGCAGGCAAAAAAGCTGTTCGAAGGCAACTTCCACAAAGTCCTTCCCTTCGAGAAGGCAGCTCCGATTTGTCTCTCCCGGTCCCGCTTTGGGGGCCGGTAGTCGCATCATCCGGGCGCATTTGATGCGGCCATTCTAGTCCGGTCCTCTATCAAGCGACTCTCATCGCGTGGTTAATTGCCACGCAATGAATGCAAATAACACTCAGTTGCAGGCTCCGCAGGTGGCGAGTGGAGCTACGAGTAACGCCGAATCACCACTTTGGCTGCGCCCGCTGATCGAGGAGATACTTCGCGAAGCCGGGTGTCACCGTCCGAAGCGAGAATCACCCCCTGGCTTCGTGGATTTCAGCGGCCTCTGTGCCGCTGTGCCACTCTCCGAACGTTCGCTTCGTGATCTGATAAAGAAGCGAATCATTCCTCATGTACGCGTGAGTGGTGGGCGTCGCCTGCTGTTTTCGCTTCCGAACGTCGAGAAAAGTTTGCTCCGTTTCGAGAAAGGAGGAACCCCCGAATGACCGCCACTCTCCTCAAGCTCCGCCCGCTCTCCAATCGAGGCTACCTCCACGCCGTGGCAGACGTGGAGGTCTGTCTCGACGCGGCGCTCACCATCACACTCCACGGCTGCCGCGTCATCCGGCAGCCCGGCCAGCAGGCGTACGTCGCACTCCCGCAGGTAGAGAGTGCGGACGGCCGGTACTACGCCGCCGTGAGCGCACATGGTTTGCGCGAGGCCGTGCAGGACGTGGTCCTCGCAGCTTGGCACCAGAGCCGACCGGACACCACCACGCCTTGATCTCAGCCCCATCACCCCGCTCTGGACATGAACCCCATCATCTCTCTTACCGCATCCGCCCTCGCCACGGAAAACAAGGACGCCCGCGCCGTCGCAGTCATCGAGGCCATCAGAAATGGCCGCTGGCGCGAAGCCGTCGAAAACATCCGCGCTGAATACCAAACCAAGGGCAAGGAGGCGGTGGCCGACCTGAAAAAGCGGCTGCCGGGCGTGTTGCCGTCCGGAAAATTCGAGCGACGTGCCAACGCCGGACTCGTGGCGCACTCCGGTTTGTTGTGCGCCGATCTCGACAACCTGGGCGAACGGTTGCCCGGACTCCGAAAGCAACTCGAAGCTGACCCGCACGCCTACGCGGTGTTTGCCAGTCCCACCCTCACTGGCTTGAAAGTCTGGTTTTGCGTGCCCGCCGACGTCAGCCTGCACGCCGCCAGTTTCGCTGCCGTGCAAGCGCATGTCCGGGAACTGTGCGGTGTGGAGATCGACCCGTCCTGCAAGGATGTGGCGCGGCTGTGCTTTGTCAGCTTTGACCCGGAAGCGTACTTGAATCGTGACGCGGTGGAACTGCCCCCGCTGACCGTCGAGCCCAAGCCTCAGCGCGTGGTGAGCTTGTCCAGCGAAGTAGATATGAACCGGCGGCAACGCATCGCCACCGAGTTGCTCGGCAGGATCGAGTGGACGAACCCGACGCACGGTTACGGCACCTGCCCCGGCCGACGTCTCCACACCACCGGGAACGGCCCGCGTGACTGCGAGATTCACCTGGATGGGGCGCCAACAATCCACTGCTTCCACAATCATTGCTCGGGCTTGGTAGAGGCCGCCAACCGCGAGCTGCGCTCAAGGGTTGGCAAAGCCGAGGCCGCTGCGTCTGTTCCCCGGCTCAAGATCAACGGCGCCGTCCATGAGTATCTCCCTGCCAACGGCGAACCAGCAGCTGAAAATCCCGATGAAGTTACTTTCCAGCGCCTAGCCGCACTATCCCCGGCTGACTATGATCGCCAGCGCGAAGCCGAATCCGAAAAGCTCGGGATCCGTGTCGGCACACTCGACGGAGAGGTCGCCAAACGTCGCCCGCAAATTCCGAGCACCAACAGCAGCGAAGTTTTCCCTGCTGTGGAACCGTGGACGGAGCCAGTCAACGGCCCTGAACTCGCCAAGGCGATCTTGGACACATTCAAGAAATTCATCGTGGCGGATCCCGGCGTTCTCATCGCCGTGACTCTATGGAGCATGTGGACGTGGGTGTTTGATTTGTTCGATGTGGCCGTGATGATCATTATCACGGCGTCCACCAAGCGGGCGGGCAAGACCAAGCTGGTGTCCGTTATGTCCCGCGTGGTAGCCAAGCCATTCCCAGTAAGTTCCGCAACTCCAGCAGGCATCTTCCGCACCATAGAGTTGCACCATCCGACGCTGCTCATCGATGAAGTGGACGCCTTCCTGAAAGGCGACGAACAACTCCGTGGCTTGATCAACTCCGGCCACACGCGAGATGCAGCTTTTCACCTGGGCTGCGTCACCCACGGGGATGACTGGGAACCCGTGCGCTGGTCCACCTGGTGTCCTAAAGTTCTCTCCGGCATCGGGAAGCTGGCTCCGACCCTTGAAGATCGGGCCGTCATTCTGACCATGCGACGCCGGCGCAAGGATGAAGTAGTCACTCGTCTCAAACACGCAGACCGCTTCGAAGATCTGCGCCGGCAGTTGGCTCGGTGGGCAAAGGACTCCGAGGACGCACTACGCAAGTCAGATCCGAAGATTCCTGATGCGCTGAACGATCGCGCTGCTGACAACTGGACTCCCCTGCTCGCCATCGCGGACTTGATTGGAGGCGACTGGCCCAAGCAAGCCAGGGATGCCACGCTCAAGCTTGCGGGCGATGCTGAGGCTTCCAGTGACGACATGGTGGAGAACCTCATCCGGGACATCCGAAAAGTGTTCACTGCCGACAAGCTCAGTTCGGCAGATCTCTGCCAGAAGTTGATCGAGTTGGAAGGTTCGGGCTGGGCGGACTGGGATAACGGCAAAGGCATATCCAAGTCGAAGCTGGCACGGGTGCTATCTCCACTGGGGATCCACCCTGACTCAGTAAAGCTCGCGGACAATAAGACGCTCAAGGGTTACACCCGGGGGCAGTTCAAGGAGGTCTGGTCCCGCTATTGCCCGGATTCCGGCACATCAAAACGGAACTCCGGAACCGAGCCCGTGGAGCAAGGGCCAAACTCACTTTTTTATAACGGAACCGAAGTCGCTGGTTCCGTTTCAGAAAACAGGGTTCCAACCAATAAAGACGGGGCTGGTTCCGTTGTTCCGTTTTCTGACTCCGGATTCTGGCCGGATGGCTCCCCCATCCCGGAGACACCGGAGGATTTGCCACCGGTGGACGAAAACGGCCAGCGCATCGAAACTGCGCCGGACGAGGAAGGCGTCACGGTATGAATTCCGCCGCTGAACTCCTGATCCACTGCCGCGCCGCCGGCCTGAAGTTCCGGCGCAACGGCGACTGCATTGACATCCGGCCCGCCCGGTTGATCACGCCTGAACTACTGGCACGGATCCGTGCAAACAAGCCCGGCCTGCTCGCGCTGCTCGAAACCGAGGCCGCTCACCTGCCACCCGATTGCGCCCCGTGGTTGCACATCGCAAGGCAGGTTCTCGCCGGCGAATTCAACGGCGGCGACCGCAGCCTGCTCGGCAGCCTGTTGATTGGTGTCCGCACCATCAATCACCCGGTCTGCCAGCAAGCTCGCTCACGTCTGGAAACCCTGCTGGGCCACCAACGCAAGGAGTCCCGCCGATGATCAACACCCTCACCCTCACCATTGATCCCGGACGCTCCGGTGGCATCGCGGTGCAATATCCCGATGGCCGCACCGTGGCCTGGCCGATGCCCGACACCGATGCGGACACGCTCGATTTACTTCGCGAGATCACCACCAACGCCCGGCATGAGAACTGGCCCGTGCAGGCCCTCGTCGAGAAAGTGGGTGGATACGTTGGTGGCAAAGGCCAGCCCGGCTCCGCCATGTTCACCTTCGGCGCTGGCTACGGCTTCACCATTGGCATCCTGATGGCGCTGGAAGTTCCGCTCGTGCTCGTGCGGCCTCAGCAATGGCAGGCAGCCCTCCAACTTGGAAACTCCCGCACCCACACCAGCAAGCCCGCATGGAAACGCCATCTCCGAGCCGAAGCGGCCCGGCGTTACCCGCATCTGAAGCCCACCTTGAGCACCGCCGACGCACTCCTGATGCTGGCCGCTGCTCCCCTGATTTCCACCGGTCATGTGGCCGGAGGATTGCAAAACAACGAACCAAACTGAACCGAACCGAACTGAAAGGCAGACGACATGAAACTGACTGAAGCATTCCCATCAAAATGGCTCAAAGCCGCTGATCTCGATGGCGAACCCCGCCTCGTGACGATTGAGAGCGTGAGGCTCGAAGCCGTCGAGGAGGGCAAACCTGCAAAACCTGTGGTCATTCTGCGCGGCATGACTCAGGGACTCGTCCTGAACAAGACCAACGGCAACACCATTGCCGGATTCCTCGGCGACGACACCGACACCTGGACCGGAAAGAAGATCGTGCTGTTCCCCACGCAGGCTGAATTCCAAGGCCGCATGACGGACTGCATCCGTGTCCGCGCACCCAAGCCGCAAACAGCGGCACCAGCAGCGGTGCCAGTTGCGGCACCTGCGCCGCCCCGCCTTAGCAAGGCAGCGGAAGAACTGCCCGCCAGCGGTGTCGAGGATGATGTCCCGTTCTGAACTCTGAACTCAGATTCCTGAATTTGCTGCCCGTGCAACCCCGAAGCCGAACTGAAGAAGGAAGTCGCTCGTCGGATTGGCCGTCCTGGTGGCGGTGCGAGCGAGCGGGCAGCACCATCCAATCTATCCCATGACTCCCCTGATCCTCGACATCGAAACCGGCCCCCGCCCCGTGGCGGAAATAGAGCCGCTGCTCCCCGTCATCACCGCGCCCGCCAACTACAAGGACGCCGAGAAAATCCGCGCCTACACCGACCAGCGCCGCGCTGAACTCATCCGCGACGCCGCCCTCGATGCCAGCCTCGGCCGTATTCTCTGCATCGGCCTCCTCTCCTCGAATGGTGAATCCAGGTTCATCCACGACGACACCAGCGAAGCCGCCTTGTTGCGCCAGTTCTGGACCGCGCTCGAATCCAAACGCGCCGACGAGGTTTTCGTCACCTTCAACGGTTCTCGGTTCGATTGGCCCTTTTTGTTTCGACGCTCCCTTGCCTGTGGTGTGGCGGTCCCGGAGTGGTTCCCTCGCGATGGCCGCTGGCCCCGGCGCACTCACATTGATCTTCTCGAAGCCTGGCAATGCGGAGACCGCTCGGAGACCATCAGCCTGGATCGTTTCGCGCGGCTTCTCGGCCTGCCCGGCAAGAGCGGCTCAGGTGCTGAGTTCGGGCTCTTGTGGTACAGCGATCGTATCCGGGCGCTCGAATACTTGACGCATGATCTCCGGCTGACCCTCGCCATCTTCGAGCGGCTGCATCCCCGACACACCACACCGGCAAGGCATGACGAAGCCGCTTGATGAGCCATCCAGAACCTCGAAGCGGGACTGAGACATGGCTGCACCGTCAGAAACTTCCACGCGCGGTTGGGCGGCTCTCGCCCTGCCTGTCACCCATTCTTGAGCTAAAGTCTTCTTCCACTCTGCCGACACCCAATGTGACAGGCAGCGACGTGGCCGGCGTGGTTCTGGCCTATATTACACGCATCGGTCTGGCAATCGCATAGACGGTGTGCTCTTGTTACTCATGGAGCCTCCACCGCGCCTTGTGCTCATACAGTTGTGTTGGATTGGGCTGCCTTGATACCGCAGGGCAGCCCGATTTCTTTCCCCAAAAATCACATCCCGCACATCCTCGTCATGATGCGGTCATGCACCATGTCCTTCAACCATTGCTGCTTGTAGTTTCGCGCCCGCAGATACTTCCTGGCAGCCCACTCGGTAAATCGTGGTCGTTCATGCTTCATCCTTGCCAGTCGGGGAGCCTGCCGCAGTCGCCAATCCTTCAGCCACCACGGCTGCTCAGGCCAGCCATGCCGCGCGGCCCACTGTCGCTTCAGCGCCGCCCGTTCCCAAAGCTCCGCGTGCTCGGTCTTGAGACGCAGATACTCCGTCCACTCCAACTTGCAATGTGCCGCTGAAGATCGTTCGATGGTCTCGTCGATGGCCTTCTCCAATGGGGTTCGACGAAACAGATGCCAGAGGAGCAACCGGACGCGGCGCATCCCCGGATCAGTGAACCGGACGCGCGGCGGCCGCGCAGGAAAGCTGCTGAAACTAAGCTGCTTCACGCCGCGAAGATATCAGATGCGAGGGCGCGGAGCCAGAGTGGGTTGGCTGCGCCGCGTCTCGAACAGTTACGATGTCAGGCGGTGGTGGCGTAGAGATACTTTTGGAAGCCCGTAAAACACTTGGCGATGTCCTCAGGCTTCCCGAGATCGGCCACGGCATCCGCAAGGGCGTCGTGGTATTTGAGTTTGAGCAAGGGTGTCAATTTTTGCTGCTCCAGTTCTTCCACCCCCACACTGACGTAGTGTGACAGCACGAAATCCAGAAAGACCTGCTGCTTGGCGCTGAAACGGGTGTTGATATAAAACTTGGCGTTCGCAGCACGAACCTCTCGGGTAAGCGGCGGCATGGCATAGGCAACATTGGCCAGCACGTCGAACAGGTCGCTCTTTTCTCCATCAATGATCTTCTGCATTTCAACCAGTTGATCGTGGCCAAATCCCTTTTCGGCTAAACCCTGCAACAACCTGGCCCGCGTATCCGGCGCGCTCCATATCGCACGGAGTTCGGCTTCATCCCTGAAAAAGTCGGGCAGCTTGCCGAAGAGCAGTTCCATGAACTGCTGCGCCGACATCGGCGTGCCGTCGGGATGCCAGAAGGTCGTCATCATCATGTGCTGAATGGTGCGCTCCTTGCCGTCGGCGAGTTTCACTTTCACTTTTCGGCGCTGGTTGCACACGCACGGCACCTGTCCGCAAACCGGGCATGGCTCCTCCGGGCATTCACAGAGACTCTTACCGCACGCGGGACAGAGCGGTGGCGGTGGCACTACACAGATGCAGGGGCGTTGGCCGCAGGTGGGGCACGGAGTTTCCTCGACGGGCTCACCATCCCAATCGGGATCGCTGAAATGGTGGTGCGCCTTCACGAAGTCGTAGATCGTGAAGTAATCCTAGCCGTCGTAGAGCCGTGAGCCGCGCCCGATGATTTACTTGAACTCAATCATCGAATAGAACGGGCGCATCAGGACGAACT
>SXGR01168552.1_pt1 | contig 32392 bp, 29 predicted proteins | sample 3174711 | NCBI WGS metagenome assembly SXGR01 (sample SAMN11356860, study PRJNA531348) | freshwater metagenome | isolation source: freshwater sample F1-60 | place: China: Fuxian Lake, Yuxi | collected 2017-12-25 | reverse complement strand
GCGCTCGACCTAGACACCAAGGCCCTGGCGGCCGGGTTAGTCGATGGCATGAGCGGCAAGCTGCAACTGAAGGACGCTGAACTAGAAAAAGCCATGAATGACTTCAAAACCGCATTAATGGCGAAGCGTCAGGTAACTCAGGCCACGGCTGCCACCGAGAACATCAAGAAGGGAGCCGACTTTCTGGCCGCCAACGCCAAGAAGGAAGGCGTGAAAACCACCGCCAGCGGCCTTCAGTACAAGGTCATGAAGGCCGGTCCCGACGGCGGCAAGAGCCCGAAGGCAACCGACACCGTCAAGGTTCACTACCACGGCACCCTCATCGACGGGACAGTCTTCGATAGCTCTGTGCAGCGCGGTGAACCGATCTCCTTCCCGCTGAATGGCGTGATCCCGGGTTGGACCGAGGGAGTGCAGCTCATGAAGATGGGCGATAAGTTCCAATTCACCATCCCGTCGGCCCTGGCCTACGGCGAGCAAGGTGCGGGCGGCGCCATCGGGCCGAGCTCCACCCTCATCTTCGAGGTGGAACTCCTCGGAATCGAAGCGGGCAAGTAATCGACCTGCAGTCACTTTCCTGAACGCAGGAGGCGCTTCCAAGCGCTTCCGGCTTTTTTGAATTCTAGAAGGACTGCATTCCTCGGGGCAGTACCGATTGACTCCGCGCCGAAGACGCCCACGGTCACGAGAAGCGAACTGCTCACCGCACCCATGCGAACTCTCGTCGAGACCCTAGAGACTGCGCACACTCCAGAATCACTGGGTGCGGCCCTGCAGGACGAACCCGGACGGGTCGTCCTTCGGACAGGAATGTTCGAGGTCCCCTCGGCCCGCTATTCGATCGTCACTGCTCGCCCCTTCCAGACCTTCCAGTCCATGGGGTCCCGATGCGAGACCCGGCGCAATGACGGCACGCGGGAGATCCAGTTCGGCAATCCCTGGGCCATCTTGGGCGCATTGTCCGAGCGCTGCGAGATCCTCGATGAGGTCGACCTCCCCTTCCCCCTAGGCGGCATCTTTGGTTTTTGGGGCTACGACCTGAAGGGCTTCGTGGAGCCCCGTCTCTCGCGTCATGCGGTGCACGACTTGGAAATCCCGGATTGCCGAGTCGGGTTCCACGGGAGCTTGGTGGTCTTTGATCATCGACTGAGCACCGCGACCATCATCGCCACCGGCTTGTGCCCAAACGGAGACCGCTGCGAGCAAACCGCTCGCGAAGACCTGGAGTGGTGGCGCCAACGCCTGACCACTCCGCCCTCCGACGATCCAGAACCCGTTCTCGCAAGGCCTTCCGGAGAAATCACTGCTTCAGTGACGCGGGCAGAATTCATCCGTTCCGTCGAGGCGGCGCAGCGGTGGATCCGCAGTGGCGACATTTATCAGGTCAACTTGTCCCAGCGCCTCAGTGCACCTTGGACCGCGGGAGGCTGGGCACTCTTCCGCCGACTGCTGGAGGTGTCCCCTGCCCCGTTCTCCGCATTCCTGGATGGCGAAGACTTCACGATCGCGTCTTCGTCGCCCGAGTTGTTTCTTCGCCTCAGCGGATCCCATGCACTGACTCGGCCCATTAAGGGGACACGGCCGCGGAGCACCGATCCGGTTCGGGATGCGCAGTGGATGTACGAACTCCAACGCAGCAGTAAGGAGATGGCCGAGTTGGTCATGATCACCGATTTGCTGCGCAACGACCTCGGCCGCGTTTGCGAATATGGAACGGTGCAAGTTCCCGAATTGGTCCGCCTGGAACGGTTCACCCAGGTCCAGCACTTGGTGTCCACCATTGAAGGACGCATCCGCTCTCCCCTGACTCACCTAGAGGTCCTCGAATCGTGTTTCCCCGGCGGAAGCATCACCGGTGCACCCAAGATCCGAGCTATGGAAATTATCGATGCACTGGAACCCGTGGCCCGAGGTCCCTACACCGGCTGTCTCGGATATCTCGGATTCAATCGAGAAAGCCAACTGAGCATCACCATCCGTTCCGCTATCACCCTCAATGACCGAGCTTGGTTCCATGTGGGGGCGGGCATCGTAGCCGACTCGGTGCCTGAGGCCGAATACGACGAGACCTTAGCCAAGGCGAGCGGACTCCTGAGAGCGCTGCAGACGACGTCCGTGGCGCTTCCCGAAGTCCACTCGAGCAGGAGGCAATCGTGAGTGATCTGGTCTGGATGGACGGCCGGGTCTTGCCGGCGGCAGAGGCCGTGGTCTCCGTCTCCGACCGTTCCTTTCTCTACGGAGATGGTCTCTTCGAAAGCCTTCCTTGGGATTCTGGACGCCTGTTTCGCTGGCGCGAGCATTGGGATCGCCTGACCTGTGGTGCCCACTTTCTCGGAATCCGAATCGCTTGGGAGGAAGCCCAGGTCCGCGCCGGCATCCGGGCCATCACAGCGTTGCTGGAGACTCCGCAAGCCACCGTGCGCCTGCACCTCAGTCGAGGAGTGGGCCCTCGAGGGTATTCCCCGCGCGGAGCCGATGCTCCACGGCTGATTCTGACAGTCTACCCGGCTCCGGCGATGCCACCGGGTGGATGGCCACCGATTGCCCTCAAGACTTGCCGTACCTTCGCCGTGGCCACTGGTGACCCTTTGGCGGCCCACAAATCCGCCAACAAACTTCTGAATGTGCTAGCGCGGGCCGAGGCCGAAGCTCAGGGCTTTGACGACGCCCTTTTGGTGAACACCGACGGTTTGATCACCGAAAGCTCCAGCGGGAATGTCTTTTGGTGGGAAGAGGACTCGCTTCACACGCCCCCGCTCACAGCGGGTGTCCTGCCTGGGGTGACCCGCGGCGCAGTCCTGGACTCCGCTCGTGAACTTGACTGGACAGTCAGCGAGACAGCGGCCCTTCCCTCGCGCCTGTGCACCTCCCACGGCATCTTCCTGAGCTTCAGCACACGAGGGCTCGTCCCGGTGCGGGCGCTGGACTCCCAGAACGTCCCAACCGAAGCCCGACAGTCACGCCTTCAGGAGGCATTCTTGCGATGCTGTGAGCGGGAGTGGGAGCCGGTCTGACCCCGTTATCAGAGGAGTCTGAAAACGGGGCGAGGCCACTCTTGCGCACCGACCCGCGGGCCTGCGGAGAATTACTTCCGAGGTGAGGTGGGTGAGACCGGAGCGGGCGGAGCGTCGGCCAGCTTCTTAGAAATCGAGGCCGAAGACTCGACCTTAAGGGACGCCGCCCAGGCCTCGCGCGCGAGATCCCAACGGCCGGAGGCAGCTGCCGCATCGCCTAAATGGTCCAACACCGTGGCATCCGGCTCGGTCAATCGCTGGCGGGCCTTGGTCAGCCACTCGAGCGCCTCAGGATAGCGCCCGAGCCTGAAGAGCACCCAGCCCATGCTGTCCATGTAGGCCGGATTCTCGGGCTCGGCCTGGAGAGCTTGCTCGATCATCGCACGGGCCCGCGGCAGATTCTTGCCTTTCTCGGCCCACATGTAGCCCAGATGATTCAAGGCCTCGTCAAAGTCGGGCTTCAGCTCGAGGGATTTTTCGAGGTATTCGATGCTCTTGGCCTCATCGCCTTTGCGTTCCAACAACGCCCCCACCTGAAAGTAGAAACGATGGTCGGTGAGCGGTGGTTGGTTGGTGGCTCCCAGCTTTTCAGCCGCCGAATAGGCCTCCAGAGCTTGATCGAACCGCTTGAGCTGCGAGCGAGCCACCCCGGAGAGGTACTCCAAGCGGAAGGAGGGCGGGACTTCTTTGCGAGCCCGGTCGAGGACGGCCACCGCATCCTCGGGACGCTGCAAACTCAACAAGGCCACAGCCAAATCTGTCTGCGCCGGTTCCAAGGCAGGATTGAGGAGGACGGCCCGCTCGAAATGATTGCGAGCCCGCTCAAACTCCTTCTCCTGAAGAGCCACGACCCCCAGAAAATAGTAGGTCACGGGATTGGCCGGATCGATTTTGCGCAGGGCCTCCAATTGGCGACTGGCTTCCGGAATTCGCCCGGAGCGCAGGTAGAGTTCGGCCAAACGAGAAAGGGCTGCAGGATTGCGGGGTGCCCGTTCTTGGAGTTCACGGAGCACCGCCTCGGATTGATCGGCTTGACCCAACTGCACATAGCGGTCGGCCAGACGGAGCGAAACCCCAGGATCCTCGGGCTTCAACGCACGAACTTGGGTGAGCACCTCGAGAGCAGCCGCCTGAGTCTGAGATTTTAACCGAGCGTCCGCCGCACCGATGACCCGATAGAGATCAACAATCTCCAAGAGCGGGCCCGGTTCCGCGGCAAAACTGTTTCGAGCTCGAGCTAACAAGGGCAACGCCTCCGAGGTCCGGCGGTCTTCGGCCAAGATGCGAACCACGGCCTGATAAACAGCCACGATCACCGGGGGGCGCTCGGCTGCCCTTAAATACGCTTTCAGAGCATCGGCAGGGCGACCGGCTTGCGTCAGGGCCACGCCATGGAGGGCATGGAGTTCTCCTGGGGTGTCCGAACGGGCCGAGACCCGATCGAGCAACTTCAGCGCACGATCTATCTTCTCCTGCTGCAAAAGTCGGCGAGCGACATCCGCCACCAATTCATGGTTGGAGAGATCGTTTTCGGTGACCCGCTCGAAGTAGCGCAGGAGCCCCTCCGAATCCCCATTCATGCCGCGGACTAGACCCGCTGCGAATGCCGCATGAGCCTCCGCGCGTCGCTCCCAGTCGGCTGGAGCAGCCGCAGAACGCTTCGCCGACAGGGCACCCACGGGTTTGCCCAAACCGTGCGTTCTGCACCCGGCAACGACCATGGCCAAAACCACGACCAAAACCGGGAAGGGCCTGGAGCGGTAAGCCCGGAAAACACCCAAACAGGTAGAGACAGTCATACTTCAGCCCAAAAAACACCTGACATAAAAGACGACGCGGCCCGGTCGTTGAAAACCAAGGCCGCGCTCTGAAAAGCGGAATGTTGGGAGAAACGGCCGAAGAGGACGCGTTACTTCTGCCAAGTACGCTTCTTATGCCGGTTCTGCCGAAGCTTCTTCCGGCGCTTGTGTTTGTTGATCTTCGCTTTGCGACGTTTCTTGAGTGAACCCATATCAGTGTTGGTCTTGAGTTGTCGTTGTCAGTAAACCACCTTGTTCAGCGGATATTCGATGATGCCTTCGGCTCCGAAAGCCTTCAGTCGAGGAATCAGCTCACGAACCACCGGTTCGTCGATGATAGTTTCCACGGCTACCCAGCCCGACTGACTCAAACTTGAGACGGTAGGATTACGGAGCGAGGGCAAGCTTTGCAACAGGTTTGGCAAGTCCTTCTCTCGGATGTTCATTTTAAGACCCACCTTGATTTCGGCCTCAATGGCTCCTTTGAGCAGCAATGCGATGGTCTCGATCTTCGAGCGGATCCACGGATCCTTCCAGGCCGTCTTGTTGGCCACTAGGCGTGGCGTGGAGACCATCAACGTATCGACGATGCGTAATTTGTTGGCCCGCAGCGACGACCCGGTCTCGGTGACATCGACAATCGCGTCGACCAACTCACGGGCCTTCACCTCGGTGGCGCCCCAGGAGAATTCAACCTCGGCCTTCACCCCGTGCTTACGGAGCCAGCGGCGCGTCATGCCCACCACTTCAGTGGCGATGCGCTTGCCCTCCAGGTCCTTCACCGTTCGGATCTCCGATTCCTCGGGCACGGCCAACACCCAGCGAGTGGGCTGACGCGTGGCCTTGCTGAAGACAAATTCGCCCACCTCGTGCACATCTCCGGCCACGCCGTTCTCGTGGATCCAATCCACACCGGTCAGACCGGCATCTAGATAGCCGAGTGCCACGTAGCGTCCAATTTCCTGGGCGCGGATCAGGCGGATCTGCAGCTCAGGATCATCGACGTAGGGCTCGTAGCTCCGGCTGGACACGGTGATGTTCCATCCGGCTTTGGCAAATTTCTCGAGGGTGGCATCTTGCAGCGAACCCTTGGGCAACCCCAGCTTCAGCTTGGGTGCGGGCGCGGGCGCTACGGATGCGGTGGCTTTGGTCTTGCTCATCGTTGGCAAACTCCTGGGATTCAACCGGATTTGACAATCCTCCCCGAACCGCCGCCGGTTGTGCTCCACAGGATCACATGGAACTGCCAGAGAACGAGCCAAGGAGCGACAGATTTCTGCATCGATCGTTTGCGAGGTCCCTCCAACTCGACAGGCCGGCGGCAGACTGTAGGATGATCCCACACGTGAACCGGATACTCTCACCCCTTCTCGCACTGGGTCTCCTCTTGGGACATTCCCCGCGCACCGTATTGGCTGACGACGCTCTTCCCAAAGGCATAGAAACACTGGATTTTCGAAAGGTAGTTCGATCGGCGAAGGATCGAGTTTTCCCTTCGGTGGTCTTCATCAAGTGCGTCCGTGAAGACATGCAAGGAGGCAAGCGCCAAGCCCAAGAAGTATCCGGTTCCGGCGTACTCATCTCAGCCGATGGCGAATTGCTCTCCAACTGGCATGTCGTGGACAAGGCGACCGAGGTCCGCTGCCTGCTCTCCGATGGTCAGGCTTTCAAGGCGAAGGTTCTTGGCTCCGATAAAGACACCGATGTCGCCCTCCTGAAACTAGAGCGGCCCGCCGATGCCCCGCCCCTGCCCTTCGCGCGGTTGGGCATCTCAACCAACCTGGTGGAGGGCGATTTTGTCATGGCGATGGGGGCTCCCTTCGGACTCTCCCGCTCGGTGTCGATCGGCATCATTTCTTGCACCCACCGCTACCTACCCGGGTCGAGCGAATACAGCTCTTGGCTCCAGACCGACGCATCAATCAACCCTGGCAATTCCGGCGGCCCGCTGGTGAACACGCTGGGCGAGGTGGTCGGACTCAATACCCGAGGAATGATGGGCGGAGGGGGCGATCTCGGATTCACCGTGCCCATCGAGGTGGCCCGAGTGGTCGCTGATCAAATTCGGGAACATGGCAAGATGGACTGGAGCTGGACGGGCCTCCAACTGCAGCCCCTGAAGGACTTCAACCGGAACGTCTATTTTCCCGAGAATGAGGGCGTCATGGTGGCAGAAACCGATCCGGAAAGCCCCGCCCGGCGCGCCGGGATTCAGACCGGAGACCGCATCGTGAAAATCAACGGTATGGAGGTCACTGGGCTCACGGTCGAAGACCTACCGGGAGTGCGCCAGCGAATCGGCCTCTTACCCAAGGGCAAGCCCGCCGCTCTAGAGTTTGTCCGAAAGGGTCAGACCCAGACGACCACGATGGTGCCACGCGCCAAGGGCAAGGTGGAGGGCGAGGAAATTGAGTGCCGCCGCTGGGATTTCACGGTCAAGGCCATCAACCAATTCGACAATCCCGACCTGTTCTTCCACCGCAATCAGGGAGTCTTCATTTATGGCGTGAAGTTCCCTGGCAACGCGGCCCAGGCAGGCCTGACACCGCAAGACATCCTGCTAAAGATCGACGGCAAAGCGGTGATCACACCGGCCGACGTGAAGGCCGTCCACACCGAGGCCCTCGGCAATGTTTCCGAAAAGCATCGAGTCATCGTCGTGCTGTTGCGAAACGGAGAGCAGCGCCAGCTCGTTCTCGATTTCAGCCGGCAGTACGACAAAGAATAAGCGACAAGCGGCGCCCCCTCCTCTCGGTCGACCACCGTTGCTGCGGTGATCGACCTGTTCAGGTCACACGCCCCCCCAAGATCAGTGCTTCGACTGGGGATTGCGCCATTCGTGACCACTCTTGGCCAAGAGGTCGTCGGCCGCAGCGGGCCCCCAGGTACCGGCCGCATAAAACTCGCGGTTGGTCAACGGCTTGCCCACCCAGACACTGCGAATAGCATCCACAATCTTCCAGGCCGTCTCCACTTCGTCGCGACGGATGAAGAGCGTGGCATCACCCGCCATCGACTCGAGCAACAATCGCTCGTAGGCCTCCGGGGTGTAGGCTCCAAATTCAGTGTCGTAGCTGAAGTGCATCCGGACCGGCCGCAGCTCAGCCGCACCGCCGGGGACCTTGCCGTTGAAACGCAAGGTCATTCCCTCATTGGGCTGAAGCCGGAGCGTCAGGGAGTTGGCATCGAGCTGATCCTTGGCCGCGAAGAGGATGTTGGGGGCGCTCTTAAACTGGACGCGAATCTCGCTGGCGCTGAGGGGCAAATTCTTGCCGGTACGAATGTAGAAGGGCACGCCATGCCAGCGCCAATTGTCCACAAAGAGGCGCATCGCCAAGAAGGTCTCGACATGCGAGTTAGGCTTCACCTTGGTCTCACTGCGGTAGGCCGGGCGTAGCTCGCCATCGACTTCGCCCGCGAAGTACTGGCCGCGGACCACGTTTTCAGCCACCTGAGCCGGCGTCATTGGTCGGATCGACTTGAGCAGCTTGACCTTCTCGTCACGGACATTTTCAGCCTCCAGAGAACTCGGCGGCTCCATGGCCACCAGTGAGAGCACCTGAAGCACATGGTTCTGGACCATATCCCGAATGGCGCCCGCTTCTTCGTAGTAACCGCCGCGCGAACCCACGCCCAACTTTTCGGCCACGGTGATCTGGACATGGTCGATGCACTCGCGGTTCCACAACCGCTCCCAGATCGCATTGGAAAACCGGAAGGTCAGGATGTTCTGAACCGTCTCCTTCCCGAGATAATGGTCGATGCGGAAGATCTGCTTCTCATGGGCGAAGCGGGTCAGTTCCAAATTCAACGCCTCCGCTGTCTCCAAATCTTGTCCGAAGGGCTTCTCCACAACGATTCGCTCCGGAGTCACACGGGACTCCGCCTTCTGCAACAGCCCCACCGCGCTCAAATGGCCGGTCACCTCGCCGAATTGGCTGGGATTGGTGGCCAAGTAAAACAGCAGATTGCTCCTCAGACGGTCGTCGGGAAATCCATGCACTAGGTCCTTGAGCCTCTGGTACCCGGCCGCATCGGACATGTCGGCCTGACAGTAGTGGATATTGGCTGCAAAGGCATTCCAGACATCCTCCTGGACGGGCTGGGTCCGGGAAAACTTGTTCAGGGCCTCACGGAGTTCTAGTCGCCAAGCTTCGTCATTCTTCTCCCGCCGTGCGAAACCCACGATGCGGAAGGGTTGCGGCATCAGTTTCTCGAGCGTCAGGTGGTAGAGAGCTGGAATCAGCTTGCGCGAGGTCAGATCGCCGGAGGCACCAAAGATAACCACGGTGCAAGGCTCGGCGGGTCGCCGGGCCTGGTCGGACCGGGACACCAGCAACTCGTCGAGATTCTGAGATTCATTCATACGGCGCAGTAAGAGTGGGAGACAGTCCACGACTCGGCAATGTCCCAATCATTCCTGCTGCTCCCACCTAAATTAGGGAAGCTGAACCTCTATTTTAGGCCCTCTATCTCCTTCAGAGCAGTTGGAATCTAAAAAAGACCCTCGACTTGCTCTGAGGAGCCACTGCGGCTTTCATCAAGGCCGTCAGAAGGGAACCTTTCACCGGCCTCCGCAACCAATCCATCGAACCGGTGTTCGGACTCCAATGACGATTTCTTCCACCATGAATACTCGCAAGCCTCTGCGTCGCTCGTCGCTCCGCGCCGCCTTCACCCTCGTCGAAGTCATGATCGCCGTCATGATCGTGGGCCTTCTGACCATGATCGCCGTTCCGAACGTGAGGAAGTTCATGGATACCGGAAAATACAACGCGGTCCTCGCCAACCTGAAGGCCATCGAGCTGGCCAAGACGACCTGGCAGAACGAATATCGCAAGGCGGACACGGCGGAACCCTCCACCGATGATCTAGCTCCCTACTTTCAGGGCGGAAAATTTCCCAGTTCCGTAATGGGCGAGACCTACAACATCGGCAACTGCACCGACGCGGCCCGTCCGACGGCCACCACGCCCAGCAAGATTCGCAACATCGAAGCCGGCGGTCAGATCACTCTCGAAGACAAGTAGGCCGCCAGACGATCGAGCTCAACCCTGTGTGATCTCGAAGCTTTTGCTCAGCTGCGTGAGGTCTAAGACTTTGCGCACCACCGGAACCGGGTTAATCAACCGCAACTGACCCTGCCGTGACACAATGAACCGATGCAAGGAGACCAGGGCACCCAATCCGGTACTATCAATGGCCCGGGTCAAAGACATGTCGATGTCAATGCGGGTGTGGTGAGGCTGGACAGACGCCCGGACATTGTCCCGGAATGAACCCGCATTGCTGACATTCAGGCCTGAGAGTCCGCTGACCACTAAGGTCTTTCCAAAGGATTCAATTTTCATCGCAGTTGCTAGAAAGCGCCTCCGGGAAACGCTTTAGGGAAATCCCTCCCTCCGACGGCCACATATCGGCAGATTGCGCTGAAACTTGAGTCGTCCGCAGCATATCGGCGTGCACCGCACCTCCACAGATCGGAAATCCTACAACCTAGCTCCGCCTGCACAGGCAGAGCTTCCGAACACGGTCAGGCCCGCGGATCCGACTCCGGCAAACCCTCGCACGGCTCGCACGGCGCTTGCCGTTGAAGAATCCGAGTCAACGCCACGAATCCCTCGACGGAAACCTTCTCGGCGCGCTCGGTCGGCGCGATGCCCACCTCGATAAAAGCAGCCTGCAACACCTCCGCTGGCCATACGGTCTTAAGCAGCTTGAGCATCATCTTCCGACGCTCGGAGAAGGCGCGCTTCACGAGTCGGGTAAAAACCATCGAGCCAGCGGCATCCAGAAGCGGAATCGGCCTCCGCACGAGGCTAATGCAGGCACTGTCGACATCCGGTATCGGATAGAAGCATCCGCGTTTGATGTTAAACCAGTCACGGACTTGGTAGCGCAGTCCCAGCAAGAGGGTGAGGATTCCGTAGTTGTCCCCATCGGTCGGAGCGGCAATGCGATGCACCACTTCTGCCTGCAAGGTCACCACCATGCGATCGGGGGGCACCGGGGCCTCGGCCAACTCTACCATCAGGGTTGACGCCACCGAATAGGGCAGATTGGCGACGAGTTTCCATCCGCTCCAATCCCGCGAATTGGCTTCGACCCAACGCATGGCGTCGGCCTCCAATAATTCGAGGGTGCCTGGGCCCTCCCCAGAAAGGGCGCCGGAAAAGTTTTCACGGAGAACGCTCACCAACCGGGCATCCTTTTCAATGGCCAACACCGACGCGGCCCGAGCCACCAGCAACTCGGTCAAGGGCCCTAATCCAGGCCCCACTTCAAAAATGCGGTCGGTCGGGACGATGTCCGCAGCGCTCACAATCCGTCGCAACTGATTGCCATCGTGCAGGAAGTTCTGGCCCAGCGACTTCGTCAACTGGATCCCCCGCGACTCCAGCAGGGAACGCATCTCATTCAGGGTCATAGCCGTTTTTTCGGAGTGCGGGACACTTTAGGTTTTGGGGCAGGATTTGATACCTGGAGGCGTGCAATGACCGCTCGAGTGATTTCGCGGAAGGCCCGTTTTAACTCCGTTTCGGTGATGGTTAGTGGCGGAGTGATCCCAGTGACCTCGGAATGTTCGCCTTCTGGGAGAAGGATGATTCCGCGGCGGAGCGCTTCCTGCATGAGCCAGACAGACAACTCAGTGTCGGGACCTCCATCGGCCCGCCGCCAGGCGATACCACCCATAAGCCCGATGACCGACACCCTCGACACCCGATCTGGGAATTGTGCTTGGAGGGATTTCAGGCCGGATTCCAAAACTTTTTCCAACCGAGCCGCGCGTTGAGGCAAGGCCAGACGACGGAGTTCAGAGATTTGAGCCAAGGCCATGGCACACCCGACCGGATGTCCTAAGTAAGTGCTCGTGTGAATGGCCTCGCCCATTGCCGGAGGCCAGGCGTCCATCACCCGGGCCCGACCCACACAGGCACTCAGGGGAAACCCACCGGTCAATGCTTTGCCCAGGCAGATAAGGTCCGGAATAACGCCCGAGTGCTCACAAGCAAACCAGGCTCCGGTGCGTCCAAAACCTGTGTAGATTTCGTCGAAAATTAACAAGGCACCCCGTTGGTCGGCCCACTCGCGCAAACACGGCAGAAACCAGGGAGGCGGTATGCGAATCCCACCGCGGGCCTGCATGGGTTCGACGACCACGGCGCCGATGTCGTGCTCGGCTGCAGCCGCCTCGATTGCCGCCTCCAATCGGTGCCTGCCCTGCCCATCTGTATCGGCCTCGGGAAAATCCACAAAACACCCGAACTCACGGAGCTGGTCTCGGAACGGCTCTCGAAAATGGGACCGTTCCGTCGCGTTCAGGGCTCCATACCCAACCCCATGGTATCCGCCACGAAAAGCAATGACCCCAGGCTTCCCGGTGGCCAAGCGCGCCGTCTTGAACGCCGCCTCCACCGCTTCGAAACCGGAACACCCGAAGATCACCTTGCCCGTCTCGACTGCTGCAGTGGCCCCACCACGGCGAGTCCACCGCTCAAAGGTGAGGCGACTCAATTCGCGAGCCAGACGAGCCTTCAACGCATGGGGATGCACATCCCCCATGGCATGGAGCAATTCTCCCATCTGCTGCTGGCCGGCCCTCACGACGGCGGAGTTGGCATGCCCCGCCGCGGCCACACCGAAGGCGGCGGTGAGATCCAGGTAAGGCCGACCCGCCTCATCCCAAACACGGCATCCTTTGGCCCTCTTCCAGACGATTGGCCAACCCGCATTGGGTTCCAGAAACGTGATGTTCCGCGACTCGTATCGCCGGAGCATCTCCAGGGTGGAGTCTTTAGGTCGGATACTCATCACACGCCGCGTTCATCGGAAGGCCAGATGAACTTGTGCATTTGCAACTGGAACCGGGCCGGCACCCGGTCGGCCACCATGGCTTCCACGAGATCTTTCCGGGAAATCGGATGAAGCCCCTTGGGCACGGGCTTGAGAGCCTTGTCGCGCTGGGATTCCGAGAGCGGAGCCACCCAGGAGAACAAAATCGGACAAACCGGATCGAGCCGATGCTCGAGGATTGTCGCCTTGGCCCACTCGTAGTCCTCGCGGGTTCCGATCACGAACTTCACCTCATCCGTGGCACGAAGTTGGGAAATATTGGCCCAACGATTGCGTTCAACCTCGCCGCTGCTCGGACATTTTAGATCCATGATGCGCCGCACCCGCGGATCGAGCTTGGAAATGTCATGAGCCCCGCTGGTTTCCACCAACACGGTGAAACAATCATCGGCCAAGGTGCGCATTAGGCGAGCGGCATTGGGTTGCAGAAGAGGTTCCCCCCCAGTCAACTCAACCAACGGCAGCTTGTGCTGAGCTGAAGCATCACCCGCATTGACCACCGGCGGAAAATGGGCTCGATCAGGACGAGAAAAAGGTTCTGCCAATCGATGCACCTCAGCACGGATCTCGTCCAAGGAGCGTCGCTTGCCTTCGGTGAAGGCATAGGCTGTATCGCAATAGGAACACCGCAAATTGCACCCGGTCAGGCGCACAAAAACGCAGGGCAGCCCCGCGAAGGTGCTTTCGCCCTGAAGACTTAGATAGATCTCGTTAACGACCAATGTTTCGGCCACGCGGGAAACGTTAACACTCCCGAGGGCCGGAGGACAGGAAGCAGATGTCTTCGAGGTAAGAACCATCCTGAGAGAGCACCTCTCCCGGGTTCAGGCTCTAGCACTGCGGCTAACCCCGGCACTGCAAGCCCCGGAAATATATCTAAATCACATGGTTTCGCGCCGAAACCGCAGGGCCAATCGAAATCCCAGAGTCTCGTTGGGTACCTCCCCGGGGACACCCGCCGCACGGGCCGCAGAGCGGCAGGCCGCGGGGGCAGACTTGAATCCACCGCCCCGATAGGTGGGAGCGAAGCTCCAAATCGGACCGAGAGGATCCACGAAGACCGGGATATTGGTCGGGTAGGAAAAGAACCAAGTCACGCACCACTCAGCCACGTTTCCATGCATGTCCTGAAGACCGAGTCCATTGGCCTCACGCTGCCCGACTGGATGCACCTTTCCCCCGCTGTTGCCAGCATGCCACGCCAAGCTGTCGAGCTCTCCGGCGTAGGCCGCGGGGCTACCGGCCCGACAGGCCAATTCCCATTGCGCCTCGGTGGGCAAATCCCAAACCCAACCCTTAGGCAGGTGTCCTTCGTCCTTCTGTTGCACAGTGAGTCGACGGCAGAATTCTCGAGCTTTCTCCCAGGAGACTTGGGTTACCGGCAAATCCATGCCTTGATTTAGGCTCGAATTGGTCTCCATGAACGCCAGCCACTGACCTTGGGTCAACTCGGTCTCAGCGATGAGGAAACCAGAGGTCAACTGCACTAGATGCTGAGGCTCATCCACCAACCGACCCTGCTCCTGAGGCGGACTGCCCATAACAAACCGAGTGGCGGGAACCCACCTCATCGCCAAGGGGCCCGCCTTAGGCAAAGTCGCTATCCAACGATCCCCAGCGACTCCCCGCGCAACGATGCGCAGCACCTGTTCCTGCTGCTCCGACGGACCGGAGCAACCACTTAACACTCCCAGACACAGCGCGACCGACAGCGCAGTCGCGACACAGCGCGCCCGGGACTGATCAGCAAGGAAGCCAGCAAGATTCATGACCTTTCCTCGCAGCAAATGCAGTGCCTTGTTACCCAGCAAACCGCGCAACCTCTAGGAAGTAGGTAATCGCCCGTCGTCGGGGCTGCATTCCCGATTGCCCTGCCCCGGCCTCGCGTTCAAAGTATTTCTAGAACTAACCATGTCCAAGAAACAGCAATACCGCTTTTGTGTGGGTCCGTGGAACTTCAGCCAGGGTCAGGACCCCTACGGCCCCACCGTCCGCCGCGAGGAATCCTTCGACTGGAAGCTCGCCCAGCTCAAGACCCTCGGCTTCGACGCCATGATGTTCCACGACGACGACGCCGTGTCGGACATCGATGCCAAGTCTGCAAAGCAGGTCCTCCAGGAGGCCAAGGCTTTGAAGAAGCGCCTCGACAACGAGGGCATCGTGGCCGAGATGGTCGCCCCTCGCCTGTGGTTCGCTCCGCAAACCATCGACGGTGGCTACACCAGCAACGATCCGAAGCTGCGCCGCTACGCCATCGATCGTTCCCGCCAGAGCATCGACATCGCCAACGAACTGGGCACCGACATCCTGGTGCTGTGGCTGGCCCGCGAAGGCACCTACCTGCGCGAGTCCAAGTCGGGAACGCGCTCCACCGAACTGTTGGTCGAGGCCTTCGACGCGATGCTCAAGCACGACAAGAAGATCCGGCTGGCCATCGAGCCCAAGCCCAATGAGCCCATGGACCACGCCTACCTGCCCACCACTGGGCACGCCCTAGCCATTGCCCAGCTCACCAAGGATTCCAAGCGAGTGGGCTGCGTCATTGAGTCGGCCCACGCCATCCTCGCCGGCCTCGATCCGGCCGATGAAATTGATTTCGCGATGTCGTTCGGCAAGCTGTGGTCGTTGCACTTGAACGACCAGAACGGCCTGAAGTTCGATCAGGACAAGCCCTTCGGCTCGGCCAACTTGCGCGTGGCCTTCAACCAGATCCGCGCCCTCGAACGCAACGGTTACGGCAAGAAGGGCGAGTTCGTTTGCTTCGACGTGCACCCCTTCCGGACCACCTCCGAGAAGCAGTGGCTCTCGCACTTGTCCAACTCGCGCCGCACCTTCGAGCACCTCTTGGCCAAGGCCAAGAGCTACCCCGAGAAGGAAGCCGCCCAACTCATCGCCGCGCGCAACTACCAGGACCTCGACCAGTTGGTCATCGAGCACCTGCTGGGCGTGCTCTGACCCAATCGGGGTCGCCCCACGCGATCCGATCTGAGCAACCACGCCGGACCTCGCATGCGGGGGCCGGCGTTTTGATGTTCATCCTAGACGATCGCCTGCACGACATCGAAGTCGTGGTCTTTGGTTGCGTCGACAACCGGTCGAGGCATTCCGAGCAGCAGGAACGCCAGCATCAGTAGGAAGGAATTCTTGGTTGGCAGAATGTTGTTCATCCAAGGGGGATTCCGGCGGCGAGCCTTCGAGGGGCGAACTGCACCCGCAACTGCGAAATCCTTTCAGCTTTCAGATCAGCTCTGGCTACCCATTAGCGCGAGGCTCAATCATCCGCCGAGGGTTTTTATCCGCAGGTTTACGCAGATAAACACGGATTCAAATAGCAGAGAAAGAGATCGGTTGTGACCCGTCCACCTTCGGCCCACTCTCTACCGCAGAAATCTGCAAAAATCCGCGTTCATCTGCGGACAAAAGTCCCTGACCCCATGAGCACGCCACCTTACTTCGGCTCTGCCCTCACGCGTGAGGCGATTGTGGACGCACTTTCGGCCCTCTCCGAGGAGCTCGGAAAGCAGGGTGTGATCGGGGAACTCTGTCTCTTTGGGGGCACCGTGATGGTGCTGGCATTCAATGCCCGGCTTTCAACCAAGGACGTGGATGCCATCTTTCATCCGACGACGCTCACCCGTGAGCTGGTGCGGCGGATCGGCGAACAACGGCAACTGCCTCCGGATTGGCTGAACGACGGAGTAAAAGGATTCGTTTCAGCCAGGCACGAAACGACCATGGGCAACCTTCCCCAGTTCCCGCACCTGCGCCTGACCATGCCGGTTCCCGAGTACCTCCTTGCCATGAAGTGCATGGCGTCCCGGGTGGGCGGCACCGACGGTGAGGGATCGGACATCCCGGACATCATGTTCCTGATCCGGCATCTGGGTCTGCAGAACGCGCGTGCCGTGCTGGACTTGGTTGGACAGTATTACCCGGAGAACCGCATTCCAATGCGGACCCAGTACCTGGTGGAAGGCCTCTTTGAGGAAGGGAAATTATGAGACCAAGAAGTTTGGCGGAGGTGGCAGAGCTAACGGCCGCTGGCGACTCCTTTGACCGGTGTCTCGCCAATTTTCTGGATGCGTTCTACGTCGCGCCGAGCGCAACAGCGTTGTCCGAAGTCCCGGTGCTGCTAGCACCCTCGGACCCGGTGACCGGTTGCGTTCGCGACGCGTACCTGGCTGCGACAGCGGAGGAGTTGGCCCGTCGGATGAACTTTCCCAGTCCCGCGTGGGCCCTTGCCGAAGATCGACGACTACATCGCCCCTGGTTTGCCTCGCCTTTGGCAGCGCTCCGGGCCGTGCTGCTTCTGGAAAGCCCGGCAGGATTCCGTTCCCGAAATCTTTTCGTCAGCGACAACGCCCTGTCTCGTGCTTAGGCCGAGGGCTCGGAGTAACCCGGCCGATCGCCCTCCGGTGGCGAACTGCACCCGCAACTCCGAAATCCCATCGGCTTTCGAATGGGCACGGGCAGATTGATCGTGAAAACCTGCAGAAATAAACTTCCCCGACCACGCCATCTACGCCGCCTTCAACGGGCGGGTCTTCGCCCTGGATCGTCGCGATGGGAGCATTCTCTGGCGATGGACAACCCCCAAAGGTGGAAACTTCGTGACACTGCTTCCCGATGGCGACCAGTTGCTGGTGTGCTCCAACGGTTATCTGTGGGCCTTGCGCGCCGAGGATGGGATATGCCTATGGAGCCAACCGTTCAAGGGCGAAGGCACGGGAATCCCCTTCTTGGCCAGCCCCAGATCCGGCTCCGAAACCCAGACGACGAATGCCATGGCGGTCCTGGCCGCAACCTCCGCCGAGGAAGAACGGAGGCGGCAATCGTCGTCCGCTTCCAGCACCGCCAGCACGTCGTGATTCTCACCGTTTCGAAGAACGATTCACCTTCGCGATCGCGCCTCTTTCGGATGAAGAGACCGGCACCGAATCGCGGACCAAGCGCAACCGACGCTCACCACCGGATTTTGTCCGGGAAGAACTCTCGGATGAGGTCTTCGTAGTACGGACGCAAGGCCACTTCATCGGGCTTGCTGTGGCTCTTGGTGTAGAGGTCGTAGGGATTGAAACGGTTCACCCACGGCAACAGCGCCTGGTCCTTGTCATTGAGCAAGTGCGCGTACTCCGATTCGCGGTGCCAGGGATAAAAGCTGTGGTAGCGCAGCATGGCCAACCCCTCCTCGGGCAGGTAGTCGCGGCAGACGTGGTAAATGTACTCGTCGTGACCCCACGACAGCGAAACCTTGTCCAAGCCGCATCCGGGCTCATACACACCATTGGGCGTGTTGTAGCGCGGGTCTTTGCTGTCGGGATTGGCCTCGAAGAACTTAGGGAAAACGATCTTTGGCGAATAAGCGCAACCCGTGGGAAAAGTATCCCCCACCACGGCCCACTGCGGCTCACCCCAAAGGCAGAGGATCTTGCCCAAGTCGTGCACGAAGCCCGTGAGGATCATCCAGCGGGGCTGCCCATCGCGGCGCAAGTGCTCAGCGGTCTGAAGCAGGTGCTGCAACTGCGTCATGTCGGTGTCCGGATCCGAATCGTCGATGAGTTGGTTGAGGTACTCGGCCGCCTCCCAGACGCCCATGGTCATCCGGTTCAGACCGAGATATTCCTTCCGCTTGGCCTGACCAAACTCATAGGTCTGAAAAGTATGATTCAGTCGATAGAACTCCCGCACCGTCGGCCGGGCGTCGGCTTCGTAGTTGCGGAACTCCATCTCCTTCTTGTCCGGTGCATGACCCACCGCCGGTTTCCCAGACTCTGTGATCGCCGCCGGCCCATTGGGCTCTGGATAATGCTGAACGACGAACTCTTCCCATTCCCCAATGTGTTGGAGTGGCTTCTTAAAGGCTTCGGTCTCGATCGGATTCATCGTTGAAGAATGCTGGGTGCGTTTCTCCGGCCAATCAGGCCGAGGGCACAAGCAGTTTGTTGTCTAAGCGGCCCCCTGAATTGTCCTGCCCTATTCGCCCAAGATCTGTTTGAAGGGCGGGTTTAAGAGTTCCTGCGCCGCCGGTTGGTTCATGTTTTCGGTGGTGATGAGCATGACGCTGGTATCCACACGCTTCTCCACCTTCTTGCCCTGAATGTGCTCCACAAGCGTCTTCACTCCCAGGTAACCCATCTTCACGGGATCCTGCACCACCAGCGCCTGGACATCGCCATGGCGAAGGTCGGCCACCGACTGGGAACCCGAGTCGAAGCCCACCATCACCACCTTGCCACCAGCGCGACCAATTTCCCTCAGCGCCTTGGTCATGGCGATCGTGGCGGTCTCGTTGGGGCAGAACACCCCATCCACAGCCTGACCATGGCGATTGAGAAGATTCTGCGAGGCTTGGTAGGCTGTTTCCCGGGTCGGACCCGCGTACTGGTCGGCAGAGATGAGCTTGAGGTCGGGATAGGCCTTGAGGGCGTCGAGGAATCCGGCCTCGCGGGCCTCAGTGCTGGCGCTGCCCACCTGATACCGCAGCAAAATGATGCGACCCTTGCCACCCAAGCGCTTGGCCAAGTAGTCGCCGGCGATGCGACCGCCCTTGAAATTATCGGTGGCCACGAAACTCACCTGCTGATCGCTCTTGAGGTCGGAATCGAAGATGACCACCGGCACTCCGGCCTTCACCGCGCTGCGCACGGGGTTCACCAGCGCCTGCGAATCGAGCGGAGCCAGCACGATACCGCTGACATTGCGGGCGGTGAAGTTCTCGACCACCTGAATTTGCTGGTCGCGGTCATCCTCACGGAGCGGGCCCTTCCAAAACAACTTCACCGGGGTCCCGGCCGCAGTGAGTTCCCGCTCAGCCTTCACCGCTCCCGCATGGACGGATTTCCAGAACTCATGGGTGGTGCCCTTGGGAATGACGGCAATGGTCAACTCCTTGGCGTAGACGACACTGCTCAAAACCAGACTGGCCAGCAGACCGAGACGGCGGGGGTTCATGATTTGGAAGGATGCCGGGACGGGCCCACGGCGGAAGTCAAAAGCGATGGCAAATCCCCGAGACCAGACCGGCGAATCGCTGTCCTGCGGAATCTATCAACGCACGATGGCCAGAAACGATGGAAGCGTGAGCCGGCCTTCCTCGTCAGAACCACCGCCACCTGCCAAAGTATTCGCACCGTGCCCACCGACCGGTTTCACCTCCATGACGATGTGCTGCTTGATGCCCGGCGGGCCGTATGGCTTCCGCGCAGTCGAAGCTTGGCCGTCGCGGACCTGCACCTCGGAGAGGCCTGGGCGCGCCGCGCACGCGGGCAGTTAATGCCGCTTGGAATTGTCGACACCACGGTGACCCGGCTGAGAGCTCTCCTGGAAAGTTACCGGCCCGAACGCCTGATCCTACTGGGCGATATCGTCCACGCCGCCCTGCCCATAGACGGCATCCAGCGAGCAGTCCAGGAATTGGCATCCCTGGAGCACGAGGGATTGGTCCTAGAGTGGTGCCTGGGCAACCACGACCGTCAATTGCCCCGACAACTGGAGCGTTGGGGAATCACGGCACGGACCGTTCGGCAGGTGAATCTGCCCGAAGCCATCTTGTTGCATGGAGATCAACCGCCGGAACTCGCTGGTCCCGAGCGCCACGCCTCATCGTGGAGGATTCAAGGTCATCTGCACCCTGCTCTGGTGCTCGATGACGGCATTGCTTCCCGGGCCAAGGTGCCTTGTTTCTTAGTAAACCCTGGGCGATTGGTCCTGCCCGCCTTTTCAGAAATGGCCGCCGGCAGCACGGTGGACCGAAGGGGGATTCCACAAGGCCTCGGCGAGGAAGATCGCTTCGAGAGCGCCATTGCCTGCCTGGGTCCCCGATTGCTGCGGATCCCATTCGCCCGCTAAGCATCAGGCAACTGCGGGTTCTCCCGTCCGACAATTAAAGCTCCTGATGAGACTCCGGAGAACAGAGGCTCCAAGCTCTGCAGACCCTGGGGGCCTATTTCCAACGATCCCGATCTGGATTCCATCTTCAGTGCGTCATCGTCCAACCGGCTGTCACCAAGCCTTTGTAGCCACCGATGAGAGATCGAACATTCAGATAACCCATCTTCTGAGCGGCATCGCAGGTCAGGGCACTGCGGTATCCCCCACCACAGTACATCACGATCTCCGCCGACTTGTCGGGATAGCGGGCCTCGATGTCGCGCTCCAAGATACCCTTGCCCAGGTGGCTCGCCTGCACAGCGTGTCCGGCAGCCCACTCGCTCTCCTCGCGAACATCCAACAACACCAATCCGGGGTTGGTCTTGAGACGCTCGCTCAAGGCTTCGATAGACAACTCTTGGATGCGAGTCTGAGCATCCTCGACCAAATGGAGAAAACCGGGAGCGTGATTCATGCGAACCAAATCCTCTGGCAACCCAGGCACCGACGAAAAGCCGTTTTGTGCAAGAATTCCAAACTGCGTCGGACTTCAACATTGAGTTTTTCGACCCAGATACCGAACGTATCACCTCATCCAGTTCTCATGAGCACACTTGCGCGTTTCCTGCCTCTGGTCATCGCCACCGCAACCGCCTTCGCCGCTGGCGTCGGTTATGACAACACCCCTCAAATCCCGGGGCAAAAGTGGAAGGTCCACGACAAAAACCGCCCCAACCCGCCCATCGTAGAACCGGGTGAGTCCTTCAGCCATCAGGCCCCGGCCCCGGCCGACGCCGTGGTCCTCTTCGACGGCAAAGACCTTTCCAAGTGGAAGGGCGGCAAAGACGGCAAAGCCCCCTGGAAGGTCGAGAACGGCTATTTCGAGGTCGTAAAGGGCACTGGCGACATCCAGACCCAAGAGAAGTTCAAAGACTTTCAGCTTCATTTCGAATGGTCCGCCCCGAATCCCCCCAAGGGTGAAAGCCAGGGCCGCGGCAATTCCGGACTCTTCCTGCACGGCCTCTACGAGGTCCAGGTGCTCGACGTGTACAACAACAAGACCTACGCCGACGGTCAGGCCGGTGGTCTCTATGGCATGTGGCCCCCGCTGCATAACGCCATGAAGAAGCCCGGCCAGTGGAACACCTACGACGTGATCTTCGAAGGCCCGCTGTTTGATACCGAAGGAAAAGTGACCCGCAAGGCCTCCGTCACGGTCCTGCACAACGGCGTGGCCCTGCATCACAAGCAGGAGTTCAACGGTCCCAGCGGCCACCAGAACACACCGAAATACTTCAAGTACGACGGCACGGGACCCATCCGTCTGCAAGACCACGGAGATCCGGTCCGCTTCCGCAACATCTGGATCCGCCCGCTCGGCGAATACGATCAGCCGGAGAAGTGATCTAGGCGACCTAGTGTCTTAAATCGCACGAAAGCCCGGGCATCCGCCCGGGCTTTTTGCGTCAACGATTTACAGAAGACCCTACCACGAGAGCTCAGAGCCTGCCGCTCAATCCATTCAATGGGTCAATACAGCCAACGGCGGATCCCAGAGGCTTCATTGAGTTCGACGCCTTGACGACGGAAGGCCCAGCACATGTAGCTGACGGTTACAAAATAGGAGGCCGGCACCCGGTTGGCTGCGGTGATCTTCACCCCCAGAAGCGTCGTCTTGCCGCCAAAGCCCATGGGGCCGATCCCTAATTCGTTGGCCGTCTTCAGCACATCCTGCTCCAGCGCATCCAGAGCGGGATCCGGGTTGCGGTCCTCCAGAGTGCGTAGGAACTGAGTCTTGCTCAGGGCATAGCCGGTCGATCGATCCCCCCCGATGCAAATCCCTAAAATGCCCGGACCACAGCCCTTGCCCTGCGCCTGCAACACGGCATCGAGGATGACCTTGCGGCACCCGTCGAGATCCCGGCTGGCATGCAGCTTCTCCAGCGGCAACGAATACTGAGCCCCTACATTCTCACAACCTCCGCCCTTGAGCATCAGACGCACCTGAACCTCGGACGAACGATGCTGATGGAAATGGACCGACGGAGACCCCGGACCGACGTTGGTTCCATCATTCTTACCCGTCACTGAATCCACCGAGTTCTGACGCAGGTAGCCTTTGCGGGTGGCCAACGTCACCGCCTCACAAGCGGTCTCCTCAAAAGTGATCTGGTCGAACCCCACCGGACAGTCCACGTAGAAGAGCACGCTGCCGGTGTCCTGGCAGAGCGGCTGGGACTTCCTCTTCGCCAGCTCGATGTTTTGCTCGATAATTTTCAGAGCACTCTCGGCGATGGTCCCCTTCTTCTCGGACTCCAGAGAACGGACCAACGCCGCATTCACATCATCCGGAATTTCGGCAGACGAGCGGCGGATCAATTCAACCAGCGAATCAAGCAACGCGGACATGGCGGAGCAAACTACGGAGACCTCCCCCCCACGTCAACGCAGCCGGGAAGCGGTCCGGGCAGTTCACCCACCACCGCCCCCTATTCCAAATCCCCATCGACATTCAACCCGTCCCCAATACACACACACCGACCACACACCGGCGGCAGCGGGGTTGCACCGTAGCGAGCATTGGATCGCAGCACCCAAATCCCCATCGCGCGTCAGCGCGAAAGCTCAAACCTCCCGCACGATCCCTGCGAGCGCAGGTCCAACCCCGCTGCCCCCCCAAGAACGCACTCCTTCGATCTCCACAAACAACTTTTCCCCGCCGCACCGTGGAAGTCCTGCAAACCGCAGTTGGTCAACCGAATCGATCCTGCATAAGATTGCCACGTCTGATGCGCCTCCTCGACCGCTACCTGCTCCGGGAACTCCTGCTGCCGCTGGGCGTCTGCCTCAGCGGCTTCACGCTGTTCTGGATCGCTTTCGACCTTCTGGGCGACATGACCCGCTTCCAAAAGGCTAGCCTGGTAGGGGTAATGGAGTACTACCTCTGGGGTCTGCCTGATTTGCTCAATACCACCCTGCCCATCGCGCTGCTGCTGTCGCTGCTGTACACCCTGACCAACCACGCCCGATATCATGAATTGACGGCCATTCGGGCGGCCGGGATCAGCCTGTGGCGGACCATCGTGCCCTATCTCGCCGTCGGGTTGTTGCTCTCGCTCGCCCTGTATTGGAGCGGAGAGAATCTCATGCCGCAGGCCAAACGCCGCCAGGACAACCTGACCTCCAAAAAATCCAGCAGCGATAAACCCAACGAAGCATGGCAATCCCAGTTCCACTTTGAGAATCAGACCGACCGCCGCTCGTGGAGCATCAGTCGTTTCCTGCCTGCCACCGGCGACATGGTCGGAATCCGTCTGTTGATGCCACTAGGAACCGGAGCCCATCGCGAAGTACGAATTCCTTCTGCCCTGTGGACCACCGGCGCCTGGAACTACTCGACGGCCGGCGAACGTCTGTGGCGCAGCACCGAGGACACCGATCCCGCCCTCCGCGAAACCCGCTTCACCCCAATTCCCACCCTGCCGGGCACCAACCAATGGCTGGCTTGGCCCGGTTCGCTGCAGACCTTCACCAACGGGGTGATCACAACCAACATCGTCTTCCACGACCCGACCACCCAAATCAACTGGTCGGCCACCTCGTTTGATACCCGAAGCGGTGAGCTCATCGGTTTAGTGATCCAAGAACCCATTCGCCCGGGCGCCCAACGCCAATTCCTCGCTGATGGTGCGGCGTGGACAGGCTCGACCTGGCGCTTTACCAACGGCAACGAGTACGTCTTCAGAAATCATCAAGACCGCGAGCCCCTCTGGCTCCCCGGGGTGGAATTCCTCAAAGAACTCAATGAGACCCCGGACATCATCCGCAGCGAATTGCGCATCGCCGATTTCAACCGAGCCAAAGTCATTCAGAGACCTCAATTGACGCTGCAGGAAATCGTCGACTACCAACAACTGCACCCAGTGCTTAAGCCCGACCTGAAGGCGTGGCTCGACACCCAGTTCCACGCACGACTGGCGGCACCCTGGACTTGCCTGGTGGTCGTGATCATCGCCGTGCCATTTGCCGCTCCATCCGGGCGCAGAAATTTGTTCTTCGGAGTCGCCGGCAGCATTGGCTTGGCCTTCATCTTCTTCGTGGTCCAACGCGTGGGTTTCGCCATGGGTCAGAATGGGATCGTTCCGGCGTGGCTCGGCGCCTGGTTGCCCAATCTCGTATTCAGCGTCACCGGCCTCATTCTTACCGCGAGGGTCCGGTAACATCATGAATCCTGTGATTGAGCCCAACTCCACCCTCGACCTCCAGGCCCGCCTCTCTCGCTTGGAGTCGCTCCACCGGACCTTGCAGCGAGTGTACTCAACCCTCGATCTGCGAGAGTCACTGCAAATCCTGCTCGATGAAGTGGTCCGCCTGATGGAAAGTAACTCGGGTTCAATCTGCCTGATTAATCCGACCAGTGGCTTCCTCGAAATCGAGGCCACCAGCGGCCTCCCCGGACACGCCAACCAATTCCGACTCCGCTTGGGCGAGGGCATCACCGGCGAGGTGGCCCGATCCGGGCGCACGCTGCGCATCGACGATGTCTCGAAGGAACGCCGTTACGTCCCCTTGCGGGACGGGGTGAGTTCAGAATTGGCCGTACCCTTGCGCGTCGGCGAAGAGGTACGCGGAGTGATTAATGTCGATTCTGACCGGCTCAACGCCTTCTCCCTAGAACAACAGACCCTCCTCGAAGAACTCGCATCACTGGCCTCTCCAGCCATCCGCAACACCTGGTTGTACGAGTCGGCACGCCAACGGGCCGGGTTGCTGGAATCCCTCCTAAAGGTGGGCCAACTCATCAACTCCACCCTCTCGGTCGACGACGCCCTCACCGTCATCACCCGCGAGGCCCGGGTCCTGATGAGGGCCAAGATGTGTTCACTGATGATGGTAGACCCCTCGGGCGAATGGCTCGACCTCCGAGCCCATGATGGAGCGGGCAAGGCCTACGCTTCCAAACCGCGGGTGAGCCTGGCCGAAAGTGTGGTAGGCATCGTCGCCCGGCGGCGCAAACCGCTCCAGGTCGAAAACGTGCAGGTGTCGGGTAGCTACCAGAATGTCAGTGTAGCCCGACTCGAAGGACTCGTATCACTCTTAAGCGTTCCCCTGCTCTTCTCGGGAAAGGCAGTCGGCACCCTAAACATCTACTCGGGCGAGCCTCATCTCTTCTCGGACGAAGAAGTCCGCACTCTTTCGACCTATGCCGAACTGTCGGCCCTGGCTCTCGAAAAAGCCCGCCTCTACGACCGCATCGTCTCCGTCGAAGAGGCCCTCCGCCAAAGCGAACGCCTCAGTGCCCTGGGACTCTTGGCTGCCGAGATCGCCCATGAAATTCGCAATCCACTGACAGTGATGAAGATGCTTCACCACTCGCTCGACCTGCACTTTGGTCCCGGTGATCCCCGCCAAACCGATATCCGCATCATGGGCGAGAAGATGGATCACCTCAACCGCATCGTGGACCGGGTCTTGGACTTCGCCCGTGGCGCCGAACCCCATTTTGAAGAGGTCAACGTGAACCAGGTCCTGGACGACTTGCTCATGCTGACCCGGGTCAAACTCCGTTCGGCCGGCATCGAGCTAGTCCGAGAACTGGATTCGGACCTACCGGTATTGATGGCTGACGCCACTCAATTGGAACAAGCGTTCCTAAATCTCACCCTCAATGCCGTCGAAGCCATGCCCGAGGGAGGCCGCTTGAGCATTCGATCCCGGGCTCTACCGCTTCTCCGGAAGGGGCCGGCAACCCATGTGTTGGTTCGGTTTCGAGACAGCGGCATCGGCATGACTCGGGAGCAGGCTCAGAATGCCTTTTCATCGTTGTTGCAAACCTCCAAACCGCGCGGCAACGGCCTGGGCATGGCGATTGTCGCCCGCGTAGTCGAGACCCACCGCGGTCAGGCCCGTGTCCGTTCTAGCCCCGGCCGTGGCACAACCATCAGCCTAGTCTTCCCCGTTTCCCGCTGAAGATCCCCGTGCGGTTCCGGACCGCTCGGAGATCGATCCCTACTTCGAAGCGAATCCGTAGAGCTTGATCGGCATCGAACCGCATCCCGAATGGGGGATTTCTGCTGTCGCGCCGGTCGATTTGACGATTCGATCAATGCGTGGCGGTTCACTTCACGATTCTGGGCAGCGGATCCGGCGGCAATTGCGCCTACCTCGAGGTCGGAGAAACCCGCCTGCTCATCGACGCGGGCTTCAGCGCCAAACAAATCCGGGAACGATTGGCCTCGATCGGACGGGTTCCCGAGGGGCTCACAGGAATTCTCATCACCCACGAGCACGGCGACCACATCAAGGGATTGGGAACTTTGGCCGAGAAAACAGGCACGCGGATCTATGCCAACCGCTTCACCCACGAGGCCATTCGACGGGAATTCTCCTCGGCTCGACTCGATACGGCTACCTTCGAGACCGGGGCAACGTTCACCCTAGGCGATGTCGAGGTTCGCACATTCAGTGTCCCCCACGATGCAGCCGATCCAGTGGGGTTCCTCTTGGCCACCCCGGCCGGGAATATCGGCTTCCTGACCGACCTGGGGCATGCCACCAAGCTCATTCTCGAGCGGGTGAAACCTTCGAACCTCCTCGTGCTTGAGGCGAACTACGACGTGAAGCTGCTTCAAGACGATACCCGACGCCCGTGGAGCACCAAGCAGCGGATCGCCAGTCGGCACGGGCATCTTTCAAACCATGCGGCCTCTGAAGTGGCCACGGCCATCCTCCACGACGGCCTGCGTCGTATCTACCTTGGCCACCTTAGCCGCGACTGCAATACCCCAGAACTGGCCCGCAAAACGGTCGGAGCCGCCCTGGAAGCGGCCGGTGCCAACCATGTCCAACTCGAAAACACATCTCAGGACACCCCCTGTCCCACGGTGACCTTGTAAGCCTTCCGGGGATCCTTTATTTCCACCCACCTTCGGATTCACCCTCTTCAGGCGGAGACCGTTCCGGCCGGTGATTCCGGGGTTTGGGTCTCCACCCAGCGGGCCATTAGCCACAATAAATCGCTCAGTCGGTTGAGGAAGATGAGGATCTCGTGGTTCTCTACTTCGCCGGAATCGCGCAGAACAAAGACACGACGTTCGGCTCGGCGGCAAGTGGTCCGGGCCACGTCCAGCGCCGCGGAGTGGAGGGTCATCCCCGGCGTGGCCCACCCCTTGAAGGTAATGCTCTGGGCCTCGATTTGAGCCACCAGCGCATCGAGCTTGGCGGTCAGGGTCGGCGTCACCGCCTGAAACCCGTCGGTCAGGTAGCGCTGGGTGTCTTCTTTAGCCGTCGCCAATTCGCCCATCAAAATGACCAGATCCTTCTGGATGACCAGCAAGTTATCCCGAATGAAGGCATCGACGGTAGTCGCTCGAGCCATTCCGATGGCGGCATTCAGCTCATCGACCGAACCATAGGCCTCAACCCGCGGATGGGCCTTGGCAACCCTGCGGTTGTACATCAGGCCGGTGGTTCCAGAATCCCCGGTGCGGGTGGCAATACTCATGCGGCGAAAGAGTGGACGCGATGCCGCGCCGCGCAACCGAATCAGCCGGATTTTTTGAGGGTATTACCTCCACTTAGAACCACCGCCCGTTTTTGCCGCTGCGGTGGCAGAAGGTCCGATTCCCGGGCCGCTCGGGCATGGCTGCGCGCAGAATCCCCCCGTTGCCGAGCCTCGTCGATCAGCATCCAGGCGTAGTGGATTTGGGTCTCTTCAGCGGAAGTTCGACCCACCCACAGAATCCGCACCAGCAAGCTCTCGGCGTCTGAGAAACGCTGGTGATTGATTAAGGCTAATGCGTGGTTGATCTGACAGGAAACCGACTCTGGCGAACGATTGAGCAATTCCAGAGTCAACCGAGCTGTCTCTGCAGGCTCCCGGCCAAGGGCGATCATCACGGCGGCATGATTGTGTCGGTACACCGGGTTGGTCGGTTCCAATTGGTAGGAATGCGCGACGGCCTCCGCCAGCGTATCCATGTCTTGGGTCTCGGCAGCAACGCTGGCCAACTCAAACCAGAAAGTGGAATCCTTGAGAAAGTCTTTTTCTACCCGACGAAGCAAGGTCGTGGCTTCCTGAGAACGGTTGGCCCGACGCAAGCCCGCGACCATCCGAGCCACCAGCACGGCGTCCGGGATCGGGCATTCTGCAATCCGCGCGAAGTCTGCTGCGGCATCCAAGTCGCGCCTCAGGCTCAGGTCGATTTGGCCGTCTAGGTAGCAACTGTAGGCGCTCATTCGGCCGGCCAGCGAACTTTCACCTCGCATGGCGATGGCTATTTGTCGCAAACGATTCCAGTCCTGACGCTGCAGGAGCAGTTCGGCCGTCGCCAACCACAGATCTGGCGCATACGGAAACACCTTCACCTGTTCCAATCCCAATTCAACGGATCGATCTGTAAGGCCAAAGGCCTGAAAGGCTTCCATCAATCCAGTCGCCTCACCCGGACTGGCCGGAGCCCGTTGGAACGATTTAAGACGATTCATCACCTCGGACGAGCGCCCGGTGCGCGCCAGCAAGCGCCACAGACCCAAATGATCGGCCAGTGATTCTTCGTGTCGCTCCATTCGCCGAGCAAGGGTTTGCTCATAGCCAGTGGCTTCCCCGAGTTGCTCAAACACCATGAGCAACAACTGCGAGGCTTCCGCGTGACGCAGGGGGTCTGTCTCTGCGGCCAGCAATCGATCGCGGGCCGCCGCCATTCCGGTGATAGGGCCCCAACCGGCCTCCCAGGCTGGACCAATGAGAGCCATAGGATCCGTCGCCATCAGGGCCTGCTTTTGCCGATGCCAGAGCTCCTCAAAGCGATCCATGCGCCGCGCCAAAAACAACGAGCGGGCAAACCAACCATTCAATTCACCGGTGTTGTGAGCGGCCAGATCGCGCAGAAGAGCCACGGTGGCATTGTAGTGGCCTGCGTGGTCGAGAAACCGGGCAAAACGCACAACTTCTGAGGAATTGGTCGCCGATCGTTTGAGCAACTCCACGCCGCAGGCATATCCGAAGCGCACGTCTTCTTGGGTCCATTTCTGGGCTCCCGAAAGGAGCTCTAGCGCACCCTGTCGAGCCTCCAAACTGGCCGGGTCATTGGCCAAGGCGGTCTTCCAGGCCGTGACAGACTCGGGGAGCTTTCCTGCAAGTCCGGTCGCTCGCGCAGTCTGGATCAATGCTCGAGATTGAAACTTGTCGAGCAGGCTGACTCGATCCGGCGGGTCGATTTCCGGGGTAGAGACCACAAACAAGGGGGTCACCGCCACCAAGACCGATCCTACCAATGCGGCCACAGCGATCGCCGCCCAGCGAAACCAACGGTCAGTGACGAGAACTCGCAACAAACTGTTCTCAATGGGTTCAATACTGTCCTCTTCGAGATCGGGCTTCTTTGAACCCAGCGGATCAGGCGGGGTTCCTGACGAACCCGGTGTCCCAGAAATCATTTACTTTGCATCGGCAACCATCAGGATTTTTGAAGTGCTAATTGCTTCGATCGTCGTCCGCGGGACGAGGACAGCGGGTATTAGGAGAAATTCTCCAGGTCGAACTTCACGCTGAAACTCTCCCAATCGCACTCGGGTGATGCCCGAGACACCCCCCAGGACCCTCGGCCCATTTCCCAAATCCGAGCCCCGGGTGGCCCCGGATGCGAGACACAGCAAATCGACCGAGAACAAACGATGGCGCACCAGCGGTCGAAGAGACACTCCCGGTGCCACGGCCGACCAGAACTCTGGAATAAGCTCCGAATGGGTGTCGGAAAAGTCGATGGATTCTAGGGCTGCCTGTCGGTGCAACTCTCGAGGTTTGCCATCTAGGCCGATACGATTCCAGTCAAACACCCGATAGGTGGTGTCGGAATTTTGCTGAATTTCGAAAACTAGGTTCCCGGCACCCAGGGCATGAGCCCGGCCGCTGGGCAGGAACATGGCATCACCGGCCCGGATCGGGTGGCGGTGGAAGCACTCTGCAACAGAACCGTCGTCCAACCGTCGGACAAACTCCGCACGAGTGACTCCACTGCGAAGCCCCACATAAATCTGAGCGCCCGGATCGGCCTCCGCGAAATACCACATCTCGGTCTTAGGCTCACCGCCGAGGGCCAATGCCTTCTCCGCCGGAGGGTGAACCTGAAGAGAAAGGTCTTCGCGGCAATCAAGGATTTTGACGAGCCACGGGAAGCGCTCGCCCGATGCCACGGGCCGACCCATCAGTTCCTGACCACGATGCTCCATCAGGTCCCGAAGCGAGGTTCCGGCCAGAGGCCCTTCCGCCACAATCGACTGCCCCTCGGGTCGATCAGAAATCTCCCAGGATTCACCAATCGGTACTCCGGTTGGCAGGGATTTTCCCCACTGCGCTTCCAGCTTGCGCCCGCCCCAAAGACGCTCCTTGGGCAGAGGCCTGAAAACCAGGGGAGTCTCTAACATCAGGCCGCCGCGGTATTGGGTTCAGTGAAGTGACCAAAGGCCCGGAATTTAGCATACCGCGAGGCCAGACGCTGCGCCGGTGTTTGCGCCTGCACTTCGGCCAAGTGTCGCAGAAGTCCCTGCCGCAGCGTGACGGCTGTTGCCTCAAGATCCAGATGGGCTCCGCCCAAGGGTTCCGAAAGCACCTCATCCACCAAGCCGAGAGAACTCAAATCACTGGCCGTGATTTTCAGCGCCGCCGCCGCTTTCGGGGCTGCTGTTCGATCCTTCCACAGGATGGCCGCACAGCCCTCCGGACTAATCACCGAGTAGTAGGCGTTTTCCAGAATTAATACCCGGTCGGCCACACCAATGCCCAAAGCTCCCCCGGACCCTCCTTCACCGATGACACAAGCGATGATAGGCACCTCGAAGGTCATCATTTCGCGCAAGTTCACGGCGATAGCCTCAGCGATATGGCGTTCTTCGGCACCAATGCCTGGGTAAGCCCCGGCCGTGTCGATGAGAGTGACAATGGGCAGACCAAACTTGTCGGCTATCTTCATCAGGCGAAGGGCTTTGCGGTATCCCTCGGGATGCGCCGAGCCGAAGTTGCGTAAGATGTTTTCCTTGGTGTCGCGGCCCTTCTGTGTGCCGATCACCACCACCTTTTCGCTGCCGAGTCGTGCAAACCCAGCGACCATCGCCCGATCGTCCGAGTAGAGCCGATCGCCATGCAATTCTTCGAACTCACTGAACGTCGTCTTAAGATAATCCAGCGTGTATGGACGCCGAGGATGGCGCGCCAACTGAACCCGCTGCCACGGCGTCAAGTTTGAATACAGCTGCCGCTGGGCCTCTTGGATCTTATTCTCCAGCAGGTGAATCTCCTCTTCCCAAGAAATCCCCAGTGAGGGAGTGGCCGGCTGGGAACGCAGTTCGTCGAGCTTGCGCTGGAGTTCGGCGATGGGTTTTTCGAAATCGAGAAAGTGTCTCATTGTCGGGGCATCCACCCCTGTTGTTAAGGTTAAGGAGCCACCTCTGGAGTCGCAACGGTGGAGTTGAGCGCCCCTCCTGCTGTTCATTTTCTGTCTTCCGCCGGCAGGATCCGTTCGCGACCATCGCTTCGCAATGAAACGCCGATCGACTGCTAAGACTCCCACCAAAAAGTCTCAGAACGACTCCCTCCCACGCCCCTTCTCGTCCATTGTGGTAGATGGCATCGAACGCGCACCCAGCCGCGGCATGCTCTACGCCACCGGGTTTACGAAGGAGGATTTTCAGAAGCCTCAGATCGGCGTGGCTTCCACCTGGAGCATGGTGACGCCATGCAACATGCACATTGATCAACTGGCCGTCAGTGTCACTCAGGGCATCAATGAAAACGGTGGAAAGGCCGTGGTGTTCAACACCATCACCATCTCGGACGGCATTTCCATGGGCACCGAGGGC
>SXGR01399154.1_pt1 | contig 32400 bp, 27 predicted proteins | sample 3174711 | NCBI WGS metagenome assembly SXGR01 (sample SAMN11356860, study PRJNA531348) | freshwater metagenome | isolation source: freshwater sample F1-60 | place: China: Fuxian Lake, Yuxi | collected 2017-12-25 | reverse complement strand
GATTGAATTTTTGAAATTAAAAATTTTCCAATTTTTGCTTCTGGTAAAAAGAGTCTTACGATTTTTTTGAAACACAAGTGACTTGAGGTTCTGAAAGGAAACCAAAAAGTTCTGTGAATCCTCGTTCCTGTGAATATCGAAGATGGTTTACAGGATGACCTTTTAAATCTAGTTCTGGAGGAAAGAAATGTTCAGGATCTTCCTGGTGCTGATGCTGCTTCTCGGAAGCAGCTGTGGAAACGAAGAAACCTTCAACAACGACATCCTCACCCAGAGTGAGTCTGGCGTCATCGAAAAGGAAGTGGGAGGCTCCACGGTCGACTTCAAGGTTCCTATTTCTGGGGCGTACGAGTGGCAAGTGACCCAGTCGTGGGCGGATCACTGTGAGGAGTGCAATACCAAGGGGTACGACAAGCTCAGCTCGATCTACAAAGACTTCTGTGCCCTCTCACATTCTGAGATTCCTGCCAACGAGGGATGCATTGAGTACTGCAAGTACTCCTGGGACTTCAACCTGTCACAGTCCACCGACCTGGGTAAGCCAGTCTTGGCATCAGGCAATGGAGTAGTGAAGAAGATCAACACTAATCCAAACGGAAGTGGATGGGGCAACTTCGTAGTTCTTGATCATGGAGATAACCTCTGTACGCGCTATGCGCATCTTCAAACGGATTCCATTCTGGTTGAAGAAGGTGAGGAGGTTTGTCAGGGACTGAAACTCGCAGGAATCGGTGGAACTCCCAACTTCTCCCCACATCTGCACTTCCAATTCGAGAATTGTGACACAAAGGTGCCAATTGCCAGAGGCTTCACGGACGGAAACGGCATTCCGAAGTGTACGATCGGAGATGACATCAAGACCAACGGCGTCTACACCTTCCTCAAACTCACCAACGTCGAGCGCGAGAGCTGTGACGATGACGAGGAGGAGGCCTTCGGCGAGGCGGAGTTGCCGGAAAACAACGGCTGGGTCGAGAGCGAGTGCGGGACGTTTGACGGGTGTCCGCTGAATCCCAATTGCGGCAAGCAGGCGGGACACAAATTCGGCGATCACAACAAACTGAGCACGCTCGTTGCGGACGCGGCGGGCTACCTCTACCAGGAGTGTGCGATCCAGGGAAAAAACGACGGAAAACTGCATCCGGAAGACAAGATCACCCGGGCGGAGGCGCTGAAGATTGCGCTGTATCTGTTCGGGATGATGGACGGCTGTGACGACGAGGTGCCGTTCACCGACGTGGGCGAGAACGACTGGTACTACGAGGTCGTGGCCTGCGCTGTGGATCACGGAATTGTCGACACGAAGAACAAGAACTTCAATCCAAATCAGGAGGTGAATTTCGTCGAGGCGGCGAAGTTCCTGGTGGAAGCGGCGGATGACGCCAACGTTATCACGATCAAGAGCGGCGGCGACGAACTGCCGAAGATCGATCCGTCCCACTGGGGCCACAAGTACGTCCAGACGATTTACGAGTACGGAGGAATCAGTTCTACGGCGGAAAAATATTCGGCGGATCAGAAGATTCCGCGCGGCGAGTACATCATCATGGCGGCTTCGTTGTCGCCGTGCTTCTGCGGAAACGTGCAGTGCGAAGATGGCTGCCAGTGCAATCAGGAGACGTTTGCGTGCAGTGATCCGAATGACAATTCGCCGGGCGTCGGCGGCGGTGGTGGTGGCAACACCAGTGAGAATCGTCCGCCTGAAGATGAGGAAGAGGAGGATATAGAAGAAGAATTCGAAGAAGAAGAAGAAGAATTCGAAGAAGAAGAAGAAGAGGTCGAGGAAGAGCCGGAAGAAGAATTTCCGGAGCTGACGCTTCAGTGCCAGACCGATGAGGTTGAATGCATCGAGGAAGATCTGGAGATCGAGATCGAGTGCAGCGTCACGAATGAGGGCCAGAACGTTGTGAAAATCAACAATCTGGTGATCATTATCCAGTTGGATGCCTGCTGGGTGACTGACGACGATCTTCAGAACGGCGGTGTAGGCTATCAATCCGTCGACCCGGGTGAGACGAAGAAGCTCTCCGGTCATTTCAAGATCGTATGTAGCTACGTACCGAAGACGACGACGGTAGCCTTCGATCTTGTCGTGAAAGAGGAGAAGGATTTCGTCACCTACGACGAATTCCTGGAAGCGGAATTCGATCTGCCGAAAGGAGAAGAAGAAAACTGCAAAGCGCCGGAAATACCTGACGGACCCAACTGTACTCCACAGTGCAGCGGCAAGACCTGTGGCAGCGATGGCTGTGACGGAAGTTGCGGAATTTGCCCCGAAGGGAGTTTCTGCAACGCCAGCGCGCAGTGCGAGAAGAACGCGTGCGTGCCGCAGTGCGCAGGAAAGCAATGCGGAGCGGACGGATGCAGTGGCACCTGCGGCACGTGTGCTGTCGGGTACAACTGTGTGACAGGTCAGTGCAAACAGCCGCCATGTCCGGCTTCGTGCAATGGAAAAGTGTGTGGAAACGACGGCTGTGGCGGAAGCTGTGGAACTTGCCCGAGCGGCAAGAACTGCAACGGCTCCGGCCAGTGCGTGGCGCCGCCGTGCGTACCTCAGTGCAGTGGCAAAGAGTGCGGATCAGATGGTTGTGGCAGCAGCTGCGGCAATTGTGCCAGCGGCTACAACTGTGATGGAGGTTTCTGCGAAAAAGAAGACGTTCCCGGGAATGCCGCGCCAGGTGCTCTGACTCTGTGGTCTCCTGGCGGCACACTGGAAATCGCAACAGCAAACTGGTGGACCTACTACAAGAGCGACACTCTGCCTGAAGGTAATCTCACCATAACCTTTACCGACCAAGACCTGCCGGCGATGGTGCTGATCCACAGTGGCCCCCAAGGCTTCAAGCTGGATCTGCTCGACCTGAGCTACGCGCCCCTCGACTTCTACATCCCCTACGATGGCCCACTGACTTTCACGCCGAAAAACGAAGTCGTGAAGGCAAATGGCGCCAACCTGCCAAATCCCTACCTGAATGTCCTCGTGCGCATCCCCTCCAAGAACTAGACCAAAAACGGGGGCAGCGAAAGTTGTCCCCGAATCCCCTATTAGTCCTTCAAGTATTTCTTTTTTAATTCATAGGAAATTATTGCGGGAATATAGAAAGTTATGTCTGCAACAATTTTGCCGATGAAAATTCCTAACTGAAGATTTGAAAATAAAGTGGTGAAAAAATACATTGCTGCCGGCCTAATCAGAAAACTATCGAAGACTTCCGAAGGACCGAATTCGAGAAAAATATTTCTGATATTTTTGCCGAAAGCCACAAGGTTATAACGCTTGTTGTTTAACCGATGGTGTTTTTTTGAAAAAATAATTTCCTGGGAAATAACTGCAATATAAAATCCAATCGTTTCTCCCCACGCGCCGCCGACGGCTGCGGCAATTTTATTTTCACTGAAACCTAGAACCACAGTAGCAGCAATGACCGCAAGCACAGTGCCGAGAATTTCGGCAAACAAATATCTTTTGAGATATTCTCTGAATTTAGATTTCACCTTAGACAATGCTTAAAGTTACTTATTCAAGATAGAGAAAATCATCTCATCACTCAACTCGGAAATTTTTGCGCCCGTCTGTAATATCTGGCAACGGGTTAATAAAATTCCTGAAGCCGGATCTTTTAAAGTCTGAAAAATAGCAATTGCTGCCGGCCAGTTTTTGGTGCGGTAAGCATTTAGGGCTGAAGCGTATTGCTCAGCGAGTTGTTTTTTCTCGGATTCAGTGGCGAGTCCGGACAATTCAAATAATTTCACCGGCACTTTTTTGCCCGGAAGATAAACGGTGTCTAATTCGCGAAGGATGAAATTCTCCAGTTTTGGCTGACCGTCAAAACCGGCCACGATAATCGAAGTCCCATAAGTTTTGTTCGCAGAACTTTCGAGGCGTGATGCGGTATTTACAGTGTCGCCCATAACGGTGTAATCGAAACGATTTGCCGAACCAAAATTTCCGACAATCGCCTCGCCAGTATTGATGCCAATGCGAATTTCAATGAGCGGACGGCCTTCGGTCTGCCATTTTAGATGTAACTCTTTTAAAGCTTTCTGCATTTCGAGAGCGGCGCAGTAAGCCAGGAATGTGTGATCTTCACGGGAGACCGGCGCGTTCCAGAAAGCCATAATCGCGTCGCCTTCATATTTATCAATCGTACCGTCATATTTTTTTATTACGGTCTCCATAACCGTGAAATATTCATTAATCTGCGCGACCCAACTGGAAATATCCACCTTCTCGGAAATTTTTGTAGAATCTTTGATGTCAGAAAAAAGAACTGTTACCACGCGTTTTTCGCCGCCGAGTTTTACGATGTCCGGGTTCTTCGAAATCTCTTCTACCAGTTTGTCGCTAACGTAGTGGCCGAAGGCGTGTTTTAGTTCACGCTTTTTGCGGTCGCTAACAAAATATTTGTAGATCCAGGAACTTAGATACGCCAGAACGATTGCAATAAATGGATAGACCATATTGAGGATCAGATCCTTTTTGTAGAAAAAATGCGCGAGGAAAATGTAACCGATAATGAGCACGGCTGCGAGAATTAAAGAGGCAATAATTCCGAGATAATTAAAGGCAATTGCAGAGGCAGCGGCGAGTATTAGTACAGTTAGAAACTGACTAAACTGATTTTGATTATTCAAAAATCTGCCCTCAAGAATTGTCTGAATTTCGTTAGCGCGAAACTCGACGCCGGGCATAGGAGTTGTGTTGGAGCGAGGGGTGTAAAATTCATCGTGGAATTCTTTTGGAGAGGTTCCTCCGATAAGAACAATTTTATTTCTAAAAGTATCGGAATCAAAATTTTCATTGAGAACATCAATGAAGGAGATAAATTTAAAACTATAAGGATCACCGAAAAAGTTTACGAGCATTTCTTTTGGAGCATCCAGTTTTTCCTCCTTGTAGAGCTCGGCGATTGCCAAGCCAAAATCACTGTATTCTTTGTCGTTGATTTGGAAATTCGTGGTACTGGAACGCAAAATGCCTTTTTCATCAAAGAAAGAATTGATTAGGCCAAGCTTGGCGTTAACAGCAAATTTATAGAGCGGTTCAGTCAAAGTATTGCCGTCATAGGAGGCGGCTAGTACCAGGTTGTCGAAACTCTGGAGCTTTTCGGCAAACTCATTGTCAATCGGGTTGTTCAGCGAACTCTTGTACTGCTTGATGAAAGCGGCCGGATCCTCCTCGCCTTTCAGGAGCTCGTCGCGATGAACTGTTTCGGTTGGAGTATGAAAAATCAGGTCGAAAGCGATAACTTTTGGGTCCTGTTTTTCGAGAATCGTGAGGATTTTAGTAAAATTTGAGCGGCTCCATTGGGAGAAGCGGCCGAGGCCGGTAGGCCGAGGCTGAGTACTCTTATCGTCGATACCAATAATTACAATTTCGTCAGAAGGTTCATCCAGCGTATAAAGGGAATCGGAAAAATGGCTATTTAAAGAGCTTAATAAGCCAGCAGAATTCAAAATCCCCAGGACAATTGCAATAAAAATTCCAATTGCCGCTCCGGCGGCTGCACGATTTTTAAGAAAATGGCTTAACATAAGCAAATAAATCCTTATATTATACCATTTTTTGAAGTTTTTTTGAAGCTATTAATCCTTTCTCTTCAGACCGAGCAATCCAGCCATAGTTTTGAGGTCAACCGGCATTTTTATTCCGGCCCGCAAGGCTCTGGCAATCATCAAAACACCGATAGTGGTTACTAAGAGATCCAAATTCGGAACCGTTCTGGCTTCAGCCTGGCAACCGCCAGCAGTTTCGGGATTTTGAATCACGGAGTTTATGGTGCTTGCATCTGATGCATTATTAGAACCTGAAACATCTTCGCCCTCTTCAGATTTTAACTTAAAGGCCTCAATAACATTTAAATCTTTATCAACCAAGACCTGCATTCCGGCTACAAGATCAAGAAATTCCTCTCCATCAAAAGAAACTAATTGGGCATTCCCATTCCAGATATGAATACGGGCTAAAAGCTCTCCAAAATCTCCCGTTTCAATTTTTGCCTGGATTTCTGCTTCGGAAAAATCGTGGGGCTTGAGCTTTATTCCAATCGCTCTAACCTCACTTCCGGGAAATTCTCCACACGGCCCCCTAAAGGCATGATAGATCATCTCTCCTTCTTTAAGGTTATATCCGCCGCCTTTTTCAAAAACAACCATTGTTCCATTAAACTGAATGTTAGACGGCATATCAATGACATCTGGAGGCACACAATCTTCGGTAAGTTTCGGTGCAAGACGGATTGGTTTACAGCTTCCCCCGGACCAAACAAGTTTGATCTGCTGACCAAATTCCTCTTTGAGCTTAAAAACTTCCGGAGAAAACTCCTCACAAGTATAATCAGGCATTCCTATAACTAGAGCATCCATATCTCGATCTGGACCTGCGACATCTGGTGTGTCATTTGGCATAAGCTCGTTTAAAATTTACTAGAGCATTAAGTTTACTAGAGAATTTATTCCCGGTCAATGCTGAAACGTTTTATAGTAAAGGTAAAATGCACTTGCGAAATAGATTTTTTTGTTGTAATTTTCTAATGGGTAATTTATTCATATGAGACTCCCAGGGCTTACAGAAGGGCGTGATAGAGGTCAAGGGTCATCCGCCGATGTTCCGGTTTCAAATACAGTGGCTTCGGGAGGAGTAGCAAGATCAATAAAGATTGGTCTAATTTTGGCTGGTTTAGGCGGAGTTTTTGGCTGTGAAGGTATTCCACAAAATAATAATCCCGATGGAGGAAGCGAACTACAATCTCAGAGAAAATTTGTATTGGGAGATTGTCCGGTAGATAGAGAAGGTATTAATTTACAGGGTTTTGCATACGAGAAAACGAAGATTTTCATAAAAGTTCTGGATAATGAAGATAATCTTTTAGAACCGGTATACGAACACGAAGTTGAAGGAGATTTTGATATTAAACAACCATTTCAGAACGGAAAAAATGCCTACGCTGTCCAGGCTTTAGATGAAAATGGACAAGGTGGAAACTTTTCTTTATGGGGTTATGAAGGTATCCCCGAAATGCCTACTCAGCCTTAACAGTTCTTTTTCTAAATCTGGCAATCATGGCTAAAGCCAATAGTCCCAGCGCAAGACCTGCAGGGCTAGATTTTCCTTTACCTGTATTACAACCGCCATCTTCTCCAGGTGGATTTGGAGTTGTGTCTGAACCTTTCGCATCAAAAGATCCAGGTTTGATATCAATGCTTTCGCAGGTATCGCTATCTTTACAATCTGGCAAAGTTTTCATCGGCTCAACAGTGCCGTTTTTAGTATCTACACGATAGACCTGGCCGCCTGAAGGAATTTCCGCTTTCGATCCATCTGAAAAAGTTACAATCACCGATGGTTCTTCCGGTTTATTATATGATGCAGCTTCAAAGACTCCCTCTGCGCGTGGTGTAACCAAAAATCTACTAGCAGCAGAGCCAGTTACAGAACCATGAGCGCCTAACTGAACACCATGTCCTTCTTCAACAACTTCTGCTGATGTATCCAGACCAACTTCGCAAACAGGTTTTTGTTCAGGAAAGAACACACAGCTAACATCAATTTTACCTCCTTTGTTTTCCATGAAAATTGTTGCCGGTGTATCAAAACCCGCAACTTTAACTTCCGCTTCACACTCACCAAAACCGCTAATATCAACCTGATCTCCTTCCGCTTTCCCAACTTTTACTTTTGTAACCTCAAGTTTGCAATCACCAAAAGCTATTTCAAGATCTTTGAACTGTTCTGTGACATCTTCTTTTGTATCCAATTTTACTTCTGCGTCCGGAGTCGTTTCTGCATCAGGCTTTGCCGTGTCAGGCTTCGAGGCATCATCTGTGCTGCCATCAGCGGTATCGTCAGGACCGACATCTTTAATATCTTCAGGATTGCCATTGTCTGGTGTCTCAGTTTCAGCCGTATCCGCTGTTTCGACGTCCGGAGCTTCTGTAGTTTCAGGGACATCGGTCGAATCAGTTGTGTCCGGAGTATCGGTAGTTTCTGCGCCGTCGGTAGTTTCAGCTGGCTCCGTAGTTTCAGGGACATCTGTCGAATCAGTTGTGTCTGTAGTATCGGTAGTGTCTGAACCATCTGCTGATCCAGCGTCTACATCCGGATTCGGATCCGGATTCACAACAGGAGTTTCAAGTTTTGAACGATATAGTTCAGCCGGCAAGAATTTGCCAGGATTATTTGGATCTGGTTCGCTTACTGTGAAATAAATATATTCACCTGTACTCAATTTGCGGAATCTTGGATTTTCAAGTGATTTGCCAGGCAATAACCCAACGGCTGGCTGCTTCTGCGCAGTTTGGGTATCTTCCAATGTTGATGAACTAGCGATACGCCATAGTGATCCGGCTTTGTATACTCCAACCCATACTCCAGAGGCATCGTCGTAAGTTGGGAGGCCGCCGCTGGCAAGGACTTTCGTGATGACTTCGGAGTCATCCTGTAGGTTGAGCTTTATAACTGTCGGTTCTCCTGTTACGGGATGGTTACCAGCATCGTAAAGTAAGTAATTTATACCACTTTGGTTTATTATAGTAACTTGAGTTGCTGCAATAGGGTAGTCTTGAGAATTTTGAACCCCAAGGATTTCTCCAGTTGTCTGATCGATTTGTAGATCAGCAATTCCACCTCCTCCACCAATTGGAGAGTAAATAATTTTTTTATCAACAAAAATTGCACTTTCTATAATTTGATCGAGTATAGGCCCTGTTGGTAAAGCTAATTTTTTAGCCATTAAAGGATTTGCCGGTGCTCCTGTATCTGTTAATTCTACGTAATAAAAACTGCCATCTGCGACATAAGTGGCATAGTCTTTTCCATTTACTGTTGAAAAGTTAATTTGATCGATTCCGGGAACAGAAAATTCTACTTTTTCTGCAGTTTTCAAATTTTTCACCTCTTCTTTTGTAAGTGCAAACTCTTGTGTTCCGTAGCTGGATTCAACCGCAGACTTAGATTTATTGTTTTCTGTTGCACATCCTTCTACACATAAAAGTGCCGCACCCATAACTGCTGCTCTCAAAGCATTCACTAAAGCCCCTGGAACTTTTGGAATAGATATTCCTTTGGAGTTTTTTCCTGCTCCGTCAGCAGGCTGTGTTCTAGGATTTTTTGCAAACATAAGAACAAAATTATGGGATAATAATACACTTTTTTACACTTTTGTCAAATTAATTTTGAATGGCAAAATCAATAAGATCTTTTTTGTTCTTTTTGTAAATTGTTTTGTTTAGCTGGGTGCCGTTCACTGTGATCTGAACTTCCATTTTGGTTTCAGCATCACCAATTGGCTGGTCAGTGATAACTTGATATTCTAAATAAGGAATCTTTGTCTTGGCAGTAGATAAAAGTTTTTTGTTGAGAAATAATGAAAATACTGGTCTTTTTATTTTTACTAACATTTGATCTATAGCTAAAATTTGCAAATTATTTAAATCTTCTCCAGGGGTAACTATTGGAACCGTAGAACCTGAAATAATGTTCCCCAATACCATATAATTTTTAAATGCAGTGTTTTTATTATTTCCGTTAATCATACTTTCATTCAGCAAATATTCAGCACTATCCGGCGCTTGCACCAATCCACACTCCTCCTCTTTTCCATTCGCGCCAACGGGGCAGGTTCCGGTTAATTGCCACTGGACGATGATGTCGTTGCCATCGGATTCATTTAATTTGTAGCGTTCGCACTTCTCCTCTTCGCCAGGTTTGAGGTCGGTTTTGATGCAGGGGGTGCGGAGGCGGACGATGAATTTTGTGGCCTTATTGTTTTGAGTTTGGCTATTAAAAGGATTGACGATCGTTCCGTCGCTAGCAGTGTAGTAAAGAGGGATTGCGACGCGGTCGGTGGAGCTGGAGCCGAGGCTTAGCTTGCCCCAGTTGCAGGAGTAGTCGAGTTGGGAAATGCCTTCGGTGCCGATTTGCCATTTGTTGTTGATTTTGGAGCCGACGAAATTGCCGTTGGCATTTTTGGTAAATTCTTCAAGGTACAAGTTACAGTTGTTACCAGCGGCGCCGCGACCGGGAAAAGGTACAATATAAGTTGGGTTGGTGCTGGAAATTGTTGAGGTTCCGGTAAAGAAATTTTTTGTCTGAACTTCGTTAGGGCAGAGACTTTTTTGCTCGGATAGTTCTGTACTTGTTTGAGGGCGCCCGGAGATTTTTAATTTTACAGTGATATCTTTGATTCCTTGAGATTTCAGGGAGGGGCCAAGCTTTGTGCAGATATCCTTGCCATCGGTTGTGCCTGTACTGCAGGTCGTGTTTGCAGCTGCACCTTCAGTGATGCCGAAATCTGCGGGGCCGCAGGTCTGCTCAAAGTTGTAGCCGAAGTCTTTTTCCGCGACCATTAGTTCGAGACTTTCCAAGATGCTGTTGGCGACATCCTGGGCGATATAATAATCTTTGGTGGTTTTAAGATTTTTATAAGAGGTGTTTGTGGTCGCGACGAGGATCACCAAAAACACGGTCATGAGCGACACGATGCCCAATGCGACGATCGCGATGAAGCCGTTTTGGCGGGCAATTTTGGAAAGAGGATTTTTCATGGAAACAATTATTTTGCTTAAGGTTCATACTAGTTTATAATCGCGCTATGTCAAAGAAAAAAGGTTTTACCCTCATTGAAATTCTTTTAGTCTTTGCACTGATCGCTATTTTGGGGACAGCTGCAGTTTCTAATTACCTTAGTACGACGCGGACTTTTAGTTTTTTGAATAAATATAAAGAGGTGGTGGCGGCTGTTCGGAATGTGCGTACTTTTGCAGTGGCCAATAAACAGCTGGAGCCGGGAATGACTCGCTATGGGATTAAGATTGAGGAAAAAAATATTCTGGTTTTTGATGATGCCAACACTCCTTATGTAAAAGATGAAGGCGTAAAAACAGATAAGGAATTTTTAAATGAAAGTATAAAACTTACGGATACGGATTATAAAATTGCAACCGGCACTTCGAGCGGAGTTTTGGCGATGCCGGTCTACGTTTTTTATGAAAACAGTACAGGGGAGGTGAAAATTTTTGAAACAGTGAGTGAGGTGGGATTGGTGGAGCTTAAAAAAGATACAACTAAATGTATTTATCTGAAGTTTTATAACGCCGGTGATCAGCGGTTTATTGATATCAATAACATTTCCGGTTTAATTGAGTCTTTCAATGAAAATAAATGTAAATAGAGCGGGGCTTGTAATGGCAGAAGCACTTTTGACAGTGACGATGCTGGCGGTTGTGGCAGTGGTTTTGTCAGGAGCGTTTAGAAGTTCGCTTTCGATGACATCTTTATCAAAAAATTATCTGATCGGCCAAAATTTGGCGGTTGAAGGAGTAGAAATTGTGAAACAGATCCGGAATACAAACTGGATGATAGAACCGAATGACAAGGGCTGTTGGCTAGTGATTGATCCTTCATCGGGATGCGATGGCGGAACAAAGGCCACTACAGCAGTTGGAAATTATGTCCTTTTAAAAACCACTAATGGCTCTTACAAACTTGTAAATGACAGCAGTACGACTTTGTATATCGATTCCGTTTCGAAGCAGTTTACTTCGGTGGCACAGAACAATAATGCTTCGAAGTTTTCGCGGGCAATCAAATTTACAAATATAACAGTGGTTAACGGTGTGGAGACGGATGCGACAATTGAAGTGACAGTAAGCTGGAAAGAGGGCACACAAACCAGCAGTGTGAAAGTTACAGAGGTAATCACTAATTCATTATGAATAATAAAGGCATGACATTGGTGGAGGTTTTGATTGCGATCAGTCTCTTTACGCTGGCGGCGGTGATTTCGACAAATCTTTTGGTAGAGATCGTGAAACTGGAGAAAAAAACTTCTGTGGAAAATGCAGTATATGAGGATGTGCGAATTATTTTACAGCAGTTAACAGCGGAAATTCAGAATGGGACAATTGATTATGATGAATACTTTAGCGTTTGTGTGATTCAGGATGGATGCAAAGCCGGTTTTGTGGACGGGGTGGAATATGGCGTTTATCATGGCGTTTATGGCAGCCGTTTCTATGATCCGGGGAAGCGGTCGGATGGAGTTCCGGCGGTAAACCCAAGGGACTTAGGCGTTGAATGTTCCTTTCCTGATCCTTTGGGCGCGCAGGAGTGCGAGATTACCTATGCTTTATCAGGCGATTTAAATACAGGACAAAATCCGTTTGCAGGTAGTGATGATGCGGATCAGGCGAGTGCGTTTTGCGAAGGAGGCAAAGGAATTTGTGGCAATGGTAATGCTAAGGCTGTGACAGTAGATAATCAATTGTTTTTAATTAATGGAAGCGGGACTACGAAAACAATTTTGGGCAAAAAGCTGATTAAAAATAATGATTATGCTCTGGGAAAAATTATTTTAGATGGTGAAGACAGCGACCAAAACGGTCTGATGGATAAATTTGAATGCAGTGAGGAATATAATTGCGATACTCCAAAGCAGGATGACTTAGCTGATGCTTTTGTTGCTGCCACAACTGAGTTTGTTCCGATTACGCCGTTGCGAACCAGTGTGACGAAACTGCAATTTATTATCAGTCCGGTGGAGGATCCTTATAAGGCTTATGCTGAGGAGGATGTACGTTTTCATCCGAGTGTGACGATTCTTTTAACTTTGGATCTTTCGGCAGAATTTGAGGAAATTTATCCGGGTGATTTTCAGGAATTTACTGTGCAGACGACTGTCTCTGCGGGACTGACGGACCGGATTGAAAGCTATCCGCCAAAAGGAGATATTTATGCGCCTGGCGGGAAAAGCTGGATCGATGATATTGCAGGAGTTGTCGATCGCCAGAAGTAATTAGTGGATCACCAGCACGAACTCCCCTTTCGGGTTTTTCTTGGTGAAATATTCGAGGGCTTCGGAGATTTTTCCTCTGAACGCCTCTTCGTAGATTTTAGTAATTTCGCGGCAGACAGCGATGTTGCGGTCACCGAGATATTCGTGGAGATCTTTTAAGGTTCTCTGGATGCGGTGCGGAGATTCGTAGATGACAATTGTTCTTTCTTCGCTGGCCAGCTCTTTGAGGAGAGTCTGGCGACCTTTTTTTAATGGGATAAAGCCGAGATAGAGAAATTGATTCATCGGCAAACCGCTCATTACAAGGGCTGAGAGGACGGCGGAGGGACCGGGAATCGGGCAGATGGTGATGCCGTTTTCGATTGCCGCTCTAATAAGCGTATAGGCGGGATCGGAGATTCCGGGAGTGCCGGCGTCGGAGATGAGCGCGACGGTTTTTCCGTCATTCAAAAGATTTATGATGTGATCAACTTTCGCATTGCTGCTATGAGAGTGATAACTTAAAACCTGGGTTTTGATTTCGTATTTATTGAGGAGGATTTTGGCGTGGCGGGTGTCTTCGGCGGCGATGTAGTCGACTTCTTTTAAAGTACGGATTGCGCGGAGAGTGATATCTTCGAGGTTGCCGATCGGAGTTGAAACGATGTAGAGCATTTTAAAAAGTTGGTTTTTTACTGGCGGTGATTCCAGGGTCTTTGACGTAAAGCGGCTGGATCAGTTTTTGAGATTGTAGTTTATTTAAATCGAGTTTGGCAATTGTTTGGCCGAAAGTTTCAGGGAAATCGATGAATGGTACGGTGAGAAGTTCCTTTTGTTTATCGCTGATATCGCCGAAAACTTTTTTTGATTTGATTTGAAGATCAGGAAGATTCGTGAGGAGGCCGAGTTCGGCTGAATTTTCGCTAACATAGACTGCTCCACTGCCGGCGAAAACGAGAAGAGAAAATTCTTCGGGATCTGTATTTTTCAGCCAGAGATATTCGAAAGTATTGATGGAGTACAGTTCGCAGTTGTTGAGATTGGCAATGGTATTTGCCGTGGCGACGCCGATGCGGAGTCCCGTAAAGGAGCCAGGCCCATTCACAACTAATACTTTGGTGATTTCACTGAAAGCGTGGGGGCCGAGTAGTTCTTTGATTGCCGGCATCAGTTTTTCTGCTTCGTTGTTTTCACTGAGCCAGAAAGTTTCGTTTAAGATCTGCCCGTTTTCGAAAAGCGCAATTTCGGTTTTGGAGGTGGCCGTGTTTATTGCAAGCGTTAACATTAGTAAAGGTCAGTAACTTCGATACCGGTGTAATAGTGCTTCAAAATCGCGACATAATCAAATCCAGCTTTGGCCATACCTTTAGCGCCGCAGCCGGAAAGGCCGACACCGTGGCCGAGGAATTCGTTGCCGTCACAATAAGAGTCGCTGACGGAAACCAAATATGGCGCGTCCCAGTTCCAGACGGACTTGGCGCTCTTTGTTGCTTTGCCGTCGCTCTGATTGAAATATGGGGTTTTTATTAAAGTACCGTTATAGGTGACAATCTGGCCGCGGGTAGCGTCTACTGCAGAGTTTACGTTTGGGGAGCGGAGTTCCAGTCCGTAGCCGAGATATTTTTGGCTAGTGTTGGGATCGTCCTCGAGGTTATACGGTTTGCCTGGGAATTTTTGGTCGATATCGATGTAGTATTTTGCGTAGCTACGAGCGGCGATAATGATTGCTTTTATCTTCTCCATTTCTTCAGTATTGGAAACTTCGCCGAGGCCTTTTAGGTAATCCTCAAGCGGTAATTCGTTGATTACACGGAGTGTGCCGTCGACGTCGCGGACTTCGAGGATGCCGCGATATTGGTTGTCGTTAAGGCTTGGATTCCAGGCAGGCTGGTGATTGTAGTTGTCGATTTTGAGGATCGCGGTGTTTTTTGGTTTGAAACGAATGACATCGGATTTTGTAAAAGTGTTTGAAGGTGTTGTCACCTGATAGCTGGAATTTACTCTTTTCACTTCAGCAAGTTCACCGGCGCTCAAAGTAGCCAAAAGTGAGGTACCGCTATAGACTTCGAAACTGCCGCTGGCGGTAATCTGGGGATTGCCGGAATAACTTAATTTCACACGCATTGTACTTTCTTTTCCGCTAGATTCGGTTACATTGCCAGGACTTGGAGTAACTTCTGGCTCTTCTGTCGGCGCGCTATAAACTGTCGGTTTCTTTTCTTCAATCACCGTGTATTTTACGCGGACCACTTTTTTCAGAAGTTTTTTGCCGTCAACTTTTGGATAAACCATAATTGCTTTCTTCCCAAGCTTTTCCTTATCGCTAACCTTAGCTACAAAAACGATTGTCCCTACTTCTCCCGGAGCAACAGCCTTGTCAACAAGCTTTGGATCGGTAATTGTGATTTTCTTACTTTTAATAAAAGTTAGTTTCAAATTTTCTTTTGTCCAGCTTTCCTGGCCAATGTTGCGGAGTTTAATTTTTACCATATACTTGCCGCTTCTTTCCCAATTTTTGACGGCGCTGGTATCCAAAAGTTCCGCTTCGTATTTGCCCCCATAAACAGTGGTTTCAAAATACATGCCGCTGTCGGACATCCAGCTTTCGCCTTCGATGACCGGAGTGAAGTATTCTTTATAGTAGCCGGAAGTTTGGGGCGCCTTGAAATTTATGAGAAAGGTGCCGGTTTCGCCCGGAGCAACGGTCTCTTCCTGAAGGAAGCCGATTCTTGTCGCCTTGAAAACTTTACTAATACGGTCGCGTTCGTGGTCGGTTCCGAGAACTACAGTGTTTGATCCGGATTTGCGCCAAGTGGTATTGCCGGTATTTTTTAGCTTCACCCAGCCACTGAAGGACTCTCCTTTTTCCATCGATTTTGGCGGATATTTGCTGTCGATGAATTGATATTTAAAGGCAACCTGTTCAACAAAAATCGGGATCACGACATAGTCTTTTGCTTTCTTTTTGCCATTCATCAACGGCGCGATATTCATATAGACGAGATCACTCTTTTTGCCGGCTTTGATTTTGAATTTGAAAGTGGCGGTTTCTCCAGGTTTTACAAGTGATTCCTGAACATTTGCGAGGACCACTTCGTCGGATTCCGGAAAGGTGATGAAGTTCGAAAATTCCGGATTACTGTCCACAACAATGAAAGTATCGCTGTTCCAATCGACGGTTCCGATGTTTTCAAGTTTCAGCGTAACATCGAGACTTTCTTCAGGTTTTAATTCGAGATAGTAGACTTCGGATTTATCCTGATAATCGTATTCCTTGGTGAATTTTTTCTTTTCGTCAGGTTTGTAGGCAGCGGCGAGAACGCGGATTGCCGGAAGTTTTTCATAAAGGTAAACTCCCGGACAAGTTGTGCTCATGATATCTTTGTGTCCAAAGATATTTGGCATCTCCTGGCCGCGGAAGTAAGATTTTCCGGCAGAGTCGATTCCATGAATTTTCGCTTTTTTCCCAATAAAATTACTAACAGAGGCAATTACGTTTTCCGGAACCGGAGTGTTTTCGTAGTTCCCCAAAATGGCGATACCAACAGAGCCGGTATTTCCCGGACCGGAATGCGCACCGATCACTCCTTCCCCACCGTAGCGACCTTCGTAAATTTTGCCATCCTGATCAACTACATAGTTGTAGCCGATATCTCCCCACTGACGGGTGATGGCGTGATAATGATAAATATCGCGAATCGCCTGCTCGGGATTGTCGAGGTTGCCGTTTGTTGCAGTGTGATGGATGATGAATTTCGAGACTTTTTCCGGATACTGCAGCGGCCATTTGTACTTGTTGCCGCTGGAATCCTGGCTAACTACTTTGGAATATTTTAATTCTTCTTTGTATTTTTCATAAAATCCAGGATCAGTTTCAACTAAAACCGGATCGATATCATTGCTTTCAAGATAGCGGTAATCCTCATCGGCTCCCCACTGGGAACGAGTCACCACATTTGTAGACACACTTGTTAAGGCAAGATAGGTGGGGTCAGTGGTGTTTGCAGAATATTGCGGTGTCGGCGCAGAGCTTATTTGTGCGGTTTCCTCGGTATTAATAAAAGTCCATTCAGGATTTTTCACGAGCGGCACATTCACACCGTCGCCATATAAAAGGAATTTAAACTGCATGGCGTCTGCAGGATTTGTCGAGGCCATGGCATATTTTCGGATAAAATTTGTTTCAGCGTCGCTCTGAATAAGATCCTGCTCTTCTTCAAGATCGATCCAATTTCCCCAAACATCGTCAATTTTGAAGCGGACCTGGCCTTCAATATTTGTGCCGTTAGGCTTAACTTCGTTCCAGAGACCTCCGACAGAAGTGAAGCGGAAGCCTGGATCCTGTTCTTCAGAGATGAAGACGTCCATGGTTTTGTATGGTGCAATCAAAAGAGCACTATCACTTAGTCTTTGCGAATTAATCGAGATATTGAGCTCGTTTTTTACAGTGAGAACCTGGGTTTTTGGCTGATTGGCCTGTCCCGGAATCGTTAACAGGGAGAATAGAAGGACGTAAGCGGCAAAAAGATATCTTTTCATGTGCGTATTATAACGAAAAAATCTTAAAATTATATCATTTTTTGAGGCTTTTTGGAAGGTACAGAGCCAGTTTATCTTTACAACTATAAACTTTACGGTTATATTCTGCCCGTCTTTAAGTTAGCGCATGGAAGTTTCGTATAATCTTCGATATCAGAAGTCGAACTTTTCCAACAGAATTATTTTAGATAAGGAGGGCGAGGTCATTATTTATGCCAAAGGCTTTCGTCTAAAGGGAAAAGGTGCGACAGATAAAGGGGAGTTGATCAATTTTTCGGAAATTAAGGAGTTCTATTATCGCAATGATAAGGTCATTTTTGTGACTTTTAACAAGGAAAAATACGTACTGTTTGAGGCGGGAACGCTTTTTGAGCAGTTTTTGACGGATTTATATCGAGCACGAAATGAGTTTTTGATGGACGCTTTATTTATGAAGGCTGGAAAACTGCGCTCGGAATTCGAGGGAGATTTTCAGAAATTAAGCAAATTTGGGAAACTTATCTGCAAAGGAAAGACGAAAGTGCGCTTGTATGACGGCAGTTTGGTGATTGTGCCAGTGAATCAGGATGCCTTTAGTCTGCACTTTGATTTTGTGAATTTTTATGAGTTTGATGAGGATGAATATTCTTTGAAGATTGTAATGGATGATGGCAGTACGCTCTTTTTCTCAAAATTTGGCAATGATTTTGAGTTTTTTCAGGAGAAACTGGATTCTTTATTGGGAGGAATGTATGAAAGTATTGTGAATGAGGTTTTGCGGGAGATTTTTCCGGAGTTTCATGCGACGGTTCTTTTGAAGCTGGCTTATCGGATGAAGGGAGGAAAAGGCGTTTCTCTCCATGATATGAAGAAGATTGATAAAGATTTGGCGGTGAGTTTTGAAAATTTTATTTTTCAGGATGAGGCGTTTAGGGAGAAATCTTCAGTTTTAAAGAGTATGAGCGATGATTTTGGCATTCATTATGGGATTGCGAAAGATCATACGGTGAAAGGTGGTTTTGTGAAGTGGGCGATGTTTAGCGTTCCGGAGAAAAATATTGTGGCGTTTACGATTTTGCCGCGCTGGGAGGAAAACGGAAAACCAAATCCGCATGATACTTATTTCTACCGAATTATCATGGAAAAGGGCAATCCGGCGGACAAGCTGGAGGACAAAGTGCGGGAGATCGATCAGGCTTTGGTGGTGCTGAATTTTGCGAAGGATCCTTGTTATAAAGACAAAAAAGACCTGAAGCATTCGCCTTATCAATATGCGATCCGAAAATTGCCGTTTTTGCGGATTTTGAGAAAATCTTTTGTCGGGCGAGTGAGCGATCCGTCGGTGGAGGAATGGCAGAAGAAAGCGCTTTCGATGATCGAAAATGCAAAAGTTGAAATGGAGGGCAAAAATGCCTAATATGTTTGCAGATAATTTTTAATCTATTTTTATGGCTGAGCACAATTTTACTGACGGGAATTTTGAAGAAGAAGTAATTAAATCGGAGTTGCCGGTTTTGGTGGATTTTTTTGCTGAATGGTGTGGACCTTGCAAGATGATGGCGCCGCTTATTGATGAGTTGGCAAAGGAGTATGAAGGAAAATGGAAGATTGGAAAATGCGATATTGATGCGAATCCAGGACTTGCGTCTCAGTTTGGCATTACAAGTATTCCGACTCTTTTGCTCTTCAAAGACGGCCAGGTGACAAATAAAGCTCTCGGGTTCCAGAGTAAAGAGGCTTTGGTTGCGAAGTTGACAGCTTAAATGTTTCTTTTTGCCTTTTGGGCTTCTGAAAGCGCCACTTTATCAACAAGATTGTTGTATTTGTTAGTGGCGTGCGCTTTTACCCAAACCCATTCGATATTTAGCCAGGCGCGATGCTTGTCGATTTCGGCCCAGAGATCGGTGTTGGCTTTGCGTTTCCAGCCAAGATTGAGAGTCTGGATTAAGAGGTTTGAGTCGCTGTATATAGTGTAGTTGTATTGTTCGGGCGCTTCAAAAGTTTCGCGGATCCAGATGAGAGCATTGAGGATTGCGCTCATCTCCATGCGGTTATTGGTGGTGTGGGCTTCGCCGCCTTTCAGTATGACGTCGGGATCGTTTTTGATGATCACTCCCCAACCGCCCGGGCCAGGATTGCCGAGACAGCTGCCGTCGGTGTAGATTTCGATTTTGTTTTGCATGGCTGTATTATTGCAAGAAAGTTTCCCCGGGGAAACCATTTTGTCCGGACAGAGATTTGACTTTAATTTAAATTAAGACCTAATATGCAAATCATGAAAATCAAAATTGTTCAGGTGGGAAAAACTAAAGACTCTTATATGGAGACGGGAATTCAGGAATTCTTGAAGCGTTTAAAATCTTTTGCCGATGTGGAAATTGTGACTTTGAAAGAGGAAAAAACTACGGCGACTTTTACAGTGGCGCAATGCAAGGGAAAAGAGGCGGTGGAGATTTTGCGGAATTTGAAAAGTGAAGATTTTGTTGTTGTTTTGGATGAAAATGGAAAAGAGAAAAATTCCAAAGAGTTTGCGGAGCTGATTTCTAAATATAAAAACTTGGGGCAATCGATGAGTTTTGTGATTGGCGGGCCGTTTGGTTTGACGGATGCCGTCAGAGAGCGGGCGGACCTGGTATTGTCATTATCGAAGATGACTTTTACACATCAGATGATCAGAATTTTTTTGCTGGAGCAGATTTATCGGGGATTTTGTATTATTGCCGGAAAGGAGTATCATCATGATTAGAAAATTTAACCTCTTAAAACATGGCTAACGTCGTAATTTATACAAAAAATTATTGTCCCTTTTCGCAGGAGTGCAAGAAATTTTTAGAAGAGAAAAAAGTGCACTATGATGAGATGATTGTGGAAAATGATCCGGCGATGGAGATGGAAATGGAGACAAAATCCGGCGGCAGGACGGATACGCCGCAGGTTTTTATCAATGGCCACCATATCGGCAGTTTTGATGATTTGAAAGCTCTGGAAGCTGTCGGCAAATTAAATGAAATGTTAGATATTCATGAATAAATTTCTTATTTTTGTCGGAGCGATTTTTGCAGTCTTGATTTTGGCTGATGTAAAGACAGGAAGTTTAACGACAAATGATGTTTTTTTGGCAATGTCTTCGGAAAAAACCGAGGTAAAGACAGCAGAAAAATATTTTAAAGTGAGCGGCCAGGCGAAGAGTTTTTATGAGAAGATATTTAAGAAATTAGTGGAGGAGGAGTTTGAGGATGAATTTTATGGCGCGGTGATTTCGCCGGATTTGAGTTTCAGCAAAGAAGTCGCGGAATTTTTTAACAATTTAAAGGCGACGCAGGAGGTAAAAACTTTTGTAGTGATCGGAGAAAATCATAAACTGATTGGACCTTCGACAATTCTTATTTCAAAGAATGGATTTGAGACGCATTTCGGAAAACTTGAACCGGACTTTGAGGTTTTAGATAAGCTGAAATATAAGAATTCGGTGAATGCGTTTAACAAAGAAAATTCGATCAGTTTTTTTGCTCCGTTTATAAAGAAGTTTTTTCCGGAGGCGCGAATTGTGCCGATTTTGGTAAAAGATTTTAGCGACGAAAAGAGTATTGAAGCTTTGGTTGAGGCGCTGGATAAAGACAGTTTTGTGATTGCGTCGACGGCTTTCTCACAAAATCTGAGCGAGCCGGTGGCCAAGTTTCATGATGAGCTGACGATGGATGTTCTGGAAAATTTTGATACTTCGGGGGTGGCGCAGATGGATGTCGATAGCAGGCCGGTTTTACTTGCGCTGATGAAGTATTTGGAGAGTCAGAAGGCGCAGGAAGTAGAAGTTATTGAAGACGGGCTGACAAATAAAATTGTAGCTTTTAAAAAAGGTGATCCGGTGAAGGAATCGCGTGATATGACGATTATGGCTTTCGGCGATATGATGCTGGGAAGATATGTGCGAACTTTGATGGACGCGAACGGGCAGGATTATATTTTCGAGAAAATTCGCGGGCACGAGAATCGTTTTTTTGAAGGAGCGGATGTGGTTTTTGGCAATCTTGAAGGACCGATAAAAGGTGATGGCGTAAAATCGGCGACGGGAATGGTTTTTGGTTTTCCGGAAAATGTCGCGCCCCTACTGAAAAAATATGGATTTAATTTACTTTCTATTTCCAATAATCATGCGGTAGATCAGGGTTGGGATGGCGTAGGGACAACGATTAACGCACTGGAGAGTAGTGGAGTTGGCTGGTGCGGGCATCCAAGTGAGACAGACCCGAATAGTGTTTATTATGGAAAGGTTGGAGAGAAGAAGTTTGGTTTTGTTTGTCTGCATGATGTGACTTTTAAATTAGATGATCATGGAGCGATTGATTTGATTGAGAGTGTGCGGCCAAATGTGGACTTTTTGGTGGTTTCTATTCACTGGGGAATTGAATATAAACATTCACCGGATTGGGGATCACAGATTTCTCCGGGAAGAGCGTTTATTGATGCGGGAGCGGATTTTGTAATTGGCCATCATCCGCATGTGGTTCAGACTTTTGAGGTTTATAATGGGAAGTTCATTTTTTATTCTTTGGGGAATTTTGTTTTTGATCAATATTGGTCGCAGGATACGCAGGAGGAGCTGGCGATTGGAATTGTGCTCGGAGAAGAGGCTTCGCGTGTCTACTTATATCCGATGAAAAGTGAACGTTCGCAGTCGCGATTGATGAGTAATGATGAGAGTTTGAGTTGGACAGAGAAGTTTATAAATTACGGTGAATATAGTGAGGATATGAAAGAGCAGATTCGTAAAGGAGTAATTGAAATTGCAAAATAAACTCGTGATATACTTTTTGAAAAATTAATTCTCAACTATGAAAATTCTTTTTGGCGGAGCGGCGGGCGAAGTTACAGGTTCGAAGCATTTGATTACATTTAATGGGAAAAAGATTCTTTTGGATTGCGGACTTTTTCAGGGACACAGGAAAGAATCTGATGTAAAAAATCGGCATTTCTTTTTTGATCCGAAAGAGTTGGATGTGGTGATTTTGTCGCATGCACATATGGATCATAGCGGAATACTCCCCTACCTGGTAAAGGGCGGTTATAAAGGCCCGATTTACTGTACACACGCGACGCGTGATCTGTGCAACTACATGCTGGCGGATAGCGCGTATATTCAGCAAAGAGAGGTAGAATGGATGGAGAAAAAGAAGAAGAAAAATCCGGAAGAAGTTGTGGAACCTCTGTATGGAATTGAGGAAGTTGAGCAGACGTTGAAATCGTTTATTGCGGTTGGATATGAGCAAAGTTTCGTAGTGGCAAATGGTGTCGTAGCATCTTTTTATGATGCCGGGCATATTTTGGGGTCGGCATTGGTACATATGATTTTTTACGATAGCAAAAAGAAAAAACACATGAAAGTTTGTTTCACTGGAGATCTTGGACGCCGCGGTCTGCCGATTTTGCGTGATCCACAGCCAATTCCGGAAACTGACGTTTTGATTTCGGAAACAACTTATGGAAATCGTTTACATGCATCTCTTCAGACAATTGAGGATGATCTGGCGGCGATTGTGAATCAGGTTTGCAAAAATGGCGGGAAGTTGATTATTCCGGCATTTGCTTTGGAAAGAACTCAGGAAATTGTTTATCATCTCCATCTTTTGCATAAGAAAAAGAAAATTCCGAGCATTCCGGTTTATGTGGACAGTCCCCTTGCCGGTAATGTGACGGAGGTTTTCCGTTCGCATATTGAGTGTTTTGATAAAAAAGTGGCGGAGGAATTTATTGAACATGGAGATAATCCATTTGGTTTTGGCGAGTTGAAATATACAAGAACAGTTGAGGATTCGAAGTCGTTGAATACAAAATCCGGTTCGATGATTATTATTTCGGCATCGGGAATGTGTGAGTTTGGACGCATTTTGCATCATTTGAAAAACAATATTGAGGATCCCAAAAATGTGATATTGATTGCCGGTTATCAGGCGGAAAATACTTTGGGACGAAAATTGGTTGATGGCAATAAATCAGTGAATATTTTTGGAGATCCGTACCAGGTGAAGGCTTCAGTTTATGTAATGGATGCATTTTCCGGACATGCGGACCGCAGTGATCTTTTGGATTATATTACTCATGTGGACGGCTTAAAGAAGATCTTCCTGGTGCACGGCGAACAGACTCAGCTGGAGGCGTTCTCACATGCCTTGGATGAAAACGGATATAAAGATGTTTATATTCCGAAGTATGGAGAGGAAATAGAGATCGACTTTGAGTAAATTTTTTCGAAAGTTAGCAAAAATTTACTCAAAGTCGATTATTTTTGCGGCGGTATTTGCGCCAGAAGAAGGGAGAGAGAGCCATTGAGAGGCCGACGGCTACGATGAGAATAATTTTCCAGATTTTGTTTTCTGATTGTTCTTCAAATGAAGCTGCAGTTTCTGGCTGATCGAAATCAGCGATGATCGTGTCAAGTTCATCGATTGAGGCTTCGTCTAGTTTGGTTGTGGGGAAGTTTTTCTTTTCCTTGTCTTCGAGGTAAGCGATAATTTGTGCTGTGCCTTCGCGATATTCCTTATTATCGATTAAAAGCGGTACACTGCCGGCGGTATAGCCTACTTCTTTGCTTTTTTCCAGATAGAGATCTTTGTTTTCGAGGTTGTAGTAAATTTCGTATTCGGCAATTTTGAATTTATTGTAGAAGTCTTTTTGACTTAAGGTAGTCCGTAACTCTGTGCAAAAGGGACAACCTTCACCGACAAATAGCAAAGTTTCGGCAGTAGCTGACTGACTAAAAATGAAAAGTGTAAAAGCTGATAAGAGGATTTTTCGGAGCATGAATTTATTATATAAAAAAATGCCATATTCTCAAAATTAAATAATGAAAATATGGCATTTTGGTGCTACTCCTAAGGGGAATATCTCTTAACATTTCAGGCTTTCGCCGTTGCATGCGTATGAAAAAATCATGCGTAGTATTTTCAAGGTTTCTGCAGACACCACTCCACAAGAAGCTTAAAAATAGTAGTTATATTACCTTGCGGCAATAAAACCAATGCGAAACGCTATCAGACACGAGGTCTGAAAGATATTTCCCGGGAGGAAGCTGCCCTTTAAAAGAAATTACAAAACTTTGTTTAGAAGTTCTGTAGGAGCTTCTCAAGAACAGCTTTCTCCGGGGAAAATTAGTAGCAATCTATGGTGTAAATGATCTTTGTTTTTGTTTGAACTAACAACATGATACCATATTGCACAGACGGCGTCAATAGTCATTTTCAGGTTTAGAGCATACTTTTTCACTTTGAGGCTGGAAAGGGTCAGTTTTTATGCTAATATTTATAATACATTAACCAACAATTTATGAAGAAATATTTAGTTATTCTCCTTGCTTTGTCGTCTCTGCTTTTAGTTGGCTGCGCGAAAAATACGGAAACCCAGGAAGAGATAGACTGGACAGTTCCTGCTGAAACGGAGGCTGAGAAGGAAATTACGGTGGTGGCGAAAGATTACAGCTTCACTCCGAGCACAATAAATATAGAAGAAGGTGAAGCCGTGACAATTACTTTGAAGAATGAGGGGAAAATGCCTCATGATTTTGTCGTCAAAGGTGATGGAGTGGTGATGGCAAAAACTCCTTTAGTTCAGCCTGGAAAAGAGGCTACAGTGACATTTGAGGCGACAGAAGAGGGTGAATATAAATTTATCTGCACTGTTTCCGGACATGAGGCTCAAGGAATGAAAGGCGTGTTGACTGTTGAGTAATGAAAAAACTGCTACTTATATTTTGTCTCTTATTGGCAGGCTGTAGTGAGCCTGTCGATGAGGCAGTTGTTGGTGATTTGGCGACTATTGAATCAGCGGATGTTTTGATGATGGAGTCATTTCCGGTTCAGGTTAATGTGAATGTGAAAGGATATTTGAATAATGGCTGTGAAAGTGTGGATAAGGTTTTTAGTGAGCGGGAAGAGGAGATTTTCAAGGTCTATATAACAAAAAAGTCTGAAGGTGATGTGTGTACACAGGCACTGGTGCCGTTTGTGGAGAATGTAAGCTTAGACGTTTATGGGCTTGGTGAAGGCAATTATACAGTCCTTGTGAACAATCAAAATTACGGTTCTTTTAAATTGGAGACACCTAACAAATAATTTATGAAAAATTTGGTTTTTGTTCTCAGTTTTCTTGTTTTGTCGACTCCGGCTTTTGCCGTTACGCCTTTAAATCCTGAAGAATTGAGGCAAACAGTGAACAATGGAGTTAGCTGGATGAATAATGCTCAAGAGGCGTCTGGGCATTTTCGCTATGAATATGCGCCATTTTGGGACCGGTATATAGATGATGATAATATTGTGCGGCAGACGGGAGCATTTTATCTTCTTGGCGAAATTGCCATTCGGGATAAAGCTAAACGTTTTGATTTGAAATCGACGATGGAAAAGGCTGTCTCTTATTTTGAGGAAAACAGCAAAACCGGAAAATTTAATGATGAGAATTTTCGCTGTGTTCTGAAAACTGCAAATAAATGCACTTTGGGTGGGACAAGTTTGGCGTTAATCGGCCTTCTGGATATGGTAAAAGCGTATCCGGCAACTTTGAATAAAAATGAAAATCTGATTGAGGAGTATAAAAATTACATTTTAGCGATGCGGGTTTCTGGAAAAGGATTTAGGGACAGTTTTTATTTTGATCGTGAACAGTCTTTGAGTGAATCATCATTCTCGAATGGCGAGGCTTTTTTGGCTTTAGTAAGATATTATCAATATAATGCAAAAGTAGAAATTAAGACGATGATTGAGGAAAGTTTTGTTTATTTTGATAAAATTTACCGAGGAAAATGGGATAGTAATTTTTATCTTTGGGGCATGGCGGCGTTGAAAGATTGGTATGTCTTGTTTCCGAAGGAGGAATATTACACTTTTACAAAAGATTATACGGATTGGAGAATTGATAAACAGCAGAAGTCGCGGGGAACTTCGCACAATAAATGTGCGTATATTGAGGGAGTGATAAGTGCTTATTCCGTTTTGGAGAAGAAGGCGAGCGATAAAGAAAGAGAGAAATATCTGGAGGAGATTGATTTTTGGCTTTTGAAAAGCCGGGATTTGCAGATTAAAAAAAGTGATACGATAAAAATTGGCTTTAATCAGGGAAAATTGCGGGTGGTAAAAATGGAAAACTCAGCGCGGGCGGTTGGCGGATTTTTGACTGGGTATGACGAGCCATTTCAAAGAATCGATTTCACTCAGCATTGTGTGAGTGGGTACTTGCAGAAACTTGTAGATATTGATCGGAAAAGTTTATAGAAGCTTGCGGCCAAGAAGATTGTCGTCGATTGGCTGAGAGTTTTTAATTAGTTCACTGATGATATCAGCGACTTTGTAGTCGTCATCGGCGAGGCTGATAAGATTAACAAGTTTTGCGGTAACAAAAGGTGCGGCCTGGGAAGTGCCGGTGCGGTAAGTGTAATTATTATTGAGTGATGTGCTGTAGATGTCCTGGCCGAGGGCGGAAAAGTCCACCCAGCTGCCATAGTTGCTCTGATAGAGCTTCTGATCTTTTTTGTTGAGGGCGGCAACGGCGATGACGTCTGGGGCCGCCGCGGGGTAGTATTTGGCATCGGTATTGTAGTTGCCTGCGGCGGCCACAATAATGATGTTTTTATTTTGGGCATAACTGATTGCTTCATCCAGAACTTTTGAATGGGTTTTAAGGCCCAAACTTAAATTGATTATCTGAGAACCGTTATCTGCTGCGAATTTTATCGACTTAACAAGAGCACTCATCTTGCCTTTTTTGCCATTGGTAAATTTTATCGGCATGATTTTTGCCGACGTAGAATTGGAAAGGACTATGCCTGCGACGTGAGTGCCATGACCAACTTCGTCAGAAACAACGCTTGTTTCCTCCACAAAATCCCAGCCGCGTAATAATTTGTCTTTGAAAAAATCGTGAGAAGCATCGATTCCGGAGTCGATTACAGCAACTTTGACCGGCTTTTCAAGGTTTTCGACTTCATCTATGGGGGTTTCTTCCGTAATTTCTTCGGCAGATTCAGAGATGACTGTTTCCGCCAGTTCAATATCAAAATTCGGTTCGGCATATTTTACCAGACCGGCCTGCGAGTAGGCTGTAACAATTGAACCAATATTTTCCTCGGTGTTAAAACTTAAGAGAAAAATATTTTCCATGTTTTCGGGATTTTTTTCGGTTCCAAGTTTGAGAATAACTTCCTGAGGTGCGAGGTCAATTGTGTCGCTGTCAAAAAGATCAGCTTTCAAAATATCCGCTTCAAATAAAGCAGTATAGTTTTTTGAGGCAATGCGTTCGTCAATCGGCGTGACATCGATTAATCCGTATTTTTCGTTGAGGGAAGAAAGTTGCTTCAACTCTTTTTCCGGAAGTTTATCTTTTTGGGTAAAAGCAAAAAGTAATCCAGCAATCAGCAGGAAAGTGACAACAGCAAAGATTTGAATTTTTGATTTATTCATCGTAGGTTTTATACCATTTTTTTTATTCGAGCTCTACAGTTATTATTGCAATTTTTGAAAGTTCAGCGCGAGTGATCGAATTTAATGGCTTGAAGGTGCCGTTTTCATAACCGACGATTAAATTCTTCAATTTCCCAAAGGCAACATATTTTTCATACCACTCCCCTTTTTTGGTATCGGAAAAATCCATTTCACCGCCGGAAACTTGAAGTCCTGAAGCTTCCAAAAGAATTTTTAAAGCTTCTACGCGGGAGATCGGCTGGTTGGGACGGAAAGTTTTGTCGCTGTACCCGATGACAATATTATTTTCTTTTGCGGCCTCGACATATGGCGCATACCAATCGGTATTTTTTACGTCATTGAAAGAGGTTTTCGGAAGATTTTCATCGACGGAAATATCGAAAAGATTAATGACAATTTTTACGAGTTCGGCGCGGGTAATCTGAGCATCAGGATCAAATTTCCCTTCAACCTTGCCGCTGATCACACCGCGTAAACGGAGATCATCGATAAAATTTTCAGCCCAGTGGCCTTGAATATCTTTGAACGGCTCAGCAACTTCACTTTCCTGAAGATCAATTTCTTCATCGTCGCCTACTCCGGTTTCGCCGCCTGAACTATCGGAGGAGTTATCATTATCATCTTCAGTTGTAGAGCCGCCACCTCCTCCTCCACCTCCGCCTCCTCCGCCTGAAGAAGTGTTTCCGGAATTTACTGATTGATTCACTAATACTGCGGAGAAGCTAAATACTGCTGTTTCGTTATTGTTATTGTCCATCGCCTGGATACTGAGGAAGAAATTGCCGTTTCCATCGGGCTGGATTGCGGTTTTTGAAGTAGTGTAATTTCCGCTAATGGACGTTTCGCGGCTAGTGCCAATTTGAAATTTATACTGAGCAGTCGGATCGGGAGAAGTCCACTCCCAGGTTTTGGCAATGCGCGGAGTATTGTCGTCGGAAAGGCCGCTAATTGTCGGCGCTGTTGTGTCGTTTACTATCCAGGTAAAAATAGTTGGCGAGGATTCAGATTGCCAGTTGCCGGCACTGTCCTGACCAATCACAGATAAAGTGTGTTCGCCATTTGTCAGTCCAATTTGGCTTATTTTTACGGAAATATCGGTTTCTTCGGAGAAGGCTCCATTATCGAGTTTGTATTTATATTTTTTTATATCATCGCCGGAAACAGTTACACTAATTTGAGGAATTGCTGAGGTATCAGGATTTTGGGGTGTTCCTGAAAGTGTTACTGCGGTTGGTGATGTGGTATCGATTGAAAAACTTCCGGCAGTAAGATTTTCAAGCATTTCATTGCCGACTATATCTTTTGCACCGGAAATAGAAATATTTGCAGTTTGCGACTCATCTTCATCGAGCAGAGTTATTGAACCGGTCCAGAGGTTATTTGCATAACTCACCTGTTCAACTGTGTATGGGGATTTTAAGCCTTCGATTTTTACAGTCGGAGAAATTGTCGTATCCATCTGATCCGCGCCAGTCGGATCGAATGTGACGCTTACTGTCAGTGGACCTTCTTTGGCCGGATTTGCCGAGGTTGTGATACTGCTGACAGTTGGCGCGGTGCGGTCGAGGATAAAAGTTAAATCGAGATTGTCATCAGCGGTCTGCTCGTTGCCGATCGGGTCCAAACAGCTGATGTAAAATGTTTTTTGGCCGTCGGTTAGCTGATCTGGTAAAGTAGTTTTTGCTTTATCATTTTCGACTGTGAGATTTTCTGTCATTGCAGAATAACCTAAATCCTGTGTGCTGTAGCGGCAGAGCATTCCGGTTTCACCGAGGATTTCAATTTCAGGAGCCGGATTGTTTGTAACAAAAGGCGCAGAGGTGTCAGCATCAACTTTTATTGGAGCGATCACAACTTTGCTGCTGTCCTCAAGAATGACGGGCAGAGTGACTGCCGTACTGAGATTTCCGGCTTCATCTTCAGCAAAAACCGTGAAAGAGTTTCCGGCATTTTGAGTGAGCGGAACGGAAATTTCAAAAGAGTTGGCGTTTAACTTTTGGGAAGTAATGAGTGTTTCTGATTTGAAAATTTTGATGGTGTCATTGATTTCAGCGGTTCCTTTGATGACAAAATTGTCGGCGTTGATTGTGGTGGAGGAGGCGGGGCTGGTGATCGTTGGCGGGTTTGGCGGAATGCTGTCGAAAATTAAAGCTTCGGAAATTGTGAAGTCGCCGGTTTTGGCGCCGTCGTTTGCTTTAAAGCGAATTTTTAGATTGCCGTTTAAATTGTTTAAGTCGGCAAGGTCGGGATGTTGGGGCTTTATGGTGAAGTTATATTGGGCGCCGGAAAAAGTAGTGGCGGTTTTGTAGTTGTTGCTGGTCCAATTTGCGGAGAGAGACTGGGAATTGTCGCCGTTTGTAGGCGCTTTCCAGGTGATGCCGTCGTCGGTTGTGTATTCGAAATTTGAGAGAGTTATCGGGAGATTAGATTTGCCGTCTTTGATTTTGAAATTAATTTGAATTGCGCTGGCGGTTAATTTTTCCAAAGAATCGATTTGAATAGTCGGCTGGAAAATATTTAAGGCATTGAAGGCGTTTATTCTTTTACCGCTGAGAATTTTTCCACTTAATCCCGAAAGACTGTCGCCAGTTTCGAGGAGGATTTCTTTCACCTGAGTGGAGGTGAGATTTTGGTTGTAGCCCCAAACAAGAGCGGCGAGGCCGACAGCGTGAGGTGTTGCCATGGAGGTCCCGGAGCTGAAACCATATAGTTCGTCTAAGCCATCGCTTAAAACATTTAGCTCAAGATTATCCACAAAACAGCCGTCGTGATCGTTGTCTGTGGAATTTGTAACCCAGCGCAGACGGAAGCGGAAATTTTCGGTTATATACTGATCAGGGATCGGAAAATTGCGAAAATTTGCAGTTGCAGAGCCGCTAGAGCTGGTGTCAGAATCGAGGCCGGCTTCGTCCCAACGGGTATATTCAGTGAAGCTTGTGCCATTTGAAGAGTATTCAATTGCCATATAATCGGCCCAGCCATCGGTAATATATTCGGTGTCACAGGTGGCGGTGAAATCGAGGTAGGCGCCTGAATAAGCGCTGAGGTCGAATGTTGGAGCAGTAATTAAATTGTTCGCATTGCTGGCATAAGGGATATTTAAGTGATCGCCGTAAAGGACATTTCCGAAACTGCCGCCGACATCGAAGGTTCCGGCATCACCGGTTTTGCTCCAGCCAGTTGGTAAAGCTGGAGCGGTCGCGGAAGAAAAATTTTCTAAAGTATGAATGGAATCGGCAATTGTGCTGTATATATTTGTTCCTGGTGCGGCGATATCGACCGAGGTTGTGCCGAAATCGGAAAAGGAGGCAAGGGAGTCCTTGGAGTTTGTGGCGGCGACGCAGATAATATTTGCAGAGCTAAAATCACATGGGTAAACAGAAGAAGAATTATGATTTACCGCATTGTTGCCGGCCGCGGCGATAAAGAGGCCAGGAAAGCTATCGATAGCGGATTTTAAAACGGTGTCATTACCGTTTCCGGACCAGCTGGCATTGATAATTTGGGCGCCATTTTGTTTTGCAAAATTAATACTTTTTACATTATCAGAAGTGCTGAGACTGGTTTTGATCGCCATGATTTTTGCTTTTGGCGCGACCCCAATAATTCCTTTTGAATTATTTTTCACTGCAGCAATTGTACCGGCAATATGTGTGCCGTGAGTGTGATTTGTCGGAGCGGGATCTTTGTCGTTATCTTCATAATCGAAACCATGTATACAGCTGCCGATAAAATTTCCGCTGTCGTTTTTGCAGTTCGTGCCATCCCACATATTGTCTTTCAGATCGGGATGGTTGTAGGCAACGCCGGTATCGATTATGGCAACAATAATTTCGTTGGAACCTTCAGAAACGGCCCAGGACTCCGGCGAATCAATATCGGCATCGGATGTTCCCGGAATGGTATTTACAGTCTGGCCGCTGTTGTCGAGACCCCAAAGGTTGCTACGAAAAGTATCGTTCGTGTCGATTTCGGACAATTCATATTTGTAATTCGGCTGAACAAATTTCACATTTGGATCATCTTCAAGTTTTTCGATAATTTCTTCAGTGGTTTCGTTTTCGCGGCTCTCAACTATTGCGAGATTATTTACTACGAGATTTTCAGTAAGAATAAGGTTATCCTCCAGGGCATTTTCGCGAGCTTCGTTCAGATCCTTATATTGAATAATCACCTCTCCTTCAATCAAACTTTCCTTTTCCGGAAGCTGAGTTGTGGCAAGTTCTTCCGCAGAGACAGGAAGAGTATTTGCAATGATGGTTAAAAGTAGCAAGAAGCTTATTTGGATGCGCATATTTGGATGAGTTTAGAACTAGAATCCCAGAATTCAGAAGATAATTAAAGAGCTTTTTTTCGGCAACCTGAAATTTCGTTTTATTTTTCGAGGCGGATAATTTTCATCGGACAAGCTTCCTGGGCAAGAATATTCGCATCGCGATCGCATTCATAAATTTCGCCGACAAAGACTCTTCCTTTATTCTTGGAGCCGATGAGATTTGACTTACCGTCGACGGGGTCGATAGTCCAGCTTTGTGGTGCTACTAAAACGCAGGCGTGACAGCCGATACAGCGTTCGCGATTATGGGAGATTTTAATTTTTCGCATTCAGTCTTTCTTTTACAATGTAGACCTTGTCGTTTTTT
>SXGR01150002.1_pt1 | contig 32538 bp, 23 predicted proteins | sample 3174711 | NCBI WGS metagenome assembly SXGR01 (sample SAMN11356860, study PRJNA531348) | freshwater metagenome | isolation source: freshwater sample F1-60 | place: China: Fuxian Lake, Yuxi | collected 2017-12-25 | reverse complement strand
TCTACCAAGCTGAGCTACACCCCGCCGACTGGCAAGGAGGAGAATCGTACCGGGGCTGGTGGAGGCCCGCAACGGCAGCGTCCCCTCCCGGTTATCGGTGGGAATGTGCCCCTCAGGGGCACATTCCCACCGATAACCGAGGCCGGACCTTGCGCCGATGCGCCGTATCGTGCGGGCATGTACGGCATGGTCAACCAGGCGCTTGAGGCACTCGTGCGAGAGAAGTTTGGCGACGGGGTGTGGGAGTCGATCAAGGAAAGGGCAGCGGTCAACGAAGTCGCATTCGTGACCATGCACGAGTACCCCGACGAGGTCACCTACGGACTGGCGGGGGCGCTCTCGGAGGAGACAGGGATCGCGGTGCCGGACCTCCTCCGTGCCTTTGGCGTCTACTGGGTCTCGTTCGCCGACCGTGGACCGTGGGGGAAACTCATGCGCGAGTCCGGCAAGTGCACCTACGAGTTGCTCGCCGCGCTCGATGCGATGCATGCGCGAATCGCGATGAGCTTTCCCGCGCTGAAGCCGCCGTCGTTCCGGGTGCACGCCGACCCAGATCCGAAGCACGCCGGGTGCAAGTTGCTGGAGTATCGATCCCACCGACCTGGGTTGGCGCCGTTCGTCGTGGGGTTGCTGGAGGGGATGGGTTCGATGTTCGGGGAGCGAGTCGATGTGGAGCAGGTGGCCGCGCGCGGTGAGTCGGGCGCGGAGTGTGACGTGTTTCGGGTACGTGCGGTGTCGGTGAAGGGAGTCGTCTCGGCGTGAGCGGTGCGCCGCGAGCCGCGCCGGATGAGTCGACCCAGTACCTGCTGGACACCCTCTTCCCATTTCATGTCGTCATTGGGTCGGATGGCTGCGTCGCGGCAGTTGGAGCGGCGCTCGCGCGGGCGAGCCCGGGATTGAACCGGCGGCCATTCCTGGAGGCCTTCGACCCCATCCGTCCTTCGCTGAATCATGTTCGCGAGCTTCCTGCGGCGCAGGCGCAGGTGGCCGTCCTTGGCATCCGTGGCACTCGGGCGGAGCTTCGTGGCCAGTACTTGGCGCTGGGAGAATCGATGCATGCCTTCGTGGGATCGCCCCGCATCGTCGACGCCGATTCCCGCGCCGCGTGGCCCATTGGAATCGGCGACTTTGCGCCACACGACGGCACGGCGGACTATTCCATGGCGCTGGAGGCGGTGCAGCTCCAGCTGTCGGAGCTGGATCGGCTGGCGACCCAGCTGAACGATTCGGTGCGCGTGCAGCGCCAGCTTCGCGAGAAGGCCGAGGGGGCCAGTCGGAGCAAGAGCCACTTCCTGGCCAACGTTTCGCACGAGATCCGGACGCCGATGACGGTGATCCTCGGGTACGTCGACCTGCTGCGGGAGCCATCGACCACTGAGGACGAGCGGCGCGTCCACCTGGAGACCATTAAGCGAAACGGGGAGCACTTGCTGGCGCTTCTCTCCGACGTGTTGGACTACTCGCGCCTGGAATCCGGGCAATTCTCGGTGACACGCGAAGCGATGCACGTCACCGACGCCGTCCGGGATGCCGTGCACTCGCTTGGAGTCCGTGCCCGGCAGGCTGGCCTGGTGCTCTCGTGGTCCGGCGAGACCGAGGAGACTTCGTCCACCGTGCTCTGCGATGCCGTCCGGCTCCGGCAGGTGGTCATGAACCTGGTCACCAACGCGATCAAGTTCACGCCTCGAGGCTCGGTGCACGTCCACGTCTCGGCGCAGCCATGGGATGGCCTTCTCGAGTTCCGCATCGAGGTGCGGGATACCGGGTGCGGCATCCCCGAATCGCTGATTCCATCGCTCTTCGAGCCATTCCGCCAGATGGAGAGCCAGTTCTTCCGCGAGTCTGGAGGTGCCGGGCTCGGATTGGCGATTTGCAGCAGCATCGCGCGCGCGCTGGACGGGCGGATCGAAGTGAGCAGCGAGGTCGGCCGAGGAAGTCGATTCACGCTGGCCTTCAAGGCTCCGCTGGTTCGGCCGACGCACGGCACGCACGCCGACTCGGTCCCCGACCCCGAACGCGTCCCAGGCCCCGAACGCGATGCCCTCGACACTGCCGAAGGAACCGGCCATCCCCTCGCCACGACGGGCCCGGACGGATCGCGGCTCTTGAACCGTCGAGTGCTCATCGTCGAAGACTCCGTCGACACCCAGCGGCTCTTCGCCCACTGGCTCGGGAAGGCCGGGGCGAGCCTTGGCATCGTGGACGACGGGCTCGAGGCGGTGGAGTTCATCGCGGCGGTGGCGGCAGGGCGTGAATCGACACCCGATGTCATCCTCATGGACATGCAGCTGCCGGGAATCGACGGGATCGAGGCGACCCAGCGGATCCGGGCCATGGGATTTCGAGGAACGATTGTCGGGCTGTCAGCCACGGGCCAGCAGTTTGTGCAGGATCGAGCGACATCGGCAGGTTGCGACCAGTATCGGGTCAAGCCGCTCCTCCGGTCCGAGCTGATCGAGGCGTGCCGGGGAGTTGCAGGCTCTCACGACGTGGCCTAGCCTCCAATCGCCCACTGGTCCGGCTGGGTGGGCGACGGGGCGGTTGCGTGTCGCGGGGCACGCACCCCGGGGCTGGGCGGCCGGGCTCTGCAGAAAGCGAGCACGTCATGTTGAAGAGTCTCCGAATCCATCGCCGTCGAGCTTGGCTCGGGCGCGGTGTCGCCACCGGTGCGGCATTCGCGATCATCGTGAGCATCGGGGCCTGCGTCCCGCGCTCCAAGTCCTTCACGGCGTTTCCGGCACCGAGCGTGACGGCGACACACGACTTGAACACCACGCAGAACCCAACGCCGGTCACCCCTGCGCACATCTACGGCCCGACCAATGAAATCGGGCTGGGGCAGGGCTACAGGACCATCAACTCGCAACCCGGCTTCTGAACCAACGCCAACCAATCTCAAGGAGCATTCCACCATGTCAAGAATCAGTTTTGCACTGGCGGCGTCGGCCCTGATGGCCTCGTCAGCCTTCATCGGATGCGCGCCGCCCAAGGTCCTCGTCCTGGATCCCGGATGCACGCGACAACCGTGCTACGACGCCAACTACATCGACACCGCCTACGGCGCCGTGCGCTACATGCTCGACTACGCACGCGAGCCGATCGTCGGAGACGATTCCATCGACCTCACCCGCCCCATCATCTGGGCCAGCACCGTCAATCTCAATGACTACGGCGAGACGTCCAACTTTGGGCGCCTCATGGGCGAGACGCTGGCGATCTCGCTGCAGAATCATCGGCAGAGCAAGATGATCCAGATGACGCTGCGCCAGGGCAACGTCCCGATCACGCCGGAGGGAGAGTTCCTCCTCACCCGCGACATGAAGGACTTGGCCACGCGATTCAACGCCGGCGCGGCGCTGGTGTCCAGCTACAGCGTGGCGGTCGACAAGGTCTACGTCCAGTGCTCGCTCATCAACGTCGACCAGAACACCCTGGTCGCCGCGGTGCAGTTCGCGCTGCCGCTCGGCCCTCGCACCGAGGCGCTGTTGAAGAACGTGGAGTGGCCCGACGACGCCAACGCGATGATCCGGGCCAACCTGGCCGAAAAGAAGGCGAAGGAGCGGGCGATCACCCGCGCTCACTGGTAGCCATCGGACCTGGCGACAGCCGGGCGTCTGCGAGGGTCGCGCACCTTTGAGTGCACAATGCTTGCGGACGCCCGGTGTTGTTCTATAGTGGGGGGACATGATTCGGTGGATCGGCGTTGTCGCAGGTGGGTGTGTTCGTTGCGGCATCTACGGCGCCACGCGGGCGCTCGCGCCGTAGCGCTCTCGAAGGGCCTTGACGGCCCCGGCGGGGTCGGCGGCAAACCATGACCAGCGTTGGCGGGCGTGCTCGTCGGCGCAATAGGCGAAGTTGAGTCCGACGGTGTCGACGAGTCCAAAGGTGTTCAGACCGCAGAGGTAACGCTGCGCAGCCAGTTCGACGAAGAGCGGGCCGCCGCTATTGCCGGGGTTGACCGCGGCGTCGGTCTGGATGATTCCGACGCCGTCGATCATCCGGCGCGCGCTGATGATTCCCTGGGTTTCGGTGCCGATGAGGCCACTCGGGGCACCGATTGCGATCGCGCGCTGGCCGCGTGCCACCATCTCGCGACCCTGGATCGGTGCAATGACGTAGTCGACGCCTGCTTGGAGCTTTCGTGCGTCCACTTCGAGAATGGCCATGTCCGGCGCGGGACCTGCAGAGTGCATGGCGAACCGGGCGACGGGGCGGACGACCTTGTCTCCCCCCATGAAGGCAACCGCAAGCTCAAACTCTTCGATGTCCAGCTGCGAGGCCAGTTCCGAAGTGGCCAGATCGTCCAATCCGAGGCAGTGCCGATTCGTGAGGATGCGCAGGGTGTCGCCCGTCCGTGAGATCACCACTCCCGAGCCGGTCCAGTCGCTCTCGTCGCTGATGACCAGATCGCGCTCCTTCCAGTGCCCCGCCATGGCGACGGTGGCCAGCCTGGACTGCGCTGCGGTGAGGGCGCCGGTGGTCGGTGGGAGGTCGGTGCCATCGGGTTCGAGGACTACTGTTTCCTTCGCCCGCTCTTCGACTCCGGTGCCCTCGCCGTCATCGGTCTTGGGAGGGGAGATGCAGCTGGTGAGGAGGAGGGGGAGGGCGAGGGACGTGAGGATGGCGAGATGGGGGTGGAACTTCATGGTTCTAGGGTGGTAGTAGGGGTTCTGTGAATTGGCCTACTTGAATCGGCCCAGGAGGAACTTGAGCACCTTTCGCTTTGGATTGCCAAGGATCTCTGGGGCCAACGCAATGACGGCGACTAGCGCAGTCCACCAGGGGGCCATCTGAAGGCCTGGAATCAGTTCACAGATCAGGGTAATGAAGAGAAGCGGGCTGAAGCCAAGCAGTGCCAAGAGAATCAGTACGGTCGGGATATCGATCAACAGGCCAGGTATCCCCATGAAGGGGGGCGCCCCTAAGAAGCCAGTGACCAGGTCTGCCACCACCGCCACCACGAACGCGAGGACGAGTCGCGCGGTGCTCACGCGGCGGGAGTCAGGTCGCATGGCGCTCGGCGTCGCGCCGGAACGAGGTGTCCGGGCACCGACGGGCTCTGGATCAGGATTCTTGGGAAGGTCTTTGAGAAGTTCGCTCATGGGGTCGTCTTCTCCATTTGAGGAAAGGGGTCGTACTTGACGCGAGTGAGTTCGTTCTGTGGTCGAGCGGTTACGCAAGAACGGGGTGGAAGTCCAGGGTTACTTTCGGTTGTTCCCTGTCCCCCCGCACTCCTCGCAATCGGAATCCAAGATGCACCCAGGAATCACTCCATTGACGCATCGAGGGCAACTGCCCTGTACGACGTGGCCCGTGCCATCACATCGTGTGCAAGGGATGGACTTGCCTGGGCAATTCCAGGCCCAGGTACTGCCGCTGCCTTCGCATTCTGGGCACGGTCCGGGGGAACGGGGGGGCCACGCAAGGTACACGACGACCACTCCAACGCAAACCAAGGCGCCTACCGCGAATCGCTTTGCCAACCGTGTTGCCGACTGAACATTGTTCATAATCGACTCCTTTCTTGTAGTTGATTGATGCCGCGCCACCGCACCGTCGAGCGCGGATCCAAGTGCACTTGCCAAGGCCTCGAGCCCCTCCGCCTTGATCGGAGTGGAGGGCACTCGGGTTAGCACCCCGTCGGCATTCATCTCACTGGCGGTGGTTGGGGCCACGACGGGCACGAAGCAAAGCAGCCCAGCTTTCTGCAGTCGCTTGGCCCAGTTGGCGACGCTCTTGGCGGTGCGAGCCAGTGCCGTCGGTATGGTGCGATCAGATCCGTCGCGACTGGGGGAAAGCGAAGCGCTGTACGCGACGACGACTGGGGACTGCTGCTTGAGCGCCATCCGAAGAATCTCCTCGGCGCTCGCGATGGCTTCCGTTCGCAGGGCCGCAGGGTCGTCCGCGAGGCGATCGAGGTCAATTTGGAGGACGATCACTCCCGAGCCCTCAAGGACGGGGAGCCACGCTGCCATGCCGCCTTCCGCGTGCGAGCCACTCATCACTCCGACGCGGAACTCGCACGGAACTGGGTCCCGATTGTGGGCCGTTGTGCACACGGCCTCCAGCGCTGTGCTAGGCCCCGCAGGTTCGGCTGGCCATCGCCGTGCATCCAACTCTTCGTTGGCCGCGCCGACCGATCGGCGGAACTGCGCTGAGTTCGAGTAGATTTCAAGGTCCTTCGGATCCTGATCGCAGCACTTCACGAGCAGGGCGAAAAGGGTGGTTGGTCTTGATCCCTCAAGTCCACACACGGCAATCGATGTCGCCATCGAAGCCCCGGCAGGGATCGGCGCCGTGCCGCGATTCATCGGTTGGAGTTGGGTATTCACGCTTGCTGTCCTATTCCGTCTCACGGAGGTGAAACTCATCGCCGTCGTCGATGGTGTGGGTTGGATCACTCCTCCAACTGCAAGGCGCGTTCAAATCGTGCCTTGGCGGCACGCGGCCAAGGAACCCTGATCTTCCGAGACTGTGACAGCTCTTCCAGGTCTCGCCAAAGAGTGCGCAGCTCCTCATGACACGCGCGCAGCCGGTTCACTTCCGAAGCGGAGCTGGTGATGATGTCTTTCAGTTCGTCAAGTCCGACATCGCCGCCCTGCGCCGCCCGGCGAGCGTTGACGAACACGAATCGGCAGTTGGGAAAGAGTGGCGCGTGCTGCCTCTGATAGGCGGCGCGGTCTTCAAGACTTCCAGTCCACTTCGTCACCACGAGGTGACCGCAAACACCCTGTTGTTGGAGTTGAACATACGCCTCATGTTCCCTCACGCCGATCGAGTAGTCGCCTGCCCCAGCGGATACGCAAAAGTAGACATCGTGGAGTTGCGAGTCGAGCACCCGCCTCCAAGATGGTTCCTCGACATCCGATCGCGTCGCCGATGCGGAACCCAGTCCGGGGGTGTCGAAGACACTCAGGCCGCTGCTCAGAAGTTGCATCGGGCCAGTCGCGGTCACCCAGTCGGCGGCCCGTCCCGATCCACCCTCCGTGGCTATCTGCGCAATCCTCTCCCCGAGCGCCTGACCGGTATCAAACTGTTCCACCGGCTGGGCGACGAGGCCTTGGAAACACTTGAGGGTCCAAGAGCTCCCGTACTTGTACTCGATGCACGCCGAAGTCATGGGTCGATTCCCGGATGGAGCCACTGGATGCCCGAGCAGTGCCTGGAGCAAGGTCGACTTCCCGACATTCGTCAGTCCCACCAGGCCCAAACGGAAGTCACGCTGCCTCGCGGCCTGGGTCGCTTGCCACAGCGGAATGGCCTTCTCTTTGAGAAACTCGCTGAGCTTGTCGACCACCCATTGCTGAGCGGCACCATTGTCCGCCGCCGCACTGCGGGTCTCTTGGAGCAAGTGGATGAACTCGTCAATCGCGGTGTCTCCCATGGGAGGTCATCTGCCGTTGATGGGCGATCGCGTGGCCGCGCACTCCTCTGTGGCTGGCTCAAGGCAGGGCAGGGCCCGAATCAACGCCTCGTTCGCGGTAAGGGCCTCGAGTTGGCTGGAAGTGGGTCGAGTGTGCAAGCGACTGGCCAACTGCTTCGAAAGAGAAGCGAGCCGACTCTCTTCCTGCGCAAAGTGTTGGTCCAGTCGCGCGGGGATCTCGCCACGAAGTCGGTGCGTTTCATCTCGGACCTGATCGCGAACGCCATCAAGCATCCCGCAGACGGCGGACTTGAGGGCATTGCGATCCTTGGTCTTCCCGTGTTGGAACGCGCGGAAGCCTCGGTACGCGGCCCATCCGATTGCCCCGAGCCCCAAGGGGACGGTCACGACGGTGAGGAGTGGGAGGACGGCCGCTTGGGTAAGCCCTCCCACGAACATGCCTACCCATGATCCACCAGCTGCAGCGGACATCGCCCCACCCATGAGCGGTGGCAGTGCCAGCGTGAATCCACTAAGAAGCACGCCTGGAGCGACCGCTATCGGTACCCGGAGCGCGTCAACCGCGCGAGATCCCGCGGTCGCGGCAGGCGAACTGGGAACAAGATCCTGCATGTTCACGCGGGGCCCGGACGAGGCAAGCGTCTCACTCGCGCGATCCAGCGCCTCCTGGCACTGGGACATTGGTGCCGAGAGGCCCTCCCGCACCGCCAGGTCGAGGTCTGCGTGGATGGACGAGGCCAACTCGGGGATGTCCGCGTTGCCCTTGGAGTCGATCAGCGAGAGGTAGTCGCGCTGCAACTGCCGAGTGAGCCGATCGACCGAGTCGTCCAGCACCCGGAGAGCGTCGCTACTATCCGATCGGAACCGTGTGATGCGCTCCTGCTTCCCTTGGCTCAGCGAAACACGCAGTTCGCCGACCTGCTCCTTGAGAGCGGTGAGGTCCGACTCGTCCATCCGGGCGATGGCGAGTGCCTCGGCGGCGCGCGTCGAGGCGAGGTCCTTCACCCTCGCAAGCCTCGAATCGAGCGTGTCCGCGACGATGTCAAGCCGTTGCGACGCGATCGACTCTCGGATGGCGGAAGCAAGTTCTGCAATGCCCGAGCCCTCGGTGCCGTTCATGGCCTTCAGGGCGCTTAACTGCAAGATCGGAACCCCCGGAAAGCCAACGCTCGCCAGAATGGAGCGGTTGTGGTTGAGCCCCTCTTGCAGCTCTGCGGCAGTCAACTCACCGTCTTCCACAAGGTCACACTTGTTGAGAACGAAGATGAACCGACTCGCATCCGACTTCCGGACGAGTTTCAACAGCTCCTGTTCGGCTGCGTTAATGGGGTCGTCTGCGGAGATCAGGAAGACGATCGCCTGGACTTGAGAGAGCGAACGGAACAGGATCTGCGCGTGTTGCGATGCAGCTGCGTTGTCGGCGCCAGGAAGATCCATGAGCCCAAGTTGCTCGTCCAGTCCCGGGAATGGGCCTTCCACCTCGATACGCTGGACGGACTTTTCGTTGGCGGGGTTTCCCTCCTCGCAAGCGTAGGAGCGAATCTCTTCCGGGCGAATGTCGATGGGTTTTCGAGCGTCGTCTTCGAAGTGCACGCGCACTGCCAGAGTTGGCGCCCAGGCAAACATCGAGACGACATTGGTTGCAGGGAAGCGGCCGGTCGGCGCTAGGAGATCGTCCTCGCGGCCCAAGATGGCATTGACCAGCGTCGACTTGCCCCGCTTCGAGGCGCCCGCGACTCCGATGAGCAGCCGCTCTTCGCGTGCCTCCGTGACCATTTGTTCAACGGCCTCAGCCTCGTCGAGTTGGCCGATCTGCCTCAATGTGACCGCGAGACTCTTGGCGGCTGCGATCGTCGCCTCCAACCGGGCGTGGCTTCGAAGGTTCATCGATTGATCCTCATGGGCTCCCCGGACTGCGAGACCGGGCACCTCTCCTGCGAACACCCCCGATCCCCGGGCATCCAATCTGCCGTAGATTGCGCGTTCGGGTTCGGGCTGCCGCTTGCGCCTCCGTTTCCAATGCATCTGCCGAAAGAGAGTTCCGTTCGATCGCCTGGCGCGCCGGTCGCGTCCGAGGTGTCAATCGGTCTGCCGCAGAGAACTGAGTCCGATAACCCAGGAATCGGTCTCGGCGGTGGGACCTCAGCCCCCACCCCCACCCCCGAATCCCTCTGGCCGCAGTACTACGAGGAACTGCATTCGGTTGCGGTCGCGGTGTTGCGCGGGGAGCCGCCCAGCCCCAGTCTCCAGGCGACCTTGGTCCTGCACGAGGCGTGGATGAAGGTCTTTGGCGGTCGCGAGCCCGAGTGGCGGGGGCGCGCCTACTTCATCGCCAGCCACGCCCGCGCGATGCGGCAGTACCTGATCGACCGTGGGCGTCGGCGCAAGGTGGAGCGATCAGCTCTCTCGATTGTGCCGATTCGCGATGCGGAGGAACTCTCACTCGCGGAAGTGGGGCGGAGTCCGGAGCGGGCGCAGGCGCTGAATGAGGCCATTGACGAACTGGCGCACGCCTACCCGCGCGCAGCGTCGGTGGTGGAGATGCGCTGCGCATTTGATTTCTCCAACGAGCAACTCGCCGAGCTGCTTGGCGTGGCTGTGCGCACGGTGAAGCAAGACTGGACTTTCGCTCGGGCGTGGCTCTACCAGCGCCTGGAGTCGCACGCGTGAAGATGCGCCACGCCTGACGGTGCTTCACGCTCCCGGCTGTTGATCGAGGGCGCCTCACCCACCCGGCTGTTGATCGAGCCTCCGCCGCAACTCCGTCGCGAGCCATCCGGGCTGGACGCCGTCGCGTTCCAGGGCGGCGAGGTACTCGCGTGCGAGCGCCGCGCCCGTCACTGTGTCACCGCCTTGAAACGCGAGTCGCGCCTCGATGCCCAGGGCCTCCGTCAAGGCGCGCACAGTCAACGGGCGGTCGGGGTTGATGGCGGTCCGTGCGCCCTTGAGGTCTGCGATGCAAGCGGGGAGATCGCCCGGAGTTCCAAGTAGTGCACGGACGCGAGCCTTTTCCAGGCGAGCCAGGGTCGGGCGCTGACTTGTCGGGTCGATGATGGCGGCTTCATGCTCCGTGGCCCGTTCGAGGGCGCGTTCTGCGCAGTCTCGGTCTCCCACCTCCGCCGCGGCGACGGCCAACTCCAACCACGCATCCATCTTGTCAGCGGTCAGCACATGCGCTCCGGTGTCCAGCCCCAGCGCGTGCTGTTCGGCGATCGGGTGCATCGCCGCCCAGTCGCCGGCATGGCGCAGGGCCATGAGATACCTGGTCCGCACCAGTTGGGACTGCGCGCTGCTTGCGCCGTACTTGGCGACGGTCGATTCGAGCTGAGACTTGCCAAACTCGAGAGCTGTCGGGTCGCCAGCAGCCACCATGGCGTCCAACAAGAGTCGGTTGGCGTTGTCAATGCCAGTGGCATCCGCGACCCGGCCCGCGCTGGCCACCTCAAGCTCCGCCAGTTCTCGACCACGCTGTCGGTCTGCCGCGCCGCTCCAGATGAGCTGCTTCGCCAACGACTGTCGGACCGTTTTGGTCGCCGGAACATCGACACCCAACGACGACACGGCCGTGGCGTAGAGCGATTCGTGCTCGTCGCGGTGCACCGCAAAGCCGTCCCTTCGGGTGACTCCGACGAGGTATGCCGAGCCGGCGCGAATAGTGGACGCGTGGCCTTGGCCAAGTCGTTCCTTGGCTTCGGACCAGGCGCGAAGCTGCAGGTCGGGAGCGCGCGCGTCCTTCATGACACCCAGCGTGAGGCCGGCCGTGGAGAGGAGCGAGACTCGTTCTGGATCCTCCAGGAGCGGGAGGTCTGGGTGGTCGTCCATGATGGCGATGGCGGCCGTGAACTCGGCCGCGGCCGGGCCAAACTCGCTGAACCCAACCAGGGCCTCGGCGGCGATCTTGTGAAGCTCAAATTCGGCACGAGGATCGCCTCTTGCCGCCGCGGGAATGGCCTTGACCGCCACCAAGAGCGACTCCCGCACCGTGGCATCGGGCTTCCCCGCGCGCGCCGGCATCGCGCCGACGACATTCTTCGCAAGGAACTGCACGGCGGCAGCGCTCACCTTGGACTCCGCCTCGAGCTGCGCCAGCGCCGTTGCCAGCTCAGCCGCACGAGTGGACTCCTCGGCGCGAGCTTCGCGCTCTCGCTTGAGCGCGTTGAGCGACAGCACCGTCGCCGAGGCGAGTGCAGCGATGACCGCGGCCACGCTGATCGTCGGCACCCACCGCCGCCGGAGAAATCGAGCCGCAAGGTAGATGGGCGTGCGCGGGCGCGCGGAGACTGGCTGGTGGGCGAGCACAGCGCGAAGATCCGCGGCGAGTGCAGCGGGCGTTGGATATCGATCGGAGGCGTTGAGCGCCAGGGCGCGCGAGACGATGGCATCGACATCACGGGGGATCGATTGGTTGATCGTCGACGCACGAGGTCGAGGCGTCTCGGCGGCCGTGCGCAGCGCGGCGGGTAACGCCCGTGCGAGAGGCGGCAGGGCGGGCCGCCCCGTGAGCACTTCGAAGAGGATCGATCCGAGCGCGAAGACATCGGCGCGACCGTCCACGGCTCGCGACTGCTCCGCGGCGCACTGCTCCGGTGCCATGTACGCGAGCGTGCCAGTGATCGTGCCGTCCTGCGCCAGGCCGCCGGGAAGCGCGGCCCCGGGCGTCGCGCTGCCAGCCACTCCAAAATCGATCACCTTCAGCTGGCCGCGGTCATCGACAAGGATGTTGGCTGGCTTGAGATCGCGGTGCAGCACGCCGTTCTGGTGGCCGAACTGCACGATGTCGCAGACCGCGGCCATGAGGTTGAGTCGCTCGTGGAGGGAGGGGTCGCGTGCCTCGGTGTATCGAGTGATGGTCGATGCGCCCTCAACCAGTTCCATCGCGAACCAAGGCACCGACACACCGTCGACTTCAGTGACACCACACGAGTACACATGTGCGATTCCCGGGTGGCGAAGTCGGGCGATCACCTCACCCTCCAGCTCAAATCGCTGTCGAGCGCGAGATGAATCCAAGTGCCGTGCCATCACCTTGAGGGCGACGAGACGATCGGGCCTGCTCTGCCGCGCCGCGTACACGATGCCGTGGCTGCCAAGTCCCAGCGGGCGCTCGATGACGAAGTCGCCGATCGTGATGCCGGCAAGCGACGAAAGGCGGGCAAGGGTTGGCGGGAGCAGCTGGTTGGAGTGCTCGCCGACGGATTGTTCGACGCCGAGCCCGCGGCGCGGTGCAGATGCCGCGAGGCGGTCGTGCGCGGCGAGAAGTTCGGTCACGCGCTGTCGCGACGCGGGGTCCCCGATTCGGGCAAGGACTTCGCTTCGGTCCGGCGGTGCGAGCTCAATCGCGTCCAAGAACGCGGACTGGACCTCGGAGTCGCCCGGCGACGGTGGTTGCATGGTCAGGGAGTCTGTCGCACCTTCGGACATGCCTCGATACCTGCGAGGGAACGGTGTGTGAGGTCACGGAAGGTCGCGAGATTACCGCGTGTGGGGTTCCCCCCGGAGCATTCATCAGAAACAGCATTCGGAATGCTCGTTTTGGTGAATGCTCAGGGGGTCTAGGTCAAGCTCCGCACCCGAAGACCTGCCGAAGTCACGCAAAGCCGTGCTGCGGAGGGGGCCATGGACATCACCCTCGCGGCTGCGGCGCGGCTCTTGGCCAGCAGGAACATGAACCCGCCGCCGCCGGCGCCGCAGGGGCACCAGCCAGAAAGGTTGGGGAGGAGTGGGTCGATCAAGAGTTGCATCTGTGGAGTGACGCTCGCCGGGTCCATCATGAGCTTGAGCCGACGATTCTTATTGATGCATTCGGCGAGTGCGTCGAGGTCATCCTCCCTCAGCGCCGTGGCCGCGCGCTCCGCCGTCGCCTTGAGTTGGTCGATCGCGCGAATGCGCCCGGGATCTCGCAAGAGATAGTTGCCCACGACGGTCTCCAGGAGCCCGCGCGCCATGCGTTGGATGCCGGAATACAGGAGCACGCCGCGTTCGGCCAGCGCGCGCGCCGTGCCGGGAGTCATGGCAACGGGCGAGATGCGCGGAGACTGTGCCACGCCGGGCGCTGTACGCGAAAGCTTGACGCCGCCGTAGAGCCCTCCCACCTGATCCTGCCAGCCGCCGCGCGTGGAGATGAGTTGCTCAAGTTGGCTGGTCTCCTGGATGAGCGCGGGGAGCGATGGAGTGTCGCCGCGGCAAAGCGTGTGGAGCGCAGCGAGAATCGTGGCACCAAGGATGCTGCTGGTTCCCAGGCCGCTCCCCTTGGGGACAGTGCTGGTCATTGTGAGGTCGATCCCGCCGCCGAAGGCTTGCAGGATCGATGAAAGCTCGCGGGTGCGCGACGCTTTGAGCGGCACGATTCCGCTGAGCGCGATTGCGGCCTTGGGAAGCGCGTCCCATCGGCGAGGGTCGTCAAAGCGAAGAACAGCGTCGAGGTCGCGAATGGTGCAACGTTTCCGCTGGTCGATGCTGCGGATGCGGATCACGGGATCGTCGATGAGCGTGGCCGTGGCGCGGATCGGGCAATCGCCGCCGAGCAGCACGGCCGCGTTGAGGACCGTGCCGCCGTGTTCGATGCAGATGGGGGGCGTGTCGCTCCAACCGCCGGCGAGGTCGACTCGGACCGGCGATTCTGCTTCGATCGTGGTGCCGATGGGTACTGCTGCGTGAACGCGGCCTCGTCGGATTGTCGCCCTGACCGAGACGGCCTTCCCAACAAGCGCCATCGCCGCCGCCTGCAATCCGGCAGCAGTCCGCGCCGAGCCGTGGCGGCTGGCGAGATCCGATCCCGCCATGACCAGTCGCGCCTTGGTGAGCGGGTTCGTTGCGCGCGCGAACTCACGCGAGTAGCCGTCGGCCAGCGTCGCGAGCGCATTGTCGCTCGTGAGCCTGGCGTGTGCGGCGAGCGGTGAGGCGCGGGGGGCGGCGGCGATCTCGCTGGGGAGTCCGGCGGCAAGAGAATGCTCAACGCATGCCAAGTGCTGCGCCAGCATGGCCTCGCCATCGCAGCGTGATGCGAGCTGCGAGACACTGACCCGAGGCGCGTCCAGCCATGCGCGAGGCGGCCGCGCTCGTGGGGTCAGCATCCACTGGAGGAATCGCGACGCGTCTGTGGCGCGCGGGAGCACGGGCCACAGTCGTGCGGTCCAGAGAGATGCTTCTGGTGCGCGGGGATCCAGGAATGCCTGCGGGTCGATCCCGTGTTGGCGCGTGAATCGAGCTAACGGCGCTCCGCCAATCGTGCCGCCCTCGTCGAACGCCGTCTTGAAGTCATCGTCGATGCCGTGGAGGATGCGGACGGCCTGTCCATCGTGGAGGGGAACTTCGAAGCAGCACCAGCCCCGTGGCAACGCGATCCTCCTCCCCAGAAGCCCAATCCCCACGCAGAGGTTGCTGCCACCGAGCTGCGCGGAGTCGAGGTCGCAATCGACCAATGCGCATGCGCCACGGCTGATCAGCGCGCCCACGCGGGAATGCAGCAGCAGGCGCGCGGGGGTGGGCGCGGGGGTGGGCGCGGGGGTGGCTCCACGCACCAGCAGTTCAAGGTACTGCCGCGTCGTCCCCGCATGGTCAAATGGCGAGTGGGGGAGGACATGCGCGTGCAGGCGGAACGGCCTCGCAGCGCCGCGAAGTGTCGATCTCAACTCACCGAACGAGTCGTGCCACGACCCGTGAGCCTCGTACGCCGCTCGGTACTCGCGTGCCCCGATGCCGGGCACCATCGCGCGAATGATGTGGTCGTACAGATCGATGTGCGGGACGGCGGCCTTGCGCAGGGACGGAAGCATCGGGCGCGTGGCGCGGAGCAGGCGCTGCGCCGCGCTGGCCGTCAACGCAATCACTCCCGTGTCGGTGAGTGCGCGACCGCCGGGAAGCATCGCGCCCGCAGTGCGAGCCTCCGTGCGCGTGGGCTTTTGCAAGGCCGCGGTGATGCGCGTGCCCGTGACCGCGAACACGCCGTGCCGGCAGGCGCGTTCAAAGGGAAGCGGCGTGGCGAGGAAGGTGATGTCGCCGCCGGTGAGGTCGATTGGCGGCCGCGTGTGTGCGCCTGGCCGCGTGTGTGCGCCGTGGCCAGCCATCCCAAGCATCATGTCGCCCGAGGCGATGATGGTCTGCCCAGAACGCGGGACGATGGCGCAGAGGTCGGCGACCGTGCGCGTCAGCACGCAGTCGTCGTCCCCCAACGAGCAAGGCACCGGCGCAAAGACCTTGCCGTGCGCGCTGAAGGCGGGGAGTCGACGACTGTCTCCGCCGCAGTGGATGACGGCGGTGCGTGAGGTGGCAAGTTGAGCGGTCCCAAGCCGTCGCGCCGCCGCGGCCAACGCCAGGATCGTGCTTCCGCCGCTTCCGACTCGCTTGCCGCGAGGGTCGGGGAGCACCATCACTGCGCCGACGCCGGGGAGGAGTCCGTGCCGCTTGCGCCAGGCCAGTTCGTGTCGGTAACCACGCGCCTGTGCCGCGGTCGCCGCCGTGACAATGAGCAGGTCAAAAACTGGCTGCGGCGACGGCTCACTCACTGGCGGCACGCGTCGAGTCTATGCCGTGGCCCACTCGCCGGTACGCTCGCCGCGTGGCACGGTTTGCGTATGCGCTTGACTTGGTTGACGATGATGCCGCCATCGCCGCGTACGAGGAACATCACCGCCGCATCTGGCCTGAGGTGGCCAAGGCGCTGCGCGAGGTCGGCATCACGGAGATGAACATCTACCGGAGCGGGTCCAGGCTTTTCATGGTCTTTGAGGCCAAGGCCGGGTTTGACCCGGACGTCGAGTTTGCTCGATACGCGTCGATGCCTCGGATCGACGAGTGGGAGCAGCTGATGAAGTCGAACCAACGGGTGGTGCCGGCCGCGGCGAATGGCGAGTGGTGGTCGCGGATGCGGATGATCTTCGCGCTCAGCGACCAGCCAAAGTGAGCCAGCCAAGGTGACCCAGCCAAGGTGACCCAGTCAAGGTGACCCAGTCAAGTAGCCTCCGATCGATGCCACGGATGCCACGCACCATCCTGCGCGCATGCGCCGTGACTCGCGACTTTGTCGGAGTGCGCGCGTTGGACTCGGTGAGCATGGAGGTCCGCGCGGGCGAGGTGTTGGCGCTGGTTGGCGAGAATGGCGCCGGGAAAAGCACTCTCCTCAAGATCTTCGCCGGGGTGATCGAACCAACTTCCGGGACTCTTGAATCGGTGGATGATGCGGGCGTGACGACGGCGCTGCGGCTTCGCAACACCCGCGATGCATCACACCACGGAATCGCCCTGGTCCACCAGGAGCTGAATCTGGCCGAGAATCTGGACATCGCTGGCGCCATTCTGTTGGGGCGCGAGCCGAATCGATTCGGCTGGATGGATGTCGCGGCCATGCGGCGCGAGGCATCGGTGTGGTTGGCGCGGGTAGGGCTGGACATGGACCCCGGCACGCTGTGCGGCACGCTGTCGATTGCCCGGCGGCAGCAGGTGGAGATCGCCAAGGCGCTCAGTGCGCGGTCCCGCATCCTGATCTTGGATGAGCCCACCTCCAGCCTGAGCGCGCACGAGACGACTCGATTGCTCGACATCATGCGCGAGCTGCGTGACGCGGGCCAGGCGGTTGTCTTCGTGACGCACCACCTGAACGAGGTGCTTCGCATCGCGGATCGTGTGGTGGTGCTGCGCGACGGGCGGATGGCGGGGGAGTTGGCGGGGGCGGACATTCAGCGTGGACGGATCGAAGAACTGATGGTGGGGAAGTCGTTCTCAGGCGCGACGCGAGCGCGTCAGGCGCAGGACAGGCCGCGCAATGGGCCGCGCGATGGGTCGAGGGGCCTCATGCTGCACCGCGTCGTGTCCACGCACCGACGGCGCGCCGCGATCGACCTGCATGTGTCTCGCGGCGAAATCGTCGGGCTGGCAGGGTTGGTGGGCGCAGGACGGACGGAGTTGCTTGAAGCGATCGCGGGAGTGGGAGCGTGCGACGGCGCGGTGTCACTGGACGGCGTGTCGCTCTCGGGAACCGTGTCGTCTCGAGTCGATGCCGGCGTGGCCATCGTCCCTGAAGATCGCGCACGGGATGGACTGTTCTTGCGTGACGCCGTTGGGATCAACGTGTCGGTGGCGTGGCTGCCACGGGGTGCACGCTTCGGCGTCGTGGACCGGGCCGCGGAGCGAGGCGTCGTCACGGCGGCGATGGAACGGCTGCGGATGTCGATGGCTGCACGAGATCGAACGGCGCAGACGCTGTCTGGCGGCAACCAGCAGAAGTCGCTCTTTGCGAGGTGGCTGGCGATGAAGCCTCGGCTCTGGCTGCTTGACGAGCCCACTCGCGGCGTGGACATCGCCGCGCGTCACGAGATCCACGAGGCGATTCGCGAGGCGGCGCGCGGCGGGGCAGCAGTCCTCTTCGCGTCCAGCGAGATGGAGGAACTGGAAGTGCTCGCCGATCGGGTCGTCGTGATGCACGACGGGGCGATCGTCGGGGAGCTCGGGGCCAGCGAGATCGACAGCGCCGCGATCCTTCGACTGGCCACGGGAGGTGTCCTGTCGTGAATGGCGTAAAGAAGAATATCGGCCTGATCGTGCTGCTGGTCATCACGTGCGTGATCGCTGCGTCTTTTGGAAGCGGCTTCCTCACCGCGTTCAACGCGATGAACCTCATCCAGCGGACGGCACTCTTTTCGATCCTGGGAGTTGGTGCAGGCATCGTGATCGCGACCGGTGGGATCGACCTTTCCATCGGGTCCATCGTCTGCCTCGCCGGAATCGCGACGCCGTGGCTCCTCGTCGAACATGGGTGGAGTCCGTGGGCCGCGGTGCCAGTCGTGTTGGCCGTGACGGCGTTGCTCGGCGTGGGACACGGGCTCCTCGTCACGCGGCTGAGGTTGCAGCCGTTCCTCGTGACGTTGTGCGGCTTGCTCCTGTACCGCGGCGTGGCGAGGTGGATGACCGACGACCAATCGCAGGGATTCCGAGGGGAGTTCACTGGCCTCCGCGACATCGCGCTCGCCAAGATCGCGATCCCCGGCCTGGAATCCTTCCGACTTCCGGCGACGGCCATCCCGCTCACTGTGCTGGCGGTGGCGACCGGGCTGTTCCTCTCTCGCACAGTGTGGGGGAGGTGGCTCCTGGCAACCGGCAGCAATGAGTCCGCCGCTCGGTACTCGGGCGTCCCCACCGCCGGGCTGACGACCCTGGCCTACATGGCGTGCGCGCTGCTGGCGGGCGCGGGCGGGATGCTCTTCATCTTCGACATCGGGAGTGCGCAGCCAAGCGACTTTGGCAACTTCTACGAGCTTTATGCGATTGCCGCCGCGGTACTGGGCGGATGCAGCCTGCGTGGCGGGAGCATGAGCGTCGTCGGGATCATCCTGGGGACGGCGGTCTTGCAGGTCTTGCGCAATGCGATCATCCTCCTGGGGCTTGGCTCCGAGCTTGAGTTTGCGGTGATCGGAGGCGTCTTGCTCATCGGTGTGTCGGCTGACGAGGTGGTGAGGCGGTGGGGGCGAACGTCCGCTCCCGGTTATCGGTGAGAATGTGCCCTTGGAGGGCACATTCTCACCGATAACCGGGGAGGGACCTTGCCTGCGCAAGTCAAGTGGCCGTCTCAAGTTGCATCGAATCGACCAATGGTGGGTGTATATTCCGAGGCTTCGCAGCCCCTTCCCCCCGATTTGGGGCTCGCAATCGCGGTTGCTGACCTCGTGAGCCGATAAGCCTCGTCCACCTCTGAGAGTCTCCATGTCAAGCCCATCTGATCCCTACGAGTACGCCCCCACCGCGCGCGAGCAAGCCTTCCTGGCGAAGGTGGAGGACACGCGGCACGAACGCGAGATCATCAACGGGCTGAACCCCTTCTTCGACGAGAAGGCCCCGGAAGACATGCACACCTTCTACAGCTCGGACGAGATCGTCCAGCTGCGCGTGCTCAAGGGGACTGATCGCGATGTCGAGAAGCGGATGCCCGTGAAGCTCACGCGGCACTTCTTTGACCTTGCGCGAAACAGCCCGCCGCTGCAGCGCCTGGTGAAGGCGAGTTCGGATGAGACGACGGACCTGCAGGGTTCGGAAGACCCGGGCAACCAGATGGACTACAGCCCCGTCGAGGGCCTCCTCCACAAGTACGAGATGGGGCTGATGTACGTGGTGTCCACCTGTTCCGCGCACTGCCGATTCTGCTACCGCGAGGAGTTGATCGCCCGCAAGGAGATCAAGCGGCAGGACGGAACGGTGGCCAAGAAGGGGATGGCGACGATTCCCGATGTCACTGCGTACATCAAGCGATTCAACGCCGAGGTCAAGTCCAACGGCGGCGTCCACCCCGTGTGCGGCCGCGAGAAGTTGCGCGAGATCCTGCTCTCTGGCGGTGACCCGATGGTCTTGAACAACTCCAAGATCGCGGCGTGGCTGGGCGCGCTGGCCGAGTCAGGGGTCGAGTCGATCCGCATCGGCACCAAGGAGATGGCCTTCTATCCGCAGCGTTTCGATGCAGCGTTCTTGGCGATGCTCGACGCGTTCCACGAGTCGTACCCGGAGGTCGGCCTCCACATGATGGTGCACTTCGAGCACCCCGACGAGTTCCTTGCCAAGGGTGCGGATGGGCACTACCTGACGGGCACGTCTGGCGCGCCCCTCTGGATTCCGGCAACCGGCGCCGCGATGCGCGGCATCTCCGACCGCGGATGGGTCACCGTCGAGAACCAGGCCCCGATCATCAAGGGAATCAACGACGACGCCGACGCGCTTCGCATCTTGCAGCGCGAGTTCAAGCGCGCCGGCGGCGAAAACCACTACTTCTTCTGCGGCCGCGACATCATCGCCTACCGCGCCTTCAATGTCCCGATCGAGCGCGCCTGGCAGGTGCTCAATGAGTCGCAGAAGGGACTCTCCGGCGTGGAGACGCACGCGCGGCTGTCGATCACGCACTACAAGGGCAAGACGGAGGTCAACGCCGTCACCAATGAGGCGATCCCAGGGCTCAAGGGGAGCGAGAAGGGCGTCGTGCTCTTCAAGATCCTCCGCAATGCACACAAGGCGGGCGACAAGGGCAAGGTGTGCATCGTGGGCCGGAATCCCGAGGCGTTGTGGTTCGACGGATACGACGACCGTGTGCTTTTCGACGAGGCCGGGCTCTACTCGTACAGGCGAGTCAAGTCCGCCCGCGAGACGCACGCTGCCGTCCCTGTCATCCCAGCGACGACCTGCCGATGATCGACAAGCGCGTTGCCAGCCCTGCGGAGGCGGTGGCTGACATCTTCGACGGCGCCACCGTGATGATCGGCGGCTTCGGCGAGGCTGGGTCGCCCATCGAACTGATCCATGCCCTCATCGACCAGGGTGCGAAGGACCTGACGGTCGTCAGCAACAACACGGGCACGGGATTGGTTGGCCTCGCGGCGCTGTTGCGTGCGGAGCGCGTGTCGAAGGTCATTTGTTCGTTCCCAAGGACCGCGGGTTCGACCGTGTTCCCCGACCTCTACCGCGCGGGCAAGGTGCAGTTGGAGCTGGTGCCTCAGGGGACCCTTGCCGAGCGCATCCGCGCCGGGGGTGCCGGGATCGCTGCCTTCTTTACTCCCACCGGCGTTGGCACGCCGCTCGCCGAGGGCAAGGAGTTGCGAGTCTTCAACGGCCGCGAGCATGTGCTGGAGCATGGGCTTCGCGCGGACTTCACGCTCATCAAGGGTCGAGTCGCCGACACGCACGGCAATGTGATGTTCCACCGCACCGCGCGCAACTTCGCGCCGATGATGGCGACTGCGTCGGAAGTCACGATTGTCCAGGCGGCGGAGGTCGTGGACGCCGGCACGCTGGACGCCGAAGCCATCGTGACCCAGGGGATCTTTGTCGATCGCGTGGTCCATGTCGGCCAGCCGCAGCTGGAGTCGGCCCTCAACGAGGCGGGAGCCAGCTACCCATGAGCGTCGCCTCGAGTGGCAAGAAGGGCGTCGCAGACGCAGCCAACCCATCGGCGGGCTGGACTCGCGAGGACATCGCGCGGCGCCTCGCGCAGGACATCCCCAACGGTTCCTATGTCAACCTTGGCATCGGCATCCCCGAGTTGGTGGCCAAGTGTGTCCCCGAGGGCCGGACGCTGGTCTATCACACCGAGAATGGATTGCTCGGCATGGGGCCGTCGCCCGCCGCGGGGCAGGGCGACCCGGAGCTCATCAACGCCGGCAAGCGGCAGGTCACGATGATGCCGGGTTCGGCGTTCTTTGACCAAGCCACCAGCTTCGCGATGATTCGCGGCGGGCACCTGGACCTGAGCGTGCTCGGCGCGCTGCAGGTGGCGTCCAATGGCGACTTGGCCAACTGGTCCACCGGCGCTGACGACGCGATTCCCGCCGTGGGCGGCGCGATGGACCTGGTCGCCGGCGTCAAGCATGTGTTCGTGATGACCACGCACACGACCAAGGACGGCGAACCGAAACTGGTCGGGCGATGCACCTACCCGCTCACGGGGCGAGGCGTCGTCGATCGGGTGTATTCGGATCTGGCGGTGATCGACATCACGGAGCGTGGCTTCGAGCTGGTCGAGCTGGCGCCGGGTGTTTCATTCGAACTCGTGCAGGAGCGGACCGGCGCGCCGATCCTGCGCACGGAGTGACAGCGCCCTCGGCGCAACAGAGAGACTTGACATGAGCACCAACGCAGAAGCCATGGCGACCCAGCATTCGTCGACGACAACGAACCACCCCAGCCGCAGCGCCGAGCTCTTCGAGCGTGCGAAGAAGGTGATGCCGGGCGGCGTGAGCCGCAACACCGTCTTGCGAGCGCCTTACCCGCCCTATGTCGCGTACGGGCATGGATGCCATGTGACGGACATCGATGGCGTGACTCGCATCGACTTTTCCGGCAACATGGCCTCGCTCATCCACGGCAATGCGTACCCGCCCATCGTGGAAGCGGTGAAGGCGCAGATGGAGCGCGGCTCCGCGTTCATGATGGCGACCGAGGCAGAAGTGCTGCACGCGGAGCACATGTGTTCGCGCAGTGCTGGATTTGAGCGGATTCGGTTCGTCAACTCCGGCACCGAGGCCGTGATGGCTGCGCTCAAGACCGCCAGAGCCTTCACGGGCCGGCCGAAGATCGCCAAGGCCGAAGGTGCGTACCACGGCGGGTACGACTACGCCGAGGCCAGCCAGGCGCCGACGCCAGCGACCTGGGGCAGCGTCGACCATCCCAACACCGTCGCGCTGACGCATGGGTCGCCTCAGTCCGCGCTGCAGGATGTGGTGATCCTGCCGTTCAACGATGTGGATCGATCCATCGCCATCCTCGACGCACACAAGCACGACCTCGCCTGCGTGTTGCTGGACCTGATGCCGCACCGCGTGGGAATGAATCCCGCCGCGCCCGCGTTCGTGCAGGCGGTGCGTGAGTGGACCGCGGCCAACGGTTCGCTCTTCGTGGCCGACGAAGTGATCACCTACCGCACGGAAGTGGGGGGGTTGCAGTCGCGCTACGGCGTGCTGGCCGACCTCACCTGCATGGGAAAGGTGATCGGCGGCGGCTTCCCGGTCGGTGCGCTGGCGGGTCGAGCCGACGTGATGGATGTAATGAACCCGGGTGCGGCGAAAGTGCTGTATCCGCTCTCGGGAACCTTCTCCGCCAACCCGATCACGATGACCGCCGGCCGGATTGCGATGGAGCACTTCGATGCCAAGGCGGTCGCCAAGGTGAACGCGCTCGGCGACCGCGCTCGCGCCGGCATCGAGGCCGCCATCGCGCGAACCGGCGTCAGCGCTAGCGTGGCCGGAGGCGGGTCGATGTTCCGCGTGCACATGAAGGCCAGCGTCCCGCAGAACTATCGCGAGGCGTTTGCGACGCCGGCAGAGGCAAAGGCGCTCAAGACGCTGCTGGACCACCTCTTCGAGGAAGGGTTCCTGCTCATCGGCACCGGCACCTGCATGATCAACACGGCAATGGGGAACGACGAGATCGATTCCCTCGTCGCGTCCATCGAAGCGGGGTTCAAGCGAGTCGTCGCGGCGGGGTGAGAGCGCGGCCCCCCAACGTCCGTTCCCGGTTATCGGTGGAAATGTGACCCTGAGGGTCACATTTCCACCGATAACCGGGGGTGGACCCTGTGCCCCAGCCCCGGCTCAGTCCCGCTCGACAAAGAGCGCCAGCCCCTGGCCCACGCCGATGCACAGCGACGCAATGCCGCGCTTGGCGTCGCGACGGACCATCTCGTGGATCAGCGTGCAGGTGATTCGAGCGCCACTGCACCCCAGGGGATGCCCAATCGCGATGGCGCCGCCGTTGACATTGACTCGCTCGGCATCCAGGCCCAACCCACGCACGCACGCGACGGACTGCGCCGCGAAGGCCTCGTTGATCTCGAAGAGGTCCACGCTGCCAAGATCCACGCCTGCTCGCGCCACCAGCTTCTGAATCGCCGGCACCGGGCCGATGCCCATCACGGAGGGATCGACTCCCGCCGACGCACCGACTCCGATGAACGCAAGCGGCCTGAGGCCGAGCGCCTTCGCGCGCGACTCCTCCACCAGCACCAGTGCCGCCGCGCCGTCGTTGATGCCTGACGAGTTGCCAGCCGTGACGGTGGCGTCCGCCGCCGAGGAGAAGCACGGCTTGAGCGTTGCCAGCTTCTCAAGCGTGGTGTCGGGGCGCGGGTGCTCGTCTGTGCCAAACACGACCGGCGGCTTCTTGCCCTGCGGGATCTCGACAGGCACGATCTCATCCGCAAACCGACCCGCTGCATTCGCCGACGCCCACCTCTGCTGGCTTGAGAGAGCAAACGCATCCTGGTCCGCGCGCGACACGCCGTGCTGGCGCGCCACATTCTCCGCCGTCTCGCCAAGGGAAATCGGCGGATACATCGCAGCGAGGCGAGGGTTCACAAACCTCCACCCAATCGTCGTGTCCGCCAGCTCCTGCCCTCTCCCAAACGCCTGCTCGGCCTTGCTCAGGACATACGGCGCACGGCTCATCGACTCCACGCCGCCTGCGATCAGGACGTCGCCTTGCCCCGATTCAATCATCCGCGCCGCGACATGGATGGCCTCGAGCCCCGAGGCGCACAGGCGGTTGACGGTCGCGCCCGGCACGGTGACGGGCAATCCCGCCAGCAGCGCGGCCATTCGAGCGACATTCCGATTGTCCTCGCCCGCCGGGTTGGTGCAGCCGAGGTAGACGTCGTCGATGGTGGCTGGATCGATTCCGGCGCGGTCCATCACGGCGCGGATCACGCGCGCAGCCAAGTCATCGGGTCGAACCGCGGCGAGCGTGCCGCCGTGGCGGCCAACGGGGGTTCGGACAGCGGCGATGACACAGGCGCGGCGGGGGCGGGGCGAGTCTGGAATCGGATGCGTCGATGGCATCGGGAGAGGGTACGGGAACATGGCGGGAAGAGCCCTTCGGACCGGACGGATGCGTCCTCGCTCGGGGGGTGGGATGTCCAGAGCGACCGGATTTCACTGCGCTGAAGACATCGCTATTGTTCCAGCCCATCGGGCGACGAATGTCGTGCTGAGACAGTCATGAGCATTGACCCTTCCCCGTCACGACAGCAGCGACTGCATCAGCATCTGGAGCCATCCCCAAGCAAGGAGGAATGGGCCACACAGTTGCGCGATGCCTTGGCCGCTGCGCTGGCGTCGACGCTGGCTCGCGCGAGGAGTGCTCGGGACTTTGCGCGACGGCTTGGCCTGGACAAGTCGATCGGGTGGAAGGTGTGGCGGATGGCGACGGCCCCCAACGGCCGTGCGGTCCTGCGGGTCATCCCCAAGCAGCGTGGCGTGAAGCGCATCGCCGAAGCGCTTCGGCGCAAAGGCATTCCGGCTGTTCAGGTCGATGAGATCGTCCGGCTGGCGCACGGCGCACTGGTTGCCGAAGAGCACGAGCGGCGCGCCGCTGCGGACGAGATGGTTGACTCGGCGAATGGGCGGCAGACCATCCCGAGGCTGTCGTCGAGGGCGCAAGTCGCGCGACGAGAGGAGGAGTTTGGCATTGCCACTCGAACGCTGGGCTACTCTGTTGAAATGCGAGTTGGGGCCTTCCTTCTGGCCCCTGACAGGACGGGTGATCGAGTCTCGCTTGCCGCTGCCACGCTTGTGGTTGGACCTCGTGCGGCGCGGCCCGGCTCAGCTGTGCGGGTGTACATGCCCATCGCCGGCTGGGAGGGAGAGAAACAGCCGCAACTCTGCGGCGACGAGGGCGAGTTGGTGAGCGGGGTTCCAGGACTCGTGAAGTCCTTGTGCACGGAAGGGCTGGACGAAAGCCAGTTCAGCCGCGTGGACCAACCGCCGGAGGATCTTCTCCCATGGTTGGCAGTACTCCCGCGGCCAGGGACACCTGAGACGCTCGCGTTTCTGGAGGTGGCCAGGGGAGTCGGTGCGATCCACGCTGCCGAGCCGCACGACTTTGGATCGCTCTCTTTGGTCACAGGCGTCCCAACGAGGCGCGTGATCTTCGACGTGTTCTTCCACCGGTCGCTCCCGGTCCCCCACTTGACCGCGTCGTACCGAACTACGAAGGGAGTGTTGCCCAGTCCAATGGCTGGCACGATCAGGCTCGCCAGCCCCTTTCCTGATGGCGCCGTCCTGGATTGCAAAAGGCCTGGCTTGGGGGCGGGGTTCGCCGATGCCGATGCTCGCTACCGACGATTGCTCGCGTACGCAACAGGGGCGCTGGATCGGCCACTTGGTGAGTTCCAGCGTTACCGGGTCTCGTTGCAGTTCCCCGCGTATATGGGGCACATCGTGATCGATTGGCCGCTACCGATCAAACGGCCGTTGGACTGAGCCCGGACAGGCGATCGGCGATGCGAGGGTGGTTTCGCGGAGCGCTACCGGATACACAAAAGTGTCTCTGGAGACAGAGTTGTGATTGTGGGAGTCTTGGCGGCCTTGTTCGTCGTGTCCTACAGGGCATACTGGGGTCCACAATCCTCGGCAGAAGAGGCCACGAAGGTTTCTTTCAACCGGGTGTTGTGAGTCTTGGAGTACGGCAGACTTGCCGCCGACGGATCTTGCGTTGCCGCTTGGAATCGGACCCGCAGGAGTTGCACACCATGAGAAACACGCGACTATCGACTGATCCATCCGCAGCTGTCCTCCTCCTGGCCCCGAGCTTGCTCGCGTGCATGGCCTTGGCGCAGGACATTCCTTCCGGCGAGGTGATCACCCAGAACAGCCAGTTCAACGATGGCCAGGACCCCGCCGGTCCCAGCATCGCAGGTTGGACGGTCAGTTCCGGGTACGAGGCCGGCGTCGCCGAACTGTGGAATGGCCGCTTCGTCTTCCGCGGCACGACCATTCCTTCGGGCACGACGGCCGGTCGATTCCAGAACCACTACCTCTACGACACCTACCCCGGATCGCGGGCCGGGCTGGAGGCGGGCCTCTACTCCATCACTTGGCGATTGACGGGGCAAGGCGGAACGGCCGACTATTGCTGGGCTCGAGGTCACCTTGCGCACGACTCGACAACCGCGGCGGAAACGACCTACTTCAATGTGTGGGTGCCAGGGGACATTATCGGTGGCGGCTGGATGACGCGGCAGTACACGGAGACGCTTCCGCTTGGTACGAGCGTGATTGGACTGTCGATTCGTTCCACCAATGCCGATGCTGGGCCGGGCGCGTACGCCGGTATCGATGAAGGTGCAGTCATTCTCACCGAGCGAGTGGGCTGGGATGTGCAGGGCTACACGGTCAACATCAGCCAGACGGACGGCAACCTGCCAGCAAACCCGCCGGCACCTGGCTATGGCATGATCGGCGGTCACACCTTGAACCGCGGCGGGATGTTCATCAACGACCCCGACGTCACCTTCAACTGGCCGGCGACCAGCCTCTCGATTGGGACCAAGGGGACGATACTCCTCCGCGACGGCAACCTCCGCGTTGGGGAGCTGGATCTCAGGAACGCCGGAAGTTTCGTGTGGCAGGGGGGCTCGATCGAGATCACGGGCAAACTCAAGGGTTTGCTTTCGGCTGACCCCGTCGTCGCTGACGACATCTTGGAACTCACCGTGAATCCCGGAGTTGGTGGTACGGCGTTTTTCAGCAGCGTGAATGAGTCGGCGCTAGAGGGCGCCGTTCGGGTGAACGTCGCCACCGGGAGCCTTCAGGTGGAGGGGGCGGTTGACATTCCAACGATGGTTGTCCGTGACGCCGCGCGGGTGGCGCTGACATCGTATTATTTCGGCGGCTATACAGATGACGACGGATGGGTCTTCGAGCCGGGATCCGAGCTCTTTGGCAGTGGGACGCTTCGGTCACCGGTCACGATTGAGGCGGGTGCCACGCTCCAGCCGTACAACGGGACGCTGACCCTCACTGGCGAGTGCCTGCTCGAGGGCGACCTCAAGGCGCGGCTCGATCAAGCATCGGCGAGTTTCTTCCAGACGCCGTACGCGATTATCTCCGAAGGGATGATGTTCACGAACGCCAGTCCGAAACTTCCGACAGCAGTGGCGGCGACGATCAAGTCATACGACTGGACGACCGCGTACTGGAATGTGTCGCACACATGGCCACTCATCATGGGCAACATCGCTCCCAACGCGCATTTCACGCTGCAGCCATCGGGGTACTCCAACCTCAACCTGCTGGCGGCAGCGCGACCTGATGCGGGATTCAGCCTGGTTGGCGAAGGCGACGATGGCGCGACGGGGCTGTTCCTCAAGTACAGCCCGATTGCCGCCCCATCCATCGTCAACTGGGTGGTGACCGAGGAGACCTGCCTGAAGCACAACGGCGCGATCAACATCACCGTGACCGGCACCTCGCCAACGTTCTCGTGGTCTGGCCCAGGCGGGTTCTCGGCATCGACCGAGGACATCACTGGTCTCGGCGCCGGCGCGTATCTGGTGAATGTCACGAACTCGGCAGGTGTAGCCTCGCAGGAAATCATCGTGTCTGCCGCCAACGGCCCCGACTCCGACGGCGACGGCACGGCCGACTGCGACGACGGCTGCCCCAGCGATCCCAACAAGTTGGATCCTGGTGCCTGCGGCTGCGGTGTTGCTGATACCGACTCGGATGGTGACAGTACCCCCGATTGCAACGACGGTTGCCCGAGTGATCCGTTGAAGACGAGTCCCGGCACTTGCGGTTGCGGTACGCCCGACGCGGACAGTGACGGCGACGGCACGGCCGACTGCGACGACGGCTGCCCCAACGATCCGTTGAAGACGAGTCCCGGCACTTGCGGTTGCGGCGTCGCGGACACCGACTCTGACGGCGACGGCACGGCCGACTGCGACGACGGCTGCCCCAGCGATCCGTTGAAGACAAGCCCCGGCACTTGCGGCTGCGGTACGCCCGACGCGGACAGTGACGGCGACGGCGTTGCGGATTGCGACGACGCGTGCCCCGCGGTGGCTGGTGAGGCCCCCAATGGCTGCCCGGCGGGGACGATCACCGTTGACTCGGTGAGCGCAACCACCTGCGGCGACTCCAACGGCGCTATCAGCATCACGCTCGTGAATGCCACCGGCGTCTCGTGGACTGGCCCCGATGGGTTCTCCTCCTCAAGCGAGGATCTCACTGGATTGGCCGCCGGCGAGTACACGGCGACGGCGACAGGCAGTTCTGGAGCGCCAGTCACCCAAAGTGTCACGGTCACCGCGGCTCCGGACACTGAAGCCCCCGTCTTCTATGCATGGCCGGAGAACACGACTATCTCCGCGAGCGCTGAGTGCGTTGGCAACACTCCGTTCCTGTTGAAGCAGCTTGTGGTCAGCGACAACTGCACACAGGCACCGATCCTCCAGCAATCACCTGAGTCCGGTGCGGTTCTTGGGGTTGGACAGCATCTGGTCACCTTCACGGCGACTGATGCTTCTGGCAACACCGCTATCGCGACAGCCTGGATCACCGTGTCTGGATCGCCAAACCAGTGGTTTGCCGATATTGATGGCGACGGATTCGGCGACCCCACATCCGGCGTTGTCGCCTGCGTGCAACCCGATGGTTATGTCGCGGATCAGAGCGACCTGTGCCCGACTGACGCGAACAAGTCGTCGCCAGGCGTTTGCGGCTGCGGCGTACCCGATAGCGACACCGACGCGGATGGTGTGCCCGACTGCAACGATGCTTGCCCAGATGTGTTTGGCAACGGTTCCAATGGCTGCCCACTGCCGACTGTCGTTCTCGTGGCCGCAAGCCCGACGACGTGCGATCTGGCCAACGGAAGCATCGACATCACCACTTCCAACGCAACTTCGATTGAGTGGACAGGGCCGAACGGATTCACTTCCTCCCTCGAGGATCTGACAGGTCTTGCCACGGGCAACTACACGGTCCTCGTCTTCGGACTGTCAGACCCGCCGGCACAATTGCTTGTGCCGATCAGCTCGATCACCGACTCGACACCGCCGGAGATCACACGGTTCCCGCTCAGTACGAGTGTTGCCGCAGACCCGAGTTGCGCTGCGGTGGTGCCAGATCTCTCGAGTCAGGTGACTGCCACTGACAACTGCATCGGAGGCGTGACGATCACGCAAACGCCCGCACCCGGGCAGTTGTTCGCCATCGGAACGCACACGATGACCTTCATCGCAACCGATGCCGCCGGGAACAATGCCTCCGCGCAGAGTGCGTTCATCGTGACGGGATCGGAGACCACGTGGTATCTGGATGTCGATCACGATGGAGTCGGGGTGGACGATCCTGAGTTCAACATCGTCTCCTGCGGCACGACGCCGCCGGTCGCGGGATTTGTGAGCGTCGCGGGCGACTTGTGCCCGGATGTTGCCGGCAACCTCCCCAACGGCTGCCTGGCTCGACCCGAGGACCTCAACCACGATGGCCTGGTGGATGGAGCCGACCTCACGATCCTGTTCAGCCAATGGGGCGAATGCGCCGCATGCGACGCCGACCTCAACGGCGACGGCATCGTGGATGGCGGCGACCTCACGCTGATGATGGTGGCGTGGGGGTGAGTGTGGTTGGCGCGAACGGCTGACTGTGAACCACTCGCTTGACTTGCCTTCTCGGCTGCGCCGTGGAGTGTGTCGACGTGTCAATCGGTGCGGGCGCCTGTGGTGGTGATTGGACTGGTAAGGACCGAAACCATGGGGTTGGCCTTTCAAGCGAGTGTGAAGTGAGTGGATTCACTTCAGGGGCCCAGCCCGGGCGGTTCTGACATGGGTTGTCGGTGCGTGCTTTCTGATGGCGTCGCCCAGTACAAGGGCCAGCGAGGAGGTGGTCCGCAAGAAGCGCGTTCCAAAAGTGTGTTGTGCTGACGAACCCCTCGCCCGGGTGGCAGGAACGTAGCATCACCCCGCCGCCAGGACGCGGACAAACTCCGCGATGACGCGGAGTTCATCCACGCGGTCGGGCGCGATCCAGATTGATTGAAAGGTCTTGTTGCACGGGACGAGTTGAATGGCGGTGTGGTTCCATGAGGAATCATCAAGGGAGTCCGGAGCCTCGACCTTGAGGGATCTGTACTCCTTCAGCGTGTAAGAACCGCCCGTCTCGGGATCGCTGATCGCCGAGTGTTGAACCAGCAGCAGTCTGCCTGTGCGAGTTCCTGCTACGCCAAGTCGAAACAGACAGTGTGATCCATCCGGAATCCGCGGTTCCATCGACCGCCCGAAGATTTGGGCGACGAAGTGGCGTTCATCACCGCGGAAGCCAGTTGGCGCAGCGACCCAGCCAAGGCAATCCGCGGAGACGCTTGGCCCGAACTCGCTTGCGGCGGCCTTCAGGTCGTAGAGTGGGAGCCATTCCGCGTACCGAATCCCAGGCGGCGCCGGCTCGATGCGGAGCCTGTTCGCCGGGGGTTCGAGCGTCTGCGCTCCCACTGACTGGGCACCAAACGCGCTTGACGCGCGTCGTGCGGCAACTCCTCATTCGCCGTCGCTCGGGGGATCTCCATCAACTCGTTGTCGCAGCGCCCATGCAGGTTGGACTCCCCATGCATCGAGGATCGGCCCATGCTCCTGCGTTGGCTACACTTGCTGCTGAGTGCTCACACTCGCAATCGAGAAGACGGCGGCGAGAACACCTACGGGAGGCAAGCCGGATGAATGAACAGCAAATGCGTGCGCAAGGTCCCGTACGTCGGATCCATGACCCCAGCCACGTCGGGATCCTGACAGGCGAGCAGCGGATGCGGGGCGATCGCCGCTATCTGCAGGTCCGGTTCTCAAGCGGGACGCAGTGGGTCGCCGAGGACCAGCTTGAACCGGGGCCTTCTACCGCGGATTCGCCCTCGGATTTGCTCCTCAGTTGTCGGCTCTCGACACCGGCGGATCTGCGACGCACACTGGTCCACGCCAAGCTGTCAGGGCGCCTGGCGGACGTCATTTACAGCATGGAAGCGACGAACACCGACTTCTACGCCTACCAGTTCAAGCCTGTCATCAAGCTGTTGGAGTCGCCCGCCAGGGCCATTCTGATCGCGGACGAGGTCGGGCTCGGGAAGACCATCGAAGCGGGGCTCATTTGGACAGAGCTCCAGACACGGTTCGACAAACGTCGACTCCTCGTGCTTTGCCCCGCGGCCCTCCGTGAGAAGTGGCGAGATGAGCTCATGTCAAGAATGGGACTTGACCCGCAGATCGTGAACGCGAAGCAGTTGTTGGGGGCGTTGAGAAATGAAGAGCACATGGCACGAGGGTTTGCTCTCATTGGGAGCCTGCAAGGACTGCGTCCGCCAAGGGACTGGGAGGATGGCGACAATTCGTCCGACACCGCGCAGCTGGCCAGGTTCCTTGTCGAGTCTCGGTCGGGCGAGGGCCTGATCGACATGTTGGTGATCGATGAGGCCCACCACTTGCGCACAAGAGGAACCTTGACAAGTCAGCTCGGCACCTGGGTCAGGGAAGTGTCCGACTACGCAGTGCTCTTGAGTGCAACCCCGATACACAATACGAATAGGGACCTGTTCCAGTTGCTCTCCCTGCTTGACCCAGACACATTCTCCCGGGACTCGGTCTTCTCCCAGATCCTCGAGGCAAACAGGCCGCTTGTTGAAGCGCGAGACCTGATCCTCAGGCAGGGGATCGATCGAGAGCACCTCTTAGCGCTCTTGCGACGCGCGCAGGAACACGATCTGCTGTCGACAAACCGACAGCTCCACCTGACCGGGTCGCTCTCATCGGTCCACCTCTTGTGAGAGTTGGGGGATGGTAGCCACCTCCTCCTTGCCCGGCGGTGCCACAGCGCAGGTGAGCGAAGCGAGCTGAAGCGCAGGTGACGCCGGGCACATCGCCGCGTAGG
>SXGR01112923.1_pt1 | contig 32556 bp, 29 predicted proteins | sample 3174711 | NCBI WGS metagenome assembly SXGR01 (sample SAMN11356860, study PRJNA531348) | freshwater metagenome | isolation source: freshwater sample F1-60 | place: China: Fuxian Lake, Yuxi | collected 2017-12-25 | reverse complement strand
GCGATGGAGGCCGGGCACGATCTGCCGCTCGTCGTCGTCGTGGACACGCCAAGCGGTCGGCGCTTGTGGCCGTTCGTGTCGTCGGCCTCGCCGTTTGCGTTCGTGCGGCCCGAGGCCGAGACGATGTGGTTCAGCGACCCCGACCTCGGCGCGCACGTCGGGGCGCTTGTGGTCCACATCGGCATCCCGACGGGCGCTGGCGTCCACATCGAGGAGGCGATGCTGCTCTACCGCTCCGACCCTGTGGTGGTGACGGGAGTTGTCACGAGTTGTCACGAGTGCGTGCGCTGATGGCGCTGTCGTGGGATGTTTCATTCATCGGGAGGCGCTCTTGCGACACGACGAGAGATTTGTAGGTTCGGGCTCGGCTGTTGTGGCCGTTGCCAATCTCGACTACGGCGACGTCCCCGTTCAACGCTTGATCTGCACGGAATCCCCGTTCGCGGACGACGTGCCCCCCAACGACACCAACCTCTACGCCCACGACCCTTCCGGTGATCTGGTGGCCGTGGACGCCATCCCCACGGACGACTGTCTTTTCGGCCCTCGGATGGTCGACGAGGAATGGACGGAGTTCATGCTCGCAGTTGCCGACCGCGACGACGCAGCCTACTCCGCAGCCTACGACGTAGCCTACGAACAGGGTTTCTAGGTCATGCGCTTCATCGTCGTCGACACCGAAACCACAGGTTTCACGCCCAAGCGTTGCCACGTCTGGGACGTGGTCGCGGTGGTCGTCGAGCCGCCACACGGGCGGATTGTCGATTCGTTCCGCATGCACCTACATCCTCCCGGCGGCCTGCCCGAGGAGTTGGTGCAGAAGTTCGGATGGGACGCCAGTTTGATTGACGGCTGCCCACCGTCGGACGACCCCGCTTCGTGGGAGCCGTTGTGGCGGTTTCTGGCTGCCGCAAACGCCAGCGCGGGCGCGGGCGGCTCCGTCCTCGTGGCGCACAACCTGCCGTTCGACCTGGCCTTTTTAGAGGCGGCTGGTTTCGTCGGCCCCGCGCTCGGGTTCTCCTCGACGCTCGACACGTTGGCCGTGGCTAAAAAGGTGACGCACGTCCACCAACCCAAGAATCTGCGCTCGTTGGTGTCGCTGTTTGGTGTCGAGTTGGACAAGGACGCTGCCCACGGTGCGTTGGCTGACGCGATGGCGCTGGCGTTTGCGTTGCCGGGTGTGTTGGAGGCGCAACGGCTGGGCCGCGTGCCTGCGGGTTGGCTGCCGTTGTGTGTGTGTGGTGCGCGTCATCCGGTGTCGGTGGTCGGCAACGGCGAGACACGTTGTGACAAACCAAGACAACCTGTGACCGGCCCACCCACGAACGTCCCCTTACAGGCTGAGAGTCAACCGGCCGCAGAGTCGGCCACAGCAGGAGAGGTAGCCATCATGGTCAACAAAGTCACGCTCGTCGGAAACCTCGGGGCCGACCCCGAGATCCGCACGACTAACAACGGCAATCAAATCGGCAACCTGCGGGTCGCCACGACCCACCGCCAGAAGACGGCCGACGGCGAATACGCCGACGCCACGGAATGGCATCGCGTGACGTTGTTCGGCCGGGACGCCGAGAACGCCAGCAAGTACCTCAAGAAAGGCCGCCAGGTCGACATCGAGGGCCGCATCCAGACGCGCAAGTACCAAGACAAGGACGGTCAGGACAAGTACGCGACCGAGATCATCGCCAACGAGGTCAAGTTCATGAGCGGCGGCCGCGACGGCCGCGACGACCCCGCTTCCGCCGCCGGCCCAGGCCCAGGCAACCACAGCAGCAACCGCAGCGCCCCGCCCCAAAGCCGCGTTTCGGACGACGACATCCCTTTCTAGGCGACGGTCCCGGTCCCGTGGCTTGGGCGTTCTTTGACGCTTGGTCACGGCACCGGGGAGGGCGCAAGCGCCGTCGTGGGGTGAGGTTCTTGGTTTCCGCGTTGCCGCCTTTGCGGCGGTGACGCTCTTTGTTCGCCATCAACAGCCGGTGGGAAATCCACCAAGGAGTCATTCAATGTTCAAGCTCGCCATCACGCCCGGCATCCAAGTCGCGCCCATCATCACCCTGTGCGGGGCCCCCGCCACGGGCAAGACCTCGCTGGCTACGTCCGTGCCCGGCACGTTGCTGCTCGCCATCGAGAAGCCCGGCGCACACATCACCTGCCCGACGGTCGACCTGACCGACCCGTCCGAGATGACGAACCCGTTGAACTGGTACACCACGTTCACCGAGGCCCTGACGCAACTCTCCCGGTGCCCCTCGGCCCCCAACGGTCGCGGCATCATGGTCGACGGCGTGGACGGCCCAGTCCTCAACTTGGTGATTGACTCGCTCAAACCGCTGGAAACGGTGATGGCGATGTACGGGCTGCAACGCAGCCGCATGGCCGCGAAGAAGCCCGCCGACGCACCGGAAACCCTGTCGGACCTGGGGTTCAAGAGCCACGAAGGCGTGGGTGAGATGTTCGTCGAGTTGTTCCGAGTGTTGGACACGATCCGTATGCGGGGCGTTCAGATCATCCTCATCGCCCACACGGCCCGCACGAAGGTCAAGAACCTTGACGGCAGCGACTACGAGACGTTCACGCTGGACCTCGCCCAAGGCGATGCGAAGTGGAACCGGATCACCCCGACGTCCGAGTTGTTGCAGCGTTGCGACGAGGTGTGGGAGATCCTCCAGCCGATCACGGTCGAGCAGATCGAGCGCCGGGTCAAGGGCCGCTACATGCGCGTCTCGACGGGCAAGCCGGTCATGGCTGGCGACCGTTCGGTGCTGTGCCGTCCTACGGGCGCACGTCCGTACCTCAAGACCCGCAGCCCGTTGCCCTCGGAAGTCATCGAGAACCAAGAGAACATCTGGCCGGCGCTCGCCAAGCGCATCATGTGGTGGAGCGGTGGCGACCTCGACGCTCAGCGCGCCGCTCTCAAGGACATGATCGTTTACGTCTACACCGCCCAGGAGCGCGTGTCCGAGATCCCAGCCGCGTTGGAACGCGTGAACGGGTTGAGCTTCGTGGACGTTCAGCGGTCGTTGTCGGTCATGCAGTCGCGAGCCGAGCAGGTAAACGCTGACGCCAAGTCCGAAGGCGGTGGCGAGTGACCGGCGGCGACCCCGCCGACACCGGACCCGTGGTCGACTCCTACTTGCCGTCCGACGACGGCGAGTGGGTACGTCCCGCCCGCATCGACGGGCTCGTCGTAGCGTTCGACCCTGGACGTGCCGGGGCAGGAGTGTGCATCGAGTTGCGTACCGGCGTGTTGATGTGGGCGGTCTGGTGGAACCGGCAGTCCCCGTCGGCGCAGAGCAAGCGCCACCCCGGTCATCCGGTGTGGACCTTGAACCCCGCCAAACGCGCCCCCGTGCAGCACACCAGCCGCAACGTGAACGTCGCCATCCACGGGCTGCTGGCCGACCCCGTGCTGACGCCCAGGGCGGTCGACCACCACTATGTAGTCGAGGGCTTGTTCATCCCGCCCGGCCCCCACACCAAGGGCGCGCAGGACGTCAACGGCGACACCCGCCTGCCGTTGTACGAGTCGGCTGGTGCCATCGAGTCGGCCATCGAGATCGCTGCTGGTGGCACGAGGTATATTCGCCGTCCGCTGTCTACCATCTGGCGTCGTGGTGTCGGCATTCCCTCCAACAACGCCGAGGAAGCCGAACTGATGGCGAAGCGCCGAGCCCGTCCGGCCTTGGCGTCTGCCGGGTTCTACGCCGCCTCGACTATGCACGTCGGAACAAACACGACGGCCCACCTGCAAAGCGAGGGTGCGGTAGCCGAGTCGTTGATGATGGCGCGGTGGCTCCGCACGAACATCATGGCCGGCTTTGGCGCGTGACATGCGACCAGCCGACCAAGTGCTGCTCGGGCCGCCGGGCGCTGGTAAGTCGACGGCTTTGATTCAACGGCTTCGCGAAGAAGCCGCGTCTGGCCGTCGTGTCCTGCCTGTGACGTTCACGCGTGCTGGGGCTGCCCGTATGCGTGAACTCATCGACCGGGACGGATTCCCCACGGAACTGCTGGCTTGGGGTGGCCCTACCACGCTGCACGCCCTGTGCTTGTCAGCCATGGTAGCTGCCAACGCCAGCGCCTCTACCCCCGCCGGCGGCCCCACCACCAGCATCGCCTCGCGCCTCACGGCTGGCGAGAGCGTGGTTCGCGCCCACAAGGCGCGCACGGGCTCCGTAGTTGCGTTGATGGACCGTATGCGCCTGGTGCCTGACAGCGCAGACGCGGCTGGGTTGCGTGGCGACCTGGCTGAGTCTGACAGTACGGACTTCACGGGGCTCCTCGAGGCTGTCGCCTACGCTGAGTCATGGGACGGCAACATGGTTCCTGCTGGGCCTGCGCCCGACACCATCTTGGTCGACGAGGCCCAAGACCTCAACCCGTTACAGTGGTTGGTCGTCCACCGGCTGCTGACCTCGGCGGACGCGATGAACGGCCGCGATGGTGGCACGTTGTTGGTGGTGGCTGGCGACGACGACCAGGCGATCATGGAGTTCCAGGGGGCTGCGGTGGCTGGGATGCTGACGGTCGCGAAGGCCGCGAAGCGGGTCCGTGTGTTGGACGTGAGCTACCGTCTACGCTCCGACGTGGTGGACCTCGCGCAGACGTGGAGCAAGCGCATCCGCGACCGCTACCCCAAGACCTGGGCCTCCGCGTGGCCCGCAACCCCCACCTCCCCAGCCACCCCAGCCACCCCTACCCGCCAGATAGCGCCTCGCGTTCCACCCTCTACGCCCAGCTTGCGGGACATCTACGGGGACGTGTCTCGTGCCGTAGGGATGTACGGTGCGCCCCAGGCGGTGTTGTGTCGTTCTGGCGCTCGTGCTGCCAAGATGGCGTCTGAGATTGCAGAACACTGTCCGGTGCGTTTGGTCACTGGCAGCGAGAACCGCGCCTTCGTGGGACCTGCCGGCACAGGCGCACGCCCCGTGCTCGTCACGACCATTCACCAGTCCAAGGGCCGCGAATGGTCGGACGTTTGGCTGGATCTGACGTTACCCCGAGCATCACGGACGGTCCTGACTGACCCGCGCTTGTCCGACTTCGAACATCGCGTGTGGTACGTTGGGCTGACCCGCTCCTTCGGTACAACCTCGTTGTACCGTCCACGCTCCACCGACTGGTATCCTCAATGAACAACGAGAAGTCGAAACGAGCGCCGGTCGTCACCCACGACGCTCGTTCTACCCCGAAGCCTCCGGTGGAACTCGACGAAGCCGCGATGGACGCATGGCTGGCATTGGAGGCAGACGCTTCGTCCAACGCCACGCTGGTATCCGAGGCCCTCAACTGCTCCCCCGCCTTGAACGACGACGAACTGCTGGCGTTGTTGTTGAGTCGTCCTGTTTGGTCCGAGCCGAACGTCGAGCAAGTATCGACGGACATTCTTCGCCGGCTGGCTCGGATGGCGGCCGAGTCGTGGCGACTCACCTCGAACGAGGCGCGGGTTCGTGACAACGTGTTGGACGTGTTCGGGATGCTGACGGTCCCGGTGCGTCATCCGGCTGGGATGCGTCACCCGACCGACGGCGTGGTCACGTTCTCCACCTACGGTGGCCAGTTCGACATGACGGTGGGCGATGCGATGGACCCCAAGCGGTTCGTAGCGGCCTACTACAGCGCGACGGGCGACTACCCCCGCAAGGTGGACACCGAGACGACCCCAGCGAAGTGGCGTTCTTCCATTCAGCCGCTGCTGACCCGCGCTCGACCGGCGAAGCTCTCAGACCCTCCGCGTCAACTCATCCCTGCGATCCAAGTGTTCGGTTCGTTCATCGGTGAACGCGCCAGCCGTCCAACGATTGTCACGGATCTGACGGAACTGCGGGAGATTTTGGACGAGGGCCGCGTAGCTCAGATCAAGCGCCGCAATATGTATTCGTCTTGGGGCCGTCATCGCGGCAACGCCTCCTGCGAGGAGGTGGTGGTCTTCTCGATGGGGCCTATGATTCCGGCGTTGATGAGCCGTATCCCGTCGCACATGCTCCACGGGTTCTCGTTGCAGTCTATCGGCCGGTTTGCTGGCTGGACCGACAGCACGGTCACGGTCCCGCAGACCAAGTTCTCCGACGGCCAAACCCTGTCGGTGTTGGCACGCGGCGTCCCGAGTTGACCTTGATCACCCCGGTGACATGAACTCGACGTACCCCGAGCGTGCGCGCACGGCGATGCGTTCGTGGTTGGGGTTGATGATGACGCAGAAGTCGTTGCGTCCGATGTCCAGTGGGAGGCGCGTCGTGTAGACGAACAGCCGGTAGCGGGATGCGTCTGCGCCTCCTGCGTTGGCGAACACGCCGCCGTAGTCAGCGGACGACCCCGGCTCGAACACCGGCGTAGACGACGACGAGATGATGTTGCTGTTGTTCTGTACCGCCACCACGGACCCCGCTTCCACCCTCGCGCCCGTAGGGATGATGATGTCGCTGATCGGGTAGCGTTCGTTCGTGGCGACTCTGGCCTCCAGCGTGATCGAAATCTTCGCTGCGGTGGCTTGGTAGCAGTTGAACGTGGCCCCGGTGTTCGGGACATACGACCACCGAATGGCTTGGTCTTGTTCGTTCATCTTGAGCGAGGATGACACGAAGTAGGCTTGGGCGTCGTTTCGGGTCTGCCGGAACATATAGACGTCGCCGCTCTCAAACCACGCCCCACCCGCAGAGGACGCCAGGGGCTGAAAGCGCCCCACGGGTACTCGCGCTCGGTCGACGATGCGGTTGCTGAAGTCTGCTGACGCCATCCCGCCGTTGAGGTAGGCGCGTGCGGCCTCGTGGTTGGCGTTGACCTGCGAGGCTAGCGCGGGGCTTCCGTCAACGTAGGTATGGGGTACAACGAAGCTCACAGCGCCCCCCTCGTAGGCACAGCCGCCGCCGCTTGCGCCACTTGACTCGCCGCGTCAGCGCCGCCGTTTCCCGGTATCCTGCCCCCCGTCCCGGCCAGCGCCCCGGCCAGCGCCCCTGGCTCGGGCGACTTGATGGCCTGCACCACATAGTCAGGGATCTCGTCGAACAGGTCCGTCAGGTAGCGAGCGAGTTCCGCTGGGGGCACGCCCAACTGTTGCAACATCGGAATGAGTTGCATCGACTGTGCGCGTTGAACGGCCCGGCTGATGGGCGTGGCGTTGCCCTCGGCCACGACAATCGTGAAGTCCGCGTTGATGCTTGTAGCTGTGATGGTTTTGGGCTTGGGTGCGCCGCCGCGTTGCGCGTTGACGTCGATGACGATGCCTTCGCGTCCTTTGGAACTGCCGGAAAGCAGAAGGTGAGTTGCGCGTATCCACGCCGCCGCACACGACGTAAGCACCCGGTTGCGGATCGTAGCCAACATCCCGAACTGCGTGGTCGTGTACGACGCCAGCAGTTCAACTTCGGTAGCCGTCGTCCGCGCTCCAGCCGCCTCGCCTCGCGAGAACTGCCCCGCTGGCGTTCCGCGCTCCAAGTCGCTGTCGAGCATGGCTTGATAGCGTTCGTGGTTGGTGGACAGGCTGCCCTGGTCGACCATCGCAAGGGCGTCCCGAATGGACGCGCCCTTAGGCAACTCCAGTTCAAGCACGTCACCGTCGGACGGCGCTTGAAGCTTCTTGATGTTGTCCTCGTTCGCGCCCTGCAAGACGCCTTTGGTCACGGCCCACAGTCGGGCGTCCCGGCGCGTGCCTTCAAGCATACTCGTCCGCAGGAACGACTTCTCGAACGCCTGCCACACCACACGCGACATGATCGAGTTGTGCGCCATGGGGCTCGTGGGGTCTGACAGGAACCCGAACTGCGACACCGGGACAACAGGTTCGTCGTCACACGACCGCAGCGGGATCTTGCACGGCGATTGCAGCAGCCCGCCAATGAACATGTCGGAGCCCGCATCGGACTGCTCGCCTTCGTCCTCAGGGGCTTTGACGTTGGGACTCCAGACGATGAGTTGGTCGTGAACCAGATCGTACAGTTCCACGACGTCGCACCACATCATGTCGTCGGGGATGCTGACGCCCGCGCTGGCTCCATCAATCGCACCGGCCCCGATCCCGGTCCCACCCAACCCGAGCAGCCCCGAGAACGACGGCCCCCCGTAGGCGTTCGTGCATCCGGTCGTGCCTTCCCCGGTCATGACGCCGTTGGAGATGTCCGCCGGCGCGTCAAGGAACGGAGTCACCCGCTTAGGGTCGATCTTGTAGCGGGCGCACAGTTCGGCTTTGGTAAGGTACGAGCGTGTCCCGATGTACCGCTGGTCGTGCGGGTTGCGCGCAGCGTAGTCGATGATGAGATCCCACGGAGCCACGGCATACAGGCCGTGGGCGTCGAGCATCCTGTAAGGGTTGCTGACAGGTTCCCCTCGGTCCCACGGCTTGCGCCTTGGGGCCACCTTCAACCCCGCGCCCCCTGGGAAGCACAACGCGAGCAGTCCGGCGCGTTGAACTTCTTGCCACACCGCATCCGACGAGATCCACTTGTTCGCGATAGCCTCGGCGGATTCAGCGTCGGCTTTGCCAGAGCCCCCCATGTTCAGCGGACGTCCGAACTCGAACGACAGGTTCTGGAGGAACAGCGCACCCAGGTACGAGTCGATGTGCGTGGCTGCATCCGGCACGGACACCACGGGTCGCGCACGACCCCCCATGTCTTGGACGTGCGCCATGGCTACTTGGTAGGCCGCCCATGCTCGACGCACATCGTCGGCCCTCGTCGACCACCAGGCACCGGATGCCAGGTAGACGAGTTGCGCGAAGTTGTTGGCAGACTTCGGGCTCAGGTTCGTGGTTTCGCCATCGCTGGCGGCCTGCTTCTCTGCGGCGTCGTTCTTCTCTGGGTCCGTCGCAGACGAAACGGGCTTGCCGCTGTCCTGTTCTGGGTAGTCGTCGAGTGTGCCCATGTTGCCATCCGTTGCGTAGGTCTACCCCGTCCACACGCCTCGCGTATCTAAGGCAAACACCGACGGCGTACCCGTATCGTTTCCCATGCTCACGTTGACGCTCAACGTGCCGTCGTCGGCCACGCTCAGGGTAGCCATCGACCCATGCCGTCCGAGCAACGTCGATGAAGCATCCGCCGGCAGACGCACTTCGCGACAGGCGATGACGGCCAACCCGAAAGCGACTGCCGAGTCACAATGCGCGCCGTACTCGTCCTCTGGCTGGATGATACGCTCGCGTTCGTCGACGGTCAGCGACCGCAACTCGCTGATCAATCGGGAGTCCAGCGCATCGCAGTTCCCGCCTCCGATGTGCTCGCGGGCTTCGTCGAAGATTCTGTTGCGGTTGGTCTGCGTGGTTGTCCACGGACGGCCTTCGTGGTTGTGCCAGATCCGTCCTTCGAGGCCCGCATCGACCACATGTTGGTGAACGCCAGCGCCTGAGTGGTTCATCTCGATGATGGCGCACCGCACATGGTACTTCTGGATCAGCCTCACTACGTCCTTGGCGAAGTCGTTGGGCAGGATGGTGTTGCTCCGCAGCAGCGCCACCGGGTTGCCGGTGCGTCGGCTGACGACGTAGGCGACCGAGAAGTTCCTTCCTGCGCCTGTCGCCGTGTCTGCACCCAACCCATAGGCGTCGTCGGCTTGGTAGTTCTCGAACACGACCGCCCGTCCCCGCAGCATGGGCGAGTCGTCGCCTCCGTCCAGCACCCGAATGTTTCGGAACGCTTCTTCCCGGTAGAAAGCGTTGTCCCCTTGGGTGTAGGCGTCCTCGACGGTGATGGGGTAGTCGCGGCGGAACTTGCTCGACGACAGACCTGCGGAGAGTTGGCGACGACGGAACCGGATGTTGCCGTGGGTCGCACCCATTCGCATCAGCCGGACTTCTTCGTCGTCCAGCCCGTCCGCTGGCAGGGGAGGCCCATCGACGCTGTATTCTGGGTGCCGAATCCACGAGAAGAACACGGGCACCAGCGGGTTGCCGTTCTCGTGGGAGTCCGTGCGTCGTGCCTTGCGTGCTGAGATTTGCAGCAGTTCGCGGTGTAGTCCGTCCCCGTGGTGGTTGGGGGTGGACTCGATGATGACCTGTCCGACGCCCCGTTCGTTGGGCACGGCGTTGATGATGGACGACTTCACGCCGTCTTGGTCCTTGCAGAAGGCGTACTCGGAGATCCATGCGATCTGGATGGTTTCGCCTCGAGCTGGCCCACCAGACGCGCCGGCTGTCTCGAACCGGATGAACGCGCCGGCTGCGGCCTCCATGTACCCGACTTGGTGGTGATTGAGGTTGGGCTTGAGCCCTGCTGGCAGACGCTTCCACCCGTTGTAGACCATCCGGTACAGCACCGATGCTGTTTCGGCGCGGTGGGCGATGACCATGATGCCGAGCGGTTCGCCGGCGAAAGACGCCCTCACGAACCGCCACAGGATGTAAACCATGATGGCGGTGGAGACACCGATCTGACGCGCCTTGCAGACGACGGTGTTGTCGCCGTCGATGAGCGCCGTCAACAAGTCGGCTTGTTCGTCTCTGGGGTTGAAGTTCACCCACCCCCTCGACGCTTCCTTCAACCGGATCTGCACAGCCGGGTAGAACAACTCGAAGTTGCCGAGCACGACTTCCCGCGTGGGCTCGATGCCTTGCGGGGGCTGCTGGATGACACGAACTGCGTGACTGCGGCCAAGATTCTGACCCGTCGGGACGGCCGACCCCCGGCGTTCTTCCGAGGTAATGCGCGGCATACCTACCTACCAGACCCGAGCGCCCGGCGTTCACGGGCTGCCGCCATCGCCCCAGGCGGCACCTGCACCACCGTCCCCGACTTCGCCGGCGTAGTTGCACCCGCACCGGCAGCCAACAGCGCCACCTTGGGGTCTTGCGGCTCCACGACGTTCCCCTGTTCGTCGAGGCCCTCGACGAAGGGCTCCGAGCGAGTTGCGCTGAGCAGCGCGCACAGATCCTGCATACTCATGCTGAGCGTCCGAGCGCCGCCCCTCATCAGCGTAGCCCCTTTGCGTAGCGCAATCTCCGCTACATCGTCCTTCGGCTGGGAGTCTCGTTCCCGCATAGACGCCAGCCAGGCCGCCAACATGCTGTCGGCCGCTCCCCGTCGATCTCCGAGTTGTGCGCGGCGTTGTGCGCGTTCCACCAACTTGTCGACGGTAAGCATCTCAGCCATGGTCATCGGGTACTTGCTCCGGTGGACGGGTTCATAGCCTTGATCAATCGACGGCGCTCCGTCTGGGCTTCCGTGCTTGGCGGCATGACTTCTTGGATGGTTGTACCAACGATGGTCGAGGCCGTTGCAGACGGGATTTTCTGCGCGGCTGGCAGCACGAACGAGGCTTCCCGCGCCATGCGCTCCATCCCGGCCGCAATCAACGCCAACCGGAACGTCTCCCAGCCCGCACCCGACACACCGTCTTGGAACTCGTAGCGCACGGGTCCAGACTGACGGGTGTATTGCGCGGTGTCCGCGCCCCCTCGCAACACGTCGACGGGCTTCAACCCGAACAACGCTATGGCCTCGTTCAACAGCCCCGACTGCTCGAACCACGCCATGATGCGCGGGTCGACGTAGGGAGGCGCTCCGGCTTTCAGCCCGCCGGCGTCTCCACCGCCGGCCACCCTTGCGGCCACACCGACCGCCGCCTTGTAGGGTGGTGCGAGTTCTTCGGTCACGAAGTCGGCACCCCGCTTCGCGGACGTCAATATCTGCGCCCCCGGTCCACGCTGCGGGTCGTCACCCATCAACGGCCCCACCACCGACAGCACCCCTACAATGTCCGACATGGCCATCGAAGGGACGTTCCCTGGGAGGGTACGGGCAAAGGTAGCGGCCATGTCGTCGTCCTTGACGATACCGACCAACGGAGCGTTGTGCGCCCACGGATTGACGGCCTTGAACTCGGGGTCGTCTGCGATCTCCCGGTTGAGCACCGCAGTCGCCTGAGAGATGCGCTCCGGTGCCAGCACCATGTTTGGGTGCCGGACAGTAGCCCGAAGCATCGCCTTGGCCGAAGCCGCACGGAACGACGAGAACCACACCGCCCGTCCGATGCTCCGCTTGAACCACGCCGGCAGCGCGCCGTAGTCCAACATGCTGTCACGAGCCAAGCGAATGGCCGTCTCCACGTCGTCCCCGGCCTCCAAGCTGTTGAGCAGAATCCCGGTACGCCATGTCGTGTCGACGGTGTTCGCCACCTCGTTGGCCGCCGACGGTCCACGCCCTGCCTTCTTGAAGTCGTTGAGAATCCACAGCGCGGCTTTCTTGGCAAGCCCGGCCTGCTCGGCGCTGGCGGCCAACTCACCGCTTTGGGTGAGCCCCGAGTTGACCAGCAGCGAGCCGAGGTCGTTCATCAACTCAGAATGGATTTGCGACGACTGCAAGTTCGACCCACGAATGAGGTCCGCCACCCGGTCCACGGTCCAGATCCCATCGCTCCTCGTGAACAACACATCCGCCCCACCCGCAGCACCACCCCCATCATGCAACGAAGCCAGAACGGCTGCCGTCTGCGAGTGCCACATCTTGGCCAAGCCAGCCGGTCCCTGTTGCAACGCTACGATCTGTGGGGCACCGATGGCGTTGGTCACATGGAATCGCGGGCTCACGAACGGCCCCACGCCTCCGGTCATGGCGTTCTTCATCAAGTTGACGGTTTGACCTGCCGCGTCTGTGACCTGCTCCTTGAGCAGCCCCAGCCCCGCGACCGTCCGAGTCAACAGCGGCGCATCGCTGTTTTTCGCCTGTTGCAACCGCCACATACGGATGAGCTTGTCGGCTTCCTCAAAGCCCGCACCTCCGCGCAGGTAGTTCGCAACGGACGGGTTGAACGCATCGACTTCTTCGATGAGCCTCGCCACCGACGAAGGCCCCGCACCCGTACCCGAACGTGCGTGCAACGCGTTGAACGCGGCGCGCATCGTGCGGTTGAGGCGCTTGGCATCGAACACGTCGCCTGCGGCTTCTGCGGCTGCGCGTGCGGCACTCGGTGCGGTATCCAGCGCGTGCCGGATGAGCGCACGCCCCACACCCAACTGGTCTACCTTCACGGCCAGCCAAGCCGCCACCTTGTCGACGTCCCCACCGAACTTTGCCAACAAGGCGGTAGCCGACTCGTTCCCTTCCTTGAGCATTTCGGCAAGCTTGAACCGCAACGAAAGCGCGAGGTCTTGGGCAACAGAGCCGCCCTGACCGACGTTGGCCGGGTGGCTTGCGTAGTACCGTGACGCCGCAAGGAACGTGTGCGTCAACATCCCCTGTTCCGTCATCAGTTTCGCCGCGTTGGGGTCTGCGAAGTGCCCCGTTTGCGCCGCTTCGATGATCCGGTTGAACTCGCCCTTGGCGATGCCCTGCAACGTCTCGCGGCCCATGAGCGCGCCAGCCCAACGCGCATCCAACTCGCCCATCTTCTCAGCCAGCGCGTTGTACCGCCAGCGGTTGAGCCCCAGGATGTGCAACGCCTCTGCGAAGTTCGCATCGGTCACGAGCCCGCGAATGCCCTCGGCCTTCACGTCATCAGCGGTTTCCGTCGCCATCTCCACACGCTTGACGATGGCGGTCCCGTAGCCGCCCACGTCGAACCTCTTGAGCGTTTCCGCCAACGTGTTGTCCGAGAGGTCCTTTGACAGCATCCGCAACGCATGGACGGCACCGTTCGTGCTGCCGCTTCGCACGGCATTGACGAACGCATTCCGCGTCTGCCGGAACGCTTCGGAACCCGACAACTTATTCAGCACGCTTTCGGCCAACTCTGGCGTTGCCCCTTGTGCGCCTTCGCCACCGATGGAGCGCATGAGCTTTGGTGCCACACGCGCCGAGTCCTTGCCCCCACCCGAGGCGAACATCCCCGTCGCACCGCCACCCGTCTCAACATTGGTGGCTTGGGAGTCCACGCCACCGAAGGCCAGCCGCACGAAGTCGTCGAACATCTGCCCCGGTGACTGGCTGTAGGCTGCCACGGTCGCGTTCATGCGCGCTTGTCCTCGCGGCAACCCGCCACGCATCTCCCCGATGCTGGTGGCTTGTTCGTAGCGTGCGCGCCCCGAGTCGATGGCGGCCTTCAACTCGGTCTGCACCTCACGAAAGATGGGGTGTTCCGGCTCGCCTACGAGCTTGCGCCAAAGCCCATAGCCAGCCCGTTCAAGCGCCGAGCCCGAGGCTTCTGCGGACGTGGGGTCCATGAACTTCGACGCTTCGGATGCGGTTGGCATGTCGATGAGGCGCTTGGCCAAAGGTGAGTTCCGCAGTCCGCGCATGACCTCGGCCTGCCAGATGGCGTTGGCCATCTCAGCCGGAACCTTCTCCCCGTCCGCAACCCGCTGCGCCAAGTCCCTCACCCAACCCGGCGCTTTCCCCAACGCATCGGCTTCCGCTGCCGCTTCGGCGGCCTTGCTGGCGTTCCTCGCAACATGTGCCGCTTCGTAGGCGGCTAAGGTTTCCATGTCGACCGCGCCGAACAATGCACGAAACCCAGCTTCTTTTACAGCGGCGTTTGCAGCCTCGTCGGCCAACCCCGCTGCCTTGCGGGCTTGTTCAGCCACAGCCTGCAACCCCAGCGCGTCCTTGTGCGTCTGGGCTGCGGTGTTGCCGCCCTTGTTCACGATGCTGCCTTCGGGGCCAAGTTCCAAGAACCGCCCGAAGTCCTCGGCCACCCTGGCCGTCTCAGCGTCTGCCACCCCTCGCGGGACCACCACATCGGCCACCCGCACCATGCGCGCAGCGTCTGCGGCTTCGTTCACGCCCTTTATAGCGCTCGAAGCCTCTGACAGCCCTGGAATAATAAGGTCCAACCCCAAGCCCCAGAGCGCACCCTTGAACGCCGCGTGACCCCGTACACGCTCTGCCAACTCAGGGTCGTCTGCGAACAAGACGTCCGTCATCCGAGGCAACACTTCCGATCCCACATTTGACAACCCCTCTCCGGTGGCCAAAGCCCGCCCGAAGTTGGCTTTCCATCCCAGGTCTTGCTCCCCACCGGCCAGCGAACGTCCAGCAGCCGCAACCAGCGGCTGAAGCCCGATCGTCGCAACCGTCCCCAACGAACGCAGCCCGAACCACAGGGCGTTCTCCGAACGCCCTGAGCGCACCGCATCCGACCACTGACCGAACGCTCTTGCCGCCGCAGCGTTCCGCCGTTCCATGAGCGCACCGAGTTCGGGGTGCGTGCGTGCGAGTGCGCGCTGTTGTGGCGTCAGCCCGATTACCACCCGATCCGCCGACGACAGATCAAACACCCGCGCCGCCACCAACGCCGGGTCTGCCGCACCGTCCGCAGCACCACCCGAACCACCCGAACCACCCAAGCCCACAGCCTCCCGCGCTTGTTCGTCGTCCGGCAGGAGCCCAGCCTTCCTACCCAGCCACCCCACCGGACCACCGGCCGCCAGCACGTCCATCGCCAGCGGAGCGGCCTTCCCGGCCAGCCACCCCGCAGGCCCACCCGACACCACAAGTTCCGACGCCATACGCTCAGCGCCCGTCAGCAGCCCACCTTCGCGCAGGCTGTCCACGCCACCGCGCATGGCCACATCGACTGCGGCTGCGCTCAGCCCGTACTCCTTGGCTTTCTCAGCGATGATCTTGTCCAGCCGCTGAACGTCGTTGAGTTGCGAGCCGGCCGCCCGAAACGAACGCATCACCTGCGCGGTATCTTCCGGCGCGTAGGTGATCTGCGACTTCAACCCGCCCATGTAATGTTCACCGAACGTCCCCTGCTCGCGTCCGGTCAGCGCGTTAGCACCGCTAGGCTGCGGCAGTTCGGCTATGCCCTGGGTTTCGGCATGCCGCACTGTAGGTGCGGCTTGCTCCCCCCAGCCACCTCCGACCGGATGTGTCGTCTGGGCCGCCCGAAGCGCAGACAAGTCCAGCACCGTGCCTGACGTGAACAGCTCAGGCGCATATTTACGGACGGCCTTCAGAACGTCCCCTTGCCCCCCACTCGCCACCCGCCGAGGCGTCAACATCAACTCCCTTACGGGCGTCTGGTTCGGGACGGGCGTCTGGTTCGGGACGAGCGTCTGGTTCTGGACCGGCGCGTCGAACGTCGGCTGCGTCAGCAGCCCATACGATTCCGTAGGCGTAGGCTCTGCTTGGGGTGCTGGTGTGGCAGCCACGGGCGCAGGCGCGGCAGGTACATCCTTCGCCCTGGCGGACGCTTCGAGGATGGCTCTCGCGAGTTCGGGGCTCACTTCAACAACTCAGGCAACGCCCGGCCGCCTTGACGATCCCACATCTGGGTGTGTGCCGCGTGCTGCAACGCCCACTGGATCACGTCGTCGGACAAGCCCGAGCGCATCAACGTCTCCGCAACGTCCTTCGGTGCCGGCCGTCGCCCAGGGCCGCCAAGGCTGACCGCCTGCACCACCATCTCCGCAGCCGTCTGCTTTCTGGGGTCGTCCGTTGGCACCACCGGCGGTCCAGTCAGTCGTCCCTTAGCGTCCAACACACCGCTCGCCGCCAGTCCGTTGAGCCCCGAAGTCAGCCCTTCCATACCTGGCGATGTCGGCGCATCACCGCCCCCGCCACGCCGTTGCGTCGTGGACGCGCGTGCGTACTCCACCATCCGAATCGGGTCCGGCACAGCCTGAGCCCAACGCGTTGCACGCCCCTTGCTGCCGAAGTGCTTGGCGTGTAGCGCACGAGCCGCCGTGATCATGTCCCCGGTCGGCCGCAGCCCTCGCGCCTCGAGCATGGCTTGGTCGATACCCGACGGGTCCATCGCCGCAAGGTCGCCCTTCGCTGCCTCGATCTGAGCCCGCAACTCCGCGTCGTCTACCGGCGTGTAGGCCCCGATGCTCGTGTTGACCATCGGCACCGCACCCACGCCCACGCTCTGGTAGCCTGCACCCCCTTGCGGGGTCGTAACGCTCAGACCACCCCAACCACCCGAACCGTCCAGCACCGACCGCGCAATCTCCTCTAAGTCCTTATTTATGGCAGCACCGGCCTTCGTCTTCGTGAAGGCTGTCACCGCTTCCGTGTAGTCTTGGTATCTATCGTCAACCACCGCTTTTTTCGCCCAGTGGTGGATCATCTCTGCGGTCAACTGACTACGCTTGTCGGCACCTATGACGGTCAAGCCCGTACCCTCACGCGGCGCGTCGTACACAAGGGACTTCAACGACTCCGCGAAGGCCTCCGCGTCAGTCAGCGCCAACGTCTGCGCCACTTCCATAGCCGGGCCCGCCAACCCCTCCAAGCTCTGGAGTTCCCTCAGATTCTCCACAAGGTCCATGTCGTCGTCTTGGTCGTCGCGACCGCTACCCGTGCCCCCGGTCGCGAGGCTGACCAAAGTTTTCCACGAATCGTTGGCCTCTTGTACGGAAACCCGTGAAGCCTCGTTCATCTCGCTGGCGTTGAACTCGGCGGCGCGCTGTTTCCGTCTTGCGGCACTGTCGGCCAGCTCGTCGATCTTCTGCGACTTGATCAGCTCTTGCCCCTGCACGGAGCGGTTCTCCTCGATGTGCAACTCTCGAAGCGCGTCCTCCAGACTCTCTACGCGCTTGACACGCGCATCGCGCTCAGCATCGAAGGCCGTCCGCGAGGCGGTAACGGCGTCGACGGCTGCCTTGTAGTCGATGATGCCGAGGTCGAACTGGCGTTGGGCTTCCTTGAACGCCAAGTCCCACTCGTTCCACCGCGAAGCCGACCACGAGTCCAACACCGACGTTGCGCGGTTGACAGGAGTCTCCGAAACGATGACCGGCTTTGCCACAGCATCACCTCACGAATACATCGACTGAATGACCGACATCTGTTCCGGCGTCAAGGTCATAGCCCACTGTTCAGCCGTAGCCGCCGGCACCCCCGCGCTTTTCAGTCGCTGAGAATCCATCGACCGCTGCATCGCAATCGCGGCAAGTGGTTGCGGGTCGCCAGCAGAGTCCCCAACCCTCTTGGTGGCGTCAGGTGCGCCGCCCGGCGGGCTACCTGCCATGCGCCCCAAAGACCATCCCTGCATCGCCCCTTCTACCCCGCCTGAGACGACCTGCGCTGCGGCCTGGGTCGTCTGCGCTCGACGCTGCTCCTGCAACGCACGCCGCGCCTCGATCTCTTTCCGCTGCCGCATCGCAGCCGCTCGGTCAGCCTCCGCGATGGCCTCTCGCCCTTGGTCCGCCAACACGCGGTTGCCCATCTGCGCTGCGGTCGCTGCGATGGAACTCGCGCCGAAGCCAGCGCCGCTGCCCTGCATCGCCTGGTTCAACGCCCCCTTTGCGGCCACGTCGTTCGCGCCCATGCCGACCTGCTGCTGCTGAATCAGCCGTACCTGCTCCGGTCCCGTCAGCCCCAGCTTGCCAGCTTTCTGGCGCGCAAGTAGCTCGTCGAGTTCCTCGCGATTCGCCTTGTAGTATTTAGATTTCCCGAGTTTGTCCGAGTTTGCCGCCGCAGCCGCAGCCGCTCCGGCAACCGCGCCAGCAGCAATAATCGCAGCAACAGCCGCCATAGAACACCCCACGATAAGAGCCTAGCACGTTACGCCGCACGTCGCGTCAACACGATCTGGGCGTTGGTGCCAACCGTCACCGTCTTGGGCGCTCCGTTGACCACGAACACCTGACCGGCCACCGTCGCAACGGTCTTGCCCGCCACGACTGGGTTGCGGACGTTCGAGCCGGTCACGCGAAACCGCTGGTTCCAAATCGGGTCCCAAAGTGCCGTGCTGTTCTCAGCCGTCGACATATTCACCGCAGTCATGCTGAACGTGGCCTCCGAAGGCCCCAGCACCAACGTCGTCGCGTCCGTGAACGTCACCAGAATCCGAAACCGATACAAGTCCGTCGCTGACAGGATGTCGGGGTTCACCGCCGTCACCAACCCGCAGAACGTCGCCTCGATCTCGTCGCCCGGTCCATGCACGTTGACCGGAGCCACCGGTACCAACGAAACCACGTCCGTCCAAGCCGCCAACCCAAACACCGCACCACCAACGCTCGTCGCCATGTCCGACGACCGAGGCGTCGTGTTCACCATATGCTCAGCGCGCACAGCCCCCGCACCGATCTGGTCCTGGCTCACTTGCCCAGCGGCCGACTGCGTGACCAACTGCGGAAGCACACCCATCCCCGCGACTGCCGTCAGCACGTCTCCAGGCTCAACAGGCGTGACATTCAGCGTGCTCAATGCACCCCCTCCGACTCAGCAGGCGGCACATCCGGCAACGGCTCAACCGTCGCAGCCGATGCCGCCGGAACGTGCCGCACGTTCACCTTGCCGAGCCCCTCCAAGTCGAGGCCCACACCCACGCCCACGACCCCCAGTAGCCCAACAATCAACAGGGCCACAATCAAGCCCGCCGAGCGCAACACCATCTGCGACTGCTCGTGCATCGCCTTCAGCACCAAGTCCCCGCGTTGCGTCCCAGCCTTTCGGATCTCGCGGATCTCGTCCATGACCTCGCTGTGACGATCCTTGTCGTTGTCCTCGTGGGCCTTTGCCGTCTCGCGCAGATGCTCGACACGATCCGCCAACACCCGCAACGGAACAGGTCTGGCCTGTGGCTCGTTCGCAGATTCCAGATTCTCCACCACATGCCCTCCAGACTACCTGTACCTGTTGCGTAGCACGAAAGACGACGACCAGACCCGTATGGGCGGGCGGTTACCGTTCGTTGACGGAGCCGTCGCGCCCGCAGAGATGGTCGCGAACCCAAACGCCGCCTTCATCCGCAGGTCGCAACGCACCAACCCCGCCCCCACCGGCGTCACCACGTCAAAGCACGCCGTCGCACGACGCGGGTACAACGGCCCTGTGCGCCCAGCCAACACGCCGTTGACAAACACCCCGAACTCCACCCACCGAAACCGGTTCTCGTGACGTTCGAATGTGAGGCCGCCGTTCAACTGCGTGGCCGCACGACGCTCCCAATCCACCGTCCACTGTCCATACATCATCCCGCCGTCGGGACTGTTGAACTGCGCCACGAACCCCTGTTCCGTGCCCGCGTAGTCCCCCTGCCACAACGGCATCCACTGTCCACGACGAACTGTCTGCGGCCCACCAGCCGTCCACGTCAGGTCCACCAACGGTACAGCGCCCAACGCCTCGTTGAGCCCCGTGCTCACGCTCTCCAACGGCGAGAACCACGTCTCGGTGAACGGGTGCGTAGCCGCATCCAACGTCCGTTGCGTCCACACGTCCTCGCCCAGCCCCAGCAACGGCAACGCCACGCCCGGCAGGCCAGCGTTCCACGCCCGAGCGATGGGCGCTTGGTCGCCCGTGAACACCTCGGCGCACAAAGGCTCTCCCGGCCCCACCCGTTGCGTTGCCCGTGCTCCAGACTGAAACGACGAAGAAACCGTCATGGACTCCCCCCACCAGCACCCGCTACGCGACCCATACCTCGCGCAACGAACGCTCGGCCCTCGACCACCAACGCCATGCCCGTCAACGCCATCCAAGACGACGGCGACACGTTCGACGGCTGCGTTCGTACCCCCAACCGCACCATGCGCCTCATTCCGGCGTCCACCGACAAATCCACAACCACCCGCACAAGCCTGGCGTTCGTCGCCAAAGCGGTTCCCCACACACCATCTCGTGCGACAGAAGCCGCAGGCATCAAAGGAATGACCAACGGGACGGAAGCGGGAGACTCCGTGGCGGCAAACACCCGATCTTGCTGCTCGCTGGTTCCAGACGCCGGGAACTCACCGTCCTGCAACACCAACGCGGAACGCTCCGAAGACCACACCCCCTCGAAACCGTCCAGCCCACTCCGCAACTCCACCGACCGTACCCCAGCCGACAACACCGAAAAGTCCACCTTCAACGCCCTACGGTACGCACCCCCAGCCCCAGCACCCCCACCACTACCGTCCGACAACACGTCCGCAGGCACAACCCACGCCCCAGCCCACTGTGAACCATCCGACGACCCCGCACTCCGCGTAGCCGATGACCACCACGTCTCCCCAGCCACCACCACAGCCGCCCAACCCGTCAACAACCTCCCCCAACCACTCAACCCACCCCGACCCCAAACCTGCACGCCCACGTTGTAGAGCAAGTCACCAGCCGCACGCGTCCCACCCACCTGATTCGGTGGCACATCGCCCAACGCGTTGTAAGGCCCACACCCCAACAACAGCCTGCCGTCCCCCGTCACAGCCGCCGCCGTGAAACACGACCGCCAATCACTCACCCCAGCCACCACCGGGTTCGGGGACAACACACGCGGGTCCGTCGCCGCAGTTGTCCACCCGCGCAACGACCACGCCAACGTCTCCCCGCCCAAGTGCAACACCACCCCCAGCGTCGGCAACACTTGGCCGTCCACCGGAACGTGGAACCACACCTCACGGTCCAACGGCGAATACACCGCCCAAGCCGTCGCAACCCCAGCCGTCACCCGCGACAACACCCGATGCACCGGGTCGCTCACCACAGACGTCGGCAACGCATCTCCCGAGCCGTCCCACGACCAAACCAGACCGTCCGTACCCAGCCACATCAACCCCAACCCCGGCACCGCAGTCACGGCGTTCGGACCCGACAACCCAGAACCCGACGAGGCGTCCACGTTCACGAACTGGTACGGCGTGGGTGCAGTCGGAGCCGTCGACGGCTTGAGCACCGCCAACCCCGCGTCCATGAACACCACCAACACGCCACCATGCGCCGTCAACGCCACCACACGGCTACCACCCGAGCCCCCGCTGCCCGAACCAGACGCCAACCCCACGTCCAGCACAAGGCTCATGGAGAACCGCTCCAACTCTCCACGTTCCGAGCCGTAGATCCGCTGACCGTCCGTCAACCACAACCGGCCGTCCCACATCGCCCCAGCCGTGATGCCAACCGGCAACACGATGGCGTCCAGCACCGAAGGCGGGGAAGGCTGACCAATCGCCGCCTGGTCTGGCAGCACGTCCGTCACATCGACGTCCCCACCGTACAGCACCTGTGCCACGAGGTACAACGTCGAGTCGGCCGACGAGTCCGCAGCGTTGCCCGAACGCCGGTTGCCCGTGCGGTACAGCCGATGCCCCACAATGTTCGTCGACGGCGCACCGTCACCGTCCAACTCGGCGAACACGCCAAGCCTACGGCGGTTGCAAGACACGCCCGAAGCCGGCTGCTGCCACCAAACGGTCGCCCGCGACGACGGTGGACTCTCCGAGCCCGTGTCCGACAGCCACGTCCGAACGTAGTCGTAGGAACTGATCGACCCATCGTTCGTCGTGCCCAACCCCAACGCAGGCTCAGGGTCGTTGGCCCCTACAGGAAGCGGGCTCACATCTGGGAAACCCAAGCTCGGGCTGTTCGTGTGCCACGTCGGAACAACAACAAACGGGTCCGTACCCCAATAGGCCGGGTCCGAAACCGCCAACTCCGGTGCCGACGGGGCCGCCGCAAACCCAAACGGACTCGTCCGACGGCCACCAAACCACTTCAACGGCCGGTCGTGACCGTTGACCAACAACACGAACTGCCCGCAGTCGATAGCTACCGTACCGGCTTCCCCAGGGGCCGGAACGTACCGTCCACTCGCCAACTGCACGCGCTCCGAACCCACCGCACCAAGGCCCCGGTTCCACCACCTGTACGCCAATGCCCCGTTGAACTCCGTCAACAGCCAGTCACGCCACGGCATCAACAGCCGACACGAGAAGAACTCCGTCGGGTGGAACAACCGGCCCGCCACGTTGCTGTCAGGGATCAACGGTCCCCAACCAATGTCCGACGACCACATCCCGCCAAGGTCGTCGGCCCAGCGCACGTTCGTAAGGTTCGTGGCCGAGTTTTCCGATGCGCCCGACAGGCGCATGTCCAAGCCGCCAGAGGCGTCCACCTCTACGTTGACCAACGACATGACTCAGCCCCACGGCAGGTTGAATGTGGTCACCACCGGATACCCGTCGTTGACCCCAACGCCCCACCCGCCGTACAAAGCGTCCGCCTGCCGGCCCACGTCCGTCACCCCACGTCGAAGACGGTAGCCCTCGCGTGCCTGGTGCTTCAACGCCCGCGCCGAGTCAATAGCCCTGCTGAAACGGGCCTCGGCCGAGTCAGCGATGTCCATTCGGCCGATGCGACGTGCCCACTTCTCCGTCGCCTTCATCACCACCAAGTCGTGAAGTTCGACCGGCAGCGGGAACGGTACGTCGTTGGGTTGGCACATCGTCAGCGGCTTGCGGATGTAGTGCATACGGAACCGCCGTGTACCCACACGACGATCCGTGACCTGCGCGCCCGCACCATCTTGGAACGCCGGATCGGCAATCTCCGAGCCGTCCGAACGCGGCCACATCCGAAACTGGTGCCCCGCCTCGTTCGTGAGCACACGCGGCAAACTCGGCAGAACCTGCCAGTCCTGCGTGACGAGTTGCGTGTTCGACTGGTCGGAAATCACCAACGCGTACAAGTCGGTATCCGCCTGCGTGGTCGCTCTCGACCGGCGGTTCACAACCGACCACCGGGGCGGCCCCAGCCGCTCTCCCGTCAACCCGTCGATGTTGCCGTTGACTAGCAACACCTTCTGCAACCCCTCGTAGGTCAACGGCCAAATGGCTTCCGTAGGGTTGGGCGCAGACGTCAGCGGCAACGTCAGCCCGTCCGGTTCCAGCAACGTGAACGTCGCCGCCACGAACGTCGCACCCCCAGCTACCCCCGTGGAGAACACCAACGGCGTCCCAGGTGCGCCAAGCTGACCGCGCACCAGCCACGCCCACGCCACCTCGTAGAATCTCCCCGTCGGCAACCCATGCGTGTCGTCACGCGCACCCGGCTGGTTCAACGCGACCGTCAACTTGCCACCAGCAGGGATCGGGAACGGGTCGTCCTCCACCCAAGCCGACGGCGTGTTCACCGGGTCGTTCCACCACAACGGCCCAGGAGACGGCAACTGCCGAAGGGCGATAGGAGGCGCGGAAGAAATCGGCTCGTCCGCCAGGTACACCAACGTCGGACGCAAGCAGTCCGTCGGGTAGCGATACCAGATCCACTTGAAGCGCCAACCCGTCAGCGCCGCCGTGGTGATGCCCTCGTAGGGGCGGTCGATCCAAACGACCGTAGGGCTCTCGACCTTGAGGATGGTGTAGTTCTCGGCGGTCGTGATCTGGACGCCTGAGCCACCGGACGGCGGAACGGACGTCGGCAACGAAACGGCTTGGCCTACCCACTTCGACGCCAACAGGCTCGCGTCTTCGTACAAGAACGTCAAGGGCGCGGAGAACTCCAAACGCCGACCCGACTTCGTGACCGACACCGTAGGCGGCACCGCCGAGTTGAACCGCTCCGGCGTCCAGTCGGGGATGCCGTCGAACTCAAACGTCCCCTGCGCGGCCACCCACGACCGCGCACCCCACACGTCTAGCTCCGCTTCGTTGATGCAAGCGTGCAACTCCTTGGTACGCAAGGTCGCCGTAGGTGCCCAATCCGTCTCTTGCTGGACCCGCCCAACAATCTCAGTCAGCGAGGCCATGACGTACCCCTTGGGGTCAGTCTACCCCGTCAGTTGCCCTCGTACACCAGCGTTGCAGAAGTCATCGAAATGGTGCCCGCGTTCGTTCGGAACCCAACATAGAACTTGCCGTTGGCCGGCACCGCAACCGACGTCAGCGGCAACGAAAGAATCTGGAACGACGTCGTGGTCGTCAGACCCACCCACGACGACAACGTGAACTGCGTCTGCGCCATGATGGGTTTGTCACCCGAAGCGTCCTCGTACACGCCCATCGTCAACGACGTCACACCCACCATGGTCGTGAACGTCGCCTTGATGGCCGAAATGTTCACAATGTCAGGGCTAGAGCCCGACCCCAGCGGCAACTCGAAAAACACCAGGCTGGCCGCCACCAACGACGTCGTAGACACGGGCAACGTAGCCGCCGGCAGAACGCCAGCAATCTCCTTGAACCCGCGCAACGACCTCGACGACGGCGCAGGCGTGCTCACTTCGAGCCCCACCAAATCGCAAACTTCTTCCGACTCGTCGCCAACTGCAAGAGAAAACCCCCCTTGGTCGTCACGCGAATGATCTCCTTGGTGGGGTGGTACACCGCAGACACCACGTCAGCCGCGTCAAGCAGCACCGAACCCAATACCCCGTTGGCCGTCCAAATCGGAAACCGAGGTGCGGGTTCCGACGCTGCGGCCTGAGCGGCGACCTTGACCTTTGCAGGCTTAGGGGCGTCAGGCTCGGGTTGATCGGCGGATGCCGACGTCACGTCAGATGCCCACTTCGAGCATGACCGTCGCACGACGCACACCGTCAGTGCCAACCGCCGAAGCCGCCAGCGACGTCGCCGTCACACGGCCCGCCTCGCCGGCCGCCAAGGCCGCGTAGGTCGCAGCCAGCGCCGTGAACGTGCCAGCCGTGGTGTCCACGCCAAGCGGCATCCCAGCGCCCGTCACCGAGGCATCGCACACCGCCGAAGCCAGGCTGCCCTTGCCCGTGATCACGTCCACCTTGGCGAGATTCGTCCCGTCCGTGGTGGCCGTAGGCTGCGTCAGCACGCCCACCGCAAACACGTTGCCAGAGGTCGCCGTGACAGTGGCCTGCTTGATGCACTTGCCAATGTCGTTGCCCACCTGTGCCGTGTCCAGCATGACGATCTGGCCATCGACCATCGCTGAGCCGGTTTCCGTGCAGATGAACCCCTTGAAGTTGGACGCCGACCCGTCGATGCCGGTCGACGCGCCAAGCCCCTGCCCGAAGGTAACGCCGTCAATGAACGACATCTTGTGCTCCTAGTTTCTTGGATTCCGAAAGGGTGTAGGTGTGGGTGGTGCCCAGGATTAGCCGGGGTCGCCAAGCCACGCGTGAGAACGAAGGTGCTTGGCAACCAAGTTGCCACGCCACCCAATCATGCCGGACTCGATGATGGTCAGCGGAAGCGTGCCGTTCGCACCCACCGCACGACCCCAGCGATCCGCGCTGACCTTCAACTTGAGTGCGCCAGGGTTGATAATCATAGCGCCACACTTAGTGTCGCCAGCGCCCGTGTTGACCTTCGGGTGCGCGAGGATCGGGTACTTGCCGGCGTACATCGGGATCGCAGCGCCGTTGGTCACGGACTTCGTGGCCTCCGAGGCCCCCGTCCAACGCTCACCACCACCCAGCGCAACGCCAGGAGCGGTGACCGTGAACAGCCCGTCGAACACCAACTTGTTCGCGGACGACATGATGACCGCCCGACGGTCGCCGGCTTCCTCCAGCGAGTAAGCGTCCAGTTCTTCCATCGCTGAACGCAGCGACGTAAGGATGTTGGTCGAGAACGCACCGGCGAGGTCGCGGAACACGTTATTCCACCCGCCAAGCCAGTCAAACGGAGCCGCAACCGGGTTCGTGCCCTGCACAAGACCCGCGCCACGCGCCAGGTTCTGCACGGAGCCCGTCTGGCCGCTCAGGCTCGCGCCTTGCAGGATGCCGTTGACGCCCGTGACGTTGCCGTCAAAGCTCTGGAAGCCCGCCAGCCCGAAGATGTTCGCCGTGGCCTGCCCCCAGGACGAGCCGCCTACAAGATGGGCCTCGAAGTTCCGCATGGCGATACTGACCGCCTGCGCCTGACGCCGCATCTTCAACTCGACGCCCTTCTCCTTGCCGATCTGAGCCTGCTCCTCCTCCGTGACCGCCCAGTTCGACACAACGAACGCAGGCGCTACCGTGGCAGAAGCCGTCTCGGCCTGCTCGACCACCAGCGGAATGTTGTGCATCCCAAAGCCGTTGATCTTGTGCAGCGCCGTGCTGTCCCGCACGCTGACCGGAATCTGGCACCACGAAGGGAAGCTGTCGGACTTGTCGACGAAGCCCATGTCGGCCAGCGTCTTGAGCAGCGTGAGCTTCACCGCCAGCAGATTGACCACATACGGCATGATCTTGGCTGGGGTCAGGTTCTGAGTCTGGATACCAACGAGACTCGGAACGGTCGGGGCAGCGGAGGGGAAAGACATTGGTTGTTGCCTCTTGGCGCAAACTACTTCAAGTCGTGGAAAGGGTGCAGGTTACGGAAAGCTAGAAGATGGAACCACTACCGCCCATCATCTTCGCGACGTCCGCTTCGCTCATCCCAGCCAACGCCGTCTGGAACTCGGCAGACATCAACTCATCGAAACTCCCAGGTGCCCTCGGCAACACACCAGCACCGCCACCCGCCGCACCAGACGCCCCAGCACCCGTCGAACGCCACGCCGACAACCGACCAGCATCACGCGCCACCTCCGCAGCCTCACGCTCCCGACGGTATGCCACGGCACGAACCCCGCGAACATGCTGCATCGCCAACTCCACGTCCCCCTTGAACACAGGCTGCGAAGCCATGAGGTCCGTCACGTCTTTCATAAAGGTCGGATCGCGCAAGTCAGGGTTCTCCGTCACCAAACGCGCCATCACAGCCGTTTGGCCCGCACGCTCGACCTCCGCACGCAACGGTGCCAAATGCGCCCGCAACGCCGCAGCCACCAACCCGTCCACGGCCTCGCGAGCCTTGGGGTCCAACAACAACGCCGCAGCCTCACCCCTCGCCGCTCGGGACTCCAACGCCGTCCACGCCTCGTCCGTCACCAACCCACCCGAACCCGACGCCCGAATCGCCTCCAAATCCTCCGTAAACGCCTGCGCCGTTTCCATCCGCGCATCGTCAGCCGACTTGTCCGAACGCTTGCGCGCCGCTTCCGACAACTTCTTGAGCTTGTCGCCGGGCAAATCCGCCAACTCCAACGCCACGTCCATCCCGAACAACTCCGACAACCCATCCAACCCATCCACCGCGTCCGTGGCCTGGGTATCGACAGCCGCAGCGACGGCCGCATCGTCGCCCAACAACGAATCCGACAACCCGCCCAACACATCGCCCAACACATCGCCGCTCACAACCTCCTGCCCAGACGCCTGGGCCTCGGCCGAGTCCACCGTAGGCTGGTGCGTGGCGCTGGGATTGGGGGTCGGCACCGGCGGGGCCGCAGGTACACCAGTGGCTGTAGTCTCACTCATACGCTGCTCCTTGCCCATTCGATGAAGTCGCTGTCCTCGGCCAACTGATCCAACTGAAACGCCAACACGTCCAACGGCACGCTGACGCTGGGAGCGCCGGCCGCACCCGCGCCCACCGACGGCACCTCAGGCAACAAGCCAGGACGGTCTTGGTCGTAGCGCGCCGTGCCAGCCAACTCCGTCAAACCCAACACCATCCCCGTCAGCCCACTCGGCAACACTACATACGCACCCGAACCGTCCCGCTGCGACCCGGCGTCCGACGAAATCCCAGACTCGTCCACCCCCAGCCGACGCGCCACACCACGAGCCGCACGACGCAAACCCGCCACGTCAGACTCCAACCACGGACCTACGCCGAAAGCCGACGAGTACGCCCGACCCTCCGAAGCCCGAGCTTCCGATACCGCACCGGCCAATGGCACAAAAGGCGAAACGCGCATCACGCACCCCCAGCCGGCGTAACCACCCCAGGCCACAACACCGACGCCTGAGCAGGGGCCGCCACCAAAGGCCACAAGTCCACCAACGCCACAGCCAACCGCCGCAACTCCAGCAGACTCAACGCCTCGGGCTTCCACCCAGCCACACCGTCATACGCCGACGTCAAACCCACACGCCGGTCCAGACGCATCCGCAACGAATCCGGCAACGTACAATGGTCGTCCATCACCAGATGACCCTCCACACCCCAGGCCGGCTGCATGAACCCCGTCGACTCGTCCCGTACCTCCCCCTTCGGAGCCGCAGGCTTGCCGCGCACCGTCAAACGACGGCCCACCCACCGCACCGAAGCCGACGAGCCGTGAACACCAGGCTGCAACACCACCGTCGTCCGCAACAACCACGGCCCCGCCAACAAGTCAAACCCGCTAGGGTCGTCCGACAACCGACAAGAATCGACCCACGCCTTCAACACACCCACCCGCAACGCATGGTCCTCACGCTGCACCAACATGGTGTCAGGACGCGTGCTGGGATCGTGCGGGTGCTCCGCGTCCCCCAACCAAGTGTGAGCCTTCGACGTCAACGTCGAGTTGCTCGGCAAGGTCGATTCGCCCACGTCATCGACTAGACGACCCAGCAACTGCCCAAGCGTGGCAGCGTCAACTTGGGCTTGGGCTTGGTTGGGAACACTCAAAACACACCCCCTACAGGCTCGTCAGCCACGGCCGAAGCCACAGCCTCCCGGTTGATCTCGTCAAACACCACACCCACGTCAAACCCCGCACGCCGTGAAGCGTCCGCCTCCGCAAACCGCAACATCCGACCCGTCACCTCGTTCGGCAACGCCGGCAGCGGCATCGTACCCACACCACCGTCAGACTCCCAAGCGTCCATCCTGCGCGCCGTCTCCATCTCCGACGCCATGAACTCCGACACCCCAGGCACAACCGCGCCGCCGGTTGAAGAACCCGACATGATGCGCGTCTGCGCGTCCATCAACGCGTCCGTCGCGTCCGTCACGCGAGCCGCCGAAGCCGCAGCCCGACCCGAAAGTTCCATCTCGTAGCCGCGCTCGTCCTCCCACGCCGCAGCACCCCGACCCCCCAAACCGCTCGGGTGTACACCCGACTTCTCCGACGCGTACACTCCAGCACCCGCGTGCCGCAAATGCAACGCCGGTGCCGAAGCCATCCGGTACAACCCCGGTCGCCCAGGTACAGGCTCCCCCGTCGCAGGTGCCGAATCCCCCTCGCCCACCGTGTGCAAGTAGTCAGTCTCCACCCTACGCAATCGACGGCCGGCTGTGCCGGCCGCACCCGCTGTACCGTCGGGCACGCCCAAGTCAAACACCACCCGCCGCCCCATCAAACACCCCCACGCGGCCGACCGCCAAACCCACCCCGCCACACCGTCAACACCACCCCCACCAACCACTCCAACACCACACCCGCGTCCGCAGGCACCGCCGCATACCGCCGACGCCCCAGCCGGCTCACCACCGCACTCGACACCGCAGGCACCAACTCCCCCTCCCGACACGGCAAACCCGTCAATGCCCCCCGCGTCCAAGCCGTAGCCTCTGCCAACGTCAACGCCCGCAACGGCGACACCGAGGACCGCCCATGCCCCGAACGCGCAAACGTGAACGGCAACCCCACCACCCCACCCCGCATCAACGCCCGCACAAGCGCACCGGGGAACTGCGAAGAAGCCTTCCGCTCCAAAGCCGCATCCAACGCCTCACCGTACACCCACACCCACACCCCCGACGGCGTATCCGGCCCGTAGGCCGTTTCTGCGGCTTCGAAGGGGTGGTTCGGGGCGGTAGCGGTGGTGGGCTGTGCGGTAGCGGCGGGGACGTAGGCGGGGCGCACACCCCACTTGCGGACCTCGGGGTCCGTAGAAGCCCCCCAACTACACCACAACGCCCACACCCGTACACTCTGACCGTAGCCCTCCGTCACACTACGCGGAGCCGACGGGAACACGCGGCGGTGGTCCCGGTGCTCCAACCAAAGGTCCAACCAAATACTGCCGATGCGGTGAGCACGACTGACGCTGCGGAGCGTAGCCGGCAGCGCGGTGGGGTTCGGGGCGGTAGCGGTAGCGGTGCGGGTGGGCATGGGGTCGGGGGTCAGGAGGTGTAGGGGACGGGGTACGTCAGCCACGCGAACCACCAGAGGAGCTTGCAGGCTAGGTGGAGGGCTTGGTCTTGGGCGTAGGTGAGGCGACCGCGACACTTCGCTTCGTCGATGACGTGGTGGGTGGCGAGTTCAAGGGTGGCCAAGGTGAGGGAGCCCGTCGCGAGGAAGACGAAGCCGCCGTGGATGGTGGCGTGCGAGAGGAGGATGAGCCGCCAGGGCGTGTGTGGAAGGGGGTGGAGGGGGTTCTTCGCACGGGCCATGAAGTCGCCTTGGAGGGGGTAGTCAGCGAGGAGGTGGAAGAAGATGAGGAGGGCGAGGACGTGGGTGGGGTCGGAGGCGAGGGGCATGGGTGCTCCGACGTGGGCCGTAGTTCCCACACGCCACGAATGTAAACGTGGTTCCCCTTCCGCGCAACTCACAACCGTACCCCCACCACTGTACGCGTTTTCCTCGCAACATAGGTCACTCTGACAGACACCCTGGCCGGGGGGGTGGCCTTCTCGATTCTGTGACAACCCGTGACAACCCGTGACAACCCGTGACAACCCGTGACAATCTGAGACAATCCGAGACAACCCTTGACAATCCGTGACAACCCTTGACAATCCGTGACAACCCTTGACAATCCGAGACAACCCTTGACAATCCGTGACAACCCTTGACAATCCGAGACAACCCTTGACAATCCGAGCCCCAGCCAACGCTCGAACCTACACTATCGACAATGTTGTCACGATTTCGGGCCAAATCACTACAGCCGCATAGGGGGGATTGTCGTCGGGCCATCATACCGGCGAACGGAGGCAAGATGCTGAGAGTCTATAGGATGCAAATCGAACGACAGAAACGCGTGCTCTGTCACATCATCGGGTATGATCTCCACATCGTGGGCGACGAGCGGCCCATCCGGCACGCCTCGCCATCCGACATCCGCAGAGCAGGCAGGTCTCCGAACGGTACGTTCACGGCCTGGCTATATGACCGAACGGGCCACTGGGGCCCATCATATGCTACCGTCCGAGCCTTTGCGGCCGCAGGCATCCTCTCCTCCTCAGGGGGGGAATGATGTTGACAATCTACAGAGGCCCGTCGAACCTTCCTGGCAACGCCCCGATCGTCGCCGTTCTCGCGACTACGAGCAATGGTAAACTTTCCAGCGGTGCCAACGCGGTCGCCCTCACCGTTTACCCCGACGGTGAGGGCGGCCCGCTAGCCGCACTCCGCGCCAAGCGGACCGGCCGTACCCCACACGGTGCCTGTCCCGCAGATTGTCCAGTTGCGTGCTACGCTGAGATGACTGCGATCGAACGTGTCGCGATGGGCGACCCTGGCCGCCTCCGTGCCCACATCCAGGGCCGCGCCCTCCCGGTCACATCGCCAGAGCACGCGGTCGACTGGACCGCCGCAGTCACCCGTGGCGCTCGCCGTCCCCTGCTCCGCCTGTCGGCTTACGGTGACACTGCAGCTCTCCCATCGCATATCGTGTCCACCCTAGTAGCCGCTGCGCAGCGCGCTGGACTGAGGATCACGGCTTACACTCGAGGTTGGCGCACGTCTCCGCACCTACGCACCACCCATATGGCAAGCGTGGCCACGACCGCCGAACGCGACGAAGCTATCGCGCTCGGTTGGCGCACCTACCGGACTCGCGCATGGTCGCGGTCGGCCACAACGGGCGCATGGGAGCCCGAACCCCTGGCCCCCGGTGAGATTGCTTGCCCCGCTACCCTCGAGGGTGGCCGTCGAACAACGTGCGACCGGTGCGGCCTTTGCGACGGGCAAGGCAAGGCCCCAGGACGGGCGACCATTGCGGCCATTGACCATGGCCCCGGTCGCGCCCACAGGTTGCAAGCGTGGGTCGACGGGGGTGGCCGATGACCTAGGCCAGCCCCCTAGGCTAGCCCCCTAGGCGGCCCCTAGGCCGCCTTCTAGGCCGCCCCCTAGGCCGCCTTCTAGGCCAGCCCCCTAGCTGGCCAGGTGGGCCGCCAGGTGGGCCGCCAGGTGGGCCGCCAAGCTGCCGTCCTGCCGTACTGCCGTACTGCCGTACTGCGTACTGCCGTCCTGCCGTACTGCGTACTGCCGTACTTCGCGAAAACGAGGGTGCCTCTACGATGGAACGCCGCCT
>SXGR01064458.1_pt1 | contig 32561 bp, 24 predicted proteins | sample 3174711 | NCBI WGS metagenome assembly SXGR01 (sample SAMN11356860, study PRJNA531348) | freshwater metagenome | isolation source: freshwater sample F1-60 | place: China: Fuxian Lake, Yuxi | collected 2017-12-25 | reverse complement strand
GCCCGCGCACCGGGGCGCTGTCACAACGATGTCACTCTCCGCAGCAAACTGAACAATTGCCCCGCAGACTCACCGGGCTTTTGATCACGTGGTATCCGATCCTGCATGAATCCTCGGCGCCACTTCCTGAAGTCCCTAGTGACGGCTCCCGCTGTCTCCGCCTTGGCTGCCGCTCAGGCGCACGCCGCAACCGCTTCTCCGAAAACAGCCCTCTCTGGAAAACGCCCCCTGGCCTCAGGCACCCCGCGGCGCATCATCCACATGGTAGTCGATGGGATGAGCTCCGGAATCCTCGCCTGCGCCAACCAGTATTCGGAGCATGTCCGAGGACGTCCCCTAACCTGGTTTCGCCTCATCGATCAACCCTCGACCCGGCAGGCGGTCATGAACGTGCGGTCGCAAAACTCGCTGGTCACCGATTCGTCGGCTTCCTCCTGCGCTTGGGGCAGCGGCGTGCGCATTCCCAACGGCAAGGTCAACCAGACAAGCAAGGGCGAGAAACTGGTCACCCTGTACGAACTCCTCGGACAAGCGGGCTGGAAGCGGGGCTTGGTGACCACCACCGAAATTACCCACGCCACGCCGGCCGGATTCATCGCCTGCGTCAACGCCCGGGGGAGCGGTGATGATATTGCCACCCAGTATCTCGAGCGCCGGATCGACCTGGCCCTCGGCGGCGCGAGCAATCATTTCCGGGCCGATAAGCGCAAAGACAAACGCGATTTGCTCGGAGACTTCCGCCGCCTCGAATACGCCGTGCTCCGGTCCCCCTCGGACCTCGCCTCAGCCCCGCGCGACCAGCGTTGGTTGGGCGTGTTCTCCGAAGGCCACATCCCCTACGTCGTGGACCAGCAGGGAGGCCTCACCAAAGTCGCCCCTACCCCCTCGCTGGCCGCGATGACCCGGGCTGCACTCCGACGGTTCACGCACGAGGAGCGGTTCATCCTTCAAGTCGAAGGGGGACGCGTGGACCACGGATGCCACAGCAACGACGCCGCGGCGGCCGTCCACGAGATGATCGCCTTCGATCAAGCCATCGAAGTCTGCCTCGAGTTCCAGAAGGACCATCCCGACACCTTCATTCTCATTACCACCGACCACGCCACGGCCAACCCCGGGCTCAACGGACTTGGGGAGACCTACGAAAAGACCAACGCCGCCTTCCACAATTTGACGAAAGTCCGTCAATCGGTCGGAGAGATCCTGAACCGACTGCGCACCGCCGAGAACCGCACACAGGCCGCGGCGCGCCTCCAGGAATCCACCGGCTACGCGGCCAGCACCCGACGGATGGAGACCCTCGAACCCTTCCTCAAGAAAAAGGGCTACGCACTCTTCGACGCCTTCAACTCAGACACCTGCGCCTTGGGTCAAGTGTTGGCCAACCACACCGGCATCGCCTTCACTAGCGGTAATCACACCTCCGATTACGTGCCCGTGCTGGCCATGGGACCGGGATCTGACCGGATCGAGGGATTCCTCCAGAACACCGAACTCTTCGGCCACTACCTCGATTTCGCCGGGCTCTCCTTCCGCAATATCCAAGAACCCCTAGTGGCCGGCGCCTGCCAGGCCGCACCGACTGAGAACACCGCCGAGTACCTTGCCGTCGCCTGACTAGGCTTTATTGGAATCCAGCTGAACTGCAGTGCACCCACCGTCCATCTAAAAATCTATCCCGAGGGTTTTTGCTTCCGATAGATCATCCGGCAAATCGATCCACTTGATGTTCCGTTGAAGGAGGCATTCGCACAGAAAAGAGTGAAAACCAGCGTCTTCTCTCCCATTGCCTGATTTCGGCAGGCTCCCCACGGATGCACACACCATCCGCGTCAGAAATCCGTTAAACGGCCAACCCTCTAAATAAGCGAAGCAGGATTCTGATTGCCCCCGAGAGCACTTCAAGGGCATTTCTACCTGATAATGGCCAACCTGTCCGGAAAGTGGCTTTGGATCCGAACTGTCTGCGGAATCGCGTTTGCGCTCCTGGTGGTTCTCAGCTCTGGCCTGATTGACGGATGGGGACAATGGTACTCCCCTTCCTCTCACTACCGTCGTCAGACGGACTCCCTTCTGCGCGGCACCCTTGCCTTGAGTCGCTCGCCAACAGACACCACCCACGACCTCACGTGGTCCGAAGGGGGAGTGCATCAAGTGTGGGGACTCGGCGTACCCCTCTGGAGACTTCCATTCGAAGCCGTCGCAAGGGTATTCGGATTTCAGGCGTTTCCCGACCGACTCGCCTTCGCGGCCGCCTTGGCGCTTTGGGCGGTCATCGTGCTAAGCCTGCTGACGCCCGCAAAACATCCCTCCGAGACATCCGAGGCATCTCATGGGCGAAATAGCCTCATCGTGGGCCTCATTCTGCTCTGCCCGGTCTTCTTGGAACTCTGCAACTCTCGGTTTGATATCTACGAGGAGGCCGTTGCCTATGAATACCTCTTCGGCACCGGTATTTTGGCCGGATTGCTGACTCACCTCCGTTCTTCGACCTACCGCGGAGCGGTGCTACTTGCCTTGTTTGCCGGACTCGGCCCCCTAATACGCCCAACCCTTTTCTTCTATGGGGTCGGAACCGTGGCCGCACTAATCCTGGTTCAGCCGAAGGCACGCACTCTCCGCGGAATCATCGCCATCGGCTCGGCCTTCGCAATTGGGCCATTGCTGGTGCTGGCGACGAACCATCTCCGGTTCGGGCATCCGATGGAGTTCGGCCACCAACTGAATCTCCAACACCTGTTCGGATCCATGTACGCCACCCGTTTCGATCATCCGTTCCAGAAAGAGCCGCTGATGAGCAGCGCTCGCGAACTCATCGGACTGCTGTTTGGAAGCCCGGATTTCAATGGAAACGATTTCTACAGAAAGAACTTCTTCTCGGCCCAATCTCCGACGCCTCGTTGGAGGGAAATCTACCTGCGAACCTACGACTGGTTATGGTTTGGGGGCATGGTGGCCGGCGGGTTGTTCTCCGTTCGATCCGCCTTTAGGCTCCGTTCATCCAACGAGTCTCAGCACAAGACTCGTCATCTCAGTGCCGTCACTGCTGCGACTTGGTCCCTCTGTCCGAGCATCCTCTTGTTTACGTTCTACTTGAGGAACGGGGTGATTTCATCGCGGTACTTGATCGATTTTGCACCAGCGTTCATCTCCGCCCTGTCCGCGCTGATTCTTGGCTTTGACCTCCCTCTCAAGCCAATTCGCGCCCAATCCATACTACTGCGCCTGGCTGGATCTGGAGTCATCCTCTGGATCGCATTCGAAGGCGTGATCACCCAAAGCCACTACCTGCGAACTCCATCCCTTGCATACGATCAATGGCTTCCGTGGAACACCCGTTCCAACACCGCGCCTCTTCTTAACGTGGGAAGTCTGTCGACCGGATCGATGCCCATCGGTTTGGAGGCGCCGGAGAGCGTCCCCCCGCTCCGGCTGCCATGGGATGGAATCCCACACAACGGAGCGGGTTGGAACAAAGTCACGGGAGATACCGCCTCCGTGGTCATCCTTTTCGTCGATGAGCCCCAATTCATTCGAGTGGACGTTCATCCGCCAAAGAACACGTCACAGGCAGCGCCATGGGTCCGAGCCAAATTGGATCGAGAACACGTGCCATTGACCTCGATCACCAAACTCCCAGATGGGCGCATCCGCCTTATTTTCGAGGTGCGAAATGCCGAAAAAAAAGCGCAACCCCAAGTTCTATTCCTCGCGTTCGGCCCTCCCGAGGCACTGGATGCATCGCTAAGCGGATACCAACTCCAATCAGTGAATTGGCGATAATATTTACTATTTAAATCGATAAATAAATATTTTTATGCTTAAATGTAAAACAATTTTAATTTTTAAAATAGCTTTAACTGTTTTTTGACCGCTAAAGAAGATGTAACCTGACCAATGAAACCACACCTCCCTGCATCTTCAGAAGGTTTCGCTGATAATCCTCGATTTCAGCACGTAACCAGCAGGGGGGGGTATGGCACCTAGGATCGCGGGTTTACTTCGTCCTGATGGCCTGCGTCTTGGTCGCTGCGGCTACAGCCAAAGGGATCTCCCTGCACGCCCACACCACATCAGCCAACTCGGCCGATCCGGTTTTCGCGTTCCTCCGCAGTGGTAACGTCCAATGGCTTGCGATTGGTCTTGAGACCACCGTGGCGCTATCGCTGATGGCGAACCTGGGACCCAGGTTCAACGCGTTAGCGCTGATCGGTTTGGGCTTCACCTTTTTATCCTACCGGGCCGGACTGGACTTCGCAGGCAAAGCGGCATGCAGCTGTCTGGGTGACTCCGCTGTCACTGGACTGTCCGCTGAAGCCTCCAACCGGATCGCTTGGTCAATCATCGGTGCTGCGATCATGGGCTCGATGGCCGTTCTCGCCGGGGTGCGCAGCGGCAAATTTCTTCCTGACAACCAAAGCCTTAAAGTTTCCTAAAGCATGAATCGCATACGGATCCAGCACCTGATCCTAATATTGGCATTGAATTGCATGCCCTTGGCCGTGGCCGAGCAATGCTTCGAGATCGAAGGGGTCTGCCGGGAAACCAACCCAAATGGGTACATTTTTAAAGAATGGAACTTCAAGGCCAGCGTCGGGAAAAGCGGATTTGCGTACACGGTCGTAGCAGCAGGAGAATCCAGACCACATCTTATAATGGGAGGAGAAAATGGATTCGTTGCCGCAATTATAGGATATATGAATCGGGAAAAACTCTTTGGGCGCGCGAGTTTTGCAGATTCAGTGCCAGAAGCAGGCTTTGGACCGGGTCCTTTACTCTATGCACTGTTTGGCAATTACTCTCAATTGCTTAAGCCTAATATCCAAATTCCTTTGGTCGACATGGTGGGGCAAACCACGGGCTTGGAAATAGAGGAAGTCGCACAGTCTTGGCAATTCGATTCGAAGTTCCCATTTGGCGCCAACAGCATGACTGCTTATGTAGTACCGGGCCCAAAAATTTCCACAAACGCCCTCACTTTGTATCCAGAAGGATGGAAAGTTGGGGAGATGAAAGTTATCCAACGCGACCCTTCATCTGGGATCCCATTACTCGTCGAAGCGACATGGTCTGTTAAAACCTTCGGGATCGCGGGCCGCCAAGACGAGCTCAGCCAACCTCAACAGCGAGACCAAGTCACACCCTGGGTTGGCGTACGCCTTGAAATGACCCGAATCACACTGGGTAAACGCGATTCGTATCTGCCCGAGATCAAAATAAAATCCCTAGATGTGACCGACCAACGAGCTCGGATGCCGAATGGGGAATTCTCAGATTACTCCCTCAAACCTGGAGAGCTTTGGCCGAAGTCTGATAGCCCCGAATTTGCTCGAAAGCAAAGTGAGTCGCTGGCCGCTTGGAAAGAAGCAGAAAAAGCAACCCGCCACCCCCTTTTGGCCTCCATCACCATGCTGACCGGATCGGGGATAATTCTTGTCTTCATCATTCGATTTAGCCGTCAGCGTCCAGACAAATCGTCACCTCAATAAAAATTAAAATACACAAAATGAACACTAACAAAAACATTCAATCACCTGATCATCAAGCAGGCAGAGCAAGTTCGAGATTAATTTTCTTGCTAGCCTTCATTCTAGCCGGCTTGACGCTGATAGCGGGATCCTCAACGACTGGTGAAAAGAGTAAGGGTGCCACAAAAAACCCCTCAAAGTGCGGTTTTGGTAAAAGCGAACCCATATACGACAAAAAAGAGAATATCGTAGGTTGTCAGCGAACGGTTGGTTTTTTGGAGTCTTGCGGAAAATGCAAATCAGGCGATACCGTGTGCGATTGTACGGCGGGATGCAAATATGATGTGGCCTATCAACAAGGCGTACTTCAAACAGTAACAAAATGGGAAACAAATTCATTCAAAGTTGGATTACCAACTGAGGGATGGGAGTTTCTAAAACTTGATCTTAACGGGGCAAGAATCATGGTTAGACAAACCGGTTATACAAATCAGTGTGTATACCCATAAAAATAATAGTCTGGCAAAAAACCACGCCCTAGCCGCATTCCTGGTTAGGAGCGTGGTTTTTAGTTTGATCCATGCCCCTTCAGCAGGCAGAGCCCAAAACGATGGATCGCTTTGTGGTGGCCCTAAGCCCCCTCGGGACGGAGGGCATTTCAGTCATCATCCCGGTCTTCAACGAAGCCCGAACCCTTTCCGAAATCATCACCCGGGTGTTGGCTCGCCCCGAAGTCGGCCAGGTGATCGTGGTTGACGACGGTTCCACGGACGCGACCGGACAACTTCTTGCCGAAAGGCGTTTTGCGAATCCGCGGGTCACCCACCTCAGGCATTCGTCCAATCAGGGAAAGGGATCGGCCATCCGCACCGGGCTTGCCCATGCGACGTGCCCGTGGGTTCTCATTCAGGATGCCGATCTGGAGTATGACCCGGCCGATTACCCCACGCTGAGCGCGGCCATTCAGGGAATACAGCAGCCCGTCGCGGTATACGGCTCGCGATTCTTGTCGCCCCGTTCACCAAGGCCGTCGAAATCTCCATGGGTCGGGCTTCATCGCCTGGGCAATCGGCTTCTCACGGGTCTGTCCAACCTGTTGCTCGGACAGCGACTCACCGACGAAGCCACCTGCCTGAAGTTGATCCCGCTCGAAATTCTTCGCCGAATGGAACTTCAGGAAGACGGCTTCGGATTCTGCCCCGAGGTGACCTCAAAACTGAGCCGCCTGGGAATCCGGATCATCGAAGTTCCTGTGAGCTACAGCGGGCGCTCTAAGGCAGAGGGAAAGAAGATCCGCCTTCGACACGGGATCGAGGCGATCCAATGTCTCCTTCGCTACCGCTGTTGGGAACCTCAACAGCACGGTAAGGTCAAACAGCCATCGCCTCCCATGCATCCCCCTCCGCCGCAACTGTGAGAGACGGTGTGAAAACCGATGAAAGCTGCCGGTTTGAAAACCACTGAGCCCAGAAACTCATCGAATCATCGATCCGGCCTCAGCTTGTCGGTTGCCCGAGGAAATTCTTATGAAGTTTAGTGGGCCCCGGACGAATTCGGCCTCATCTGGAAGAAAGAAGAAACGCTGGCGCTCATCCTGGAAGAAAACGGCTCCGAAGATCCGGCAAAACCGCGGATTTCAAACCGGCAACTTTCCGTAGATTCCGGAACGTTGCTGAAACCCAACCTCACCCAACCACCTCCGAAATAGGTCGATTTCTCCCAAAGCGCCAAGTCCGGGGACACGGACCGCCGAAGACACGGACCGCTCGGAGATCGGTCCCTACCTCGGAGCCTCATCCGGCTTTAGCCCGGTGGTCCTCCCAAAAACCCAACCTCACCCAACCACCTCCGAGGTAGTGCAGACTTCGCCGGGCTCTCCTTCCGCAACCCCCAGGAAACCCTGGTGGCTGGCGCCTGCCAGGCCGCACCGACTGAGAACACCGCCGAGTACTTGCACACGGCCTAGTGAACGGCATCGAGCGGGGCAGATCCGAGGTGCGACTCCGAGAAACCCCGCGCGTTTCGAACTCGACCTGGTAAACACCCTTCACAAATCGATCCACCAAATGTGGGACATCCGGAGGAGAATTTGCAGCACAGCCAAAGCCATTGACCGTCTCCCCGGCGAAGAAGGGTTCGAGGTAACCAGGATTTCTTGCCACGTCGAGGTCTCTGGAGCGGGGATCGGCGGCAACCGATCGCCGTAATAATCCGGCTTCTGCGGATCGGTCTTGAGCAGTAGTTCTTCGTAATCGGTCAAACCATCTTCGTCAGCATCGTAAGTGTTCACCGTCAGGCTGACTTCGTCGCTCCAAACAAACCCGTAGAGATTGGTGACACGCACCCGATACCGGCCATTACCAAAGAGACGCACATGTCGCAGGACCAGGCGTTCACCGGTCTCTTGGGGTAAATTCTTTCCGTTGAACTGCCACTGGTATCGCAACTCGCCCGAGCCCTTGCTAGCCACCTGGAACACCACCTCGGGTTCCCCCTCGGCCACTTCGATCGGAGCGGGCTGCAGTACAATGCTGGGGGGCGTTAACGGGTAGACCGTGAGGAGGGCTGGTTCGCTGAAAACGGCACCCGACGCATTTTGTACGAAGACTCGATAGCGCCCCCCATCGAGGGACGGCGGCACATTGCTCAAGGTCAACTCAGGGGCCGTTGCTCCCGGAAGGGTCAACCCATCGCACTGCCACTGGAAGGTGGCTGGCAGGCCTAATTGCGCTACCACGCGGAACGTCACCTCACGCCCCTTCTCCACGGACTGAGCCTGAGGCTGAAGGAGGAGCACCGGAATCTTCTCAATGCCCACAGTGTCCTGAGCGTAGAGATTCAAAACCTCTTCCGGTGGCAGCGCCCGATTGAACAGTCGCAAAGTGTCGATTTCTCCCTGCAATCGCCCATGAGCTGTGCCTGAGATGCCTCCCAAGGTCAGGGGTGTCTTTAGTTGCAGTGGATTTACGCGAATTGGAGCAGCCCCCACCGCTCGCCCATCCACCCAAAGTTGAACCACCATCCCCTTCTCATTGGTTTGTGTGGAGCGACTAAACACCACCACCACATGACGCCAGTCCTTGGGGCTTTCGGGGAACCCGAAACCTTGTTCATCCCCCATGCCACTAGAGACCATCAGCCGTTTCCCATCCGTGCGAATGAAGAAACTCGACTGTTCCGGGACAGACTCCCGGGCACAGCCCAGCAAATATCCTTGGATCGGGCAGCGCATCCACAAGGACACCGTCGTGCCGCGATACCCATTGGGACCAAATCCCGCCAGCGACGGAATGGTGATACTGACATTGCTGCCGCCCAGACTCAGAACCTGACTGGGAGCGACCTTACGCGTGGATAAAAACCGCAGAGTTCCCCCGACCGGATCACTCACCGCATGACGCTGGAATCCGCTGACATCCTGCAAATCCCCATCGAAGGGATAATACGCCACCAGACCGAGAGGTGGACCCGAAGCAGTTGGAGCACCCCACCCTCGGTAGGCGATCAAAAGGCCCAAGAAGATCGGAAACCACAGTCGAAGGGCCTGATGACGAGGAAGCTTGGTGGCAGAAGGTTGGGTTCTCCAAGATCGGAGGAGAACGCCACCATGATGGCTCATAACGTTGGGCTTCACCGCAATCGAGATTCTGTAGGGGACTCGGCAAGAAAGCGCAACCTTCCAGATTCTCAATCACTCAACAGGATCACCCGCACACCACGGCCACTCTTCACCCACCGAACTCATCGGAGCCCGCCAATCCAAGCATCTCACTATCGCATGCGAAAATGGCGTTCCGCGAACCCGAGAAACTGTTGCCAATCGTAGAGGTCTACCGAGTGACCACCGGGTCGATTGTGGTAAGCAATGTCCCCCTCGTTGATCGCGACCCCAACAGCAGGTGGCGTTGGAGAGTCCAACCCCTTCTTGCCCAGAAATCGGTACACCTCCGAGGCATGATGGGCCGAAAGGTACTCGCCAATGGGATCTGCCCAAAGGTCGTCAGCACCGCTGGCGACATACAGCGGCCGCGGCGCGATGCAGGCGAGCAACTCGTGCTGGTCGACAGGCAGGTCGTCCTCATTGCGAGCAAAGCGGGCCGCATTCCGACACAACCAATAAGGGAAGCGTGTAACCATTTTCTCCATGTTCTCGCCGAAATTGCGTTTCCACAGAGCGGCCCCGCCACAACCGGATTGAGCCGAGATCACCAATGCAAAGCGGGTGTCCTGAGCTGCCGTCCAAAGTGCGGTCTTGCCCATCTTGGAATGACCCATGATCGCCACCCGCCGAGCGTCCACATCCAGGTCTGTTTCGAGGTAGTCCATCGCCCGAGAGCCACCCCAGGCCACGGCTGAGATTACCCCCCATTCGAAGGACTTAGGGAAACTCTGGTGCTCGCGATAAAACAGCGGGTGGATTCCCTTAAGAAATTCCACCTCGTTGTGACGCGTCAGGTCTGATTGGGGCACCACCACAAAACCAAATCCCCGTTGCAGCAGTTCGCCAATGGGTACTCCGTTGCGCAAGTAGCCGGGTCGATCGGGATGCGGATCATGACCATCGTCCCGCGTGCCAGAAAAGCTGTGGAGCATGAACACCGGAGCCGGCTTACCGCTGCCATTGGGTGTGATGACCAAAATCCGCAAATCCACCTCTCCCTTCGCATTGTGGAAGCGAAGCCGAACATCTTTTCGGGTGGCCTTGCCGCCCATGAATTGCCGGTCGACCTTCAGGATTTCAGTCTGAACCTGAACTGGCACTTCCGGTTTCGGCACGACGCCATAAATGAGGTTCCCGAAGAGCGCGATGAGTTGAGGGCGTCGAACCTGAAACCACTCCTGCGCCGTGGTAATGGGTCGACCCTCGGCCGAGACGAGCACCGGCGGCAACTGGTAGGGAGGCACCTTGGACTCATCGCGAATGACATCCAGGTCACTGTTCTTGGGTTCCTCGGCCTGCAGAACCAGCAGGCTAATAACCAGCGCCCCCAACCAACCCCAGTCACTCGATTTTCGCGGTTTCATTGAATCTAGAACCCTCCCTGAAAGTTCTTCACCTGTCCCGTCCAATCCCGACAGACCTCACCCACCCTAACCCGTGCCCCAACGCGGCGCCGCATACCATCGACATCCCCGTGCCCCGACGGGGCACCCCGAAAGCTGAAGGAACGCCGCATAGCGCGTCGGCCGGCCGGCGATCCTGGGTTATGCAGCGTTCCGAATTTTAATCGTCGCTGCACACAAACCTTTCGACCCCACCCGTGCCCCCCGCCATTACCGCCCCGATTCCGACCAATCCCACGGCTGTTCAACGACAATTATTCTTCTCTGGGGTAAATACTCGTCGCTGTACACACGGCACAACCTCTTGAGCCCCCGGGTTCATCCCCGTGCCCCAACGGGGCACCGCATACCAGCCCAGGGTGAAACCCTGGGACTAGGCATTCAGAATCGGAGCGTTCTGAAGGAACGCCGCATAGCGTCTTCATCCCAGTGCCCCACCCGTGCCCCCGCCATTACCGCCCTGATTCCGACCAATCCCAGAGCACCACATCCCAGATCAGGCCGTCATATTCGATGGCATGGATGACTCGAAATCCCACCTTCTGGTGCGCCTTGAGCGAACGACGATTGGCCCGCGCGATGTCGGTCACCCCGCACTGATAGCGCTCCTCTAACGATGCACGAAAAAAGGCATATAACCGGTCCACCAACCCCTGCCCCCGGTAGTCCTTGTCGACACACAATTGCCCCACCACCACGTAATTCGTTTCGGCCAGCAACGTTCCTCGATAGGAGATCCGGTCGATTTCATCGAACAAGTCCGAGATGAACGGGAGGCCCGCCCGCACCTCCCGGGTGACCACCAGCGCGTAACCCACCACCCGGCCGTCGTCCACGGCGACCACCGAAGGTCGCTGTTCCTGCATTTGCCGGAGGTAGTCCAAATCGTATTCGGCGATCAAGAACCCCTGCTCTTCGGCCTCGGCCTCGCTCAGACACCGCTTCAAGTTGCGCCGTTGCAACGCGAGGATTCCCTCCAACTCCGACGCCTCTTGAGCAAGCTTGATACTGACCATGGTTCGAATCCGTATTGAGGCGACAGTGTGCACGCCTAGTGCAGCGATCTTGCACCGCCTCACTCCCGCTGCCTAGCGTTTGGCCTATGACGCTTCTGCGGTGTGGTTGGATGGGTGTCCTCATGTGGCTCCTGACCGGCTGCCTTTTTCACAAACATCCCGTCACACCACCCACCCCGACGCCTCCCATGCGACTCCTCTTCGTAGGCAATAGCCTGACCTACTACAACGGCGGCCTCGAAAACCACGTCCGTCTGCTGGCCGCATCCGCAACCCCTCCTCGCATCCTCGTGGCCGATCGTGCCACGCAAGGAGGCGCCACGCTGCGTATCCTCCACGGATTGCCCGCGGTGCATGAACGCATCCAGCAAGGACACTACGATCGAGTTATCCTGCAAGACGACATCCCGGAACTCACCGAGCACAGCATCACTGCCTTCGAGGAATACGCCCGACGCTTCGATCAAGAAATCCGATCCCATGGCGGACGCTCGGTGCTCTTCATGGCCTGGCCCTACGAACGCCTCGGCTGGATCTCTCTCGAACACATCGCCGAAGCGCATCGAACCCTCGGAACCGAACTCAATGTGCCGGTCGCTCCGGTGGGATTGGCCTTCCGGCGTTCGCTAGAAGCCCGTCCCCAACTCGCCATGCTGGGAAAAGATCGCGAGCACGAAACCGTGCACGGAACCTATCTGGCCGCCTGCGTCCACTACGCGACCCTCTTTGGCGTTTCTCCAGAAGGACTATCCTACCGACCCGACGGGGTGTCTGCGGACGAAGCCACATTCCTGCAATCCATCGCCTGGCAGACGGTTCAGGCCTGGTCTCGGTGAGCGTCCTCGGACCGCGCTCTCAGCGCCCCATCGCCCCGCGGCATCTCAGGAATATCGCCGACCGCATCAACCGATCGCACCCTCGATGAGTTCCCCATGGACATCGGTGAGGCGATGATCCCGACCTCCGGAGCGGAAGGTCAGTCTACGATGATCCACTCCCATCTGATGCAGCACGGTAGCATGGAGATCATGCACTCGGCAGATCTTGTCCACTGACCGATAACCGAACTCGTCAGTAGCGCCGATGATATTGCCACCACGGATCCCGCCGCCGGCCATCCACACCGTGAACCCAAACGGATTGTGGTCGCGACCGTTGGATCCCTGAGCGAAGGGGGTCCGCCCGAATTCTCCAGACCACACGAGCAAGGTTGACTCCAGCAAACCGCGCCGCTTGAGATCCAAGATCAGCGCCGTGATGGGTTGATCGACCGCCCGGGCATTGGCTTCGTGACCGGCCTTCAGATCACCGTGCTGATCCCAGCGGTCACCGATCGTCCGAGGACATGTGACCTCGATGAACCGGACGCCCCGTTCCACCAACCGGCGCGCCAGACAACATTCGCGGGCATAAATCCGGGTCGGCTCGAACGAACTGTCGAATCCGTAGAGAGCCTTGGTTTCCGCGCTCTCCCCATCGAGCGCCGCCAGTTCAGGAACTGCGGCCTGCATTCGGTAGGCCAATTCATGATTAGCAATCGCGCTCTCAATGGCCTCGGCCCCGGTGTCATGGGCGAAGGCCGAATCCAAGTGTCCAATCAACTGACGCTTGCGTCGCTGAACGGTCTCAGGATCCCGCGGTATAGCATCGGCGATGGCCTCACCCCGCGGACGCAAGATGGACCCCTGATGCCGTGCCGGCAGGAATCCGGCCGAAAAACAATCCAGCCCTCCCGGAGGCACCAACCCGCCTTCCACGACGACAAAGCCGGGCAAGTTGTTGTTCTCACTGCCTAGGCCGTAGGACATCCAGGCCCCCATGGACGGACGCCCAGGAATCCCAGAGCCCGTGTGCAGGAAATAATTCGCGTTGGTATGCTCACTGAACTCGCTGGTCATCGAGCGGACCACGCACAATTCATCAGCCACCCGCCCGAGATTCGGAAAGAGCTCCGAGATGGGAATGCCCGACTGCCCGTGTTGGCTAAACTTCCAAGGCGAGGCCAGCGTGTTGCCGTTGTTATTAAATTGCGTGGGCGCCATCGCCATCGGAAACGGCTTTCCGTGGTAATCGGCCAAACGCGGCTTTGGATCGAAGGTGTCCATTTGCGACGGCCCCCCGTCCTGATACAGAAAGATCACACTGCGAGCCCGCGCCCGGGAATGGGTCGAAGCCAAAACCCGTGAATCACGCGGTGAGCTAACGGCACCTTCCGACCCCGCCCCCGACGCGTTGCCCGTTGGCCCGAACAAACCGGCCAACGCCAATAAACCAAACCCTCCGCTGGAAGCCGCCAGCATGTCGCGGCGGCTCATGGGCGTGGAGTGAAACCGGCCGCAATGGTGAGTCCGGGGCGTGTTCATCGGAGGAAAACAAATTCTTTAGAGGCGAAGAGCGCGTGATTCAAAGCCGCGTAGGCGGACCGCTCGCGGGCCAACGGCGACGTTTCTGACGTTGCAGAGCGCTCAGACTCTAAGAACTCCAGAGCCATGCGAACCTCATCGGCTCGCGGCCACCGGGAGAAGGCTGAGAGCCAGAGCGTTTCGATTCGCGCTCGATCTACATCGGCGGAAGCAGTGCTGGAAGCAGCACCCTCCGGGAGGAGTGTTTCTGCCCACCGCCGGGCCATCAGATGAACCAACTCGCTATTCATCAGGGCCAGAGACTGTGCGGGCACATTAGAGGCATGGCGACGACCGCAAGTGCTGGCCGGGGACGGTTGGTCGAAGGCCTGCAAGAAGGGATCGAGAAAATTGCGCCGCGTCTCGAGGTACACACTGCGACGACGGGCCCCATCGATCGGCCCAGACTTTCCAGGTCGGCCACGCCCTTGCATGTGCTCGGTCAAGCGAGCGGGAACGCTGACACCACCCGCCGTGCGGTCGAGGGTGCCGGAGGCGGCCAGCATCGCATCCCGAATTTCCTCGGCATCGAGGCGGCGGACCGGCAGCGGCGACCAAACTTCGGCCGGGGTCTCGCCGGGATCGGCCGCAGCCCGATAGGCATGGGACAGAGCGATGTCCCGAATGATCTGCTTGAAGGTGTGGCCTCGACCCAACCGAGACGCCAAGTGGTCGAGCAATTCCGGGCTCCAGGGCGTGCCACCGAGTTGTCCAAAATCGTCGGGCGTCTCAACGATGCCGCGCCCGAACATCTTGAGCCAAATTCGGTTGGCGGTGGTTCGCCACAAGAACGGGCGACGCGGATCGGTGAGTGCGGCCACCAACGCCCGGCGACCACTGCCCACCACAGGTTCTTCTGCACGGGACCCCATCAGGGACAAGCGCGCCAGCGGAGCGGCCTCGCCCGGGCGGTGAGCCGCACCGCGGAGGTGGATTAGCTCGTCCAACGGACCACCCTCATCGGCCACCAATGCGCGGATGGGCGGAGCGCAGGCGAGCAACGCATCCCGAGCCTCAACAACGCGCCGTCGTGCCTCGCCTAAGCCAGGCGCCGCTGCGTTCAGCCCGCTGGCCAACCCGTCGGCATCCCACTGTTCGGCGGGGGGCGGCGTGGGGGCATCGCTCGTAAGAATCGTATCGACCTCGATCCAACCCGGGCCGTCATCCTGCACCTCGAAGTGAACGCGTTCCCCGGCATAGCGAGAGAAGTCGAAGGTCTCGATGCGCCAAGCCATCTCTCGCGGGTCTTTTTGGGCCTCAACCCCTTCGACGCGCCCGAGGCGGCGACGGAACCCTTCGAAGAGCAGGCCCGTGTGCTTATCGAGCCAGTAGTTGTCCACCACTGCACGGAAGGCGGCATCGCTACCCCGCAACCGGACGTGGAAATAGCGTTTTTGGATGGTGAAATCGGCCGAACGGGCGCTGCCGGCCAGCGGCAATGCAAGGCGAGCACTGTCGAGAGTGCCCGTCTCCGCAACCCGAAGCTCCCCAGCCGTCGTGAGAGCCAACTGAGAACCCGAGACATCAAATGCGTGTCCGCTGCGGGACCACCCCGCACCGCCCTGGGCCACGTCGTCTAGCACCGTGACGCCCACAGGCTGGGTGGCACGAGTTACTCCGGAGACACCGGACATTTGAGCCGCCGCCTCCAAAGACTCCTGGGCCGCCGCCGCGCGGCCTGGAGTCCGCGCATCGGCATCTAAAAACCCCTCAATGCGTCGCGTGTTCCGGGCCACGCCCGACAATGCATAAAAATCGCGGGTAGGAATGGGGTCAAACTTGTGGTCGTGACAGCGAGCACACGCGATCGACAATCCGAAGAGGCTCCGCCCCGCCACATCCACCGCCCCGGCCAATCGATCGGCCTCATCCTGACGGACATCGACAGGGGAATGGGTGGCAGGCCCCAGGAACCACCACGCCGTCCCGATGGGTGCGGCATTGGGAAGCCCCAAACCTGGCCGCGGCGTCAACAAGTCGCCCGCTACCTGCTCGGCCACGAATCGGGCCAGCGGCAAGTCGGCATTGAAGGCCTCGACCACGTAATCCCGATAGCGCCAGGCATAGGGAATATCGAAATCAAATTCATGGGCCATGGTCTCGGCAAAGCGGGCGAGGTCTAGCCAATGACGCCCCCAGCGCTCGCCGAAGGCCGGGTCTGCCAGATATCGGTCCACCCAGCGCGCATAGTGTTCGGGAGTGGGATCGGCTAAAAAGATCCGCACCTCTTCCGTCGTCGGCGGCAACCCCCGCAAGTCATACGACAACCGACGGAGCAACGCCGCGTGATCGATGTCCCGCGCCGGAGCCGGCAACCGCGCCGCCTCGCGGTTGGCGAGAACGAAGGCGTCGATACCGCTCCAACACCACTGCCCGTCACGAACGGAGGGCAAAGTAGGGTCTTGAAGAGCGCGGAACGCCCAGGGCTCAGCATAGCCAGCACCGGCGGCAATCCACTGCTCCAGAATTCGCACCTCGTTCGGGTTCAAAGGTTCTCCCTTCGGCGGCATGCGTTCGTCGGGATCGGAGTGCACCACCCGTGCCAGCAGCGGGCTGGAAGACGGCTTGCCGGGCACGATGGCTACCCCACCCGATTTCAGAAGAGTCGTCGCCCCCTCCTCCGTATCTAAGCGCAACCCAGCCTTACGAGCCTCGGCATCCGGGCCATGGCACGCGTAGCACTTAGCGGCCAGAATAGGACGCACCGAACGAGTGAAATCCGGCCCCGAAGCCATCACCTGACCGGTCCCCAGAATGAGTCCCCCAAGGGCAAGGACGGTGCTCAGCCAGCAACCCATCGATGGAAAGACAGTGGACACCCCGAAACACTACCATCGAAGGCCCACATTGGAAATGCCCATCATCCCCCAAACCCACCACACCAAGCCAGCAGCGGGAACGGGCCGGAGCAAGCATTGGAAGCGATCACCAAAAACCCTCGCGCACAGCGCGAAAGCAACGCTCTCCCCCAAGCTTACCTGCGCGCGCAGGACCGTTCCCGCGGCCCCTCACCCAGACACATGCCAAAAAAATTCACGTTTCCAGCGAGTCCAGAGTTCCCCAACGTCGGCAGCATCACGCCCATGACCTTCCCGCTGTTGAGCAGGATCCACCGAGGTGCCCACCGTGGCAGCATCCGAGCCTGCAAAATCGTGGTCTTATTCAACCTACTGACCGCGGGCTGCGATCCATCTAGCAGTACAAAAACGCAGGCTCCCCAGAGCCCGATGCCCGAAGCAGCGGCAGCCCCATCGACGGCGCTCATTTTGGCGGCCGTGGACAACGGATTCCACCGCGTGCCCATTGCACTGACCACCGACTACGGGTTCCTGGTGGTCAATACTGGAGACGACGAACATCCCATCCCTTCAGTCTCCGTGGGGTTCCGGTCGGAGCGGCTCATCATCCCGTGTGGTTCACTCGCCGAATTCGAAGCCGCTCTCCGCAAAGTGCCTCCAGGGAGCACGATCCACCGCCATGAGCGATGCCTCACGCCCGCCTCGCGAGGCCTCGCCGAAGAGTTCCTCGCTGGCATCGAGCCGACGTTGTCACGGGTCGGCATCACCGTCGCCCCGGAACCCGTGATCACCTGCCTCTGCGGACGCTGACATCGCTCGAGATTCGACAGCAGCCGAACGATGCAGATGCAGGCCATCCGACCAATTCCCGCTGGCTGAGCCCCGAGGTCCACGACAGTGTTGGTTCATGCCCCTCGCCCCGTGTCCCCATTGCACTGAGCGCCCCATTGAGCGGATTCAACCACGCAGCATTGGGTTTGGTTTAATTCGGAGGAACCTCCGGGCCACGGTTTCGATGTTCCTCCTCTTGTGCGGATTCCTGTCGATACTCTCCGAGGTCATGGCCTCTCCAAGTCCGAAGCGACCCAATATCCTGCTCATTGTTTCCGACGACCAAGCTTGGACGGACCACGGCTTCATGGGGCATCCCACGATTCGCACACCCCACCTCGACCGTCTAGCGGCCCGTTCGCTGTGCTTCACGCGGGGGTACGTTCCGTCGAGCTTGTGCTGCCCCAGCCTCGCCTCGCTCATCACTGGCCGATACCCGCACCAGCATGGCGTCGTCTGCAACGATCCTGCCAGACCGCCCGGCCAGCCTTCGTCGAACTTCTACCGGAGCGACGCCTACCGGGCCGGGCGCGAGCGACTGTCCTCATTCCTCGAACAAACACCCACCTTGCCCCGACTCCTCCGCGACCAAGGGTACCTGAGCTTCCAGAGTGGTAAGTGGTGGCAGAACGACTATTCGCGAGGCGGCTTCACCCACGGAATGACCCGAGGCGACCGGCATGGAGACGCTGGGCTGGACATAGGCCGGGTCACGATGAAGCCCATCGAGGACTTCGTGACCCTCGCCGAACAGGAGAACCGACCGTGGATGGTCTGGTACGCCCCCATGATGCCGCACGACCCGCACACGCCCCCGGAGCGGTTTTTGGCCCGGCACCGCGGGACTGCTCCGACGCTGCCGATCGCAAACTACCGAGGCATGGTCGAATGGTTCGACGACACTTGCGGCCAACTCCTCGATTTCTTGGAGAAGCGGGGCTCGGCCGAGCACACCCTGGTCGTCTTCGTCACCGACAATGGATGGATCACCGATCCCCAAACCGGACGATTTGCCCCTCGCTCCAAGCAGAGCCCCTACGACGGCGGACTGCGCACTCCTATCCTACTCGGGTGGCCGGGTCGCGTGAAACCCCAGCGCGATGAAACCCACGCCGTGTCGAGCCTCGACCTGATGCCAACACTCCTGCGGGCCGCCGGCGTGAAGACTCCTCACAACTTGCCTGGCATCGATTTGCTCGACCCCAAGGCCGTGCGCCGCAGGACCTCCGTGTCGGGCGAGTGCTTCACTCACGACGCGGTAGACCTCGACCACCCGGAGTCAGGACTGCGCTGGCGTTGGATCGTGCGCGACGGTTGGAAGCTCATCCTGCCCACCCCATGGAACGAACCCACTGCGAAGCCCGAGCTGTACCGGATCGTTGAAGACCCCTTCGAAACGGCGGACCTCGTCGCCCAGCATCCGCTCCAAGTCAGCCGCCTGCGCCGCGAACTCGAGAAGGAGTGGAAGCCCGTCTGGCCCTGAGCCCGAGTGCGCCCGTTGGCATCCCGAGACTTCAGGCTTTGCCGTCGCGAATGTGCACCCAGCAATGCACATGGGGATCGCCCCGGAAGTACCAGAGCATGTTGGGCCCCTCGATTTGCCAAACATCCCAGACCCCGTCCTTACCGAGGTCCTGGCCCTTGAAATAGGCCAGGTGCAAGTTTTCGAGCCCCTGCGAATCCACCAAGCGCAGCGATTCGTCGGCGTCTACTTGGCGGAAGGGTGCCAGCAAATCCCTCAGCACGTTGCGCATCAGACCCCGCTGGTCCGCGCTCAACTCCGAGCCAGGGAGGCCCGTGAGACCCTCCCGACGGCCACTGAGGCGAACTGTTTCAGTTGCTCGCTCTGGCCGGCTACGACTCTCAACGAGGGCGACTGTCCGCTGTCGCCCATCGAGGGCCTTGAACAATTCATTGGCCCGTTTGGCCTGGTACCAAAACACGTTGCCGGGATGGTCGGCCGCTTCCTCGTCGTTCGGACCCGACTGATGGCCGTAGAAGATGGGCCCGCCAAAGGCCGTCCCGGCCACCGAGTCGCCATCGCAGCGACGCGTGCAGTGACGCCCAGTGAGCACGAACTCGAAGGCCCCAGTCCCGGGACGACCAAAGAGCGCCACCGAGGTGCCGCCCTCGAAACCCTTGCCTTCGGAGTCCTCGACCATCTGGCGCATCATGGCCTCGGCATGGTTCGGGTGATGCAGCTTGCGAAAAATCTGGCGCACCAAATCTTGCTGGTCCGGACGCAAGACATCCTGAATCGATCGGCCGGTGATCATCCAGTTATTGTCGACCTTCTGCCGCAGTGGGTCGTTGAACTCGCGGCAAACCAGACGTCGCTGGGTCTCGTCGAGGGATCCGTGCAACTGGGACGCGAGGGTTTCAGAGGTCGCGGACGACGGGGACTGGCCTAGGAGCCCCAACGGGATTGCGGCGGCGGTCGATGCTAGGAAACTCCGGCGATTTAGAAAACGCACGGGCCGAGACACCTCAGGCTGAAAGGGAGAAGGGAGCATAGGGAAGTTTGCCCATAAGCCGAAGAAGTACGCCAGCCTCGAGAAGCCCCCCTTTCTGCGTCGACTGCTTGTCGAGATGACCCGTTCCCAGGCCGACATCTTGGCCACGTCCCGCACTTTCCGTACCCCTAGCATTCCAAACCTTGTTGCCGCCAGTCTCCCGTTCAAGCTGCGCATCATTAGGGTCCAGCAAGACGCCCCGAGGATTGCGAGGCACCCACGTTCGACCCTCTCCCGCTATAAGGGCGGACGCGGCTAGCCAACCAGGGCGCCAGTCTGAGTCGCGACCGGCTTGATCCTCGGCGACGAGTTTCGCGACGGCAACCGGACTGGCCCAGCAGAAAGCCCCGAACTCCATCGCACCGCATGGATTGAGGCTTGGAGTGAACTCTTGTCCAGAGGTGCCAGTTATTGCACGTTGCAGCGCTTTCCGTGGATCTAAACTTACCCAACGCCATCGCAGGACTGCTGGTCGGCATCGTCGTCGGCGCCACCGGAGTCGGAGGGGGTGCCCTCATGACGCCGTTGCTAGTTCTGGTTTTTGGCGTGGCTCCGCAAACGGCGGTGGGCACCGATCTCCTTTTCGCCGCGCTGACCAAGATTTTTGGAACGGTCGTCCACCATCGTCAGGGAACAGTGGACTGGCCGGTAGTCCGGCGCCTGGCCCTGGGTAGCCTTCCCGCTGCCGCCGCGACCCTAGCCTGGATGACGCTGACCGCGACCGCGCAGGTGCGAGGCGGATTCTTAATACGGGCAGTAGCGATCGCCCTGCTCATCACGGCCGTCGGCATTTTGTCCAAGGACTGGATCCAGCGAATGGGAAGCAAGGGATCCTCGGGCGTGATGGAACTCTTAGGACGTTCCCAAGCCATCCTGACGGTCTTAGCTGGGTTGATCCTGGGCATCTTGGTGACACTGACCTCCATCGGGGCCGGTGCACTCGGCACAGTGATGCTGGTGTACCTCTACCCGGTGCGCCTGACACCGAGCCGTTTAGTAGGCACCGATCTGGCTCATGCGATTCCGCTGACCATCATCGCCGGCACCGGACACCTCATGATGGGCAACGTGAATCCCACCCTGCTCGGCAACCTGCTGCTGGGGTCCATTCCCGGAGTACTGCTGGGTTCCTGGGTTAGCACCCGTGCGCCCATGCAGTGGGTGCGTGTCGGTCTGGCAGCCATTCTCGCCGTCGTGGCGGTGAAAATGCTGACGACCTGAGGTGTTCCACTGAAGGCCTAGGCTCGCTCGGTGAGGCCGGTACTTAGGGCGCGTCGAACTCCACATACCGAGTCTCTCCAGGAGGCACCACGATCTCGATGCGCTCAGCGGGCTCCCAAGTTTGGCCCGTCTGCCAATTACGGGCCTTGGCGGTGCCGAATCGGGGCGTCAGACGAACCTTGGCAACCCTTTCAGGAAACACGCGCACCGGGGTTCGGCCCGCCTTAATCACACCGTCGTTATGAATTAATTCCACCACCCAACCGCGGCGGTTCCGGTTGATTTGATATTGGATCGGATCGCCCGCCACCGCGACGGGCAGGGTCTCATTCGCAATGCGCTGAAGGCGTTCCTCGGAAATCGCCGCCGGGCGTTGGGTGGCCGGGTGGACCCACTCGGCCAGCACCTCCGTCGGCCCGGCCTTTTGAAGCCGAGCCCAAGCCTCCGAACCCAGGGACTTCACATGGCGTTCCTGCAGCAACAAGCGACTGCCCGCGGCCACAGTCGTCTCCAGCTCGCGGACAAATCCGGGGCTAAATTCTACCTCGCCCGCCAGCAGGATGACCGGATAGCGACCCATGAACGCGCCCGTCGCCGTCGACAGCACCACATCACACAACTCGCCGTGGCGCGTGGGCTGCAAATAATTCGCCTCGGGGTTCGGCAAATGGCCCGGCACCGGCGGCCGCGCCATACCTCCGAACAACTGGGTCTCCAAAAGGTCGGCCACCTCTTGATCGGCGGCAGTCCTCGGAAAGAAACCCCAGGTCTTGCCGATGTAGCCGTTATATCCAGCGAGGTGATCCAAGACCACCAGCAGCGGCGTGTGCGGATTGCCCCGGTCATGGGCCCGCATGAAGGCGAACGCGTTGGTGGCGGCCCGACCGTGCGAGGTCAGTGCCCACGGTTCTTTTCCGGTCTCGAAGAAGCTGTTGAAACTGTTCTCCGGGGTGACCAACGCCGCACCGGCAAACCAGGCGTGCTGCCACATCCGCTGGCACAGGCTCAGCGAATGCCCCGCATCCAACCCGGTGGCCGTGGGTCCGTTGGTATCAAGCAGGCCTCGTGTCGTGACGGCGTTGCCGAACCACGGACTCATCTGAACCGACCAAGGCAAATTCCATTGCCGAGCCGCCCCACGTGAGAAGGCGAACTTGGACTGGGTGAACCCGATGTTCTCACCCACCTCGATGCCCACCACGCTTGTCCCCCACTCCGCCGCGTAGGACTCGTAGTGAGAATGGCCTGTCACGCTAATCAGGCGTCCGCCCTTGGCCTGGCGATGCCACAGAAAATACTGACGCAACTGGTCATAGGCCTCGCGGCGGGTCTTCGGAACGGGCTCGTACCCTTGGGTCTCCGGAGGCCGAAGGAATCGATTTCGCTGAGCTTCGAAATCCTTGCCCAGCACGTCGCGCATCCAGTTCGGGTCCGTTCGAAGCCGGTGGTAATGGTAGCCCCATTCGCCCAATTGGATGGCATTGAAGACGCCCGCGCCATCGAGGATGCGGACCGCAGCCTCGTCGTCGGCTGAGAGCACGCTCGTACTTCCCTCCAACTGCATGCGGCCGCCGTCGGGCGGGTAGAGAATCACCGGCCATCGCCGCCGCGCGAGCACCTCAAAGGCCCCTCGAGAACCGGCCGTCGCCGACGGACCCGGATCCAGCGCATTGGCGAGCCCGAGCCTTTCGAGGGCCTCTAGGAAGGACTCGAGTTCGCGAGGTTCCGACGGGCCGCCGTAAATCGAGAAGTGGAAGTTTGTCGAACCCGGGAGCAACCGCAGCGCGGGCGCAGTTTGGCGAAACACGGCCGGAGCAGTCTGGGCCGCTGGAACCGCCTTGCCGGATGCATCGCGTCGAGTCCATGCCATCACCCGGCCCGCGGCGTCGAGGGCTTGCGAATTGCGATGCACGATCCCATGCAACGCCAAGGCCAGGATCACCTCATTGTGGTTAATCCCCTTGGGTTGCCCATTGTAGCCGGGTTCCTTGCCCACGCCCGTGCGGGTGTTGCCCCGGGTGTCCACCTCGCCGGAGTCGAGAATGCGCGAAATTTGCCAGCGGGCGGCCTTCTTCAGGGCCTCGTCGAGCTCGGGCATCGGGACATGCAAGGCGAGCACCTGCGCGAACAGCAGCGTCACCGCGTTGTAGCTCGAGTCGCGCCCTCCATGCTCCAGAAAGACCCCCTCGTCGTCGCGCTGGCGGAGCGCCTCGGTCACCAGACGCCTCGAGGTCGCCACCAGCGACTCGTCGTTCAAGACCTTCCCGCAGGCCCCAAAGGCCTTGGCCGCGATGAACACCCGGTTCACCGCTTTCCGGCTCTTGGGCAAGATCGTCGACTCGCCCGCCGCCAGAAAATCGCAGGCGCGTCGGAGCTTCGGTTCGATGGCACGGATGCGGTCGTGGAAGTGGGCCTCATGCGGCGATTGGCGGATCACCAGAATCGCCCGCCCGAGTTCCTGCAGGAAAAAATACGCCGTCTCGACGGCAGCGCCGCCGGAGGCCGAACTCCCCCCGCTGGGCCGCTCGGTCGCTGCGAATCCACCGTCGTCGCGCTGATGCTCGAAGGTCACCTCGACGCCCTTCCAAGCCCGGTCGGCGCGTGCGAGGTCGCCGGCCACCACCGCCGCGATCACGGCCCGGCAACTGCCCCGCTGCGAGCCAGCCTCGATCCAGCGTCCCTGACCTCGGTTCCCACCGGCCAGCCCCTGATCGTCGGGCAAGTCATTCTGACTGAGCCACTCCAACCATCCCGCTGGCAAAGATCGCAAGACATCATACTCGCGAAGGGTCGGTGTGGGATCCGCAAAAGCGTGCCCCAGCGCCACTGTCACCAAAACGATCAAGGCAACCCAGCGACTCCGGAGATCCCTCCATGGATGAATTCCGAGAGCACTGCTTCCGGCGCGAAATCGAGGGATGAATTGGGCAAAGGTCATGCAACGAGGTATTAAAAAATTTAGGGTTCGCGCGACCACTCGAGCCATTCCCGTTCGATAGTTTTCGGGTCGGGTGTGCCATCAGCCACGAGGATCCGATAGCGCATCGCGTGCACGCCCCGCGGCGGCAGAGTGAAGTCGCCTGCTTGCTGGGGAGACCAGCAAAAGAACGGCTCGGTCGGGTGGATGCGCATCGGCTCCGGAAAACGAAAATTAGAAGGATGAGCCAAAAGAACCACCCCAGCGATCCCATCCCCACCCTCGACAGACTGGGCCGCCCCGCCGATCCAGCACCAGCGAGCGTGCGACTCGTTGCCCGTCACCCGATTCGTCACACCCTCGGAAGAGAGGAAGCTGCAGTTCGGCGCACCATCCCAAGCGTCGAGCCCACGGAACCCCAGTCCGCCATAGCGATATTCGGGCAAGGCCAGCGAGTGTTCAGTGACATTGGTTTGCCGCACCGTCAGGTCGATGCGGTAGGGCTTGCCCGCGGGCGTCACAGGAACTCGCACCTTCCACCCTTCGAGCAAAATGGGGGTGGGTACCTTGGCGGTCAGGTCCACATAGCGGTGCAGCGTCTCGATCTCGGCTCCATCGGCCGACTCACGCGCCCCGAGCCACTGGATCATCTCCACCCGCCCCTTCTTTTCACCCATGTTCCAGAAGTCCGGCTTGCGGCCATCGATCTCGGTCCGCGTCCACGAAGCCCAAACACCGTGATGGTGCAAATGGTTCTTTGGATAATCGCCCGTGACCACTCGGCCCAACGGGCTCACCAACGGATGCAAATAGCCCGCTCGCCGGTACTCCTCGCGAACCCCAGCCGGCAAAACTCCATGCCCACCGTGGTAGGTCACCACGGGCTTGGAACGAAGCTTGAAGGTCACCGAGCCCTCGCCGCATTCCAATCGTACCGGATACCCACTGGCCTCCGAGGGGGCCGTGGCCGCGCCCGCCGTCTGCGCCAAAAGCCCCCAGCAAGCCAGACACCCCAAGACAACGACGGCGCCCCAGCGCAGAGCAGCACTCGGGCGACTCCATGGCACGGGATGTCTGAAATCGGTCCTACCGAATTCTACGGACTGGGACATGCCCCGATCACACACCATCGGCTGGAAGCCTCAAGGAAAGTCGACCGTCATTTCACCGTGCGAATTGCGGCGGCCGGGAGGGGTGAATACGGCGCCGGACCGCTCGGAGATCGGTCCCTACCTAGGAAGTCCTCGGGCCACATCCGGGGGGTGGATTGTTTCTGAAGAGCTGGTGGTGAAGGTCCGCACTAATGTGCTTGTAGCCTTACCACACGATTCGCCCCTCTTTGACGTTCGTGCTTGAGAGGAACGGATAGCCTTGGCTTTCAGAAACGTAGTTAGGTGTGGCTGCAATTCCACACGTGATCAAATCCGTGACCTGTGTGAATGGCTTTATCTCCCACTCCTGCGGAATCACCCCCACCTCAGTCTGTTTATATCCCGGTTTCATGCGTTTTCGCCTCCTTCCAGCTCGTGGGTGATTTGTTCGAGGCGGGCTACCTCTAGCGCCCCAACGGGGCCCACCACGCCAGCCCAGGGCAACGCCCTGGGTCTAGCGGAAGACAAGGAACGGAGCCCTGAAGGGGCGCTTGATTGGGTCGCCTGTCTCACAGCGGCTGGCCTCCTGCGTTGAGGATGGCGAGATAGGCGTCGTCATGCAGGAACTTTTTCAACGCGCCCATGCACGCCTCAACCTTCTCGGGCGGGGGCGGGACGAAGTGGGCATTGCCGGGGCGGGTGCCGCCGATCCAGTTCTGGCTGCGGCGGAACTCGCCGGGCTGTTTTTCATTGCCGCGGCCCTTCGCCATGAGGGCGGCGTGCATTTCGCGGAGGAGACGGTTTGAGAGCGGGAAGCCTTCGCGGATGCGCGCCATGCCGTGCTCCAGGGCGGCGATGTAATTGGAGACTTCCACCACGTCGTCGAGCGGCATGCCTGGAGCCTCGGTCAGCTCAAAGAGCAGGAGGTCGGAGAGGGACGACTGCGTGCCCTCGATTTGCGAGGAGAGCACGGCCTCGCGCCGGACGTACGAGTAGAGAAAAAGATGCGGGTCCGGCAGCAGGGTGCTGATGCTGTCCAGCCTTCCAACGGCGAGTGGCGCGCTCCAGAAGCAACTGCCGGGCACCGGTGATTTCCAAGGCTGGCATGGGCGGCAGTGGCGACGGCACAAAAGCACGCACCTGCTCGCCCCCTTTGGCCGTGATGTGGTAGGTGCCGGTGGCGGTGCGGTTTATGGTGCGAAGCTTTAATAAGCGGACGGGCTATTAAAAAATAGCCGATTTTCTTTAATTGGTTGCAGCGCGTCCCATCCTCTTCAAGTGGCCATCCACGCGGACGGCGCGGGCGGCGACTTTGTCGGTGAGCTGTGGCAGCAGGGTGGCGTAGCGTTCGGCGAGCTGGCGGGATCGGGGTCATGGAACGATTTCCAATTTTGGATGCACCGATTCGGTTGGCCCAGAACTCGGCCAAGGATTCCGCCACCTGGATGGGCTCTTGCCGAGGCTGTGAGCGACAGAGATGGACACCCGCCTGAGTCCACAATTCAGAAATCGTTCCATGACCCCGTTTTCTGACCCCGTTTTCGGGGCGGTTGACGGGCGAGGGTTGAGCTGTGCTTTACGTTTTATGTAAGCACTACCCCGCCAGACCGCCACCTCTTGACTGCGGAAGTTCAAAGGCAAACTTCTTTGAGTTATTGCCCGGAGACCAAGCAGGCACCGCAGCAGCCTATTGGCAGAGAAAACCACACCCAAAAGACCTTATCCAAGTCGCACGGCATGTATATCGACCTTCACCAGACCTCAGGCAGCAAGGCACAACTGCGCCGATCGCGGAGCGTCAAAAAGCAAAACCTCATTAATAGGCCCGGCTCAAGACCTAGAGCAATGCGTCGGTGGACGCTGTTTCCGACGCTCGGTGGACTGGTGCTAGTGGTTGGGTTGCGATCCGCGGACATCCGCGTTGAGACGCCTGGAGGGCAGCACAACTTCCTGTTCAACGGGACCAACGCCGGGACCCTGACATTGGTCCGAGGTCAGACATACACCTTCGATGTCGACACTTCGTCCCAGCATCCGTTCCAGATCCAGAGCCCCGGGGTGGTGAACAACGAGATCAACACGGGCCGGTTAACCTATACCGTTCCGACCAACAACGCCTCGTACATCTACGTCTGCCCCGTCCATCCATGGATGTTCGGCGACATCTTCACGATTCCGCCACCTGAAGTCCGGATCCTGAGCCTCGAGTTGGGCAAGGACGTGGTTTTGAGCTCGACCCTAATTCCCGACTGGAAGCTGCAGGCCGAATTCGCCACCAACCTTCATCAGGGCGAGTGGAGTGTTCTGCCCATCGCCACCAACCGTATCTCTGGCAACCGGGTCGACTCTATCTGCGGCCGGCCCGAGGGGGATTCCATCTTCATCCGACTGAAAGCCAGCCGATAGAAGGGATTCAGGGAGGCCATCCGGTCGGCCGGAAATGGATCGATTTGCTCGGTCAGCGTCCGGAATGTCCTACCCGGGGCTCGCGTAGCGGTCGGAGGTAGGCGGGAGGGAATGTTGGAATCGATACCGGGTTCCGGGAACGATTTTCGATTTTGGATGCACCGATTCGGTTGGCCCAGAACTCGGCAAAGGACTCCGCGACCTAATTGGGGCCCTGCCGGTGGCGGCGCCGAAGGTGGACAGGTGGCCGCCGGGCACTTCCAGCCTTCACGGATGGATCGCGAAACGCAGGATCAGCAGTTGATCAATCATACCGCAACGCCTGAATCGGGTGCAAACGGGCCGCCTTGAGTCCAGGGAAGATGCCGGCGAGCACACCAACGACGACGCTGAAGCCGAAGGCCAGCAGCATCGCATCCACGGTGATGACCGGGGTGTAGTCGGCGGGCGAGATCAGAGTCAAGAGCTTCACCAATCCCTGTGAGGCGAGCAGTCCTGCAACTCCACCGATGATGGCGATGACCACGCTCTCGACGAGGATCTGGATGAAGATATCGATGAACGTAGCGCCGACGGCCTTGCGCACGCCGATTTCACGCACGCGCTCAGTGATGCTGGCGAGCATGATGTTCATGATGCCGACGCCGCCAACGAGCAGGCTAATGGCGGCGATGATGCCGCCGCTCAGGCGCGCGTTGCGGGTGGCGGTGGCGATGTTCTCTGACCAGTTCTCCTGAGTGTTGAACGCGAAATCATCGATGCCCTTATGCGTGTGCATCATCACATTTCTCACCTGCTGGAGCGCGTCGTTCATCTGGCTCAAATCCTTGACCTTGAAATACACGGTGGAGAGTCGCGGGTCAGGCCCGGAATCCAAGCCCGCTGCGGCTCCGGCGCCGGGAATCAACGGCACGGCGACCCCAGCGCGGAATTTGAGCCACATGGTATTGAGCGGAATGTAAATGGTGTTGTTCTTCCACTCGAAGGCGATCCCCGCGCCGCTCTTGCTTTTCCCGCTGCCCTGGCCGCGCTTGCGGGTCGGGCCGACTTTGCCTGGCTCCGGAGCGCTTTCTTGCGCCAGCGCGCGGGCCTTGCGATCAAGCTCGCTTTCGTAGTGCTGGAACATGCCGATGATGCGGAACCTTTGGTGGTTAATGTTGATGAATTCACCGACCGGATTGATCTCGCGACCGATTTCCTCCGGCGAACCGAAGACCGCATCACGCGTGCCGGTTCCAATCACACAGACGCTGCGCGCTTCTTTCTCGTCCACGTCGCTGACCATGCGGCCGTGTTCGATCACGTGCTGGTTCAGCTCCAATGCGCCAGGCCAGGTGCCGACAAAATGCCAAGGGTTGAACGCCTTGCCCGCGCGAGTGACGGTGACCTCCCGGGTCTGCATCTCCGGCGTTACCAAATGGACGAGCGGAGCGCTGTGTTGCAGGGCATAGATGTCATTCATCGTATTGCCCACCGCTTGATCCTTCCGGTGCTGCTGCCACACGGGAATGGCCTGGGGCGTGACATAAACTTTTTCCAGCCCGCCGATGGCAATGAGCGCTTCCTTCATCCCGTTCTCCAATCCTTTGACCAAGGCGGACTGCGCGACGAGGCTGCCCACTCCGAGAATAATGCCCAGCATGGTGAGCGCGGATCGGAACTTGTTCGCCCAGATTTCTTTGAAGCCAACATTGATGGTGATCAGAAAATTCATGATGGATGTTGGGTTGCGCTGGGCCTCGGGATGGAGAATCTCGGCGAGGTTCCAAGGCCCGCCAGTTTGCTGTCCACGTTTCTGGCGATCTTGCCGTCGCGAATTTCGATGCGGCGGGGAGTGAAAGCCGCGATTTCCGGGTCGTGCGTGACCAGCGCGACGGTGCGACCTTCTTCGCTGATCTTGTAGAACAATTGCAAAATCGTCTCGCCAGTGTGGGAATCAAGATTCCCAGTCGGCTCATCCGCGAACACAATCTTGGGATCATTCACTAACGCGCGAGCAATGGCCGTGCGCTGCTGCTGGCCGCCAGAAAGTTGCATCGGCCGGTGCTTGGCCCGGTTCTCCATATCCACGAGCTTGAGCGCTTGCAGCGCTCGTTCCCGGCGCTCGCGACTCGATACCCCGGTGTAGATCAGGGGTAGCTCGACGTTTTGCAACACGGTGAGTTTCGGGAGCAGGTTGAAGAACTGAAAAACGAAGCCGATCTTCCGGTTGCGGATGCCTGCCAGCTCTCGCTCAGAAGCGTGTTCGATCATCGTACCATCGAGCCGGATCGTTCCCTTCGAGGGCGAGTCAAGACATCCGAGAATGTGCATCAGCGTCGATTTGCCGCTGCCGGAAGGGCCGATGATGGAGATAAACTCGCCCCCGTCGATGTCCACCGAGACGTCATCCAGCGCGCGGATTTCTTCACCGCCGAGGTGGTAAATCTTGCTGACGTTACGAACTTCGATGAGAGCCATGGCGGTGAGTTTACTTTGCTGAGGCCGCGGCACCGCTTTTGACGCCTTCAGTTTGACCGGCGTTCGCTTTGCTGGGTGGCGCGATGAGCGAAATGACCTCCCCGCCCTTCAGACCCTTGGTCACTTCGGCGAAGTCAAAATCGGCCACCCCGAGTTGAACCAATTGACGCTCAAATTTATCGTCGTCCTTTCTGACATACACGAAGCGCTCGCCCTGATCGCTGAAGACCGAAGCCAGCGGAATAGCCAGCACGTTGCCGACGGAAACGAGCGGGATGGATAGGTTAGCGGTCATGCCAGGACGCACCGCGCCTTCGGCATTCTTGAGAATGATGCGGGTGGAAAAACCTTTGACGCCGTTTCTGAAAGTGGCCTGTGGCGCGATGCGGGCCACCCGACCCATGAGCTTCAGTCCGGCCACCGCCTCCACCTCGACGGTCACGGCTTGGTCCACTTTTAAGCGTATCACGTCCGCCTGATTAATGTGGGAGGTGATAATCATGTCCGCCAGATTGGCGACGGTGAAGACCTCGGTGCCGCTGTTGAATCCGCTGGAGCCGGACACGGCCTGCCCAACGGAAACCGGACGCGTTAGAATCGTGCAGTCAAATGGAGCGCGAATAACAGTCTTCAGCAACTTGTCCTCGACCTGCTGGAGCGCAGTCTGGGCGGTTTCCAGACGGTTCATCGCGATGTCCAGGCTGTTCTTCGTCAGATCGTGGTCGATGCGCGCGTTATCGAAAGCCTCCTGTGCTACCAGCTTGCTCTCGAACAAACCCTTGACCCGGTCGAAGTTCAGCTTCGCCTTCTCTAGTTGAAGTTTCTGGGTCAAAACTGCCAGTCGGGCACCAGCGATCTCCGTCTTGCGCGAGGACTTCTCGGTCTGCAAATCCTTGTCATCTAGTTCGAAGAGAACTTCGCTCTTCTTTACTTTGTCGCCGATGTCCAGCGTGAGCTTAGAAATCAGCCCGCCGATTTCCGGTCGCACGGAAACGGCGTCGAGCGGCCCGATGTCACCCGCCGCGGTGACCGCAAAGTTGATGTTCCGCGTCGCCACGACCGCCGTGGTGGGCGGACCGGATTTCCCGGCGACCGCAGCCGGACCGGATTTCCAGAACGCAATCTTGCCGGGGTATTGCTGCCCGCTCCAATACGCGATGCCTCCCACGCCAGCCAGAGCTAACAGGCATATAGTCAGTTTTTTCATTCGTGAAAGGGAAGACCAACACTCAACAGATCCGAGGCTCTTCAACAAGCAATCAATAGAGAGGGTTCCTTGCCGTGCATTCACGAGTTGGCGGTGAAGATCAGTTCCAGAGGAGGTGATCATCCTTAATTTTGACTAGGCCCACAGAGTTGAAGGAGTTGGGTGAGACTAGGGCGGGTCCAGAACTGACCTCAGCCTCGGAGACGGCGTTGAAACTGTTTGCCCAAGGACTCCACCGCCCCGCTGCCCATTGGGGCTCCAGCCTTCTCCATTCTGCGGAAGTGGAGGCCGAGGCCTTTCACCCGCTCAGTTTGAGCTGTGTTGCAGATCGGATGCGCGTCCCGAAACACTCGCGGTCCTGGTCCTTTTCCGTGGCCACTGAGAAGCACTTTGTCCCCTGAGCCAATATTTTGTCCCACTCATCGCCCTCGCGGCCCCGAGCGAGCCAAATCAACCCTTGGCGTGCTTACTTAAACTCTACCATCACTACCCAAGCCGCGCCCTGGTAATGATCCTCTCCTCTCCCCGGTCCTTTTAGCCTGCCAGCCAAACGCCCTGTAGCCTGACCCTTAGTTTACATAGTTACCTTGACAGCTTTTTTGGGTAATATAACGCATTAAAGTCAGCTATCAAAAATCAATTTTCCCTGTTGAACTCCGCCTCAAAAAAGCAAATTCCTATCGGTAACCGAAGCCAGATTCGAAATGTCTAGGACCTCTCGCGCTGTGACCTGACCTAGTTGGCCGGTCGGTTGCAAATTACTGGCTGGGACATCAACCGCGAGACGCTGGCCAAGGTGGAATGTTAGGTTCGGTGCGTCACCGACCGGGCGCTGGTTCGGTTCGCCGAGGCTCTTGATGTCGATCCGTCCGAACTACTGAAGCCGGCAAGGTTTTGAGCCAGAGTTAGCAGGTCTCACCGCACTGAACTGAGGACAGGGCGGAAGCCCAGACTGCAGCACCGATCGCCCGGGTCGAACCTGCGCCGATCGGCTGAGCGAATGCTCTCGGCGCCGAAATCCCAACTACCCCCGCGGCCCATCCGGAAGGAGCCCGAACTAGGTCCTGCCGGGTCCTTCACGCTTCCAGTCGGATAGTCGCCATACCAGTCCGCACACCACTCCCATACATTCCCCATCATACTGTGCAACCCCCACGCGTTGGCTTG
>SXGR01398780.1_pt1 | contig 32601 bp, 26 predicted proteins | sample 3174711 | NCBI WGS metagenome assembly SXGR01 (sample SAMN11356860, study PRJNA531348) | freshwater metagenome | isolation source: freshwater sample F1-60 | place: China: Fuxian Lake, Yuxi | collected 2017-12-25 | reverse complement strand
CGAGCATGGTGAGGATGTTGACCGAGTAGCCGAGGACGTAGAGCAGGGCGAAGGTGCCGATGAGGGAGACCGGGATGGCGACGGCCGGGATGAGGGTGGAGCGGACGTCGCGCAGGAACATGAAGATGATGAGCACGACCAGGATGCAGGCCATGGCCAGGGTTTCCCAGACCTCGGTGATGGCCTTGGCGACGAAGGTGCTGGAGTCGAACGCGACCCACATCTCGCAGCCCTCGGGCAGGCTGGGTCGGAGGGCGTCGGCCTCGGCGCGGATCTTCTCCGCGACGGCCACCGTCTTGGCCTTCGCTTGCTTCACGATGCCGAGGAAGATGCAGGGCTTGCCACGGGCGCGGGCGACGGTCCGGTAGTCCTCCACGCCGTCCTCCGCCCGTCCGATGTCGCGCAGCCGGACCAGATTGGCGCCATCAGCCCGGATGACGAGGTCGTTGAACTCGGTTGCCGTGGCCAGTTCGCCCCGGGTCTGGATGGTCATCTCCCGGTCGAGGTTCTCCACGCGGCCGCTCGGCAGGTCGATGTTCTGGGCCCGGAGGGCGTTCTGGACGTCGATCACCGTGACCCCGCGGGCCGCCATCTTCTCGGAGTCCAGCCACAGGCGCATCGCATATCGCTTCTCACCGCCGACGGTGATGGACGACACACCCTCCACACCCTGCAACCGAGGCTTCAGAATCCGCTCGGCCATCGTGGTCAGCTCGAGGGGGGAGTACCGGTCGCTGTTGACCGCCAGCCACAGGATCGGCTGCGCGTCGGCGTCCTGCTTGGCCACGATGGGTTCGAGGATGTCGTCGGGCAGCACGCCCCGCACACGGGAGACGCGGTCCCGGACGTCCTGGGCGGCGATGTCGATGTCCCGGGAGAGGTCGAACTCGATGGAGATGTTGCTGACACCCTCACGACTCTCGGAACGGAGGGTCTTGATGCCGCTGATGTTGTTGAGGGCCTCCTCGAGGCGCTCGCTGATCTCGGTCTCGACTACCTGGGCGTTCGCACCGGGATAGATCGTCGTGACAGAGATGATCGGAGGATCGATGTCGGGCAGTTCCCGGACTGGGAGCCGGGAGAGTCCGATCACGCCGAACAGGATCAGCGTGAGGTTCAGCATCGTGGCCAGGATCGGCCGCTGGATGGAGAGGCGCGGAAGGATCATGGCACGTTCAGGGCTTGGGTGCCGTGGCCGGTCCGTTGCTCCGGGTCATGATCGGCGCCCCGGGGCGGAGCTTCTGGAGGCCCTCGGTCACAACGGATTGTCCGTCGGCGAGGCCCTGGATCACCTCGACCTTGCCCGCGAGGCGGAGTCCGGTGCGGATCGGCTGGATCATCGCGGTGTTGGTGGAGGTGGCGAGGAAGACGAGGGTGGCGTCACCGTTGTTGAAGACGGCGGATTCCGGGATGACGAGGGCGGCGTCGCGCAGCTGGAGGCTCAGCTCGAGGTTGGCGAACATCCCGCCTCGGAGCCTGCGGGAGGGGTTCGCGATGCGGGCCTTCACCAGGGCGGTCCGGGTGCCGGGATCGAGCTGGGGTGAGACGAAATAGACCTCGCCCTCGAAGGTGTCCTTCGGGAATGCGGCGACACGGAACCTCACCTTCTGTCCCTCCTGGACCTGGCTGAGGTAGCGCTCGGGCACGGCGACCTCGACCTTCACGGTGTCGAGGTCCACCAGCTGGGTGATGCGGGTGGAGCGGGTGATGACCTGTCCGGGGCTGATCTGCCGGGCGCCGGCAATGCCGGAGAAGGGGGCCAGGATCCGGGCGTCCCGGAGCATGCGTCGCTTGAGGTCCACGGAGGCCTCGTTGGCCGAGTAGGTGGCGGCCGCGGTGTCGTATTCCTGCTGCGAGATCAGCTTGTCGCGGAACAGCAGCTTTACCCGTTCGAAGGAGGTGCGGGCCAGCTGCAGCTGGGCTTCGGCCTCCTGGACCTGAGGAGCGAGCTTGGTGTCGTCGAGGACCACCAGCACGTCGCCCTTCTTCACCGGCGTACCCTCGTCGAACCGGATCTCCTTCACGATCCCATCGGTTTCGGAGGTCAGGTCGATGATCTCGTTGGCCATGACGTTGCCGACGAGCGAGACGGTCTCGACGACCGGCTCGGTCTTCACCGGGGCGGTGATCACCTGGACTGCGAAGGCGCCCATAGGAGGACCGCCGGCGCCGCCTTGTTTCTTCTGACAGCCGAGGGCCAGGAGGCCGACGAGGGAGAGGACGCCGAGGGGACGAAGCACCATGACCCGGAAAGACTGGGTGGAACCGATGCGTGATTCCATCCCTGGATTGGTGAAAACGAGGCGGGAGTCGGGCGTCGGGAGTGGAACATCGTCCTGTACATGGGCGCGTCCGATGCGCGGGCAGGCGATGTCCCTCAACCCTCGACTCTCAGTCGAGCCCCCGTCTCCCCAGTCACTGTGTCTTCGCCGGCAGATTCTCGGAGGGGAACCTGTCGAGGAACTGATTCCACTCCTTCTCCGTCACCGAGTTGGTGATCGCGGCCGCGCGGCCGGTCTGCTGGCCGGTGATCGCTGCGAAATCGGCCGGCGTTCGGATGATGCGGGGTGTGAGGAAGATCAGAAGCTCGGTCTTCGCACCCGTCTTGCTCGTGGTCCGGAACAGGTTGCCGATCCACGGGATGTCGCCCAGCCAGGGGACCTTGCGGACCGACTTGGTCTGGTCCTCCGCGATGAGGCCGCCGATGACCACGGTCTCGGAGTCGGGAGTGACCACGACGGTGTCGGCCGAGCGGACGTTGATGTACGGGGCGCTGACCTGGGCGGAGAGGGATTGGCTCTGGGTCTGGGAGACCGACGAGATCTGGGGTTGGACGATCATCTCGACCTTCCCGTTGGAATCGATGAACGGGGTCACGTTCATGATGATGCCGACGTCGGTGTAGTTGACGTTGATGATGGGGATGGTGTTGCCGCCCGAGGTGTAGAAGGAGACGCCGTTCGGGAGCGGGACGCTCTGTCCGACGACGATTCGGGCCTGCTGGCCGTCGCGGGCCACGACGGACGGACGGGAGAGGACCTTGGCCTTGCCGGAGGTGGCGAGCGCCCGGAGGGTCGCCTGGAAGTTGGAGCCGGCGATCTGGTAGAGGCCACCAGCGCCACCTCCTGTGGAGTTCGGCGTCAGGGCGGTCCCGGCCTGCTGGCCGAGGCCGTTGAAGTTGGTGACCACGTTGTTGAGCCCGGCGAGACCGAAGACGGTTCCGGCGGTGCTGGGGTTGTTGCCACCCTTCACGTACGTGCCCTCCACGCCGAACTCGAATCCGTCGGTGTGGGTGACCTCCATGAACACGACATTGATCAAAACCTGGGGCTTGGGGGCGTCGAGGTTTGCGATGACGTTGCTGATCTGGAGGCTGGTCTGGGCGTCGGTGATGACGACGATGTTGTGGGTCTGGGGGTCGACCGAGATCAGCGCGGAGCCCACCGAGCCGTTGAAGTTGTAGCCCGCACCGGTATTGCGGGAGCTGGCGCCTCCGGCGCCGCCGAACTGTCCGCCGAACCCGGCACCACCACCACCACCACCGCCGCCGCCCTGCCGTTGCTGCGCGAGGGTGACCGGGGCCAGGGCGAGGACGAGCGCGGCGAGACCGACCAGAGAACCCGTGCGTGAGGAATGTCGTTTCATGGCTGGGGAAGGGTTGGGGTTCAGAAGAGCTGTCCACCGGTTCGGCCGGTGTTGTTGCCACCCCCGAAGCCGCTGCCATTGGCGCTGCTGGAGCTGCCCATGGTGTTGTTGTTGTTGAGCTGCCGTTGCATCAGCGCGCTGTTCTGCTGGTTCTGCATTCCGGTGCGGTTGGCGGTCTGGCTCTGGAACATGTTCTGCAGGACCTGAACGGCCTGCTGGGGATCCGCGTTGGTCATGCGGAACACATAGACCTGCTGGTCACGGAGGGTCGGGACATCGAGCTCCTTGATGACATCGCCGATCTGGCCCATGAGGTCTTTGGACGCCGTGACCACGACCGAGGACGTCCGGAGATCCGCCACAGCCAGGACCTGGCTGGCCTTGCGGATACGGTCGCTCTGGGCGGAGCTGCCACCGGAGCGGCCTCCGCCGCCCCCTCCGGCTCCACCGCCGCGTCCGCCTCCACCGCCTCCACCGCCTCCCCCGCCTCCGAAGCCCGCGAACCCTCCGAAGCCACCAAAACCGCCCCCGCCGAACCGGATGGGGGCCTGGTTGTTGCCGTTGCCTGACCCTGAGCCGCTCGAGCTGGGGAAGACCCCCGACAGCGCCGTGGCCACGTCGTTGGGATTGGCGTGCTTGAGATGGAAGACCCGGATCTCGGTGCCGGCCTCGGCGCTGGAGTCGATGGCTTTGATGATCTCGACGATGTGACGGATGTTCGACTGGGTGTCGGTCATCACGATCGAGTTGCCGGCTGCGTTGGCCACGAAGGTCGCGCTGGGCGAGATGAACGAACCGAGGTCCTTGGCCAGCTGCTCGGCCTCGACGTACACGAGGGGGATGATCTGGGTGACGATTTCGTCGTTGCGCGGGATCGTCCGGGGGTCGTTGCCGACCTTGACCGCGGTGTTCCTCGACTTGGCGGTGGCGCGGTCGACGATGGTCAGGATCCGACCGTCCCGGATCGCCGCGAGGCCATTCTTGTCGAGGATCGAGTTGAGGAGGTCGACGGCCTCGTCACGGTTCACCGGGCGGTGGCTCACGATGTTGACGGTGCCCTTCGCCGGGGCCTCGAGGACGATGACGAATCCGGCGGCCTCACTGAGGTGTTCGAGCACGAGGTCGAGCGGGGCGTTCTTGAAGTTGAGCAGGATCTCATCGGGGTTGCCGTTGAGGGCGGTCGACGGAGTCGGGGTCGCCGGCGTCGGCTGGGCCGCGGGTTCCTGGGCCACGGCGGGTGCGGCTGAGGGTGCTGTGGATCCCGTTCCCGCGGCGGCGGGTGTCGAGGAGGCCGGCGCTGTTCTGGCCGCATCCTGGGCCGGGGCGAGCATGAGGCATCCCGCCGTGGCGAGGGTCATGAGCAGTGGGTTCTTGCCGTTGTTCATTGCGACTCCTGTTCCCGTTTCTTCATCAGACGTTTCAAGATCTCATCCTCCGCGGCGTTCCCGGTGGACCCCGCGGCGCTGCTTCCGGATCCCGTCCCGGAGCTCGATCCGCTCGAAGCGGGCGTCGAGGACGCGCCTCCGGCCTCGGCCAGCTGCCACCCGGCCTCGCCCTCCTGGCGCATCCGGGATCCCACCCGCAGCTCCAGCGGCGGCTGGTTGCTGATCGAGAGCCGGACCCTTGCCGGGGTGATGTCGGTCACGGTGTACCCGGCGATCGTGCCATTCAGCGGCAGTGCCTTGCGGTATTCGGCGGTGCCGCTGTCGAAGAATGCCATGGGACCCTTCTGGGCCTTCAGCACACCGACGAGCGTGAAGCTGGGGGCGTCAGCGGTTCGGGGACGTGGTGGGGGACGCGGTGGCGCCCCCGGGATCCGGGGTTGGCGCGAGGCGTCGAAGACGTTGCGCTCGGCCACCCAGGTGGCGAGGGACCGAAACTCGTTCATGGAGAGTGTCGTGGTAGGAGCGTTGGTCCCCGAGCCCTTTCCTGGGGTGGCGTTCCGCGTGCCTCCGACGGATCGGGCCGGCGTATGGGATCCGGCACCTCGGTCCCACAGCAGGAATCCGACGGCGACCACCGCCGCGATCACGAACCAGACTGTGGTGCTGGGGCGCTTCATGGGGTGGTGGAGGTGAGGACCAGTGCGTTGAGCTGGAGTCCGAGGGTCATCTGCTGGGCGGCGGGATCGCGGGTGGTGAGCTGCATCGCATCCACCTTCAGGTCGAGAGACCCTGACTCCAGACGCTGTAGGAACCGGGTCAGGCTGCCGAGGGAGCCGTTGATCTCGAGGCGACAGGTCAACGTCTGGTGGTCGGCCTCATCGCCCCGCCATTGAGGAACCCGGTCAAGGATCTCGGATCCCGATTCCCGGGCCCACTGGTCGAGGGTGTTGAGCAGCTGCTGCTCCGCCTGGGAGGGATTCGAATGGAGGGAATGGGTCCGGATCCGATCCCAGACCTCCTGGACCCGGTCGGCCCGACCGATCAGCTGTTCCCCCGAGCGGACCTGCTTGCGGAGTTTCTCGATCTGCTGCCCGCGGCGGGTGCCCCAATTGTACAGGGGTTCGATGAGGATTAGGTTCGCCATGTAGAGGCCGGCGATGCTGGCCGTGGCGAGGACAAGCAGGCGTTGGCGGCGTTCCGGTGTCATGGTTGTCCGGCCTCCTCCCAGCGGAAATTGACCTGGAACTGGAGCGGCGACTTCCCGCGGATCTGTTCGCTGTGGAGGGCGCTGACCGAGGGCAGGGCCTGGAGCTTCTCGAGCATCCGCAGCAGCGAGGCGCTGTCGGATGCGGTGCCGGTGCAGACAATCTCGCCCGACTGGCGGATCTCGATGGAGCGGGCCGTCACCGACCCGGTCTCGGGGAAGGCCTGGGTCAACCCCTCTAGGATCTGGAGGGCGCGCGGCGATTCGGGCGCCCACGGCCGAAACTGTCGGATCTTCTGCTGGAGGGTCTCCAGTCGACGGACCCGTGCGGACATGCCCGACCATCGGGATTCGAGCAGCCCGAGCTGGATCTGCTGGACGAGGAAGAAGAGTCCAACGAGGGCAGCGGCGGCCGTGCCGAGGCTCCAGGTCAGCCGGAGGCGTCCCTCGGTGTGCCGGCTCAGGAACTGTTCAAGCGCCGAGGGGGTCGGTGGCAGGAACTCCAGCCCGGCCGGTCGGCCCTCGAGGAGGCGGCGTCCCGCCTCGACCACCGCTTCCAAGGCGACGAAGTCCTGGGGCGACGGGAGGCTTTCGACCGCCATGCCGCTGTCCGCGAACCGGGCGGTGAGTGCGGTGGCCAGCGCGGGGAGCGTCTCCGCCGGACCGTGTAGTCGGAGGAGCCGTATTGAGCCCACGAGCACCTCCGGCAGCTGTCCCATGGTGATGCGGATCTCCCGGGCCACCGCCTCGGGACGAACCGTTGCCGGGCTCGTGGCGGTGTCGATCGCGCGGTCGAGGGACCGCAGGGCCGCAATCCCGCCGTTCACTGTGACCTGGAGGTGGATGCTGCCACTGGCAGGCGAGACGGTGAGATCGAGGCAGCCGGCGGCGTCGGATGTCCTGGCCGCCACGAGGTCGGTGATGGCCGGGGAGAGTCCGAGGTACTTCAGGCGGGCGGCCTCCATCACCCGGCGCAGGATCTCGTGACGTGCGGGGGAAATCGTGGCGAGCGTGACCCAGTGCTGGCCGTCCGGGAGACGACACCGGGAGTCGGCCACCCGGCTGGCGGAAACGTCCCCATGGAATCCCTTCTCAGCCTCGAGCTGCAGGAGGCTGTCGACATCCGCTTCGTCGATCGCCGGGACGAGAGTCTGGGTCGTAAGCACCTCCGAACAGGGCAGGGCCCAGACACACTGGCGCTCCCGGATGGAGGCGCCGTCCAGGAGGTTCCGCAGGGCCTTGCCGACCGCTGTGGCGTCGGCGAGGTCCGCCTCGTCGGGAAGCCGGCCAAGATGGCGCGTGACGACCTCGATCGTGCCCTTGGCCTGTCGGAGGACGGCGGCGGCGACGTGGCGTCCCTCCATCGACAGGGCGAGGACCGACGACGGGGGGCGTCGGAGGCGCTGGATGAGTTTCTGGGTGTCGATCATGGAAGCGTGCCGGCGGCGATCAGGTCCCGGGTACGGGTTCCCAGCGCCCAGCCGAGGCGGCTGAGGTCCTGTCGGAAGATGACCTGTGGAACTCCATCGCTGAGATCGAACACGAGCTTCACCCGGTGGTATCCCCGGCCGTTCGGACCGAGGGCCACGATGTCGCCCGAGTATTGGAAACTCCGTGTGGTTACAAGATCGCGGCGGGCCAGACTGGTTACGACGGGATTCGAGGTTCCCAGGGCGCTGACCAGCCATGCGATGGAGGTCGGTCGGCTGGGGTTCTGACGTCGGTAGCCGACGAGGGTCTCGGCCGCGCCGGCTGCGGCCTGTTCGGATTGTCCAAGGCCCATGAACAGGGCCGTCAGCACCTCCGCGCTGGCCGTGTTGATGTTCACCCGGCCGTAGACATAGGCGTTGGTCGAGGTGCAGAGGTCGGGGGCCATCTTCTCGAACTCGTCCGGGGTCAGGCCGCTCGCGACATAGAATCCGAGCAGGCTCTGGAAGGTGGGAGAGGCGTTCCCGGTGAAGCCCAGCTGGGTGAGGACCTGTCGGCCCCGGGTCGTGCCCAGGGTGGTCTCGAGAAGCGACTGGATCTGGGCCCGGGTGTTGACGTTGGTCAGCGTGGTGCCGTCGGCATGGAAGTTCGGCTCCCGGGTGAAGACCGTGGTGGTCTCGAGCAGTCCGGGAGCGGCCTGGGCGGACGATGAGAACCGGTTCTCGTCGAGATCCAGGACCCCGTTGAGGTTCGGATCCTCCCCGTAGAGCTCGAGGAGGGTCAGGCCCTGGACGAGGCGGAGTTCCTCGACCGTCTCGAAGGGTCCGTGTTTCGCGGAATAGCCGTAGGTGGCGTAGGGCAGGGACAGATCGCTGTTCGTGCTGCGCCAGTCGATGAGGGCGGACGCCAGGTCGGTACCCATGCCGGGGAGCGAGGCCAGGGCGTTGGAATTGGCCACATTGAGGTTGAGCTTGGAGGCCTCGTCGACCAGACCGAACCATGGATCCGTCCGGTAGGCCTCGTCCCGGTTGCGTCCGATCAGCCAGAACCGTGCGTCCCCCACGGCGACGGCCTCGCACTGGAACTGGGCGTTGGTCCGCAGGATGCCGTTGGAGACCGAGTTCCAGAGGGTCCAGCTGACGTATCGGACGGCCCCCTCGGCGGCCTGTTGCGCGGCCAGTCCTGAGACCCGGTTGGCAGTTGCCCGGATCTCCAGACCCATCGAGTCGGCGAAATAGAGGGTGACCGACAGGATGGCGACGGTGACCCACATCACCACGATCAGCACCGAGGCGTCGGCGGACCGTGAACTTCTCCGGGCGATGCCCGTGGCTGGAGGGTTGAGGATCATCCGCCCACGGTGGTTGTCGAATTGGTGCGACTCTGGGTCCCGATCGGCACCAGCAGCTGGACCGGGGAGTCGTCGTCGTCCGCCGCGCGATGGATCATCATCCGGACTGCGACGGGCAGATTGGTGCGGGGGGTGGAGGTGTCGGTGGTGTCCCAGATCGGATACCAGGCCAGGCCATCGTAGCTCTGGATGTCGAGCTGCCGGACGTTCCGGAGGAGCAGCTGGTCCTCGATCTCCGGGGTGGAGGTGGTGAGGAGGTTCCGGCACACCCCCCGATAGAGGTCCTGCATGCCGTTGCCCTCGCTCGACGGCTTCAGGCTGTAGGTGATGCGTTGGATATCGCCCCAGGGCTCGGCGGCAAGAAGGGTTCCGGTGCTGGTGTGGAGTTCGAGCGACACGGGCTGGCTGATGCCGGTGCTCAGGACGGTCCCGCAGCGGAACCCGCCCGACAGGATCCCGGAGACCTTCGGGGGGACGACGCATTGGAGGTCGCGTCGGAGGACATCGAACGCCATCTCGAGCGGGACCGCGGCCTCGAGGGCTCCGGTCATGCGGTCCTGGAGCCTCAGCGTGGTGAAAAGGGTGGACTGGATCGCCAGCAGGATGAGCGCGGCGGCGCCGATCGACAGCAGCAGCTCCAGCAGGGTGAAGGCCTGGGTTGCCCGGGGATGGGGTTGGTCGGCCAGGGTTGTGGAGCGCTGGCGGATCATGGGATCGGGGCGCCAATGGTGCTCAGCTGGACCGAGGATGGCTGGCCCTGGACGGTGAATTGCACCTCGGCCGTGAGGAGGGGCAGGGGGGTGGTGAGCCAGTTCTGTCGGGTGACGGTCCACTCGTAGTCGTGGTTGCCCTCGCTGACGACGCCGGAGCGGTTCCCGGAGACCTGGTTGGTGAAGACGATCGACTCGTTGAGCATGCGCTCGGCGATGCGGGCGGCGACGGCCCGTCGCTCGGCCACGGTTCCTGCCCGACCGGCCAGGTGCAGCGCCTCCACGACGGTCGGGATCACAATCGCGAGGAATAGCAGCGCCGCGAGCGTCTCGGCCAGCGTATAGCCTCCCTCGATGCCTCGGAGGTCAGAAGTTGGCCTGACGCAGTTCATAGTGTCTACGATCGGAACCCTGCACGAGCCACAGCGAGGTACCGTCGGCGTTCGTGATCCGGATCGACTGCGGACTGGTGTCGTCGATCGATCCGTCGGGCATCATGCGGATCCCGGGGAGGATCTGGAGGGGGCCGACCGATACGGCGTTGGGCAGGGGTGGGACCTGGGGCCGTCGGCTGGTGGGGGTCTGCCCGACCAGGGCGTCGGGTGTGTCGAATGCGACCTCGATGCCTGGTGCGAGGGAGAACTCGAGCGCGTTGGTGTCGACGTTCGCCACGGGTCCATCCTGGCGGATCCCGTAGTTCCCCTCGGTTGTATTGATCCAGAGCACGATGGGTCGTCCCTCCGCGATGGCCCGGGAACGGGCGGCATGGGTGAGGGCGAGGAGGCGTCGGGTCTCGGAGTCGAACGCGCGGCCGCTGGCGAATCCCGACAGGCGCGGGGTGACGATGGCGACGGCGATGGCGAGCAGGGCCAGGACGAGGATGAGCTCGAGCAGCGTGAACCCGGTCCGGTAGCCCGCAGCCGACTCAGTTCTGGGTCCAGTTCCCAAAGTCATCCTCCGATCCCTCCTTGCCATCCGGTCCCACCGAGGACAGGTCGTACCCCGCCTTGCTGCGGCGCGCGGGCTGGGCGTAGACGTACGGGTTGCCCCACGGATCCTGTGGCAGACGGTCGAGATATGGGCCCTTCCAGGACCGTGCATTGCGAGGGGCTTCGATGAGATCCTGGAGCGCCTTGGGATAGGAGCCGTTGTCGATCTCGTAGGTGTCGAGCGCGGTCTTGATCGCCGCGAGATCGGCCCGGGCGGCGGCCTCGCGGGCCTGCTCGCTGCGGCCCATCATCTTCGGGACGACGAGGGCGGCGAGGATGCCGATGATGGTGATCACCAGGAGCATCTCGACGAGGGTGAAGGCCCCACGACGGGTGCGCCGAGGGGATCGGGGGGAGGGGATGCGGGTTCTGTTCATGCGATGAGAGGGGTCACTTGATGTAGTCCTGGAGCGAGAACACCGGGAGGAGCATTCCGATGAAGATGATCCCGATGAACCCGGCAATCAGGAACAGCATGAGCGGTTCGGCAAGGGCGACTGCGGTCTTGAGCTGTCGGTCGAGTTCCGACTCGGTCACGTTGGCGATGCGGACGAGTTCACCATCGAGTCGACCGCTCTCCTCCGCGACGGAGATCATCTCCATGACGGGGCCGTTGAACAGCATGGGGCATCGGGCGAGGCTCTGTCCGAGGCGTCCACCCTGCTGGACCTCGGTGATGGATTGGGTGATGGCGTCGGACAGGATCTGGTTGCCGAGGGAGCGTCGGGCGACGTTCAGGGCCTGGATGAGGGGGACGCCGGCACCGATGAGGGTCCCGAGCATGCGGCAGAACCGGGCCATGGCGAACCGGGCGCTCAGCGGACCCACGACCGGGGCCTTGAGGGTCCAGCCTTCCCAGACGCGACGGCCCTCCGCCGACGTGAGCCAGTTCCGCGTCATGAGCACGCCCCCGACCCCGCCCGCAAGCACCACGAGTCCGTAGGAGCGCAGGATCTGGCTAGCTGCGACGATGACCTGGGTCAGCAGCGGCAGGGAGCCCTGCACGCTGTTGAACATCTTCTGGAACTTCGGGATGAAGAAGACGAGGAGGACCGCCAGCACGACGACCGCCAGTCCGAGGAGGACGCAGGGGTAGATCATGGCGGTAGCCACCTTCGATTTGAGTTCCTTGTCGCGGGATTGGAAGTCGGCGATCTGGGCCAGGACGACGTCGAGGAAGCCGCCCGCCTCGCCGGCCTCGACCATGGCGGTGTAGACCTTCGGGAAGGTGTCGGGCGACCGGGCCATCGCCTGGGCGAGCGACATGCCGTCGACGACCAGTCCATGGATCTCCCGCCATTTGGCGGCGGCGATGGGGGTGGAGGCCTCCTTGCCGAGGATCAGGAGGGCCCGGCTAAGCGGCACGCCGGCGGAGAGGAGGCTGGAGAGGAGGCGGGTGAAGTTCTCGAGGTCGGCCGCGGTGACCCGCTCGGGTCCAAGGGCGAGGCGGAAACCCTTCGATGGCACGGCTGGGGAGGATTTCGAGGCGCCCGCCCCCTTCTCCGTGAGGTTCACCGGACGCAGGCCCAGCAGCTCGATCTGCTTGAGGGCCTCCGGGCGTCCCGCGGCCTCCAGTTCCCCGCGGGTGAGGACGCCGTCGGTCTGCAGGGCTCGATAGTGGAAGGTCGGCATGGCGACGTTCAGGCGGTCGGCGTGCCGGAGGCCTCAGTCCCAACGGCTTCCTCTTCCGTGGCCGTGTTAGGGGTCGAAGCCTGGGGGGAAGTCTCCTTGTTGGTCGTGACGCTCAGGATCTCCTCGACGGTGGTGAGGCCCCGGGCGACGAGGCGCCATCCATCTTCGGCCAGGGTCTGCATGCCGGCGGCCCGGGCAGCGTTGCGGATCTGGTCGGTCGAGGCGCGCTCCAGGGCCAGTGTCCGCATCGTCTCGTCGACATCCATCCACTCGAACAGCGCATGGCGTCCGAAGAATCCGGTTCCACGGCACTCCCGGCATCCAACGGCCCGCCGCAGCGGCGCGTCGGCCCCGATCCCCATCTTCCGTCGGAAGGCTTCTGCATGGGCGGAGGTGTCGGGTTCGGCGCAGTGGGGACAGAGCACCCGGACCAGACGCTGGGCCAGGACGGCTTCCAGGGACGAGGCCACGAGGTAGGGCTCGACCCCCATGTCGACCAGACGCGTCACCGAGCCCGGGGCGTCGTTGGTGTGCAGCGTGGAGAAGACGAGGTGGCCGGTGAGTGACGCCTGCACCGCGATCTGGGCGGTCTCGCGATCCCGGATCTCACCGATCAGAACGACGTCAGGATCGTGACGCAGCACCGAGCGGAGTCCGCGGGCGAAGGTGAGGCCGGATTTCTCCGAGACCTGGATCTGGTTGACGCCCTTGAGCTGGTATTCGACGGGGTCCTCGATGGTGATGATCTTGCGGACGGTGTCGTTGATCTCGTTGAGGGCGGTGTAGAGCGTGGACGTCTTGCCGCTGCCGGTGGGTCCGGTGACGAGGATGATCCCGTGGGGCAGGCCGAGGACCCGTCGGAAGGACGCCAGCTGGCCGGGACCGAGCCCGATCTCGGAGAGCTTCCGGAGGGTTGAATTCTGTCGGAGCAGACGCATCACGACCGCCTCGCCGTGGAGCATCGGGATGATCGAGACGCGGATGTCGACCTCCGCCTCCTCGATCCGGACCTTGATGCGGCCGTCCTGGGGGAGGCGCTTCTCCGCGATGTTGAGATGGCTGAGGATCTTCACCCGCGAGACGATGGCGGGCTGGAAGCGCTTGAGGGAGGGCGGGACGGGGATCTCCTGGAGGTCGCCGTCAATGCGGTAGCGGATGCGGAACTCATCCTCGAAGGGCTCGAGATGGATGTCGGAGGCCCGTAGGTCGATGGCGTCCTTGAGCACCTGATTGACGAAGCGGATGATGGAGGCCTCGTCCTCCTGGCCCGACTCGAGCTGGTTGTCCTCGGCCATCTCGTCGAGGACCTGCAGGCTCTTGTCCTCGTCGAGCGTGCCGATGGTGTCGGCACCGACGCCGAGGTTCTTCTTCATCTCCCGCAGGATCGCCTCGCGGGGGGCCAGCACCGGCTGGAGGTCGAGTCCCGACAGCGTCCGGAGCGTGTCGAGTCCACGGGTGGAGAAGAGGCGGCAGGTGGCGATCTGGACATGGGATCCGTTCCGGCGCAGGGGCAGGAGCTCCTCCTTGAGGAGGATCCGGGCCGGGAACAGGGCGAGGACCTGTCGATCGGCCTCGAGGGTGTCGAGGGCATCGAACGGGACGTCGTATTCCCGGGCCAGCCACTGGAGGACCTCCGTTTCGTTGGCGGGGGTGGCAGTGCCATGGCCATTGCCACCATGGCGTTGGCGATGGAACGCCGCGGCATCGGTCATCGACAGCTGCCGTTCGGCCACGAGCGGATGCAGTGGCGAGTCGCTGGGCAGGGGTTCGGTGACGGCCATGGGGATCGGGGGCGATGCGGGACGGTCGGGAAACGACAACCCAGGGGAGGGTTACGGCCCTGCCCCTGGGTTTTGTGGCGTTCCGGCGGGCTATTTGAGGAGGCCCATCAGGACGGCGGTGGCCTCCTGTTTCACGGAGAGGACCTGACGGAGATCGTCCTGGGCCTTCTCGAGGGCGGCCTCCTTCTGTTTCTGGGAGGCGCGATAGGCGGCGAGCTTGGCCTGCACATCGTTGGCGGAAGCTCCGCCGTCGAGGGCGCGTTGAAGCGCTTCGCCCTCAGGACTGGGCTGTCCACCCCAGCCCCCGCGACCGCCGGAACCTCCACCGGGTCCACCCTGTCCACCGGTACCACCGCCGCGGCCGCCGCCGAAGCCACCGAGGCCGCGCATCGTGCCGCGCCGGGCCTCATTGATTTTGTTGATGCGGCCCTCGATGACGCCCCACTCGGCGTCATCCTTGATGCCAAGCTGCTCACGGTAGCGGGTCATCATCATCTGACGCATCTGCTCGGGGTCGAAATTCCCGCGCTGGCGTCCGCCGCCACCGCCTGGGCCTCGGCCCTGCCCCTGGCCGGGGTCGGCATTTCCGGACGCAGCGTCCTGGGCGGGGAGGGGTTGGAGGCAGATACCGAGGGTGAGGAGGGCCCCGGTCAACAGGGTGCGGAATGAGGAGGCATTCATGGACTGTCTTGGGATATGAGGTTCGACTGCGTTGCGAATTCCCTGAGACAGACCTTGTTGGCCTGCGGGTGGTTACAGCGAAGTGGATCCTGCAGCGGGGGTCGGTTGGTCGACGGCAGCCGCTTCGTCCAACGGTAGGCTCCCCACGTAGGATTCGGGAGCTGTTTTTGGGGTTTCCCCGCAAACGTGAGTCCCATCACGATTGACGCATGCCGTCCTTGTCTCTGCTCCCCAACCTCCTGATTTCGATGTTGTTGTTGGGTGGGAGGGCAGCTGCAGAGGTGACCGTGACCGAGTTCCTCGCCAGCAACCGGGAGGTGTTGCCGGACGAGGATGGGGATTTTCCGGATTGGATCGAGGTTCACAATCCGACCTACAAGGGTGTGGATCTCAAGGGGTGGACTCTGACGGATGATCCGACGAGGCCTACCCAATGGGTTTTTCCGTCCACCAACCTTCCTCCGGGCGGATTTCTGGTGGTCTTTGCGTCGGGCAAGGACCGCTCCCTGCCTGGACGACCGCTGCACACTGGATTCAGCCTTTCATCGGATGGGGAATACCTGGCCCTGTTCCCACCGGACTCGAAGAATCCGACCTTCGAGACCATTCCACCCTTCCCGAGACAACTGCCGGACGTCTCCTTTGGAACTCTCGCGGGGCGCTGGCTCTTCTTCACTCCTCCGTCGCCGGGAGCCACGAACTCGGGAGGGTTCATCGACCGAGTCGCCGACACGAAGTTCAGTCACGACCGGGGCTTCTACGATAAGCCTTTTGATCTGGTAATCGGCACGCAGACCCAGGATGCCCTCATCCGCTTCACCACCAATGGAACCCCTCCCAGCCTCGTGAACGGGTTCGAGTACACTGGGCCGATATCGGTCCGAGGGACGACTGTGATCCGTGCCGCTGCGTTCCGCGACGGCTACCAGTCCAGCGGGATCGACACGCACACCTACCTGTTCCTTTCGGATGTGATCCGGCAGGCGGCCGATGGTGCGACGCCGCCTGGGTGGCCCACCTCCTGGGGCTCGAACACTCGGGACTACGGGATGGATCCCGAAGTCGTCGACTCGCCGATCTACCGGGACCGGATCATTCCTGCGCTGCGGTCGCTCCCGTCCTTTTCCGTTGTGACCGATCAGCGCCATCTTTTCGATCCTGCGACCGGGATCTACGCCAATCCCGGGCAGGATGGGCGCGAATGGGAGCGGCCGATCTCACTGGAACTGATCCACCCCGATGGGACGAAGGGGTTCCAGGTCGGCGCAGGGATCCGGATCCGGGGTGGATTCTCCCGCAACCCGGCCAACCCCAAACACGCCCTGCGGTTCTTTTTCCGGGAGGAGTATGGGGTGGGCAAGCTCCGGTACCCCGTCTTTGGCAGCGAGGGATCCGAGGAATTCGACTCCTTCGACCTTCGCACATTCCAGAACTATTCCTGGAGCTTCCAGGGGGATCGTCGCGGGGTGTTCATCCGGGACCAGTTCAGTCGTGATACCCAGTTGGACATGGGACACCAGGGAGAGCGGGGGGACTACGTTCATCTTTACATCAACGGCATGTACTGGGGGCTGTACAACACCTGCGAGCGTCCCGAGGCCTCCTACTCGTCGACCTACTATGGTGGCTCCGTGGAGGACTGGGATGTGATCAAGGTCGAGGCGGGGCCGTACACCCTCAATGCCACCGACGGCGACCTTGGGGCCTGGACACGGCTCTATGAAGCGGCGCGGGCGGGCCTGGGGGAGGATGCCGCCTATTTCCGACTGCAGGGTCGCAATGCGGACGGGACCCCGAACTCCGGCTATGAGAACCTGGTCGATGTCGACAACCTCATCGACTACATGCTGGTGATCCTCTACGCCGGGAACCTGGATGCCCCGATCTCCAATTTCCTCGGGAACACGTCACCCAACAACTGGTATGGCCAGCGGAACCGCACCGGTCTGAACGGGGGCTTCCGGTTCACCTCCCATGATGCGGAGCACACCCTGCTGGATGTGAACGCCAACAGGACCGGTCCGTTTGGAACCGCAACCAGCTGGAGCCTGGCCAAGAGCAATCCCCAGTACCTGTGGCAGCAGCTTTCGGCGAACGGGGAATTTCGTCTCCGGGTCGCCGACCATGTCCATCGCCACTTCTTCAACGGGGGTGCTTTGACACCGGAATCGTCGCGGGCCCGATTTGGAAGCCGAACCAATCAGATCCATGAGGCGGTCATCGCCGAGTCCGCACGCTGGGGAGACGCCAAGACGGCCAGACCTCTGGGCCCCCAGGACTGGCTGAACGCCGTCTCGGGGATCATGGGTCCGTATTTCGAGAGGAGGACGGAGATCGTCCTCAACCAGTTTCGGGCCAGGGGCCTGTATCCCGCCGTCGGCGCACCCGTGCTGAGCCGAAAGACCGGGGTGCTTCCAAAGGGGTTTGTGCTCACCCTTGGTGCGTCGGCAGGTCAGATCCTCTACACCCTGGATGGAACCGATCCACGATCCATCGGCGGCTCGGTTTCAGCGGCCGCGCGGACTCTCTCGAATCCCGGGGAAGTTCGGCTGACTGAAGGCACCCTGGTCCGGGCGAGGGTGCTGCTGGACGGGGTGTGGAGTGCCCTGAGCGAGGCCGAATTCCAGATCGTCCAGGACTTCCGATCGCTGGCGGTCACAGAGCTGATGTACCACCCGCTTGGGGAGGGCGGGCTCGATGGGGACCGTTTCGAGTTTGTGGAGCTCAAGAACACGGGGTCCGACGAGTTGGACCTCGCAGGCCTGCGGTTCACCGCGGGAATTGGTTTCCGGTTCCCGAGGGGATCCCTGCTTGCCCCGGGGGCCTTTGTCGTCCTGGTGAGCGATCCTGTCACGTTCCGACGCCGTTATCCCGGCATCGATGTCGCCGGTGTCTACCAGGGAAGGCTTTCCAACACGGGCGAACGCGTCGTGCTTGCGGACGCCGAGGGGAATCCCATCGTGGACCTCGAATACGCCGAGTCCCTGCCATGGCCGGTCATGGCCGGAGGACGCGGCTTCTCGATCGTGCCCTCCGATTTCCAGACCAGTCCCAATCCCGGAGATCCAACGCGCTGGAGGGGGAGTGCGCGACCCGGTGGATCGCCGGGAAAGGATGATCCGGTTCCCGATCTCCCGCCAGTCCTGGTCAACGAGGTTCTTGCGAATCCTGTGTCTGGCCAGTCTCCAGCGGTTGAGATCCACAACCCCACCTCGGCTCCGGTGGACATCTCTGGATGGTTTCTCAGTGACTCATCAGCCGATCCGAAGAAGTACCCATTCGCAGCAGGCAGCGTCATCCCGGCCGGTGGCTACCTGGTGGTGACGGCTTCCGAATTCGACGCCGCCATGGTAGCGAGGCGCGTCCATCTCGATCCATTCGGAGGCTCGGTCTGGCTCTCAAGCGCAGACTCTCGGGGTGTCCTCACCGGATACGGAGATGGGTTCCTGTTTCCGGCAAGTGCCCCCGGGGAGTCCCAGGGACTCCATTGGACCGCATCCGGCACGCGTCTCGTGGTGCCGCAATCCGCAGCCACTCTCGGTTCCGCCAACCGAGGACCGCGGATCGGACCGGTGATCATCAACGAGTTCAGTCCAAGGCCCGCGGTGGGAGAGGTTGAATTCGTCGAGCTGAGGAACATCAGTCATGCGGCGATTCCGCTGTTCGATCCAGCGATTCCTGCCCACCGCTGGCGGCTTTCCGGCGTGGACTTCGAGTTTCCACCGGGTGTCGTGATTCCCCCGCAGGGCCTGGTTGTGATCACTGCGGGTGATCCGACGCGCTTCCGAAACGTCTGGGGGATTCCATCAGGGGTCCCGGTCCTTGGGCCCTTCCTGGGGAATCTGCAGGATGGAGGGGAGCGCATCCGAATTGAGCGACCTGGAACCCCCGAGCGGACCCCAGACTCCACCGGGGAATCCGTCCTGCGTGTCCCCTTCGTTGAGGTCGATTCGGTCCGGTATGACTTCACGCCGCGGTGGCCCGTGTCCGAGACGGCGACGGGAATCACGTTCCTGCGCCGGTCACCGACGCTGCCGGGTGATGATCCCGCTGCGTGGCGAGCCAGTTTTCCGGGCGGCTCACCCGGTCAGGACAATGGGGCGAACCGCCCGCCGATCGTGGATGCCGGTCCCGATCGGGACGTCCAGGGAGACCTGTTCCCTTTGGAAATACCCGTCACTGGATCGGCTCTTGATGACGGCGTTACCCCCGGACCCCTCCGTTATCGGTGGCTGCAGATCAGCGGCCCCGCCGGGGTCAGCTTTAGCACCCCCAATGCCGTGAATCCGGTGGTGAGGGTCCCTGGTCCGGGCGTGTTCGGCATCCGATTCACCGTCGATGACGGCGATGTGTCCTCGTCTGATGCGATGAGTATCCGGGTCGCACGCACCCTCGAGAGCGTGACGCTGCTTCCCTTGGGTTCAGTCTGGCGATACCTCGACACCGGGACCGACCAGGGCTCCGCCTGGCGGGGGGTGGGTTTTGATGATTCGGCGTGGCCCCGAGGAAAGGCGGAGCTTGGATACGGCGATGGTGACGAGGCTACGGTGGTGGGCTTTGGCCCGACAGCATCCTCGAAGTACATCACGACCTATTTTCGGTCCCAATTCGAGGTTCTGGATCTGGCCTCGATCCAGTCACTCCGCCTCGGAATTGTCCGCGATGATGGGCCCGTTGTGTATCTCAACGGTGTGGAGGTCTACCGCAACAACCTCCCTGAGACGGACATCACATTCCAGACACCGGCCACTTCAGCCATCGGGGGTGCCGATGAAGACGCGCTCCTTGAGGCGGTCATCGATGGCGGGGCGCTTCGGGAGGGAGCCAATGTGATTGCTGTCGAGATGCATCAGAACGGCGGCGGTTCATCCGATCTCAGCTTCAACCTTCAGCTGACGGCACTTCGCCAACCAGCAAACCGACCGCCTTCCGTGGACGCGGGATCGGATCGGACCGTCCAGTCCGGCGAATCCATGATGGTTGTGGGCGGGTTCTCGGACGACGGACTTCCCGCACCGCCCGGGGTACCGAAGTTCCAGTGGTCGAAGGTGTCGGGTCCCGGTGATCTGCGATTCACGCCCATCGACTCGCCTCAGACCCAGGTGACCGCAGGACTGCCGGGTGTGTATCGCGTCCGGTTCGAGGTGGATGACGGGCAGTTCAAGGCGGTCGACGAGTTCGTTCTGACGGTATCTGGCGCGCCACTCCAGGCTCCGGATCTCATGGTGATTCCGGGTGGCTCTCCACTCCTCCGGTTCAACGTCGCGGCAGGGGTGGCCTATCGGCTGAGGGCCTGTGAAGTGCTCGGAAGCGAGTGGTTGTCGGTGCTCGAGGTGGCTCCTGGGGCGGTTGACCGGACCATCGAGTGGCCACTACTGGGAGATGGATCGCAGCGGTTCTTCCAGGTGGTGACGCTTCCGGCTCCAGGCCAGTGAGTCCCTTCAGGGAACTGGGGCGGACGCTGACCCTGCGGCCCTGAACCGTCATGGAACTTACCCCTGCGTCAGGGAGACATCTCCGACCCGCTGGAATCCCGAAGCTGGAACCAATAATTCCGGAGCTGGTCCTGCACGCTGAGGGATGCCAATTGGCTCAGAAGATCCTCGGCGGCCTCGCTTCCGCCCGGAAACGGATCGGAGATCAGCAATAGGGTCTTCACCCGGACCTCCGCACCGAAGATGGGCAGCATGGAATAATTGGGATAGAGGATTGCCAGGGAGCTACCGGCCTCGGCGGTCGTGAGCAGGACGTCGGCGGGAGGGTCCTTGGCACCGATGAAGTCCATCACGCTGCCGATCGGGACAAACCGCACCCGTCGACGGGTCTCGGGGCGGGTCAGGTGGTTCCGGACGATCAGCCGTGTCGCCCGGTCCTCACCCGACTGCACCACCGCAATCCGGAGCTCTCGTTTCGAGTCCCGGTCCAGCAGGGCCACCCGGTTGGAAATATCGCGGTCCCGAACTAGCACGGCGAGCGGCAGCTCGTCACAGTCGATCTGGTTTCGGAACGGAATCGAAGCGGTGGATCCCGGGACGATGCCGCCCACGACACAGTCGAGGCGGTTGGAGCCGAGCAGGCCCTCGAGCTGTGTCAGGGACCCGGGCAGCAGCTCCAGACGGACGTCGAGGGTCCGCGCCAGGTACTTGAGGAGATCGATGTCGTGTCCGACCCACTCGCCCTGGCGGTTGAGGAACACCCAGGGTGGGTTGTTGGTGACGATGCCGGCTCGCAGCGACCGGTCGACGGGCTGCCGGGTGGCGTCGGGCAGCCCAGTGTGGGGTGAGATCTCGATGACGACAGGCCGTAGATTTGGAAGCAGGGACGGACGGTCCAGGAGTGTTTCCGGTCGGGTCCCGGCACCGTCCAGGAACCGGGACAGCAGGGAATGCCCAAGAAGGGCGGAGCTGAGTCCCAGTCCGGTCGCCACCACCAGCGTGCCCAGGACCCTGGGGATCCGCCATCGCAGGCATCGCCGCTCGGCGGCCAGCAGCATCAGGATCCCTGTCGTGGTGGCGATGAGGGTCTCGACGCACCCGATCCTCGTGATCCAATCATAGACCGCGAAGTAGAGGTTCAGCATTTCCGACGGCAGGCCGAGCTGACCGAGTCCTTCGCTGATCGCCGCGCCGGGGGCTCCCAGCGAGGCGGGAAGTGCGGTTACGAGGAGCGAAAGGGTCTGATCGATCGACAGGGGTGTGCCCTTGAACCATGCGGCAAACGGGAGGTAGAGCAGGTTCAGGTGCTCCCCCAGCGAGAAGATGAGGAGTGCCAGCGATGCGACCGCGGTCAGGCCATCCACCGTGGGCTTCACGTCCTCATCCCCATCGCGGGTGTCGAGGATGAACCGTTCCAGGTTTCTGCAGAGGAGGGGCAGGGCGAGGATGATGTTGCCCGTCGTCACCGAGATGATGACGGGCTCCCGGATAATCCGGACCACGGCCGATAGACTGAATGGGGTCGACGCGAGGTACAGTCCTGGGTAGAGGACTCCTCCGTTGACCAGCAGGGTCACCAGGAACATCGCCAGGAGGCCGACCAGTTTCTGGGTGTCCACGGGATCTAGTGTGCCAACGCTCACCGCGACAATCCCCAGGATCCCGATCGGCGTCAGGATATCGAGTGCGAGGCAGAAGAACTCGGTGAACAGCCGTCGGATCGGGAGCACCACAGCGAGGATCTCCTCCCGACGATCCATCCGCTGGATCGTCAGACCCAGGCACGCCGAGAAGAGGACGAGGGCCGTGAAGTTTCCCTTCGCGAGGGCCTCGACGATGTTTTCCGGGAGGAAGGCATCCAGCAGGGAATGGGTCGGGAGCGTCTCGAGCATTCTGGGATCGAACGCGGGAGAGAAGGGGAGATCGGCCAGCATCAGCGGCAGCAGTACGATCTCGGCTCCGCTGAGGACGAGTCCGAACCCGAAGAGGAGGCCGCCGCCGCGTGTGAGAGCGCGAAGGGCCGGGGCTTCGAGGCTGCCAAAGAGACCGGTGAGCTCGAACAACAGGTAGGGCAGCACCAGCAATAGGGAGGCCCGGGCGAGGATGTCACCTAAGGGCTTGAGGAACGCGATGCGCGGACCGAATCCGAGGCCCAGCAGGATGCCGAGCCCGAGGGCCGCCGCGCACTGGGCCGCGAAGCTCCGGGGAATCAGTCGTCTCAACAGATCTCTCATCGGATCAGCACCCCATGGATTGAAGCCGTGCCGGAGTCCCCGGGGATTTCGGGCACCGGATGTGCACCGGGAATGAACACCCGCAGCCCCTCGCACCCACTCCTGCCCGTCCCGGCATCCGGCCCGATGCGCCTCACACCTGCTTCGGAATCTCGAACCCCTTCCGGCCCGGCTCCGACAGCAGCTGGTTGGCCGCCTTGCTGTTGGTGAAGTGTTCCTCCCTGGGGTTCATCCGCAGCACGGCACCCAGGGTCAGCGGGGTCTTGCCGAGGTCGATCTCGTTCGCCTTCAGATGGGCCCCCATCCTGTCGAACGCGTCCTCCATCCCCCGGTCGTCATGGATCCGCTCCCGGATCGCCGCCGCCGGGAGGCGCTCCCCCAGTCGATGGCTGATGTTGCCGGTGTGGCACAGGGCGCTGCTCAGGTGCCCCTCGAGGATGTCGGCGTTGAGTTTCCGGTGATCCCGGGCCCGGACCGCATCGATGAAGTTCGCGTAGTGGTCGGCACTCCCCTGGAACCGCTTCACCTCCTTGCCGTCCTTGTCGTAGGCGATGGCGGAGTCGTACGACGGGATGACCATCCGCCCGTTCTCACAGAGCACCACGACACCCACCTTGGCGCCGTGGAAATCATCCATGTTACCACCCCAGGCCTTCGGCTGCTGGAACTCCTTGGCCTTGGGCAATCCGCGGACCTCGAAGATCAGTGGGGCGCGGTGGTAGGCGTGGTAGATGATCTGGGTGTTCGGCGTGTTGCCGTCGTCCACGTACCCGAGGCGACCGCCCACACTGACCACCATCGGACTCAGTGCATGCTCACCCAGGATCCAGCGGCCGATGTCCATCTGGTGGATGCCCTGGTTGCCCAGATCCCCGTTGCCGGTGTCGAACACCCAGTGCCAGTCGTAGTGGAGCTTCTCCCGCATCAGCGGCTTGTTCGGGGTCGGACCACACCAGAGATCGTAGTCGATGCCGGACGGGATCGGCGTCGGTGCCGACACCTTGCCGATGCTCTGTCGGGGCTTGTAGCAGAGACCGTTGACCTGCTGGATCTTCCCGAGCCCGCCCTTCTGGATCCAGGCGATGGCCTCCTGCAGACCTGGATTCGACCGGCACTGGGTGCCGGTCTGGACGATCCGATGGTGTTTCCGGGCGGCGGTCACGAGCATCCGTCCCTCGTGGACATTGTGGGAGACCGGCTTCTCGACGTAGACGTCCTTGCCCGCCTGGCAGCTCCAGATGCCGATCAGCGCATGCCAATGGTTTGGCGTGGCGGTGGAGATGACGTCGACGTCCTTGTTCTCGAGCAGTTTCCGGACGTCGGTGTATCCCGCGACCTTGTTGCCGGTGTCGGCCTGACGCTTCACCTCGGCATCGAGCACGTTCTTGTCGACGTCGCAGAGGGCCACGAGGCGGACGCCCTTGATCTTCTGGAACCCGGCGATGTGGTCCTTGCCCCGGCTGTTGAAGCCAACCACGGCGACCCGGATGTCGCCGTTGGCCCCGAGCACGGATCCGGGGGACGCGCCCCAGACGGAGGAGGACAGGGCTGCACCGGTGCCGGCCAGGGCGGTGGTGCGGAGGAAGTCACGACGACGGAGGTTCATGGTGTTCGGGGTTGGAGGCTGTGGGCGGGAAGGAAATCAGGGTTTCTGAGGAGCGGACCAGTTCTGGAACGCCTCGGTGAGGTGGGCGCTGGTCGTGTCGCCCGGGTGGAAGATGAAGCGGTACCGGAACGTCGCCGACTTCCCGGCAGGAATCGTCAGATTGCCGGTGCCCTTGTCCTTCTTCTCGAAGTCGTGGACACCGAAGGGATTCGCGGCGAACAGGCCGTAGTCCCGGACATGCCACCACGTCGGGAACCTCGGGTTCGCGGGATGGTCCAGGATCGCGACCCCGACCGTCTTGCCGTCCACGGGTCCGGTGTAGTCGACCCACGCTGCCCGCTTGCCCCAGGTGGCCCCGTCCTTCACGCCCTCGGAATTCTCGATGTGGCCCTGCCCGGCGACGCCCTTGGGCTGTTTCAGACGCATGGACTCGGCGATGCGCAGGGCCATCGTGCCTTCCTTGGTGTCACCGAGGACGAGGTCGCCGTGGCTGGCGAAGATCGTGATCGTGAAGTCGATCCACCGCGGGTCGCCCTTCGGCGCATGGAAGCGCATCGTCCGCTCGTCGGAAGCGATGATCTTGCCGTCCTTTGCGATCCACCGGTTGCGCGAGGTGATCCCCCCCGACTCGTTGCCCGAGGCGATCTCGGCAAAGGACTGGTGGACGGTGCGGCCGGCGTCCTTGGATTCCGACCAGAAGTCCACCCCATTCGCGTCGCCATGGGACCACCAGAGGCCCTTGTGATGGGGGTGATCCCGCTCCTCGCCGGCGATTTCCTCCTGCGGCCAGCGACGGGTCATGTGCCGGTTGTCGGCGGTCAGGATCGGATAGAGGAACGGACGTGAGACGTCGCGGAAGTGGTATTGGGTGAAGAGGCGGCCATCGAGGTCGACCCGGACCACCTCGTTGGTCTCGTAGACCCGGACCCGCGGTTGGGGTTCGGCCGTTGCGCAACCCGTGAGCCCGACCGCGAGGACAACGGCCACCATTATGGCGCGGAGAGGGTTCGGGACTGCCGCCGGGATCATGCCGCAATATGGCGATCCGGCTCCACAAGGGTCAACCGTTAGTCCTTGCACCTTGCGGGTTGAACCCATTGAAGGCCGCCATGGCAGATCCGGATGGTTCACGACAGGTCCGGACGGCACGATGCCTCCCATGAATGCGTGGTTCCTCCTGATCGCCGCCATCCTGCTCGAGGTCCTTGGCACGACCTGTCTCAAGCTCAGCCAGGGGATGACCCGTCCGTGGCCGGTGGTGGGTGTGGGGGTCTCCTATCTCTCGGCGTTCGGGCTGCTGTCCCTGTGCCTCAAGACCCTGGAGGTGGGGGTGGCCTATGCGCTGTGGTCGGGACTGGGCACCGCCGTCATCGCGGTGCTCGGAGTGCTGGTCTTCGGGGAAAGCGTCACCTGGACCAAGGGCCTGGGACTCGTCCTCATCATCGCGGGGGCCGTCCTCCTGCACGGTGCTCCGGGCACCGCCGGACATTGAGGGTAGGCCACCACGACAAACCGGTTCCCCGACGGCACCGGGTGGCCTAGCTTCGCGGCGTGCGCATCATTGGGGGACAGGCGGCGGGACGGATCGTCCGGGTGCCGGAGGGCTCGCTACAAGTGCATGGCGACCCTCACATCGGAACCGAGCCTTGAACTTGCATCGTGTTTCAGCCCGGCTCTCCAGCGGGCTTTTCAGTCCACAAGTGGTTGATTATCATCCAAACACTGGTTGATAATCCACTCGTGATTCACCGCCATCTCACGGAGCGACTCCTGCAGGCGTTGCAGGACACACCTGCCGTCCTGATCAACGGTGCGCGTCAGACCGGCAAGAGCACTTTGGCCCAGCTGCCTGAATTCGAGAAGCAAGGTCGTCGCTATCTGACCTTTGACGACCCCGGAGTTCTGGCGGCGGCGAAGCGGGACCCCAATGGGTTTATCGCGGGTCTGACCGCACCGGTGACGCTGGATGAAGTCCAGCACGTCCCAGAACTTTTCAGGGCCATCAAGATGGCGATCGACCGTAAGCGTGAGCCGGGACGTTTTCTGCTCACCGGCTCGGCGAATGTGTTGCTGTTGCCAAAGTTGTCCGAATCGTTGGCGGGTCGCTTGGAGGTGTTGACCCTCTGGCCGTTCTCGCAGGGCGAAATCAATGGCGCCCAAGAGGGATTCGTGGACGCCCTGTTTTCAAAGCAGCCGGTCTGGGCATCCGGAAAAAGCATGCACCTCGACCGCGATGAGCTGTTCGAAAAAGTCCGGTCAGGCGGGTATCCGCCGGCGATCGCTCGAAGACTTGTGGCCCGCCGCAAGGCATGGTTCCAGTCCTACCTAACGACCGTCCTCCAGCGCGACATTCGCGACCTCACCCATGTCGCCGACGTGACGGCCGTGCCGCGCCTGATGTCCGTGGTGGCCTCTCGAGCGGGCTGCTTGTTGAATTTCGCTGATCTGTCGCGCTCACTGGCGCTTCCACAGACCACGCTGAAGCGCTACTTCGCGCTGCTCGAAGCGACGTTCCTCGTTCAGCTGCTGCGTCCGTGGTCGAGCAACCTCGGCCAGCGGGTCATCCAGACACCGAAGGTGTATCTCGACGACACCGGACTGCTGGCGCATCTGCTGGGGTTGACCCCCGAGCGGTTGAATGTGGACGGCACCCTGGCGGGTGGTGTGCTGGAGAACTTCGTGTTGATGGAATTGCGCAAACAATCTGCCTGGAGTGAAACCCAGCCGGAATTCTATTTCTGGCGAACAGCCTCGGGACAGGAGGTGGACATTGTCCTGGAAGACAGCTCGGGTCGATTGGTCGGCATCGAAATCAAGTCCGGTGCGACGTTGGGCGGCTCGGAGGTTCGGGGATTGCAGTCGATGGCCAACGCGGCGGGTCGGAGATGGGTTCGCGGTGTGGTGCTGTACACCGGTAGCGAGGTCATTCCTTTTGCGGCAAATATGCACGGACTGCCGATCTCGCATCTGTGGGCAACCCCCACTGCCTGAAACACTGCCCCGTGAATCAGGGAGATGGGGGGCAGAGTCGTCGCAATAAATCGACGTCTGGTACAAAGCGATTCCCCGACGGCACCGGGTGGCCTAGCTTCGCGGCGTGCGCATCATTGGGGGACAGGCGGCGGGACGGATCGTCCGGGTGCCGGAGGGGCTCGGGGTGCGGCCCATGCCCGACAAGGTCAAGCTGGCCGTCTTCAATTCCCTGGGTGGATTTGTCGACGAGGCGCGGGTCCTGGACCTCTTCTCGGGAACCGGAGCCCTCGGTCATGAATGCCTCAGCCGCGGTGCGCGCCAGCTCGTCAGTGTCGAGCGTTCCGAGAAGCATGCCCGCTTCTATCGCAGGAACCTCGAGCTGACCGGACTCCCGCCGGGGGCGATCGAACTCCGGGTGATGGATGTCTTCACGGCGTTGCCCCAGCTTCGGGCCTCCGGGCGTCGGTTCGATCTCGTCATTGCCGACCCGCCCTACGGCGAGAAGAACGTGGGACGCCGATCGGACTCGTTGGCCCAGCGGCTGCTCGATGCCCCGGATCTCCCCGAGCTCCTCGAACCCGCCGGCCTGTTCGTCCTGGGCCACACGAAGCGGGACACCCTGGATCTCACCCCACGGTGGCACGAACGCCGACAGCTCCGGCATGGCGACACCATCATCCGATTCCTGGAACGGGCGGATCTTTCGCGGGCCGGATCCGATCCTGAGCCCTCGGCCACCCTATGAATCGACGCCTGCCCATCGTTCTCTGTCGGGTGTTGGGCCTGGTCATCCTCGGCACCGTCGCGGCACAGGACGCGTCGACTCCCACCCTCGCCAGGCATCCCAAGGCGGTGGCCTCGCCGGTCCTCCACGCCCGGGTCGGACGGGCCGTGGAGCAGACCCTGCTCGAATTCGCCCCCCGGAATCTGTCGAGCGACCAGATCGCCATGACCGTGGTCGACCTCTCGGAGCCGTCCCGTCCCCAGTGGGGCAGCTACCGAGGCGGGATCCCGATCTACCCTGCCAGCGTCGTGAAGCTCTTCTACCTCGTGGCGGCCGAGCAGGCGCTGGAGGAGGGGCGGATCCGCGACACGCCTGAGCTTCAACGGGCGCTCCGCGACATGATCGTCGACAGCGCCAACGAGGCGACCCATCTGGTCGTCGATGTCCTGACCGGCACCACCAGCGGCCCGGAGCTATCGGAACCGGAGCTGAAGGACTGGTTCGACCGACGGAATGCCGTGAACCGATTCTTCGAGGCGCGGGGCTATGTCGGGATCAACGCCAACAAGAAGCCCTGGTGCGAGGGACCCTACGGCCGGGAGAAGCAGGCCATCGAGCGATTCGAGCCGAAGCGGAACACCCTGACCACGGAGGCGACGGCGCGGCTGTTGACCGAGATTGTCACCGGCACGGCGGCGTCGGGTCCCCGGACCCTTCAGATGCTGGACTGGATGAAGCGGGACGTGCACGGACCGGTCCAGGACCCGGAGGACCAGACCCATGGCTTCGTGGGGATCGCGCTGCGGGATTCGGCGTTCCGGGGTTCCCGGCTGTGGTCGAAGGCGGGCTGGACCAGCCAGACCCGGCACGATGCCGCCTACGTCGAGACGGCGGACGGGCGGCGCTGGGTGTTCGTGGTGTTCACCGTGGGCCACGCCCACGAGCGGGACATCCTGCCGGCGTTGGTACGGCCGTTTTTGAAGCCGGTGCATTGAGTCGCCTGCTTGCCGGATCCCGGCATCGCGGCCAGCTTCGGCGCGTGGATGAGTTCCAGGCAGACTACGACGACGCGATGTTCGAGTACTCGACGGGCAACTTCGATGGGGCCATTGAGAGGCTCGAGGGAATCCTGAATCGGTCGCCGGACCACTTCGATGCCCGGCTCGGCATTGCGATGTGCCACTACCGCAAGGGGGACTACGGGCGGGCGATCGAGGACGGGCACCGGGCCGAGAAGCTCCGACCCCATGAGCAGCTGGTCCACACGAACCTGTCGCTCTTCTACATGAAGTCGGGCGACAAGAAGACGGCGGAGCATCATGGACTTCAGGCCCGCATCGCCTCGTGGAAGCAGGACATGACCGCGCCGCCTGCGGCGGGGACCACCCCGACGGCCCCGACCTCCGTGGCTGCCGAGGACGAGCTCAAGATGGCGGGTCCGAAGCCCCAGGCGTTCAAGCTGCCCGAAAAATTCCCCGACATGCCGTGGAAGAAGGCCAAACCCCCGATCCCTCCTCCGCCGCCGTCGAAACCCCAGCCGCCTGCCACGTCATGACCTGGATCGATGTGGCGGCGGCGGACTCCCTGGCGCCCGGGAAATGCCGGACCGTCGAGGTGCAGGGGCGGCGCTTCACGCTCCTGAATGTCGGGGGGGAATTCCATGCCCTTGGCGACCGGTGTCCCCATCGGGGCGTGCCACTGGGGGCGGGCTACCTCGATGGCACCAAACTCTACTGTCCGCTCCATGGCTGGGAGTTCGATGCCCGGACGGGCGCCTGCGCCTCGCGTCCGGATCAGCCAGTCGAGTCGTATCAGATCTCGGTCGAGAACGGCCGGGTACGGGTGCTCGCCTGAGTCTCCGGAGCCTCAGCCCAGTCGCCGCCAGCGTCGGGCCTTGAGCTCGAAGCGGGGCAGGCTCCCCCGGGGCACCGCGGTCACGGGCACCCGCAGCGCCAGTTCATCCCGCAGACGTGACTCGAGCCTTGCGGCGGTCTCCGCATCCGCCTCCAGTTCGACACCCAGTTCCGCCAGGGCTCCACGACGATCCTCCGTCACCCGATACTCCCCCACATCCCCCGATCGGCGTACCCATTCATCGATGGCCGTCGGATAGATGTTCACGCCGCGGATCACCACCATGTCGTCGATCCGCCCCAGAATCCCCCCCGGCAGGATCCACATCCCGTTCTCCCGTGCGAGCCGCACCCGATCGCCGGTCCGGTAGCGGAGCAGGGGGGATCCGATCCGGTGCAGGGTGGTCAGCACCAGTTCGCCCTCACTGCCGGTTGGCAGTGGCATGGCCGTCTCCGGATCAATGACCTCGGGGTGCACGGAGCCAGGAATCACCACAAGGGTGCCCGGTCGCTCGGGATGCTCGTAGGTCACGGGACCGGTCTCGGTCATCCCATGGTGGTCGAACACCCGTGCCCCGCCCCAGCGATCACTCAGGAGCTTGCGGGTGGACGGCAGGCTGCCTCCTGGTTCACCGGCGACGACGAGGGTCCGGACCGTGGTCGTGGACAGGTCAATGCCCTCAGCCGCGGCCGTCTCGGCCAGATGGAGGGCGTAGGTGGGGGTGCAGCAGAGGATGGTGCAGGCGTTCTCCCGGAGGACCTTCAGACGCAGCATACTGCTCATGCCGCCACCCGCCACGCAGAGGGCGCCGAGGCGTTGTCCGGCCTCGAAGGCCAGCCAGAACCCGATGAAGGGTCCGAAGCTGAACGCGAAGAGGATCCGGTCGCCGGGTCCGACCCCCGCGGCCCGGAAGACGGCACACCAGTCGTCCACCATCGCCGACCACGACTCCTGGGTGTCCAGCCAGCGCAGGGGTTCACCGTGGGTCCCGCTGGTCTGATGGCACCGCGTGTAGCGGTCGATCGGGAACGTGAGGTTGCTGCCGTAGGGCGGATGCGCCTGCTGGTTGGCGACCTGCTCGGCCTTGGTCGTCAGGGGGACCCGTGATTGGAACTCGCTCCAGTCCGCGGGGGGCGAAGTCACGCCAGCGAGTTTGGCCCGGTAGAAAGGGTTGTCCCGGCTGACCTCGGGCCACAGCGCCACGAGGCGATCCCACGACGGGTCGGGCGGGGTGGGCCTCACGGGACGCTGCGGATCAGGCCCGGGTGGGTGCTGCCACAGGGCTCTTCGGGGCCGCGTGGGCGGTGCCGGGCCTCTTGGGGGTCGGGTTGGGCTTGAACTTCATCACCAGCCCGCTGCCGGCGAGGGCCATGACGATTCCGAGGTAGAAGGCCGGGTTGACGCGGCCGAAGTCGATCTCGTGGCGGTACAGCCACAGCGACACCAGCGCGTTCACGACCGGGGCACCGGCGAAGACGATTGACATCACCGCGGCCGGGGTGCCTTTGGCGCCGAAGGCCAGTAGGGTTCCAAACGCGCCGATCGCTCCCATGATCCCGGCCACGAGCGACCAGGTCCAACCCGGGGTGGTGTATCCGGAGAAGGCGGCCCCCTTGCTCATCAGGAGGACCAATGGGGCCAGGACGGCAGTGAGGAAGTAGGCGATGCCGACGAACAGGAAGGCCTTGTAGCGGCCGTTGACGGGGTCACCCATCAGGACCTGTCCCTTGTGGAGCAGGATTCCATAGACACCCCATGAGAACACAGTGATGAGAGTGAAATAAAACCAAGTATTCCCGGTCCCGGCAGCGCTGGGGGTCGATGTCATGTTGGCGACCAGAGTACGTTCGACCCCCAGACCGGCAACCGGAAAGGCCCGCCGGTGTGACGGGACGGAGGTCGGGCCGCCGCCTGCTCGGGGCGACGTATCCGTAACCTGACCTTGGGCTGGAAGGTCCAACGAGACTCCGGTTGTTGGATGGCTGGAGTTCTGCTTTGTTCGTGCTTCACCACATGGAAGACAAAACGGGTTGGGGATCGTGGGCGTTTCGGATGCTCTGGATCGCGTTGATCGTGCTGGAGTTCTCCGGTCGGGGCCGGGCCCAGGACCTGACGCTGTCCCTGGTGGGCGGTGACCAGGGTTCGCTCGAGAAGGTCGGGGACGCCTCGTGGAGGGTGGGTTCCCAGGGGGCCGGGTTCCTCGCCGGCACCGACCAGTTCGCCTTCGCGGCCCAGTCCCGGACCGGTGACTTCGACCTGCAGGTGCGCCTGACCGATCTCGGCATCAGCAGTCCGTTTGTGCGGGCTGGACTGATGCTCCGGACGGATGCCGCCCCAACGAGTCCGTTCATCGCGGCGTTTGCCTCGAGTGGGGCCATGGGCTGCTTTGCGGAGTGGCGGACCTCCGCGAGCGGCACGCCCTCCCGGGCCTCGGTCACCGGAGGCTACCCTTCGGCTCCACCCAACACCTGGCTCCGCCTGCGGCGCTCCGGGAACGAGGTGACGGCCTTCGCCTCGGTCGATGGAACGGCCTGGAATCGCCTCGGCTCCGTGAGTCTCGGACTCCCGGAGGAGGTCCTGGTCGGACTCGCCGTCGCCAGCCAGACCCCGCGGACCGCGGCGCTCGCCCGTTTCGAGGGCCTTCGGGCACCAACCTCGACCGCGGAGGCGGAGTGGGTCCAGGTCCGCGAGTCCGCCACGCCGTCCAGTCGGCGGACCGGTCTGGTGCTTTCCGAGATCCACTATCATCCCCAGGGCGGGAGCAATGAGCTGGAGTTCATCGAGATAGCGAACCATGGGGATATCTTCCAGGACATGACCGGGTGGCGTCTGGCGGGCGGGGTGGACTTCGTGTTCCCGTCCGGATTCCGTCTCGAGGCGGGCGCCCTCGTGGTGGTGGCCGCTGATCCAGCACGGTATGCGGGGCGGACGGGGTCGACCCCGGTGTTCGGACCCTGGAAGGGGTCCCT